>Ga0335069_10015626_pt1 | contig 10612 bp, 9 predicted proteins | sample Lox_Sample_11_FD_206714 | JGI IMG/M metagenome (GOLD analysis project Ga0335069, IMG submission 206714) | Soil microbial communities from Loxahatchee National Wildlife Refuge, Florida, United States - Lox_Sample_1.1 | ecosystem: Environmental > Terrestrial > Soil > Wetlands | place: USA: Florida... | reverse complement strand
ATGTTCGACATGTTCGCCAAAATCAACGGCTTCGATCCGAAGTCGATGACGTGGTCGAACGTGGCCCCGCAGCTGCGCGAGCCGATGCTGGCGCGCGGCGAGGCCGACGCGATCTCGTCATTCACCTTCACCTCGACGTTCGCGCTGGAAACGCTGGGCGTGCCCGAATCCAGCCTGAACATCATGAAGTACAGCGACTACGGGCTCGATCTGTACTCGAACGCCATCATGGCCTCGCCGGAATTCCTGAAGAGCAATCCCAAGGCGGTGGCCGGGTTCGTGAAGGGCGCCATCCGCGGCTGGCAGGACGCGATCAAGGACCCGCAAGCCGCGATCGCGTCGATCAAGAAGGCCGACCCGCTGGTCAACGAGAAGCTCGAGCTCGAGCGGCTCAAGGTGACGATCCGCGACTTCGTGCTGACCGACGAGGTGAAGAAGAACGGCATGGGCGACGTCGACGACGCGCGCCTGGAAAAGGCGATCGGCTATGTCACCGAAGGGCTCGGCCTGCCGCGCAAGCTGGCGCCGAAAGACGTCTTCGACCGGCAGTTCCTGCCCCCGGCCGCGAACCGGAAATTAATGTAACGACGTTGCCGCCCGCCCCTGTTCAAGCGGGGGCGGGTTTGGCAAGACGTTCGGGGCTCAGCCGGCGTTCGAGACCAGCGTGAGCGGGGCGTCGGCCTTCTTGGCGTCGTCCTTGGTCGCCGCCGCCGGCTGATCGCGCTGGATCTCCTCATCGCTCATGCGGCGGCAATGGCCGTTGAGGAACGCGCCGTTTTCGACGGACAGGCTCTCGTGCAGGATGTCACCCGTCACGTGGCCGGTGCCGGCGAGCTCAACCGACTTGGCCCGGATCGTCCCGACGATCTTGCCCTGGACGCGGACGCCCTCGGCGTTGACGTCACCGTTGACGATGCCGGTCTCGCCCACCGTCAGGCGCACGCTCTTGATGTTGCCATCGACCGTGCCTTCGAGCTGGATGTCGCCCTCGCACGAAATGTCGCCCTTGACGCGGAAATCCGCGCCGATGATGGTCGGCATGCCTGGCCTCCCCAAGCCATTGGTCTGCTCGCGACCGCCCGATTTATTGCTTCGGAACATCTCTAGCAGCCTCCAGGAATTTGGCGGGATTGAGATTTTTCCCGTCGCTTAGCACCTCGTAGTGTACGTGAGGACCGGTGCTGCGGCCAGTGCTTCCCATGATCCCGATCACCTGGTGATAGGCCACCCTCTGCCCCACCTTGACCTGGACCCGGGCCAGATGCGCATACCGCGTCATCAGGCCATAGCCATGGTCGATCTCGACCATATTCCCGTACTCACCGGACCATCCCGCCACTTTGACCTCGCCCGGGCCCGTCGCCTTCACCGGCTCGTGATAGCTGCCCGCCAGATCGACGCCCGCGTGCATCGCCAGCTGCCCGGTGATCGGGTCGCGCCGGACGCCGAACGGGCTCATCAGGTTGTAGTTGTCGAGCGGTGCTCCGGCCGGCAGCGAATGCAGCAGCTTGCGCATCTGCGCGAGCTTGCCGATCTGGCTGCCGAGGCCGACAAGCTTGGCCCTGGTCTTGTCCTCCGCCCCGGGCGGGATGGGCACGAACGGGCCGCCCATGCCGCCCGAATCGGCATTCGTCGGCAACACCTTGTCGGGATCGAGGCCGGTCCGGCTGATCAGCCGCTTGAGCATGTCGATGCCCGCCTGCGTGCGCTGCGACAACCGCTCGATGGTCGCTTCGTGATTGGCCTGCATCTGGGTCTGCTGGCGGCTGAGTTCGGCCATCTCCGCGTTGACCGCGTTGCGGTCGGCGGCGAGGCGGTCCGCCTCGACGGCGAGCCGGCCGCGCTCCGCCATCGCGTCGTCGAGCCCGCTCGACAGGGTCGACATCAGCGAGCTGAACTCGCTGTGGCGGGAGGCAATCGCGCGCACCTGCTCGTCGAGCTTACGCATCCGCGCCACCAGCTCCTCGTGCTGGGCGGCGGCACGGGCACGCTCGCCTTCGGCGGTGGCCAGGCGGTCGCTAACGTCCTTGAGGTGCTGCTGCAAGGTCTCGTTCTGCTCGACCAGGTTGAGCATGGCCGCGGCACTTTCGGCGCGGCCTTTCTCAGTCGCCGTATCCACGGCCGTGCCCAGAGTATCGATCGCGGCGCGATAGGCGCTCTCAGCGCGCGCCACTTCCTGCCGCTTGGCGTCGACGAGGCGCCAGGCTTCCTCGCGCGCGGCGATCGTCCAGACGACGACGCCGAGCACCAACAGGGCGCCGGCAGCGACCGATTTCTGGAGCGCCGGGCTCAGCACCAGGTAGCGGACGCCGGTCTCGGAGCGGAGGATGAGCTCCCGCTCCCGAAAAATTCGCGCAATAAAGGCTGAAATACGTTTCAAACGCCCCCCGTCCCCGACCCCAGAAAGCCGCGTCCCCGCCTTGTTGCCGTGAGACGCTGCCAGTTGCTCTTCGTCCGCCCCTCTTGGCGAGAGCACCGCATGCTTGCAGAGATGATGCCGACTTCACTTACCGGGTCAAGGTTGCCGTTCAGGTGCTGGGAGTGCGTTCCGCAACCCCGACGGATCATCCTAGCCTGCGTCAATATTCCTTAAAAAAGAGTCTCTCATCCTGACAATGCGCGACATTCTTCCCCTAGCGCGTTGTGGATATGTGGATAATTTTTTGCGCTGCCGCACACGAAGAATTGGCGCTGCTCAACAAACCCGCTGGCTGTCGAGGGTCGTGCCCCGAGTCCGCGAGTCAGGGGCTGCGTACATCCGCAGGCCTCGCGGCCAGGCGGCGAACCGGCTAGGCTGCATCTCGTCATTTTACGCGCGACGGAGTTTCATGGTCGACGGCCGCACGGTGCCGCAGCGCCTTCTGATCGCGATCGGCGGCAACGCGATCCATCCCGACAACATCCGCGGCACGCCCGAGGAGCAGCTCGGGATCGCGCAGGCGACCGGCCGCGCGCTGCGGCCGATCATGGAACTCGGCACCGAGCTGGTGATCACGCACGGCAACGGCCCGGTGGTCGGCAAGATCCATCTGCGCATGGCGGTCGCGCGGCACCGCGTGGCGCCGATGTCGCTCGACATCTGCGTGGCGCACAGCCAGGGCGGAATCGCCTACCTGTTGATGCAGGCGCTCGAAAACGCGCTGCGCGAAGACGGCAATCCGCGGCACGTGGTCTGCCTCTTGACCCAGGTCGAGGTCGATCCGAACGATCCGGCGTTCGCCAACCCCACCAAACCCATCGGCCCCCACTACGACGCCACGGAGGCGGCCGCGATCGCCGCCGAGCTCGGCTGGGAGATGCGCGAAGAAAAAGGCCGCGGCTGGCGCCACGTCGTCCCCTCGCCGAAGCCAAAGCACATCGTCGACATCTCCCTCATCCGGGCGCTGGCCAAGCAAGGTGCCGTCGTCATCGCCGGCGGCGGCGGCGGCATCCCCGTCGTGCGCACGACCGACGGCACGCGGCACGGCATCGAGGCCGTGATCGACAAGGATCTCACCTCGGCCCATATGGCGCGCGTGCTCGGCATCGACGACATGATGATCCTCACCGCCGTGTCGCGGGTCGCGATCCACTATGGCGAGCCGAACCAGCGCGCCCTCGACCGCGTGACGCTGTCCGAGCTCAAGGCGCTGCGGGCCGAGGGGCACTTTCCGCCCGGCAGCATGGGGCCGAAAGTGGATGCCGCGATCCATTTCCTCGAATTGGGCGGCAAGCGCGTCGTCATCGGGCATCTGAACGAGGCGCTGCCCGCCTTGCGCGGCGAGAGCGGCACACATGTCGTCCCCGACCACGGCTGACCGGCCGACCGTCGAGACCGCGCGCCTTGCCGTGCTCACGGCCGGGCGGCAGGCGCAGCGCCTGGCCGCTCGCGGCAACAGCGTCCGCGTGATCGCGCGCTTCGACCGCAGCGCCTATGTCTGCGCTCCCGACGGGCAGCTCGCCTGCATCGGCGGCGAAACGCTCGGCCTTGGGCCGCTCAACGCACTCGTCGGCACGGACGATTTCACGGCGGCCCGCCTTGCCGTCGGCGACCGGGTCGTCCTCGACGTCAGCGACACCGTGCCGTGGCGCCCGCGGCCGTTCGCGATACCGACGGCGGAGGGGCTGCGCCGCGCGGTTGCGAGCCTCGATGGCGCAACCGCGACCGTGCCGCCGCGCGGTCTCGCCCAGACTGCGGACAGCGATCCGATCAACGCCCGCGCGCGCCGTGGGCTTTCCGTCCTTACGGAGTTGATGGCGACCCCGGGCGGCGAGCTGCCCCGAGAGATCACGGCCCTGATCGGGCTCGGACCCGGCCTCACGCCGGCCGGCGACGATGCGCTGGGCGGTGCGATGATCGCCTTGCGCGCGTTTGGCCGCCCGAAGGCCGCGGACTGGCTGGCGTCTCACGTCCTGCCGCTCGCCGTGGCGCTGACGAGCTCGATTTCGCTCGCCCATCTCGAAGCCGCCGCGGATGGCGAAGGGGCGGCCGCCTTGCACGACACGCTGGCCGCGCTCGCAGGCGGCGACGCGGCCGGAGCCGCCGACGGCCTGCGCCGCCTCGACCGCATCGGCCACAGCTCGGGCTGGGATGCGCTCGCGGGGGCCGCCGCGGCGCTGGAAGGTCTCGGCTAGATCCGGCGGCGCGCGATCGCGACCGCGAGCTCGGCGGCCTGCGCGTTGGAGGCGGCGACGAGGATGCCGGCCTTCTCGAGCTTGCCGATCTGAGCGCTGCGGTTCTGCGGATCGCCATCGGTGCCGACGACCGATGCGACGATCGCCGGACGCGGAGCGGCGACCTCTGCCGCGACGGCCGCAACGGCGCCTGCCGGATCCTCATGCGCGCCATAGCCGAGCACGACGTCGATCAGCGCGACCGCCACCGACGGATCGCCGAGTGCCGCGCGCAGCGCCTGGTTGCGTTGTGCGGGATCGATCATCGGATGCGGCCGGCCGACCGTGTATTCGTCGGCGCCGTAGTCGATCAGCACGTGGCCCTCGGCGGGCTTCGCCGCCGCCGCACCCGGCACCGGCGCATTCGACCAGAACGCTTCTCCTGCGTCCCGCAGCACGATCTCCGCCTCGGCGCACAGGGTGCCACCGGAATAGAGGCCGCGGATCCAGCGCCGCTTCGCGTCGAGCTCCTTGTCGACCAGCCGAACCATGGCGGAGATGTCCATGCGCACATCCGCCGGCTTGCCGACCGCACTCGCCGCCGCCGCGGCCAGGGTTGCGACCGCGCGCCCGTTCTTGGGCAGGCGCTGGTCGCCGGCACCCAGGAAGCAGATCGTGAACGGCTTCTGGCTCCGCGCCACCCGCTCCAGCACCTTGGCCGCCACGGCTTGCGCCGGCGGCTTCGAGATCAGCACGATGTGCTTGGTGGCAGGATCGCGGTCCAGCGCGTCGATCGCCATCAACGTGGTGATGGCACCGACCTTCTCGGACAGATCGCGCCCGCCGGTGCCGATCGCGTGCGAAATGCCGCTGCCCGCGCGCGCAATCAGGCACGCGACTTCCTGCAAGCCCGTGCCGGACGCCGACACGAGCCCGACCGGCCCGCGCGCCACCTGGTTGGCGAACGCCAGAGGCACGCCGCCCACCCACGCCGTGCCGCAATCCGGCCCCATCAGCAGCAGGTTGCGCTTCTGCGCCTCGAGCTTCAGGCCCCGCTCGTCCTCGACGGACACGTTGTCGCTGAACAGCAGCACGTGCAGGCCTCGCCCCAGCGCCTTGCTCGCCTCGTTCGCGGCGAACGCGCCGGGCACGGAGATGATCGCGAGATTGGCGCCGCCCAGCATCGCGGACGCCGCCTCGATCGTGTGCGGCCGGCGTTCGCTGCCGCCGCCGGTCGCCTGCGGCTGGTCGAGGCGCTGCTCGGCGGCCGCGAGGGCCGCGTTCGCCGCCGCCTCGCTCTCGGCCTTGACCGCGATGATCAGGTCGTTGGCCCCGGCCTCGCGGCCGGCAGCGGTCAGGATGCCCGCCTCGTCCAGGATCTGCCGGTTGGCCGGCGTGCCGATCATCAGCGACACGGTCTCGACGCCGGGCTGCGAGGACAGCGCCTGCGAAATGCGCATCAGCGCCAAAGAATCGAGATAGAGCCCGCGCCGGACCCGGTTCACCACCTGGGTCATGCGCCGATCCCCAGCTTGGCCGCAAGCGCGGCAAGCGCCCGCTCGAAGATCGAGAACGGCGGATTGACGATGCCCGCCCCCACCTGTCCGATCCCGGGCAGACGGTGCGCGATGCCGGTGTTGATGGTCGGCCGGATGCCGGTTTCGACCACCTTGCGGATGTCGATGCCCACCGGCACCCCGGCAAAATCGAGCGCCGGCATCGTCCAGTCGGGGCTGCGCCCGACCGTGATGTCGTACATGGCACGGGTGTAGTTGAGCGCATCGCCGACGGTGCCGCCGACCGCCGAGACCACGGCCGGCGCCGTGGCCATGGCGAAGCCGCCGAGGCCGATCGTCTCCACGATCGCCGAATCGCCGATGTCGGGATTGGCGTCCTTCGCCGTGTAGCCCGGGAAGTACACGCCGCGCGGCTGCTCCGAGGGGGCCGCGAACCATTCGGGGCCCGTCCCCGACACGCGGATGCCGAACTCGGTGCCGTTGCGCGCCATCGTCGTCACCACGGAGGAGGCTTCGATCCCGCGCGCGGGATCGGTGATCGCCTTGCCCATCGCCATAGCGACGTTGAGAAAGAACATCTCGTTGTTGCCGAGGAACTCGAACATCTTCGCGAGTTCGGCCTGGTCGGAGACGACGCGCGCGAGCAGCGGCGCGATCGCGCGCAGGAACAAGGCCGAGCACGCCTGGTTGCGCATGTGGTTCTCGTCGCCCATCGACAAACCGCGCGCGACGATCGGCTTGAGCGCCAGGCCACCCGACTGGCGCAAGGCGGCACCCAGTGCAGGGCCGAGCTTGTCGATGAACCAGCGCAGCCGCGTCAGCACCTCGGCGTCGTTGGCGCCGTAGCGCATGACCTTGCCCATGCCCTCGTTGATGGTGACATAGGCACGGTTGCCGAAGGCGCGGTTCTCGACCACGAACACCGGCATGCTGACCGTGGTGATGCCGGCCATCGGCCCCACAGCGTCGTGGTCGTGATTCTGGCCGAACTGGATGCCGCCCGACAGCACGAGCTTCTCGGCCGCGGCGAGGTCCGGCGCCCAACCTTCGAGCACGCAGGCGCCCTGCACCGCCGCGCGCAGCGGGCCGCACATGCGCTCCCACGGCACCGGGGGTCCTGCGTGCAGCACCATGCGTTCCTTGAGGCGCGGCACGACCTCGCGCGCCGGCCGCACGTCGACCGCCACGAGATCGGCCTTGAGCATGCGGGCGAGGGCTTCGCGGTTGGCGGCATCGACGCGCTCGTCGGCGTTCAACTTGGCCACGAGCGCCGCCAGCTTCGGATCGCCCTTGGCGGGTGGCGACCAGTCGACCTGCACGACCGGCACGTTGTGGCGGCGGAGGTCGTCGGCGAAGCCGGCGAGCCCGATGTTGACGACTTTGAGCGGGGTGGAGAGGAGCTGATCGACGGTCATACGCGAACATAGGTCGAGCGTGCGAGCGGACACAAGAGCTTGCAGCCGGGCGCGGCGGGCGCCATCGTAGGCGGGACGGGAGTGACATGATGAACGACGTTTCCAGCCGCGACGCGCTCGGTGCCTTCGTCCCAGGCAGCGAGATCCGTATCCAGGGAGCATCCGCAGGACCCCTCAAGGGCGTGACCCTGGCGGTCAAGGACCTCTACGATATCAGCGGCCAGCGCACCGGCGCCGGCAACCTCGATTATCTGGCCGAGCAGAAGCCGGCGACCCGCAACGCCTGGGCGGTGCAGGCGCTGCTCGACGCGGGTGCCGTGGTCGTCGGGCGCACGATCACGGTCGAGATGGCGCTCGGAATGTCCGGCGACAACATCCATTACGGCATGCCCAAAAATCCGGCAGCGCCCGACCGGGTGCCGGGTGGGTCGTCCTGCGGCTCGGCCTCGGCCGTGGCCGGGGGTGCGGCCGAGCTGGCCCTCGGCTCCGACACCGGCGGCTCGGTTCGCATCCCGGGGAGCTACTGCGGCATCTACGGCCTGCGCCCGACGCATGGGCGTATCCCGCTCGACGGCGTGGTGCCGCTGTCGCCGAGCTTCGATACGGTGGGCCATTTCACCCGGGACGCCGAGTTGTTCGAACGCGCCGGACGGGTGCTGTTACGCGAAACCGCGGCACCCCCCGCCGCGCGGCGGCTGCTGTGGGCGGAGGACGCGTTCGCGCACGGCGAGCCGGCCACGGTCGCCGCGATCACGCCGCTGGCCGAGAAGATCGCAAGCCGCATCGGGCGCATGGAGAAAGCCCGCATGTGCCCCGGCTCGCTCGAGGAATGGGCCCAGGATTTCCGCACCCTCATGGCTCGCGAGGCGTGGCAGATCCATGGCGGATGGATCGAAACAAAAAAACCGCGCTTCGGTGCCGACGTGGCACAGCGGTTCGCCATTGCCTCGCGCATCACCGATGCGGATGCGGCGGCGGCAAAGCCGCGGCGCACCGCGATCACCCGGCACCTGACCGAACTGCTCGCCGACGGCACGGTCCTCGTGCAGCCGACCTCGCCCGGCCCGGCCCCGCTCAAATCATCGCCGCCCGCGGTCATCGAAGAGGCGCGCTATCACGCGCACGCGCTGTGTTGCGCGGCCGGCCTCGCCGGGCTGCCGCAGATCACGATCCCGGCCGGGACCGTCGACGGAGCGCCGGTCGGCCTGTCGCTGCTGGCGGCACCCGGGGGCGATACGATGCTGCTGCGCCTCGCGCGGGACGTGGCGAGCTGATAGCTGGGAGGGGGCGGTGGCAGCGAAACGAGGCAAACCGGTACGGACGTATCCGCGCGACCTGATCGGCTACGGGGCGCATCCACCGCACCCGCGCTGGCCGGGGAATGCGCGCGTGGCCCTCTCGTTCGTCCTCAACTACGAGGAGGGCGGGGAAACCTCGATCCTGCACGGCGACAGGACCTCCGAGGTCTACCTGCACGAGGTGGTCGGGCTCGTGCCGCGGGTCGGCAAGCGGGACGAGGTGGTGGAGTCCGTCTACGAATACGGCTCGCGCGCGGGCTTCTGGCGCATCATGCGGCTGTTCGCCGAGCGCAAGCTGCACTTCACGAGCTATGCCGTGGCCATGGCCTTGGCACGGCATCCGGAGGCGGCGCGTGCCATGGTCGAGGCCGGGCATGAGATCGCGAGCCACGGCTGGCGCTGGATCGACTACCAGTCGATGAGCGTGGCGGAAGAGCGGCGGCACATGGGCCTCGCCATCGACGCGATCACGCGCGTCGCGGGCATGCGGCCGCTCGGCTGGTACACCGGCCGAATCAGCAGCAACACGCGCCGCCTCGTGGTCGAAGACGGCGGCTTTCTCTACGATTCCGACGCCTACAACGACGACCTGCCGTACTGGGTCACGGTCGACGGCAAGGGCCATCTCGTTATCCCCTACACGCTCGACAACAACGACATGAAGTTCGGCACGGCGCAGGGGTTCAACCAGGCCGAGGACTTTTTCACCTATCTGCGCGATGCGTTCGATACGCTCTACCGCGAAGGCGAGACGGCACCCAAGATGATGTCGATCGGCTTGCACATGCGCCTGGCCGGCCGCCCCGGACGCCTTGCGGGCCTGGCCCGGTTTCTCGATCATGTGCAGAGGCACGAGCACGTGTGGATCTGCCGCCGGGTCGATATCGCGCGCCACTGGCGCGAGGTTCATCCGTACAAAGCCCCAACCGCAGCGCGCTGAACGACACGAGGAACACTATGCTCAAAATCTACGGCCGCAATACGTCGGTGAACGTGATGAAGGTCCTGTGGGCCTGCGTGGAGATGAACATCCCGTTCACCCGCGAGGACATCGGCGGCAGCTTCGGCAAGACGCGCGAGGCTTGGTACCTCGCGATGAATCCCAACGCCCGCGTGCCGACGATCGACGACGACGGCTTCACGTTGTGGGAGTCGAACACGATCGTCCGCTATCTCGCGGCCAAGCACGGCCGCGGCACCTTGTGGCCGGAAGATCCCAAGACGCGCGCCGACGGCGAGCGCTGGATGGATTGGCAGCTCTCGGTGCTCGCACCCGCCATGACCCCGGTGTTCTGGCAGCTCATCCGCACGCCGGCCGACAAGCGCGACATGGCCGCGGCCGAAGCGAGCCGCAAGGCCTCGATCGAAGCGTTGACCATGCTGGACGCGCGCCTCGCCGACCGCGACTTCGTCGCCGGCAAGACGCTGACCGCGGGCGACATCCCGGCCGCCAGCATGGTGCATCGCTGGTACGCGCTGCCGATCGAGCGGCCGAAGATGCCGCATCTCGAAAAATACTATGCACGGCTTTCCGAGCGGCCCGGCTACAAGACCCACTGCATGCTGCCGCTGAGCTGAGCCTCCTCAAGGGCGCGCCGCTGCTCCACGTTGCGGGTCAGGGTCGCCCTCGGCAGAGCACAGCGGATCGGCGCCGCGGAAGGCCGCACTCACCACGCGCGCGAGATCATCGGCGGCCTCCGGCTTATAGCTGCGGCCGCCGGTGATCTCGGCCACGCACTCCGCCTTGGCCTGCCCGGTGATGTCGACGATAGACACGGGCGTTTGCGGG
>Ga0335069_10015623_pt1 | contig 10613 bp, 9 predicted proteins | sample Lox_Sample_11_FD_206714 | JGI IMG/M metagenome (GOLD analysis project Ga0335069, IMG submission 206714) | Soil microbial communities from Loxahatchee National Wildlife Refuge, Florida, United States - Lox_Sample_1.1 | ecosystem: Environmental > Terrestrial > Soil > Wetlands | place: USA: Florida... | reverse complement strand
CAGGCCGGACGAGAGCTTCTCCATGTCCTTCGTCGACGCGATGTCGTTGAACTTCAACTGACGATCGGTGAAGAGGGCGCTCATGTTGTGATTGATGATCATGCAATCCTCCTTGAAACGGTTGACCCGGACGTCCCTGTCCGGGTGCGATCCATCCTAGAGGATCGGACGATTCCGAAGGCGCTTGAGTATTTTCGCAATTCCAGTACTCTCGAAGGACCATGCCGCAGGCCCAGCCGGGAGCCGGTCGATGATCGAGCGCAGCCGCCTGGAGGAGCTCTCCCAGGAGTTGCCCGAAAAGGAACGCCGCGCGCTGCTGGAGCGGATCGGGCGGCGCATGCAGGGGGAAGAAGTCGAGGAGGCCGTCCCCGTCGAGCTGGAGCCCGACGAGCGGCAGAAGATCATCGCCGCCGAGATGAAGCAGGCGGGCCCGTGGGACCGCTTCCTGCTGTGGCTGCGCACCTTCTTCAGCGGCAAGCCCCGCGAGCAGGTCTTCCTGGATCTCAAGCTGGCCCACATCCGGGCCCACGTCCGCGTGTCCCACCCCGGGCTCACGGGGTTCGAGACGCGGGACCTGTCCGTGAGGTTCGCCCGGAAGCTGTACGACGTGTTCGTTGCCGCGCAGGCGCTGGTATCCGTCTACCGCGCGCTGGGCGCCGACCGGGCCGCGCGCGCCGCCGCGTACTCGTGGCTCGTGGACCAGAAGCTGGAGAACCCCAAGCGTGCGGTAGAGGACTTCGTCACCACGGAAGAGATGGAGCAGATCTTCTCCGAGACCGGCCAGACCGAGGAGATCCAGAAGAAGCTCACCTTCCGCCTCAACGATCACGTGAAGTCCATCCCGGACAAGACGCTGCTCGATCTGGAGGAGCGCTGCCGCCTGCACCTTTCCCTGGAGCGCCTCGCGGCCTTCCCGTTCACGTCATTCTTCCGGTACTTCAACTGGGTGCAGGGAGAGTCCGTGGAGCCGCGTTATCCCCCGTTCGAGGCGGCGCCGATCATGCTCACCCTGGACCTCATGGAGCGCCTGCACGCGCTGATCGAGCTCCTGCACCGAAGCGCGCCGGACTACGCCTACGCCGAGGAGCCGCTGTTCTACTACCTGAGCCTCCGCGCCGGCCTGCAGCCCGGGGCGGAAGGGAACGCCGAGCGCCTCTCCGCCGAGCTGGGCCAGCTGCGCGCGGACGTGCTCTCGTTCATGAAGGTGCTGGATTCCTTCGCGGCGGCCATCCCGCTGCTGGACCTGCTGCGGTACTTCCGCCGCGATCCGTGGTTCACGCTGGCGGTGGCCACGCCGCGGCTGTCGCTCAAGGTGCTGTACCATGCCACGCTGAAGACGCGGCTGGGCGTGGAGCTGGAGGAGCGGCTGGACGCGGTGAAGGAGCGGGTCATCGACCGCAAGATCCAGGACCTGCTGCGCGGCCATCACCTGGTGGAGTTCGAGTATTACCGCGACTATCCCGACCTGGACCTGCGCAAGCTCGGGCTGCCGCGGTTCGGCTGCCTGCGCAGCCTTTCGCTGCTGTACAACTACCTGCGCATCCAGTTCAAGGGCGCCACGCAGGAGGCTGCCCAGCTGGTGGCGGTCACGGTGCTCGCCAACAACCGCATCCTGCAGAGCCGTCTCTCGCAGCAGATCTCGGGCCTGGAGGACCTGGAGGCGCGGCTGGTGCTCTTCGACCGCACGCTCTCCCCGGACGAGGATGACGGCAAGCAGCTTGCCAAGGTGCGTGCGGGATTGGCGGCCGACCTCACGCTGCAGAAGACCTACCGGGCGCTCGTGGCCCAGAAGGACCGCGAGGCGCGGGACCTGATCGAGAAGGCGCGCGAGTACCTCACCGGGGTGCGGCGCATTTTCGACGACGTACGGACCAGCCCGATGGAAAACACCCGCTCGCTGTTGAAGACCATCCACCTTTACCGCGGCAGGAACCAGACGCTGGGCCAGATCGTCAACGGGCGCTCGGAGGCCATTGGCGGCTTCCAGAAGCTCCTGGATCAGCTCCTGGACATCGAGAAGGGCTCCTGAGCCGCCAGCTCCCGCAGGCGTCGGGCAGTCTCCCGCGGGTCCTCCACCAGCACTCGCCGTCCCGCGATCAGGTCCGCGATCCCCGTCTCCCGCGGGTAGCGCGGGATGAGGTGCAGGTGCAGGTGGCCTATGGAGGCGCCGGCCGCCCCACCCATGTTGTAGCCGATGTTGTAGCCGTGGGGCGCACACGCCCGGTCCAGCAGCCCCAGCAGCCACCGCTGCGCGGCCGCGAGGCGGACCTCTTCTTCCGCGGTGAGCTCGCGCACGTCTTCCACGTGGCGCACCGGGTACAGCAGGAGGTGCCCGGGGTTGTACGGGTAGAGATTCACCGCGGCGATGAACAGGTCGTCGCGCCAGATGCTGAGATCCACCACGTCGGGGCTGTGGTCCCGCGCCATGCAGAGGATGCACCCCGCCGGGTGGCGGCCCTTGACGTAGGACATTTTCTCGAAGTTGAAGAAGTAGCCGCCGTCTCCCATGCGTGCCTGCGCGCGGTGCCCGTATCCCGTGCCCGCGTTCGAGATCTGCGCGGGCCTTGCCAGCCCGTCCCGGGCCGTCCTATGCTCGACGGCGCATGAAAGGATATCCCTTTCTCCACCACGTGTCCAGTTTTGCGGGCCGCGCCGTGGTGTTCTTCTTCATCGTGGCGCTCATCTCGCTGTTCTTCTACGTCCTGGGCAACTACCAGGACTTCCTGGACTCCACGCAGCTGCTGCTCCTGGCAAGCCTGCGCATCAGCCTGAGCCTGCAGCTCATTTCGAGCGTCTGGCTGGCCGGCTTGCTGGTCTATCGCAGCACGCGCGAGCATCGGGCCTACGTGGTGCGGTGGGTGCTCCTGGCGTTGTCGTTCAGCGTCTCCGCGGTGCTGCTGGTCGCGCTGCGCCTCGTGCAGCAATGGCTGCACGCGTGAAAAGTCGCTATACTCCGGTCCGATGATCCCGTTCAGCCTCGAGATGCCCCGGGCGATCCACTTCGGAACGGGCGCGCGGTCCCGGCTGCCGGAGGCCGTCCGCGAGCTCGCCGCCGGGGAGCCGCGGCCGCGCGTGCTGCTGCTCACCGGCGCCCGGTGGCTCGATCGCTCTCCCTGGTCGCCCTCGCTGGCGCAGGCTCTCTCGGGCTTCACCGTCCAATCGGTCCACTGCCGGCCCGGCGAGCCCACCGTGAGCACCGTCGACCAGGCCGCGCGGGCCGCCGCGGACTTCCGCCCCGACCTGGTGGTGGCAATCGGCGGAGGGTCCGTGCTGGACACGGCCAAGGCGGTGTCCGCCCTGGTGCGCTTCCCGGGCTCAGCGGAGCGTTTCCTGGAAGGTTTCGCGGGCTCCCAGTCGGTGCCCGGCCCCGGCGTCCCGTGGATCGCGGTTCCGACCACGTCCGGGACCGGCGCGGAAGCTACCAGGAACGCGGTCATCAAGGCGGAGGCCGCCGGGGTCAAGCGCAGCATGCGCTCGCGTCACCTGCTGGCGCACACGGTCCTGGTGGATCCCGAGCTCACCGTTTCCCTCCCGCCGAAGGTCACCGGCACGTCGGGGCTGGACGCGCTGACGCAGCTCGTGGAGTCCTACGTCAGCAGGGCGAGCACGCCGCCGGTCCGCTCGCTGGTGCGGGGCGCGTTTGCCGGGATGTGGGAGGCGCTGCAGGGGCTCGCGTCGGCGCCCGCCGACATCGCCCTCAGGGAGAAGGCGAGCTACGGCTCGTTCATCAGCGGGGTGGCGCTGGCCAACGCGGGGCTGGGCGCCGCGCACGGGTTCGCCGCGGCCGTGGGCGGGGCCTACGATGTCCCGCATGGGCTGGCCTGCGCGGTGTTCCTCCCCCACGTGCTGGAAGCCAACCGCGACGTGATCCGCCGGGACATCGCCGAGCTCCTGGCCGCCTGCCCCGCCCTGGATGCCGCGGACCCGGTGGAGAGCCTCGGTGCGGGTGTGAGGCGCCTGCTCGGCGCGTATGGGCTTCCGGCGGACCTCAAGCGGTTTGGCATTCCGAGCGGCGCGGCAGCCGAGCTGGCGGAGAAGTCGTCGGGGTCCAGCATGAGGGGAAACCCGCGCGAGCTCTCCCCGGACGAGCGGGCCGCCATCCTGGCGCAGGTGATATGAGGCGACCTGGCGATGACGGCAGGGGCCGGGCGGTGACCGGCGGGACCAACTGGACCTCGGTGGGCGGCCGACCATGACGAGGGCCGTCCGGGGCGCAATACAGGTTTCGGGGAACTCGGCGACCGCCATAGAAGCGGCCGGCACGCGCCTTGTCGGCGAAGTGCTCGGCGTCAACCGGATTGCCGAGAATCACATCGTGAGCATCCTGTTTTCCATGACCGAGGACCTCACGGCCTCGAATCCGGCCACCGGGCTTCGGCGCACGGGTTTCTCCACCACGCCGCTGTTCTGCGCGCAGGAAGCCCGCGTGGACGGCGCGCTTCCGCGTGTCATCCGCGTGCTGGTGACCTACGACGCACCGGGTGGCGCCGCGCCCGTACCGGTGTACATCGACGGCGCGGAGGTCCTCCGCCCGGACCTCGCCGGCCGAGGGCCGGGGGGATCGTGAGCCGTCCCCGATCCGTCTGGCACGTCTCGCGGGAGTACGCGGGCGTGGCGGAGGCCGGGGGGGTCAAGGATGTGGTCCGTGGCCTCGCGGAGGCCTCCGCGCGCGCCGGTATCCCCACCACGGTGGTGCTCCCCCTGTATGGGTTTCTCTCCGGGGCGCGCGCCCCGGAGAAGCCATTCCCCGGGGAACCGGTTGCCACGTTTTCACTCTCCATCTGCGATCACGACCGCGAGCGCGCGTTCTTTGATGAGCCGGTGCAGGTGCGCCGGTTCTTCCTCAACGGGGTCCGCCTGCTCCTGGTGGAGACGCCGCGGTACGCGGCCCTTCGTGACGTCTACACGTACACCGCCCAGGACGAGCAGGAGAACCACTACCGCAAGAGGGGAACGGGCCACTGGGACGTCCACCAGCTCAACATCATTGTCCAGCGGGCGGCGCTGGAGACCATGCGGGCCCTGGGCGAAGCGGTGGACGTAGTGCACTGCCACGACGGCCACACCGCGTTCCTGCCCGCCTTGATCGCGGAGGACCCGCGCTACCGACCCGCGCTCGAGTCGGCCCGCTGCGTGGTAACCGTCCACAACGCGGGGAAGGGGTACCACCAGGAGATCTGGGATCCGGCATTCGCCAGCCTGCTCACCGGGCTTTCGCCGGAAGTGATCGGGCAGGGCATCCTGGGCGGCGCGGCGGACCCGCTGGTGCTCGCCGGCTCGTACGCGCGGCTGGTCACCGTGTCCGAACGCTACGCGGAAGAGCTGCTTGCACCCTCCGGAGAGGCGCTCAGCGGCGGGCTGGGAAGCGCGCTTCTCCAGCACGGGGCTCGCCTGTCGGGGATCACCAACGGGATCGATCCCGAGCCCTGGGACCCGCGCACCCCGCGGCGCGTCGGGCTGCCGGCCGGCTTCGACCCGGGGTCCGGCGACCTGGAGGGGAAGGCGCGGTGCCGTGCCGAGCTGGGGCGGCAGCTCGGCGTGTCCGAGGTGCCCGGCGTCCGCGCGCCGCTGTATGCATTTGTCGGGCGGCTCACGGGCCAGAAGGGCATCGACATCCTGTTTCACGCGATGAAGCAGCTGCTCGCCGAGGAGGGCGGGCAGTGGTTCGTGGTCCTGGGAACGGGCCAGCAGGAGATGGAGGCCATGCTCTCGTGGCTGGCCGGGCAGCGGTCCTCGAAAGGAAGGCTGACGTTTCTGCCACGGTTCGATCCCGCCCTGGCCTCCCTGATCTACGCGGCCAGCGACTTCTTCCTGGTGCCCTCGGCCTACGAGCCCTGCGGGCTCACGGACTTCATCGCGCAGATCATGGGCAGCATCCCGGTCGTGCACCGCGTGGGAGGCCTGGTGAAGATCCGGGACGGGGAGACGGGGTTCAGCTACGACCGGCAGGAACCCGCTGACCTGGCGGCGGCCGTGGAGAGGACGTCGGGCCTGTTCGTGCGCGAGCCCGGGACGCTGGATCGCATACGCAGGACCGCGTTCGCGGAGATCTGGAGCCGCCACACGTGGGAACACGTGCTGGCGGATTCCTACCTTCCCCTGTACGAGTCTCTTCCGCGGGCGGCTGCCGGCCGGCAGCCCCGCGGTGGGCAGTCGTGATGGACGCGGAGATCAGCTTCAAGACCTCGGTGGACGTGGCGCACATCCGCCGCGCCTGCCGGGCCGCGGAGAAGTGCCTGCGAAGCCTCGCCCCGTGCGTGGGCCCGGGGATCACCACGGCGGAGCTGGATCTCCTTGCCGCGGGGTTCCTGCGGGAAAGCGGCGCCGAACCGGCGCTGAAGGGATACCGCGGGTTTCCCGGCACCATCTGCGCGTCGGTCAACAACGTTGCGGCCCACGGCATCCCCACCAACCGCAAGCTGGAGAAGGGCGACCTGCTGAAGATGGACATCACGGCCCGGGTGAACGGCTGGCACGGCGACGCGGCGTGGACGTTCCTGGTCGGTGCCACGACCCCGGACCAGCGGCGGCTGGTGCGGGCCGCGTGGCAGGCAAGTCTCGCGGGGGTCAAGGCAGCCGTGGCCGGCGCGCGCATGGGAGACGTGGGCCACGCCATCCAGGAGACTGCCCACCGCCACGGCTGCTCGGTGATAGAGGACTACGTGGGCCACGGCATTGGACGCGCGATGCACGAGGACCCCATGATCCCCAATTTCGGCTCCCCGGATACGGGCATCCGAATCGTGCCGGGCATGGTGTTCACCGTGGAACCGATGCTCACGCTGGGCGCTTCCGCCGTGCACGTGTCCACCGACGGGTGGACGCTCGTGACCACGGACGGCAGCCTCTCCGCGCAGTTCGAGCACACGGTGGCCGTGTTCCGCGACTACACCGAGGTGTTGACGTTCTCCGGCGGACGGCTGTTCGACACCCCCGACCAGCCGCCGGCCCTGGAGTAGCTGCCCGGCCGCCCATCCCGCACGCCCATCCCGCGCGAGTTGCCTCCGTTCTCAAACCGGGGTATGATCCGCTACCCCAAGGAGGAATTGCATGCCGATTGTCGCGCGCGAGTTCAAGATCGGGCTTCTGGTGACGGCGCTTCTGGAGGACCGCTACAACAAGACGGGCCATATCCGGGAGCAGGCGAAGTCCATCGCGGGCCGCTACGCGGCCCGGCTCGCGCCGTTCGGGACCGTGGTGAACCCCGGCTTCTTCGAGGACGAGGCCGGCGCGGTGAGCGCCGCGCGCGCGTTGAAGGCGCAGGAGGTACAGTGCGTGGTCCTGGTGGAGATCGCATACCAGAAGGGCCTCGTTCCCATGCGCGCCCTTCGCGAGCTGGACGTTCCCCTCATCATCTGGAACTCGCAGCTGGTGACCGATTTCCCCGAGGGGGCGGATTTCGACCTGATCATGGTGAACTCCGGCATGTGCGGGCTTCCCGAGCTCACCTCGGCGCTGATCCGGGCTGACCGTGATTTCTTCCTGGTGACCGGCAGCATTGATGACCCCGCCTCCGCGGAGAAGCTGGGGGCATCCCTCCGGGCCGCGCGTGCCGCCGCGCGCCTGCGCAACGCCCGCGTCGGGCTCATCGGCGCCTCCTACGAGGGCATGACGGACATGATGCAGGACAACTTCGCGGTCCTGGAGACCTTCGGCTCCACCTGCTGGCCCATCCAGCCGGACGAGATCACGGACGCCTTCGGCCAGGTCAAGGACGCCGAGGTGAAGGCTCTCATCGAGGACCAGAAGAAGAAGGGCCGCAGGATCGAGGTGGAAGGGGCGATGATGGAACGCTCCGCCCGCCTTGCCCTGGCGCTGGAGGCCGTGTGCCGGGCCGGCGGCTACGACGCGGTGGCCGAGTTCGACCAGGTGTGGCTGCCCGAGGAGCGCGTCGGGGTCATCCCGTTCTTCGGCACGTCCCTCATGATGGAGAAACACGTGCCGTTCGCGTGCGAGGGAGACGTCATGCGTGCCCTCTCCATGCTGGTGCTGGAAGAGCTCGCGGGGCACTGCACGTTCCTGGAGCACTACATCGTGGACTACAAGAGGAACCTCCTGTTCAATTCCCACGACGGCCATGGCAACCCGGCCCTGGCGGACTCGCAGCACGGCGTGCGTATCGTCCCGACGATCTACTACAAGGGCGTGCACGGTTTCGGGGCGTCGTTCAACTACAGCTACCGGCCGGGCGCGGTCACGCTGTTCTCCATTGGCAGCATCGGGGACGGCCACTTCCAGCTCGTCTCCTCCCAGGGAGAGTTCGTGCCCATGAAGCCGCGTGACATCTCGGCTCCCCAGACGTTTTTCAAGTGGGAGGGCGGTGACGTGAGCGAGTTCTCCGATCGCTGGCTCTCCGCGGCTCCATCCCACCACCACGCGGCGGCGTACGGGAAGCTCAACGAGCTGGTCTCGCTCACCGCCCAGATGCTGAAGTGCGGCCACGCCGTGGTATAGGAGACCGGTCCCAGGGGGGCGCCGCGGAAGCCCGAGAGACCTGGAAACGTGTGTGTCGACCTGGGAGATAGGCCGGAGGGGCCCGGGTCACTGCGGGGCGCCATCTGCCACGTTGGTTTGATCGTTATGTTCACGCCTCATTGACAATTTGGCGGAGAAGTGATCATAATGATCAGCCGTGCGGCCCGAAACGCGCCAGACCGAGATCATCGCCCTGCTTCGTGCCATGCAGAAAGAGTTGCGGGTGGATGAGCTCGCGGCCATGCTGCGGGTGTCGGCGCTGACGATCCGTCGCGACCTGGAGCAGCTTGCCGCGGGGGGGCGGGTCATTCGAACGCACGGCGGCTGCCTCGCCGCCGGCCGCGCCGCGCTGGAAACGGAGTACCACTCCAAGGTGGCCCAGAACTTCGAGCTGAAGCAGGCGGTAGGCCGGGCCGCGGCGGAGGAAGTGCGTCCGGGAAGCGTGGTCTTGGTGAACGATGGCTCCACGACGTTCCACGTTGCCGCGCACCTCGAAGAGCGGGCCCCGCTGACGGTGTTCACGAATTCCATCGCGATGATCACCGACCTGGGGCGGATCCCCGGGATCGAGCTGTATATCCTGGGGGGACGCTACAACCGCGAGCTGTATTCGCTGCAGGGCAGCCTGACGGAGCACATCCTGGAGGGACAGCAGTTCGACGTGTGCTTCATCGGGGCTGACTCCGTCACCCCGGAGGGGCAGTGCATGGTAGTCACGCCGGAGGAGGCCAGCCTGACCCGCGCCATGCTGCGTCGGGCGCGCCGGCGGGTGCTGCTGGCGGATCACACCAAGTGCGCGGAGGGGGGCTACCACGCGTACGGGACGCTGAAGGATTTCAATCTCTGGATCACCACCGCGGGGGTCCCCGCGGAGCTGCTGCAGGCATATCGGACGATGGTACAGATCAAGGAGGCATAGGATGGGAGCTGGAAAGACGGGCATCGATATCGAGTGGGCGAAGGTGGACTTGAAGAAAGTCCCGCACCTGGCCACGGCGGAAATCCCGGGGCCGAAATCACGCGAGCTGCATGGGCGCGCGACCAGGATCATGAAGGGGCTCTCGGGCCAGGTGAAGCTCTTCCCGGTGGTATTCGAGTCCGGCAAGGGCTGCACGATGACGGACGTGGACGGCAACGTCTACCTCGACTTCTCTTCCGGAATCTACGTGACCACGTTGGGGCACTGCCACCCCAAGGTCTCGGAAGCGGTCACGAAATACGCCAACCAGCTCATGAACGCGCACGACTTCACCACGCCCATCAAGGTCCGGCTGCTGGAGAAGATGACCGAGATCCTGCCCAAGGGGCTGTCCGCGGTCCAGCTGTACGACAGCGGGACCACGGCCGTGGAGGCGGGCCTGCGCGTGTGCCGCGCGGTGACCGGCAAGAGCGAGTTCCTCTCGTGCTATGGCGATTTCCACGGAAAAAGCGGGCATTCCGCGAGCCTGGCCCGGATGAACTACACCAACGGCAGCGGCCGCGCGCAGGGTTTCTACATGCTGCCGCGGCCTAACCCCTACCGGCCGCTGTTCAAGAAGGCGGACGGCAGCATCGACACCGATGCATACATCGAGTTCTTCGACCAGTTCGTCACCGAGGGCACGACCAACCAGGTCGCCGCCATCGTGCTGGAGCCCATCCAGGGATGGGCTGGGTCCGTCTTCCCGCCGGACGACTTCTTTCCCAAGCTGCGTGCGTGGTGCGACCGAAAGAAGTACCTGCTGTTCGCGGACGAGGTGCTGACCTCCATCGGGCGGACCGGAAAGTTCCTGGCCATGGAACACTGGAACACGGTCCCGGACGTCGTGACGCTGGGCAAGGGGTTCGGAAACGGGTTCCCCGTCACCGCGATGGTGGCCCGCACGGAGTTCGGCGAGCACTTCGAGAAGATCAGCGCCTCCACTTCCTATGGCGGCAACCCCATGGCCTGCGCCGCCGCGCTGGCCTCGCTGGAGGCCATCCAGGAGGAAGGCCTGCTCGAGAACGCGCAGAGGCTGGAAGAATATTTCCTGAAGCGCCTGGCTCAGATGCAGGACGCGCACAAGATCATCGGCCACGTGCGCTGCAAGGGATGCCTCATGGGCGTGGAGCTGGTGAAGGATCGCTCGACCAAGGAGCCGTTCGACGAGGCGGGCAAG
>Ga0335069_10015622_pt1 | contig 10613 bp, 11 predicted proteins | sample Lox_Sample_11_FD_206714 | JGI IMG/M metagenome (GOLD analysis project Ga0335069, IMG submission 206714) | Soil microbial communities from Loxahatchee National Wildlife Refuge, Florida, United States - Lox_Sample_1.1 | ecosystem: Environmental > Terrestrial > Soil > Wetlands | place: USA... | reverse complement strand
GGCCATGGCCATGAACCGGATCGCCGACCGGCGCTTCGACGCCCAGAACCCGCGCACCGCCCGGCGCGAGCTCGTCACCGGGGAGGTCTCGCCGGCGGCGGCCTGGGGGCTCCTCGCCGTGAGCTCGCTCGCCTTCGTCGGGTGCGCGGCCGCCATCTCCCCGCTCACCGGCTGGCTCTCCCCCCCCGTCCTGGCGGTGCTCCTCGGCTACTCGTTCGCGAAGCGCTTCACCTGGGGCTGCCACCTCTGGCTCGGCGTCGCCCAGGCGCTCGGGCCCGTCGGCGTCGCGATCGCCCTCACCGGGCGCGCCCCCGCGTCCTCGCAGCTCCTCGGCCTCGGCGTGGGTGCCTGGATCGGCGGCTTCGACGTCTTCTACGCGATGCAGGACGTGGACTTCGACCGGGGCCACGGCGTGCGGTCCATCCCGGCACGCTTCGGGATCCCGGGGGCGCTCCGCTGGGCGAGGGCTCTGCACGTCCTCGCGGTGGCGGCGATCGCCCTCGCCGGCGTCGCCGCCGCGGCGGGCCCGGGCTGGTACCTCGGCTCCGCCCTCCTCGGCGCCGTGCTCCTCGCCGAGCACCTCTACGTCGCGCCGAAGGACGTGCTGCGACCGGAGCGCATCGGAAAGGCCTTCTTCGACTTCAACGCCTTCGCCTCGGTCGGCTTCGCGCTGTGCGCCGTCGCCGACCTCCTCCTCCGCCACCGGTCCTGACCATGTCCCTCGCCGCCCTTCGCGCCCCGCGTCCCCAGAGCAACGTTCTCCCCCGCGCCGAGCTCCGCGCCGCGGACGCGGTCGGCGACCTCATGGAGCTTTGGGGCTTCCGCCGCCAGCTCGGGCGCATCTGGACCGTGCTCTTCCTGTCCGAGCGCCCCCTCGCCGCCCCGGACCTCTGCGAGCGCCTCCAGATCTCGACCGGCCTCCTCTCCATGAGCCTCGCGGAGCTCCGGCGCTGGGGGGTGGTGCGCGGCGTCTCGGTCCGCGGGGACCGCAAGGAGCACTACCAGGCCGAGACCGACGTCTGGAAGATGGTCCGGCGCGTCCTCGCCGAGCGCGAGCGGCGCGCCGTCGAGGAGGCGCTCCGGGCGTTCGAGTCGGCCCTCGCCGAGGTGCGAGGCGCGCTCTCGGACGCGGACCCGGCCGTGAAGGCGGCGGTGCGCCACCGGCTGCAGCGGCTCGCGCAGCTCGCCGCCTTGACGCGCGCGGCGCTCTCCGTCCTGCGGGTCCTCATCGACAGCGCGCGCGTCGACCTCTCTCCCATCAAGGCGCTCTCCGCCGCCCTGTCCGGCCGCGGCCGCCTCTAGACCGTCCCACCCTCAGTCGGAGAGGGCGCGGCGGGCCGCCTCCCGTGCGCGGGCGGCCACCTCGGCGGGATCGACGCCCAGCGGCGCGCCCTCCCGCAGGCGCACCTCCCCGCCGACGATCACCCAGGCGGCGGGCGCACCCGCCCACAGGATCGCCACGTCCCCGTCCGTGCCCTCCGGGGGCGCGGCGGCGGGTCGCCAGTCGAGCAGCGCGAGGTCGGCGAGCGCGCCCGGCTCGATGGCCCCGAGCCGCTCGCCGAAGAGCTGCCCGGCGAGGGCCGCCGCGGTCGGCCAGACGACGTGGCCGATGAGCTCGGCAGGCGCCGGCGGCCCGGACCCGCGCCGGCGCAGGTGCGCGGCGAGCGCCACCGCCTCTCCGGCCGGCCCCGGGAAGATGCCGTCCGTGCCGAGCGCAACCGGCACCTCGTGCGCCGCGAGGATCTCGAAGGGCGGGAGCTCGACCCCCCACCAGCTCGCCGCCCGGGGCGTCGCGACGAGCGCCGCGTCGGCGCGCCGGAGCAGGCTCGCCTCGTCGCTGCCGGTGTTGCAGCCGTGCGCGACGATGGTCTTCGGCCCGAGGAGCCCCTTCGCGTGGAGCAGCTCCACGGGGCGCCTTCCGTCGAGGGCCCAGGACCGCTCCAGGTCGGAGCCGTCCTCGGATATCGACGCGTGCAGGCCGAAGCGGGACGCCGGCTCGGCGAGCGCCTCGAGCGTCCCGGGCGTCGTGGCGTAGAGCCCCTCGAGGCCCGCCATGCCCCGGACGAGCGGGTCCCCGAGTCGCTCCTCCCCGAAGGCGGAGGCGGCGCGGGCGGCGGCGAGCCCGCGGTCCGCCCCTCCGAGGTCGCTCGCCCCGTAGGCGAGCGCGGCCCGGAGCCCCACCCGGCGCACGGCGCGCGCGAGCGCCGAGAGGACCTCGAGCTCCTCGCCCGGCGCCGCACGCTCGAGCGCGAGGACGCAGGTCACGCCCGCCCGCAGCGACTCGAGGGCACCCGCCAGGGCCAGCGCCTCGAGCGCGGCGGGGCGAAGCCGGTCCTCGACCGGGCGCCGGAAGCCCATCCGCAGGGCGCGGACCGAGCCGGGGAAGCGCTCGGGCAGGCCGACGAGCCGGAGCAGCGGCCCGAGCGCCAGGTGGGCGTGCGCGTCGACCGCGCCGGGCACGAGCAGGCGGCCGTCGGCGGGAACGTCCCAGTCGCCGGGCTGGGGCTCCACGCCATCGCCGTTCGCCAGCACGGCCGCGATCCGGCTCCCCTCGACGACGACGGTCACGCCCTCGCGGGGCGGGTCGCCCGCGAGCACGGCGCCGCGGATGACGAGGCGCTCCCCCACGCGGCGAGTCTCCCCCGCGAGGGCCTCCTCCGTAAAGTCGGCGGGCTCACGCGTCCTTGCCCGGGGCGACCCGTTCGCGTTAATCAATCGCCCGCATGCTGTCGCAAGAGGTCCTGCGCAAGCTCGAGTCCATCGAGAGGCGGTTCGACGAGCTCACCCACCAGCTCTCGGACCCGGCCGTGGCCTCGTCCGGGGAGCGCTTCCGCAAGGTCTCCAAGGAGCGCGCCCAGATCGAGCCCACCGTGGCGGCGCTCCGGAGCTATCGGGAGCTCCTCAGGGACGTCGAGAACAACGAGGCGCTCCTCGCCGAGAAGGACGAGGGGATCCGGGAGATGGCGAAGGAGGAGCTGGCTCTCCTTCGCCCGCGCGTCGAGCCCGCCGAGGAGCAGCTCAAGGTCTTCCTCATCCCCCGCGACCCCAACGACGACAAGGACGTGATCCTGGAGATCCGCGCCGGGGCGGGCGGGGACGAGGCCGGGCTGTTCGCCGCGGAGCTCCTCCGCCTCTACCTCCGGTACGCGGAGCGGAGGGGCTGGCGCTGCGAGGTGGCGGACGTCTCGTCGGGTGCGCTCGGCGGCGTGAAGGACGCCACCGTCGACATCAGCGGCGACGGCGTCTACTCCTGGCTCAAGTACGAGTCCGGGGTCCACCGGGTGCAGCGCGTCCCGGCCACGGAGGCGCAGGGGCGGGTCCACACCTCCACCGTCACGGTGGCGGTGATGCCCGAGGCCGAGGACATCGACGTCCAGCTGAACCCGGCCGACATCGAGATGGACGTGTTCCGCTCCACGGGCTCGGGCGGGCAGAGCGTGAACACGACCGACTCCGCGGTGCGCCTCACCCACAAGCCGTCCGGCCTCGTCGTGAAGTGCCAGCAGGAGAAGAGCCAGACGAAGAACCGGGCGATGGCCATGAAGATGCTCCGGGCCAAGCTCTACGAGATCGAGCTCGAGAAGCAGCAGAGCGCCCGGGACGCGGCCCGGAAGAGCCAGGTCGGCACCGGGGACCGCTCGGAGAAGATCCGCACCTACAACTTCCCGCAGGACCGCCTCACCGACCACCGCGTCAACTACACGCGGCACAACCTGGCGACGGTGATGGACGGGGACGTCCAGGACGTCATCGACGCCTGCCGGACCTACTTCGCCGCCGAGGCGCTCAAGGAGGCGTCGAGGGGCGAGTCGTCCCGTCCCCCCGAGAAGCGCCCGTGAGCGAGGCCTGGACCCCGCTCAAGCTCATCGGCTGGACCCAGGGCTACTTCGCGAGCCGGGGGGTCGACGCCCCGCGCCTCACCGCCGAGCTCCTCCTCGCGCGGGTCCTCTCCTGCGATCGCGTCCGGCTGTACCTCGACTTCGACAAGCCGCTCGGCGAGGCGGAGCTCGCGGCCTACCGGGAGATGGTCCGGCGGCGGGCGGCCGGCGAGCCCACCGCCTACGTGACCGGCAGGAAGGACTTCCTGGGGCGGAGCTTCCACGTGGACGCGCGGGCGCTCGTCCCGCGCCCCGAGACCGAGCTCGTCGTCGAGGCCGCCCTGGCCGCCCTCGCCGACGGCGGCACGGCGCTCGACCTCTGCACCGGGACCGGCTGCATCGCCGTCACCATCGCCCTCGACCGCCCCGGCGTCCGCGTCACCGCGGTCGAGACGTCCCCGGAGGCGCTCGCCCTCGCGCGAGAGAACGCGGCCGCGCTCGGGGCCGAGGTGGAGCTCCTCCAGGGCGACCTCTACGCGCCCGTCCCGCCCGGGCGGCGATTCCACGTCGTCGTCGCGAACCCTCCCTACGTGCCCACCGGCGAGCTCCCGGGCCTCTCCCGCGAGGTGCAGCGCGAGCCGCGGATCGCGCTCGACGGCGGACCGGACGGCCTCGCCGTGCTGCGGCGGGTGGTGGAGGGCGCCCCCGCCGCCCTCCACCCCGGAGGCGCCCTCGTCGTGGAGATGCACGAGAGCCACGTCGAGTCGCTGCCGCGCCTGTGCCTGGCCGCGGGCTTCGCCCGGGCGGAGGCCCACCCGGACCTCGCCGGCCTGCCCCGGTACGTGCTGGCGCGGCTCCCCGCCACCGCCTAGAATCCCCGACCTCCGAGGTCCTCGCTTGGACAAGATCCTCATCGAGGGAGGCGTCCGCCTCCGCGGAACGGTCGCCGCCTCGGGCGCGAAGAACGCCGCCCTGCCGGTCATCGCCGCCTCGCTGCTCGCCGAGGGCGACCACGAGGTGCGCAACGTCCCCGACCTCGCGGACGTCCGGACCCTGGGCCGGCTGCTCGGCCACACCGGCTGTGCGTTCGCGCGCGAGGGCCGGCGCGGGACGGTGTCCGTCCGGGTGCCGCGTGCGGTGGAGCCCGAGGCCCCCTACGAGCTCGTGCGCACCATGCGGGCGAGCGTGCTCGTGCTCGGGCCCCTCGTCGCCCGCTGGGGCCGGGCGCGCGTGTCCCTCCCCGGCGGCTGCGCCATCGGCGCCCGCCCGATCGACCAGCACCTGAAGGGGCTCGCCGCCCTCGGGGCGGAGCTCGTCCTGCAGCACGGCTACGTCGAGGCGCGCGTCCCCGGGGGACGGCTGCGCGGCGCCACGTTCACGTTCGACAAGGAGACCGTGACCGGCACCGAGAACGTGATGATGGCGGCCGCGCTCGCCGACGGCGTCACCGTGCTCGGAAACTGCGCGCGGGAGCCGGAGGTGGCCGACCTCGCGGCGGCGCTCGCCGGCATGGGAGCCCGGATCGAGGGCGCGGGAACCCACGAGATCCACGTGCGGGGCGTCGAGTCGCTCTCCCCGCTCTCCCACGACGTCATCCCCGATCGCATCGAGGCGGGGACCTTCCTCGTCGCCGGCGCCCTGCCGGGGAACGACGTCGTGGTTCGGGGCTGCGTGCCCTCGCACGTGGAGGCGCTCGTCGAGAAGCTCCGGCTCACCGGCGCGTCCGTGGAGGCGGTGCCCGGGGGGCTCCGGGTCGTGGGGGATGGCCGTCCCCGGCCCGCGGACATCCGGACCGCCCCGTTCCCGGGCTTCCCCACCGACATGCAGGCGCAGATGATGGTGCTGCTCGCGCTCGCCGACGGGTCGTCCGTCGTCGCCGAGACGGTGTTCGAGAACCGCTTCATGCACGTGCTCGAGCTGCAGCGCCTGGGGGCGGACATCGCCGTCGACGGCAACGTGGCGATCGTGAAGGGCGTCCCCTCCCTGTCCGGCGCGCCGGTCATGGCGAGCGACCTCCGCGCCTCGGCGGCGCTGGTGCTCGCCGGGCTCGCCGCCCGGGGGACGACGGAGGTCCGCCGCGTCTACCACCTCGACCGCGGATACGAGCGCATCGAGGAAAAGCTGGCGCCGCTCGGCGCCCGAATCCGCCGGGAGAAGGCATGAAGGAGCGCCAGTCGATGCTGTCGGTGGCCATCCCGAAGGGGCGGCTCCTCGGGGAGGCCTCCCTGCTCTTCGAGCGGGCCATGGGAGTGTCCCCGAAGAAGCTGCTCGAGGGGACGCGGCGGCTCGCCGCGGAGTCCCGGCGAACCGGCCTCCGCTTCATCTCGATCCGGGCCTCCGACGTGGCGAGCTACGTCGAGCACGGGGCCGCCGACCTGGGCGTCGTGGGGCTCGACGTGCTCCGGGAGGAGCCGCGCGACCTCTACGAGCCCCTCGACCTCGGCATCGGCCGCTGCAAGGTGATCGTGGCGCGACCCCGCTCGGCCCGCCCCCTGCCGAAGGGCGTCGCCCCGCGCGTGGCGACGAAGTACACGAACCTCGCCTCCGAGCACTTCGCGAGGAAGGGCATCCCCGCCGAGATCATCCACTTGCACGGGTCGATCGAGGTCGCCCCGTCGCTGGGTCTCGCGGACCTCATCGTCGACATCACCGAGACCGGCGAGACGCTCCGTGCGAACGACCTCGTCGTCGAGGAGACGGTCCTGGACGTCTCGGCGCGGCTCGTCGTGAACCGGGTCGCCCTGAAGCTCCACGCGGAGCGCCTGCGCCTGCTCGTCGACGCGCTCCGGTCGGCCGCCGCGACGGCATGACCGGCGGGGGGGCCGTTGATCCGCCGCGCGCCTTGCCGCTATCATCCCCCCTTGCGAGTTCCACCGAAGGCTTCGAGAAACGAGCTCACCCCAAACCCCCTCGTGCTGAACCGGTCCTGGAGGAGGACCTAGCTCATGGATTGCCCTCGTTGCAGCGTGGAGATGACGGAGATCGCCGGTGACGACAGCGTCATGCAGAGGTGCTCCGACTGCGGAGGGCTGTGGGCGGACGTCTCCGACGTCAACCGGTTCCTGCTCCACGCGAACCTCCCGGCGCTGACCGCCATCGGCGGGTTCCTGAACGCCGAGGAAATCGCCGGGATGTGCCCGGCCTGCCACGTGGACCTGGTGGTGGTCGAAGGGGGCGAGAAGCGGTCGCTCCACTACGACACCTGCGAGTCGTGCGGCGGCATCTGGATCGAGGGCCCGGAGGAGGACGAGCTCCCGGAGGCGATCGACTGGAAGAACGCCGAGAAGGAGATCGTCTCCTTCTACCGGTCGTTCTCGCGAAAGTAGGGCGCTCCGCCTACCAGTGGCGGTCGTCCCGCCACGGCCACGCGGTGTTGGAGTACCCGCGGATCTCCCAGTAGCCGCGCCGGTCGTGGGGCATGAACTCCACGCGCCGCACCCACTTCGCCCCCTTCCAGGCCCACAGCTGCGGGGTCACGACCCGGACCGGCCCGCCGTGCTCCTGCGAGAGAGGCTCCCCGTCGACCCGGTGCGCGAGGAGGACGTCGGGCTTCAGCGCCTCCTCGAGCGGCAGGTTCGTCGAGTACCCGTCGTACGAATAGAACATGACGTGCGTCGCCGCGAGCGTCGGGCGGGCGAGCGCCGCGATCGTCTCGAAGCGCACGCCCGTCCAGCGCATGTCGAGGCGACTGAAGCCCGTGACGCAGTGGAAGTCGCTCTCGTCGTCGACCTGCGGCATCGCCAGGAAGTCCGCCCAGCGAAGCCGCATCGGCTCCTCGACCTCCCCCTCGACCCGGAGCTCCCATCGCTCGGTCGTGACGACCGGCTGCTCCCCGATGTCGAGGACGGGCCAGGAATCGAGGACGTTCTGGCGGGGCGGCACCCGGGGCATGCCGTGCCGGTTCGCGGCGCCCTCGCCCTGGGGCTTCGCGTCGGAGAGGGACGGCGTCGCCCGTATCCGCTCGCCCCAGCGCGCGCGCAGGACGGCCCTTCCCTCCTCGATCCGCCTCTCCAGGTCGGTCACCTTCGGGAGTGTACCGCGCGGTCACAGCCGAGTCCGGTCGGCGGATTCCCGCTCGCTCCGGAGCATTGCCGTCCGGCTTGACGGGGGCACCGGCTTCGGGCAGATCTGCCGATGCCTTCGCGGGAATAGCTCAGTTGGTAGAGCATCAGCTTCCCAAGCTGAGGGTCGCGGGTTCGAATCCCGTTTCCCGCTCCAGTTCACAGGCCGGGAATCCTTCGCGAATCGCGGACGGGTTCCCGGCCTCCTTCACGTCGGCTCCATTCGCTTGCGCCAAGGCAACAAACCGCCGGGCCCCGGCGGCAGAGACGGTTCGGCCTGGCACGTCCTGCGGCGCGGCCATACCGAACCGTGGGCGCTCGACCCCGGTGAGCGGGAACCCCTGCGACAGCGCCGCGGACCGCTCCATGGTCGTCCTCACGTCGGCGTGCCCCAATGTCGCTGCCGGGAGTCGAACGTCATCTCGTCACGAAGCGGCCGGCTTCCGCGCCACCACTAGGAACTGCCTGCCCAGGAGCGGCCAGACGACCGGGCGAAGCGCGAGGTACGCGGAGACGAGCCACGGCCATTGCGGCAGCCGCGATTTCGTGGAGGCGGGCAGATAGCCGGCGTGCATCTCCTCCACCGCAAACCCACTCATGGCGAGACCCTCGGCGAGGCTACGATCCGAAAGCGCCAGGTGATGGTCGTAGAAATCCCAGTACGTGCCGGGCATGCGTCGCACATTCGGGCCTATCGCGACGAGGCGCCCGCCGGGGCGGAGAACGCGATAAATCTCGGAAAACACCTTCGACAGCGTTGCCTTATCGGGCAAGTGTTCGAAGAAATTGGACGAGAACGCCACGTCCACCTCTCCGTCCGCAAGGAAGTCGAGGCGATCGGCCGAGGCAAGCCTCACTTCCACGCCTGGAGCCGCGCACTCCTTCGTGCGCGGGTTCAGGTCCACCGCGATCCGACGCCGCGCCACGGCGACGTTTGTGAGTTCGCAGTACCCGGCACCTACGTCGAGGAGCACGTCCCCGGGCTCGATCCAGCGAGAGAAGAGCCGGCGCCACAGGATGGCCCAAACCGCCGCCTTGAAGGCCTCGTCCCGCGCCCCGAAGCGCGCGCCATAGAGAGCCTCGAGTTTCATGCCCGGTACAACTGCCAAAGCATGGCGGTCGCGACCTTGGCCGCCTTCCACTTGTCGGTCCCCACACCCTTGGATCTGCCGACCCGCCGCCGGAAAAAGACCGGCACCTCGATGACCCTCATGTCGAGCTTCAGGGCCTCAATGAACATGTGCGGTGAGAAGTGGCTTTGCTCGACGCGGAGGTACGGTCCCAGCCGCTCGTAAGCCTCCTTGCGGATCGCACGATACGTGCACCCCACGTCTGTGAGCCGCGTGCCGAAGAAACGCATTTGGTGGAGCTTAGCCACGATCTGGTTGAACGGGTTGATGAGCCAGTCCATCTGCGTGCCGCGGTCCCGCAGCTCCTGGGTGGCACGGGTACCGAGGACGAGGTCGCAGTTCTCCAGGTACGCGAGAAACTTCGGGACGTCCCGCGCTGTGAAGGTCATGTCGCCTTCGCACAAGATCACAACGTCGGCACCGACCGCCGCCTCGCGGAGGGCGCGCATACAGCAGGCCCCGTATCCCGGCCGCAACTCCTCGATCACTGCGTCCGCGCCCGCCTCCGCCGCAACCTCCCGGCTCTGGTCGCGAGAGGCGTTGTCTACCACCACGACCCGGTGGACGTGTCGGCTCGCTTTGAATTCGCGGACTGCCTGGCCAATGGCCGCCTCGTCGTTGTAGCAGGTCAGCCCCACATGCACGCGTACACCGTGGAGCGAGCGATACGTGGCGTCCCTCGACGGCACCAGAAAGCGGTAGAGAATCCAGAGGTCGAAGAACAGGACCGTGAACGACGCGAGGGCGGTTGCCACGAGCGCGCCGTGCACCATGAAGAACGTCGAATTGGCCCGAAACGCTGGAAGCAGCCACAGCCCGCTGGTTACCGCCCCGAGAAGCGCGGAGGACAAGAACAGAGACACCGCATAGAGCGCGATACGCCCGACCCAGTCGGCAACCCAGTGGGGCGACTGTCGATGGAGGGACCGATCGGGCTTCTCGCTGATCACTGGAGGCAGGAGGACGCTAACCCGACCACGGTGGGATCGGTCAAGGGAGGAACGGTCGATTCGCGCACTCGCGCGTGCGTGCTATAGGTGCCGTCGGTGCCATTGCGCGCCGTCGAGATGGGGCTTTCTGGGTGGGCTGGGCGGCCGCGCGAACGGTCGTGGGTCGTTCGCCCTGAGCACCGCACCGAAGTGGCCGAGGCGCTGCGCGTTGCCATGGCGCGCGGGTCAGCGGTCGCGCGCGGACGCGGCACTGCCTATGGGGATGTGGCGATGAACCGGCACGGCGGCGTCGTGGCCACTGACCGCCTGCGGCGGCTCCTTGCCTTCCAAAGTGATACGGGCCTCCTCACATGCGAGGCGGGGGTCCCTCTGCGCGACGTGGTTGAGTTTGCGCTTCCGCGCGGCTTCTTTCCCGCGGTGACCCCGGGTACGTGGAAAGCCACGGTGGGTGGCTGTCTTGCCTGCGACGTGCACGGCAAGAACCACCATGTCGCGGGCAGCTTCGCGCAGCACGTGACCGAGTTTCGCCTCCTCACCGCCTCGGGCGACGTGGTCGTGTGCACGCAGGAGGGCACCCCTGAGCTGTTCTGGGCTACTGCGGGCGGACTCGGCCTCACCGGTGTCATACTCGACGTGACCCTCCGCCTTCGCCGC
>Ga0335069_10015621_pt1 | contig 10614 bp, 11 predicted proteins | sample Lox_Sample_11_FD_206714 | JGI IMG/M metagenome (GOLD analysis project Ga0335069, IMG submission 206714) | Soil microbial communities from Loxahatchee National Wildlife Refuge, Florida, United States - Lox_Sample_1.1 | ecosystem: Environmental > Terrestrial > Soil > Wetlands | place: USA... | reverse complement strand
CCGTGCCGGTAAACGGATCGGACGTTGCCAGCGTCTGCACCGCACCGCAGGCGCTCGTCAGCCGCACCAGTGCCAACTTGTAGCTCAACACATCAGCGCCCGCATCCGGCACGATGATCTGTGCCTTGTACGTACCGTCCCATTGATGGAAGCCCAGCGGGTCGGTAACGAACTGAAAGGCGGTCATGTCGGTGGCGTTTGCCGGCAGCAACTCGGAGATCTGCGCCAGCGTACTCGTCGTCGTAAGCAATTCATTGCCGCCGCAAGTTGCGTTCACGGGGTCGCGCTCGAAGAAGCATGGACCTGGTGTCACTGTCGGCGTCGGGCTCTGTGCCGCGGCAATTACCGCCTGAAGCTGGACGGTCACGCCTGCAAGAATAAGGATGAGCCAAGGCGACGACTTCCGAACCCGCAGTAGCATCGGATTCATAGATGCGGCTTCTACTACAGATGTGCCGAAGCGCAAACCCGGCGCAACTCGCGGGCAAGACACCTGCGATGCATCCAACCCTGTACAGTCGATCCGGTGCAAACCGCAGACGGCACTGCCAGCTCTTGTTAGCATACGTCAGGTTGGCTCAGGGACCGTTCCTCTCAAGATCCGAAGGTGGGTGCACAGGCCTGGGGCTTGCTTTCGGCCCACCCGGTCGACCCCTGCTCACTGAAACAGGGTGAGCTGATCAACTGGAAAGAGACCGCCAACATGCGAACACAGTGCAGCGTCGGGTTGGGGCAACGAAGCCCAGACAAGGAACGATTGCTCGCCGAGCTCCACACTTGGGAACGAAAACTCGTATTGCATTCCCTCAATGAAGCGATCCGTTTGATCGAGTCGGAGAAAATCGAGCAACTTACCGGCCAACATCTTCACTGCATCGCGGAGTATGACGCGATCACCATCGACGGAGAGTGCTTCTTCGACAAGGCATTCACCAGCGGTAAGGAGGTGGCTGCCTGCCTCGCCTTCGCTAAGGAAATTGGCTGGCAAGAGGCGCTCGATGACATGCTGCGACTCCGGCTCACCCTGTTGGGGCGCAGCACGGGCGGCGGCCCGGGGACCGCGTCGGTGGGCGCACCGAGCAGCACGCGGTTTCCTACACCCCTCGGGCCTCCAATTGGCAGCGGAGCGTAACAGAGTTGTGCTGACACCGCCCGGCTAGCGCAATTTCCGGCGGCCCCGGGTCTTCAGCTCACCGCGCTCGCGCTGGAATCTTCCGGAGCGGCGTCTTCAGGAGTTGAGTGCGTTGTTCACTGCTTGGATAGTCAGAGCGATCGTGAGATCACCGCCGCTCCGAACACCCTTCCCGTACGCCGCTGCGCACGTTGACTTGGGTCGCCCTTCACCATGATACTCCTGGCATCGCCGTGAGCGATGGCGAAAGCCGTGTTTCCGCGGGTCTGCAGGAAAGGAGCTGAGAATGGGCATCATGCACGTGGTTTGGTCTGTGATCGTGGGCTTTGTCATTGGTCTGGTCGCGCGTGCGCTCATGCCCGGTGCTGACCAGATGGGATTCCTTGCGACCACGGCACTCGGTATCATCGGCTCTTTTGTCGGCGGCGTCCTGGGAAACCTGATGAAGACGCCGAGCGATGGTGCGCAATTCCATCCGGCTGGTTTCTTCATGTCGGTAGTTGGTGCGATTGTCGCGTTGTTTGTGTGGCACCAGGTTCACTGAATTGGAAAGCTCGCGCTCTGCCGTCCCTGTACGGTGCCGCGCCCTGCGTTTGAAGTCCTGATGCAGCCCGACCCTCGGAACGCTCGCCGACCACCTCGGATATGGCGAATCATACGCGTCCGGCCGCGACTGTTTACCTCTCCCGTCGTTGGCATCGCTGCCACTGTGCTACTCGCCGCACTGACCCCGTGGAGACCGTTGGTGCGGGGCATCGTCGGCTGGGATATCAGCGTCGGACTCTACGTGATCCTCGCGTTGGAGATGATGGCACGGGCCGATGTCCATCAGATCCGCCGCCGCGCCGCGGCTCAGGACGAGGGGGCGATCGTCATCCTGGTCCTGACCGTGGCCGCGGCACTGGCCAGCCTCGTGGTCTTGGTCGCCTTGCTCGGCACGTCCGCAACCAGCGGGGCCGCACGGCGGCCGAGCGAACTGATCCTGGCGATGATCACCATCGGGCTGTCATGGGGTTTCATCCACACGATGTTCGCGCTGCACTATGCGCACCAGTTCTACGCCGAGAACGGCGAACGCGGGATGGCGTTCCCGGGCGGTGAGGAGGAGCCGGACTACGGGGACTTCCTCTATTTTTCGTTGGTCATCGGCATGACTTCACAAGTCTCAGACGTGGGCATCACGACCAAGGCAATCCGGCGCACCGTCGCCGTGCACGGCGTCATCGCCTTCTTCTTCAACGCCGCTCTCCTCGCCCTCTTGGTGAACATCGCCGCCAGTGCATTATAGCCCGCCTGGTCGCTGTTGAGTGCCACGCCCGGCACGCGGTTTCCTCGCTTCGGCAATCTGTGACGAGAAACTCGGCGCTCTCGTTAGACTGAGTGTGGTCCCGATTGGCACGACCCCACGGGGAGCTTGCCATCGCGAAGGTCAGCAGCATCGGACGCTGCCCCGCGGAGCATCCCAGCGAAGACACGGGCGTGCAGCGGGTAGACCGCATACCAATACAGCAGGCCAAGCAACCCAACGGGATCGAACACGGCAGTTTGGCGGATCGTCGTGCCGTCGCCGTCCGGCTCGACCTCGAACTCCAACCAGGCACGGCCGGGAATCTTCATCTCCGCCGCCAGACGCAGTCGGCGGCCCGGTTCGTAGGACTCGACACGCCAGAAATCAACCGTATCTCCCACCGCCAGTTCCTGCGGGTGACGGCGACCGCGCCGCATGCCCACGCCGCCGAACAGCAGATCGATGAACCCTCGCAACCGCCACAACCAGTTGCCGTAGAACCAACCATGCCTGCCGCCGATACGCTGGATGGCGGCAAACGCTACCGCTGGAGGCACCGGTACCCGAGCGACGCGCGAATCAACCAAACGCGTTCCAAAGCGCAAGCCGCCCCACGACGGCGGGAGTCCGGCCGATGAAATGGCGTCGGACCAGCGGGTCGCAGCATACTCCTGATCTTCGTTCGCGATCGCCCGCTGGATGGCTTGGCGTAGTCCCATCGGGCGGATTGGCAAGACCTGCAACGCACGCTTGTCGTGCACCGTGGTTTCGTTCTCGACGCTCTCGATCAACTTGCGCCCGACGCGGGCGTACACCGGCGTGGTGAGCCCCAGCCACAAACTCGACAACCGTGGGGTCAGGAAGGGCACGGGAATCATCACGCGCCGCAGCCTGCGCTGCCGCGCATACTCGTTCATGATGTCCGCATAGGACACGCGCTCAGCGCCGCCGATCTCGAAGATGCCGTGCTGTCCGCGCGGCAGTTCGATCGCCGCCAGCAGATAGGCCAGCACGTCCTCAATCGCGATCGGTTGCGCGGGGGTGCGCACCCAGCGCGGGCAGAGCATCACCGGCAAGCGCTCGACCAAGGCGCGGATGAGTTCGAAGGACAGGCTCCCCGATCCCAAGATGATCGACGCCCGCAACTCGACGGTCGGTACGCCACTCGCCCGCAGGGCCTCGCCTGTCTCGTGTCGGCTCCGCAAGTGGGTCGACAGCTGTCCGCCCGCAGCGCCGAGCCCGCCCAGATAGATGATGCGCTGCACACCGGCGGCGTAGGCGGCAGCACCAAAGTTGGCAGCCGCAGCCCGATCCTGTTCCGCGAAATCGCCGGTCGATCCCATGGAGTGCACGAGATAGTAGGCTGTGTGCACGCCGGCGCAGGCAAGCGGCAACGAGGCCGCGTCGAGACAGTCTGCTTTGACGATCTCTGTCGCGGAGCCGACCCGCGGCGCCAGAAACTCCGGTCGGCGCGCCACACAGCGCACTGGATACCCGGCGGTTTGCAACGCCTTCAAGAGCCGGCCGCCAACGTACCCACTGGCACCGGTCAGCAAGATCAGCGGTTTGGTGGGGCTGGTGGTCATGACTGCACGTGGTCTTCAGCGGCGCGATGCGCCGCTTTTCTTTCCAATACGCTGATGTCATGAAGATGGTTCGCCACATTCATCGGTTCAGCGTCATCGATTCGACTGCGGAACCACGGCGCTACGATTCGCCCCCGCTGTTATGCGCGCCAGCTCGTTCGCGGTCGCGCTGAGGTCATCCACCACCAGGCCACGACAGCCCTTGATGGCGACTGCCACTCGGCCGGCGTCGGCACCGCCCAGCCACAGCTCGATGTCGGCGGGCAACGCGCGCTGGAGCGCCTTGACTTCATGGACTGCGCGCACGCGGTTCTCGCCGGCAACGAGGCTCAGTCCGACCACGCCGGCCTGCGCACGTCGTGCTCCAGTCACGATGTCCGCCGCCGGAAGGTCGAGCCCGAGGTACACGACGTCGGCCCCCGCATCTAAAGCCAGCAACGCCACCAGCAACAACCCGATCTCGTGCCGCTCCCCGGCCGGTGTGGCCAGCAACACGGGCGGGCCCGACTGGGTTCGGCGCTGCATCAGCCCTGCAAGCAGGTTCCGCAACGACCCGGTCAGCAGGTGCTCCGCAGCGATCGAGAGCTTGCCGTCCGCCCACAGCGTGCCGACTCGATGTACCAGCGGCGCCGCAACCTCATGCACAAAGGCGCTCGCTCCCAACCCGACCACCGCGTCCCCGAGCAGACGGGACACCGCCGCATGATCGAAGCACTCCAAGAGGCGAAGGACTCGACTCACGAAGTCCTCACGCGGCGTCGTTGTTTGCCGGCTTTCGGGCCCCTGGCCGTCGGGCGCACTCTGCGCAACCAGTTTCTCCAACTCCGCTCGCTGCAAGGCGGCGACATCACCAATCGCTCGCCCCGCCCCGACCACGCGCGCGAGCAAGCGGAGGTGGGAAATGTCGGCCCCCGTGTAGAGCCGCGCGCCGCGCGCACCGCGAATTGGGGCCACCACCTCGTAGCGTTTCTCCCAGGCGCGGATGAGATCCGGGGTGAGCCCGGTCAGCGCTGCCACTGTTCGCAAGGGGTACGCATCATGGGTAGCGGCTCCCGCGCGCAGCGGCGCGTGCTTCATCTTGGTTTTTCCCGCAGCAGGCACGCGCTGGATCGTGGGGCCTTGTCTCAGCATCGTCTGATCACTCGCCTTCCCTCATTCACGTCGTCGTGCGAATCCTATGCGGCTTCTGCCGACTGCGACTCCGCATCGGCGGTCCACGCGTCGACCCGCGCCCATTGCGCGTCGAGCCACTCGACGCGGCCGTCGGTGTCCTGCGGGATCTCAGTACTCGGCACGCGCCAGAAGCACAGCCGGATGGTGCGGCCAATCAGCATGCCGTTCCAGATGTCGTTCAAGCTGGCGGTCCCCTCGAACCCGACATGGGCCAGGAAGGCCACGTCGACGTCCGGGCGTGCCTCGAGCAACGCCAGCGCCCCCCCACGGTGGGGCGGCAGGACATGATGAAGGCGCTGCAGACGCGCCAGGCGCGCAAACTGCTTCGTGTCTTCGAGGTAACGCAAGGCACGCTCGCGCTTGGCCGGAGAGAACCGGGTCCCTTCGGGAAACAGCAACACGCCGTCACGCGCCCCTACTGCGGCGGCGAACTGGCGGAGCAGCACAATCTCCTTATCTCGCTCACCGGAGCCGCGGCGGATGAAGGCGTTGCGGGTGCGTTGTCCGACGATGTCCAGACACGGGTCCCACAGCAGCTCGCGCTTCATCACGTGTCCCAAGCGGAGCGCGTACGGGTCGGTCACAAACACCGCAGGCAACAGGGCGTCGAGCGTGCTGGCGTGGCGGCTAAACAGGAACAGCGGCCCGCGACGCACCGCTTCTGCCCCAGTCACTTCGACGCGCATGCTGAAGAGCCGGGTGGCGCCGGCAAAGAGCGCCCGCGCCCAGGCGCGTTGCAAGAGCAGGTTCCAGGTCATGGCGCGATCGGCCGCGGCACTCGGCCCAATCGCGTCGATGACCCAGAGGGCAGCGCTGGCGACGATGCCCGCGGCCTCGCAGCCGAAGTAGAGCGCGAGGGCGAGCGCGCAGCGCAGCGTCACCAGATGACCGGTCCGGCGGACGGCATCGATTGCCAGCGCGATCAACGCCATCACTGGCAGGAGCACGAGGCTCAGCACGCCCAGACACAGATAGGTCGGCACCGTGACGGCGCGGCGGCCCCATCGTGCCCAGGCGCTCTCCTCGACCACGGGGGGCTTGGTCATGCCTGGGCGCGCCTCGCATCGTCGGCCGACTGCACGAGCCCAGCGAGACGCGTACATAACCGCCACAACCGGGCGCGATCGCGCCGCGCTTCGACGGTGAACGGCAGCAGATGGGTCGGCTGCGGAGTGCGATCCAACCAGAACTGCCCCGACGCCAGTGCCGTCCTGGGCGCCAGCGCTAGCCACACCAGCGTGTCCGCACCTTGTTCCGGGGTGCGCAGGCGCGTCCGCATGACGCGCCAAAACCGCGGGATCGAGCGGCGGACCGAGGGCGTGTCGGCCCAGCCCGGATGCATGGCATGCACCGCAATCCCCGCACGCGCCCAGCGCCGCGCCATCAGTTCGGTGAGAATGACCTGCATACGCTTGGTTTGTGCATAGGCGGCCACGCCGTCGAACGGTCGCTGCGTCCAATCGAGATCATCCAGGGACAATCGCTGCGCATACATACCACCGGATGACACGAAGACGACACGTGCGCCGGCGGCCGCCGCGAGCTTGCCGTGCAGGAGGTGCGTGAGCAGGAACGGACCGATCACATTCGTCGCCAATGTGAGCTCCAACCCCTCTTCGCTCTCCTCGCGGGTGGCCGGGAGGACGCCCGCGTTGTGAATCAGCACATCCACGCGTCTCGGCGCAAAGCGCGCGGTGAACGCTCGCACCGCGGCGAGGTGCGACACGTCGACCACTTCGAGATGCACGCACCGGTTTCCGGTCATCGTGCGGATGGATGTTACTGCATCCTCGCCACGCCCACGATCCCGACAGAGGAGCCAGACCTCTGCGCCGCGGGCCGCCAGAGCCGTTGCTGCCGCTCGACCGATACCCGAGTTGGCACCGGTGACCAGACACACCCGCCCAGCAAGGTTCACTGCGACGTCGCTCGGGCGGAAACTGCGCGCATGGCGGAGGAAGCCGCTGCGATCGAACGAGAACAGGATCGTGCGGTCCAGAACCCAATCGATGAACGCGTTGACCATCAAATGCCCCTGAGGCGGAACTCGAAATGGATGTGCATGCTTGCCACGGCCTTCTCTTAACCCAGATGCAATCGGTTGTCAATTTCTATCAGGACAAAGATTGACAGTACAGCCGAAGGCCGCACCGAGCACCGCAAGCGGAAAACAAGATCGCACCCGCCTAGACCACTTTCATTGGGCCGGTTCACCCCGAGCCGCAAGCCCTTCTCGGGCGATGACGGCCGAAGACGTGCGGCGCTGCATTCACGACTCCGGCGAAGCGCCGCGAACGCCGGCGGCGTTTCTGCGCACGTTCTCCAAGGCTCTCCGCACGCGGCGGCTGAGCATGCGAAAGCGATAGTAGAGTTCGATCGCGGCTTGTCGCGCAATGATGCTTGGCGTGCGCGGACGGAAGCCGAAGTCCGCGATCTCGCGCTGCTTGAAGGTACGCCAACCGCTCCACCAAGCCGTGATGCTGTTCTGTCTGGCGTAGGTTTCGTCGAGTGGGCTCGCCCCGATCTTGTAATGGCGATGGGGAAAGACCAGATGACGTGCGTCGATGAGCTTTCCCAGGCGTCGGACCGTACAGGTGAGATCGTCGTCACTGAACATCGAGAAGTAGTCCGGGTGGTAGACGTGGCCAAGACGCCGGTAGATCTCGATACCAAGGATTGGCAAGGTCATGATACGACCATAAATACCATCGTGAACGAGCACCGCGACATCACGGCGCTCTCCGACCACGCCGGCGAGCGCGACATCCCAATCATCCGGACAGCCGAAATCATCAGAAACGACCACTAGGAGATCTTGCGTCGCCTGCTGCGCGGCGCGATTCACGGCATCGACCAACGAGCGGTTGGCGTTCACCAACAGGCGTGTCCCGTAGTGTTCAGCGATACGCCGGTAGCCATCGATGTCAGCATCATCGGTGTCGATGCTGAGGAGGTACTCGAGGCGGTTGTGGCCGCTGAACCTGGAGGTCCACTCCTCAATCGCCTGAGCCGCCCGGGCTGTGCGGTTGCGTGACGGATGCAGCACACTGAAGCCGATCGCATCGCTCACCGTTGCCCTCTTCACTCCGGGTGGCTGTCACCTTGGCTGTCAAATGGCCGTACGCGCAGCTGTCACCGACGCTCAGTACCCGAAAAACAAAATCACCCTTACTTTCTCCAGTTGGAACCAGATTGTCATCTGGCTGCGTGAAATGGACATCCTGCGGCAAGCAATGGCAGCGTGAGCACCCTGCCCTACTCCGTCTGCATCCAACCACATCGCCAAACCCTACGCTCCGAGATAATTTTTCGGAACGGGCAGACCTTGGAGCCGAAAAAACGATAGCTGATAGAAGGAGCCGCGCTGAAAGATGATCTGGTCACCTCGCACGTGAAAGAAGCCGCAGCCGCGCAGACCATTCGGGTCACTCCGTTCTAGGATTGCCGACTCGCCACATTCAAAGATACTCTCCACGATGCATGTCATTTTCGCACGACCGAACTCGACGGCGAACATCTGTCTGATGGCGGGCCGACCGTGCAAGGGTTCCATAACGACCTGATGGTTCGTCGCATCTGGAGCGTAGAGCGAGGCCAAGCTGTCAACGTTTCCGGCATTGAAATGCTTCACTCAAGTTTGCACAAGTTGCTTCGTCGTCATGCCTCATCTCCCCGTGACAATTCGTAGGTGCCCAATTATCAGATTGGCTACACCCTGTCTTTCCCCACACGCGACGCGTTAAAGGAGTCCGTCGTCAGCGTCGTCATCGCGCACATCGGAACATCGTCAGTGAGGGAATCTCACTCGTCCGGCCTCCGGTCACCGCCTCGCCAACCCGACAATCGTGAGATACGCTCACATCGTGGCCCTCACACGGCGCATATTCTTTGTGAACGAGGACAGCAGCATCCGGCATATTCCTACAGCGCGCTACGACCGACTCTGGGATGAACCGCCGACACGACAACCCGAGTACGCCAACCAACCACAAATGTCACAGACACGTTGGTCGGCGCTCACCATCGGGATGATTTCACCCCGAAGCGGCAGCAAGTTCAACTGCCTGTGGGAAGTTTGGTTGGTGAAGTAGTGTTGGCTGTGGGTAAACGCTTCACCATCAACCGACTGTCGGCGTGGTGATGGCCGTACCCCGCCGCCCAACAAACCAACTCGCCTACGTTTCAGCCCACCACTCGTCGTCGCGTCAACCACACACCAGTACCTAGAAGCGACAGCCCCACGAGAGTGATGCCAGTGTGCGAAACAGCCGCTGCTTTGAGACGGCACGCGGGATCATTCAGACACGCGGGGTCGGCGCAGTCGGTCAGGTCATTTTGGTAGGCATCGTTGTTCACACCATCACAGCAACATCTATACGACGCTCGCCTACCTTGCTCATGAACGGTTGTGGGCACGACTCAAATGGGGAATTCACGAGACACCCTAAGGTGGGCATCGGTACTTTGGCTTGTCGAAGGTCTAGTCGCCCGAGGGAACTCCCACAGCGTCGGGTGGGAGTTCCGATGGCGGTGTTGCAACCGTTAGGGTCTCAGCATGCGAGTGTTGCTTCACCAATTGCTCCAGTTCGTGGACACGTCGCGTCAGGTTCCGTACCTCTTGCCGTGACGGTCCAACCAATCGGCTCACAACCGGCTCGATGCGCTTCTCGACATCCTTCTCCAGCGTCGAGAGCACGCGCTTCGCCCGTGACTCCAGCGTTTTGGAGGTCTGTTCGACTGACTTCTCGACATCACTACGGAGCTTCTTCGCTTCCTTGATGACCCGATCCAACGTCCGTTTCTGCTCGTTGGACAATCGCGCCACCTCCTTACGTGCACGACCGATCAAGGCTTCGCCGTCCCGTTGTAATTTCTTGATACCGCTCTGTATGCTCGACAGAACCTTCTTCGCTGCCTTCTTCTTCACCTTCGCCATTGGTCGGGTCTCCTTTTGCCCTTGAGGTTACTCTCTGGGGATGACAGTGACAAACACGATGCGGTCGCCGGTCTCAACCGCCCCTGAGAGATGTGAATGTGTGCGCCAGCCCCAGATCAAGATGTAGACCAACAGCACCGCGAAGACAGCGAGCCCGACCCACAACGCGATGGTACGCAGCCGATCAAACACGACGACTGAGTGGACGCTGCTCCTCAAGACACCGTGCGGCAACGCTGAGATGCCACCGGCTTAAGCCTACCCGCGTCGAGTCGGCGGCGGCTTCCACCAATGCGTCTGCGATCTGTTTGTCGGAGTACTGATCCACATCGCACCCGTAGCGCCGGAGCAGGATGCGGATCGTCACCATGGAGTTCAGGACGTTTGCCCTGCGGGTGTTGGGGTGTTGCTGGAATTGAACGCCCTCAGGACGAGTACGCCGGAGGTTGGGCTTTCGAAGGAGCCCAAACATCATTCGCCTTCTGCTCGGCTACGTTGG
>Ga0335069_10015620_pt1 | contig 10614 bp, 7 predicted proteins | sample Lox_Sample_11_FD_206714 | JGI IMG/M metagenome (GOLD analysis project Ga0335069, IMG submission 206714) | Soil microbial communities from Loxahatchee National Wildlife Refuge, Florida, United States - Lox_Sample_1.1 | ecosystem: Environmental > Terrestrial > Soil > Wetlands | place: USA: Florida... | reverse complement strand
CTGGAAGCCGTGACCAACCTCGCGTACCTGTTGACGACCGATCCCACCCTTAGCGCTGCGGGGAAAGAATACGCAGAGCTTCTGCTGAGTGAGATCGATCGCGTCAGTCACGTGGCCAAACAAAGCTTGGCCTTTTTCCGCGATAACAACAAGCTGGGTGAACTCGACATTTGCGAACTCCTCGGTGGAGTCATCGAGATCAACCGACGCCTGCTCCAGCAGAGAAAAATCGAGATCGCCTGGGATATCCCCGGCTCCTGCACCGTGTATGGGTCGGCCCAGGAACTGCGGCAGGTCTTCGCGAACCTGATCAGCAATGCGATGGATGCTGTAGGGGAGCGGGCGAGAATTCGCATTCGCGTGCGGTCAGGTAAATCGGGGATCCGGCGCATCCTGATTGCCGACAACGGGTGCGGGATTCCGGACAATGTGATTGCCAGGCTTTTTCAGCCGTTTGTGACCAGCAAAGGATCTTCGGGGAATGGGTTGGGCCTCTGGGTGAGCCAGGGAATCGTGCGGAAGCACGGCGGAGAGATCCGAGTGAGAACCTCGACTGCGGAAGGACGCTCGGGAACGGTGTTCTGCGTGAGCCTGCCTGGAGTCCAGGGAATGGCAGCTCCCCGTTCGCCGCTTTCGGCGGCGGTAGGGGTTTAGTCGCGATTCTGATCCAGCCACATGAAACAGATTCCAGGGGCATTTGTATCTCCCACCACTAACGATCAGCGTTTCAGATCGCGCTTAATGTTCACGCGCCATGGCGGAGCCTGGACGGGGCCCCTGTTTCTTTCTGCTCGCCGCGGTTGTGGTCTGCGGTCCTTTCGACAAAAAGACGTCAAAGGACGGGGCACGAGAAGCTGGTTTCTTTTATGGCGAGCATCTTCGTCAGGCACAGGGTCCAGACGGGTCTCGGACGCCTGCGTTATCCTTTTTTCACGATTAGCCTGGCCTCCTTGCGGCGCCTGCTCGTTTGCCAATCCCCTGGATTTCCGGTTGCAGTCCGGGAATTCAAACGGGCATGCATTGACGGTGGGGAAGAGGGAGAATCAAAAATGGGCCCCTTGAACGGCATTTGACTGCATGCGACTGAAGACCAAACTCGTCCTCGCCATCACTACCCTGGTGCTGCTGATCTCGGGCCTGCTCTCGCTTGTTTATGTGAGCCAGCTGCTGCATGCCTCGGTGCTGCAGTCGTACGATACCAATCGCATGGTGGCCAACCAGGTGCAGCTGGCGGTGAGGGATGCGCTGGTCACCGGCCTGAAGGACCGAACGTTCGATCCGAGCAAGCCATACGAACTGCGCGATCTGGCCGCCGAGGCAATTCGGGGCAGTGAACCGCTCCACGTGGTCATCGATTCGGTGAATCGCTATTCCGCCACGGTATACGACATCAACATTGGCGACACAACCGGGCGTATCCTCCTGAGCACCAATCCCGAAAACCAGGACAAGCCACTTCCTCGGCGCCCCGACTTCACCCTGTTACAGAATGCCAACCCCATCCGGCTGATTTCCGTAGTCATGTTCGGTCCACCCAAGGTGTTTGACGTAGTGCTGCCGCTGGAGCGGAACAACCAGCCGTTTCTGGCTGTTCACGTGGGGGTGCGGACGACGTTCCTGCGGCAGGAATACATGCCGTGGATCATCGAGGCCGTTACGCTGATGGGTTTTGCGCTGGGCATCGCGCTGCTGGTTGCCCTGCTGGTGAGCAATCTCGCGCTGCGCCCCCTGGAAGACATCAGCAAGCAACTGGACTTCTGGACGTCAGGAGCGGGCGCGAATCCCGAGGAAGACGCGGCCGCGCACGCCCGCCAGGACACCCCCGCGCGTGTCTCCATCAAGATTGAGCAAATCGGGCAGCGGATGCGCAACGTGGAAGAGGTGTTCTCCGCTCTCAAAGACAACCTTGACCAGATTCTTGGCAATCTGCAGGATGGCATCCTGCTCTTTACCGCGGAAGGGCGCGCGGTGCTGGTGTCGGAGGCGGCACGGCGCTTTCTGCAGATGGAACGGGGGAAGGTGCTGGGAATGCACGCGTCGGAGATATTCGACCGCTCAACCCGGCTGGGAAAGGCATTGCAGGATGCGTTCGACTCCCGCAAGGCGCTGGTGAAGGAGGAAGTCCGCACGGAGACGGGACGCCGCATCCAGGCATCGGTGGAGTTCATTCAGGACGAGATGGGACGGCAGGGCCTGGGCGCGCTGGTAACGCTGCGGGATCTCGAATCGATGGAGGAGATCGAATCGGAACTCGAGTTGTCACGGCGCATGGCGGCGATCGGGCGGCTGACTTCCGGTGTGGCCCACGAAGTCAAGAATCCGATCAACGCCATCGTCGTGCACCTGGAGCTGCTTCGTAACAAGCTGGGAGATCCGAATGCCCCAGGGATCCGCCATCTGGAAGTGATCGAAGCGGAGATACGGCGGCTTGATCGCGTGGTTCAAACGCTGGTTGACTTCTCGCGGCCTGTCGAGTTGCAGCTACGCGAACAGGATCTGCGCGCGGTGATCGGTGATCTGCTGGCGCTGGCCACCGAGGAACTCTCCACGCGCAACGTCCTCCTTGTCGACCACATGCCGGCCAAGGCGGTGATGGCGAATGTAGATTCGGACCTGCTGAAACAGGCGGCCCTGAACGTTATCGAAAACGGGGCGCAGGCCATGCCCGAAGGTGGAAAGCTGGAGGTGTCGCTGGAGGTTGACCGGAAGTCGGCGATCATCCGCATCGCCGACGAGGGGGTCGGGATTCCGGACGAGATTCGCGACCGGATCTTCGATCTCTACTTCACAACCAAGAGCGGCGGAAGCGGGATCGGTCTGGCGATGACTTACCGCATTGTGCAGTTGCATCATGGAGGCATCGAAGTACAATCGAGGGAAGACCGTGGCACCGAATTCAGGCTGCGCATTCCGCTGGCCGCCACGGAATGGGGTCGTCGGCATCTTCAGCCGGCGGTATTGGAAGAAACGAAGGGGTTCGGGGAATGAAGCTGGTTGCCAGGAGGCTTGTGTGGCTGCTGCCCTTGGTGATGTGTGCGTGTGCGCACAATCCCAACCCGTCGCAGATGCAAGCGCTGGCCCCCCCACTCGAAGATACGCCGCCCCCGCCCCCTGATATTTCTCCGTCGGCTCTACCTTCGCCGGTGGTCAACGTTCCCAAGACGAAGGCGCCGGTCGCCATTCCTCCGGAGCCTGTCAAAGAGAAGCCCAAACGTCATCGATCTACGCCGAAATCCGCGATCGCCTCGCAAGGAAACGCGCCAGCGGGTAACCCGGCTGCGCAGGTAGCCGATGCCGCGCCAGCCGAGGAGAGCGCAATCGGAAACTTCGAAGCGCCGGGGGCGCCCGACTTGAAGAAGCAGACCGAGAACTCGATTGCCGAAATTGAACGCGGCCTGAACGGGCTGGGCCGCAAGCTCAATGACCAGGAAACAAAAACCTCAATCCAGATACGGGAGTTTCTGAAGGAGGCCAGAACCGCCCTGGCATCCGGCGATATCGACGGGGCTAAAACTCTGGCCATCAAAGCCAAGGCGCTGCTGGGGGAGTTGAGCCAGTAAAAACAGGGGGCGGGGTTCAGGGGTCCGGGGTCAGAAATCCCTGCGACGGATCGGCGCCTTGAAAGAACATCTCCAACTAGGCAGCCCATTGTCCCGGGGCCGTTCGTTTCTGACCCCTGAAACCTGACCTCCGATCCCTGTTCCTCACCTCTCTCCCCAGCTCAGCTTGCTGCGCAGGGCGTCAAAGAAGCCGCCCTCGGCGAGGCGCACCAGGTTCACGGTGTGCCCGGAGCGCTGGCACCGGACCTCGTCCTCGATCTGCAATTCCACTGCCCTCTGGCCGTCGACGGTGAGCAGGGCTACCTGGGGAATGGCGTCTGCGCGGACGGTGAGGTTGGCATCCCCTCGCACCACGATGGGACGGAGCGTAAGCAGGTGCGGGCAAATGGGCGTTACCACCATCGCATCCACGTCCGGGGTGAGGATAGGCCCATTGGCGGCCAGCGAATATGCCGTCGAGCCGGTGGGCGTGGCGACGATGACGCCATCAGCGCGAAAGCTGGCGACCTTTTTTCCGTCCAGCTCGACCGTGAAGTCGCCCATGCGGGCGATGTCACCCTTGGTGACGACGATATCGTTGACAGCTTCGTAAGCCGAATGCCGCCGGCCGTCGCGCCACAACTCGGCATGGAGCATGGCGCGCGCATCCAGCGTGTGGCAATTGTGGCACCAGCTCTCGAGAGTGGCATAGAGGTCGCCGAGCCGCACCTCGGTGAGAAACCCCAGGGAACCGAGATTCACGCTGAGAATCGGGGTGCCCGTCGAGGCAAAAATCCGCCCGACGGAGAGCAGCGTTCCGTCTCCGCCGAGAACAATGATGAGCTCCGGCGAGAACGACGGCAGCTGCGCGCGGTCGACGATCTTCGCGGCCGCAGTGTAGCGTCCCGACTCGCGATCCAGCACGGGATCATATCCGCGCTGGCGGAGCCATCCGACCAGATCGGGGAGGATCCGGCCAAGTTCTTCCTTCTGCGGCTTGCAGCAAATTGCGACGCGACCCATGCGGTCCCAGTGTAATGTACAGGGGGCAGTTGTCAGGGTTCAGGCCTGTGACCGGGTGCGCGCATAGAGAAGGAATTCCCGATTGCCTTCTGCTCCCGTGATCGGGGAGGGGATGGTTCCGGAGACGTGCCAGCCGAGTGCGCTGAAGCAGTCCGTAACACGATCGATCGCGAGTTGATGGGCAGCCGGATCGCGCACGATTCCACCTTTGCCTACATGCTCGCGCCCCGCCTCGAATTGGGGTTTGACCAGGACCACGGCTTCGCGCAACGCAGGGGCTGCTGCGAGTACTGGTCCGATCAGCAAGGTCGCCGAAATAAAAGAAACGTCCATCACGAGGAGGGTGGGTTTGGGCCCGTCGCCCAGCGCATCGGGGGTAATCAGGCGCGCGTTGGTGCGCTCTAACAGGCGCACTCGCGGATCATTGCGCAGCTTCATCGCGATCTGGCCGAATCCTGTGTCGATCGCCGTTACATGCCCGGCCCCGCGCTGCAAAAGGCAGTCGGTGAATCCTCCTGTCGATGCGCCGACATCGAGGCAGGATCGGTCCTTCACATCGATATGCCAGTGGTCGAGGGCCGCGGCCAGCTTGATTCCCCCCCGGCTGACATAGGGCAAGTCTTCGCCCAGCAACCGCACAGCCGCATCTGCCGCCACGGTCACGCCGGGTTTATCGACCTTCTGCTCATTCACCAGCACGCGGCCGGCGAGGATGAGCGCTCGCGCACGCTCCCGGCTGGAAACGAGTCCCCGCTCGACGAGGAGAAGATCGACTCGGGTTTTCGCCGCTGGGGCCATGGCTGTTCGAGGAGCATGAAGAAAAAGAGAAAAGGGTCACTCCGAGATTCGGAATGACCCCCGGCATCTGCTGCAAGTCCCGTTTAAGGGGCGGTGGGCAAGGTGGTGCACCTGGTGTAGGATGCGGCGGCGGTCGCTCCCGGAAGGTAGCAGGGTTGCCCGAATCCCGGTTTTCTGCTGGTGTTGATCGCATTCCCGCTCACGGCGTTCTGCGTGCTCACGCGCACATCCAGGATGTTGCCCTGTACGAGCACGGTTGTGTCCACGATGTCCTGGTCGGTGCGGAGGATCGTGAGATAGGGGCTGTCGGGCGACGCAACGTATACCTTGCCATACAGCGAATTCTGGGTCGAAACCACGGTCCTGGGATGCCCCGTGACGGCCACGGTTTTCTCGACCGAGTGGCTGGAGAGATTGACCACGGTGACCGTCTGGTCGGTCTGGTTCGCCGTGTAGGCACGGCTGCCGTCATAGAGCACCGTGACGCTGGCAGGATTGTTGCCCACCGGGATCGTAAACGTGGTTCCGAAGGTGGGACTGTCATTGCCGAATTCGTCCAGGCTGACATCGATCACGCTGATGGTGCCGCCGTCATAGTCCGCGACGATCAACTGGCTGGTGGCGATGTTGTATTCGGCGTAGACAGGCCCGGCGACTGCGGGCACGTTGGCGCCTGATAGTCCGGCGGCTGTCGAGAGAGGCAGCGAAGGGTGGCACGTCACCGTCTGGCCGTTCTGGTTCTGGAACGGGGTGCACGCATCGAGCGTGTTGTTCTGACTGTTGATCACGGTGATGGTATCGCTGCCGCGATTCAACACGAACAGCCGCTTGTTATCGGAACTCGGGACAGCGTACACGGGGCACTTGCCCAGAGGAATGCGCGCCGAGACGGTGTTGCTCGAAACCTCGATGGCGTCCGCCTCGCCTGCCGGGGCGGTGGTGGGCGTGGTGTTGCACACTGAGCCGTCCGCCACGGCGCCCTGGGTGATCGCGTAGTTGCGCTGGGAAATGGTGCCCGGACCAATCACCATCACCGGGTGGGGTGCCACCGGAATGGACAACTTGAAGGTCTCGGGAGCCCCTGTGAACACATTGACAAGATTGCCGGCCAGGTCGGTCATCCACATTCCCGCTGAGGGAGAGAAGATGCTGACTGGTACCGAATTCGGAGGCAGGGTGGTTACGGTCACGTTCTTCTGTTGCAGGTTGCTGCTGGCCGGGAAATTGGTGACCGTTCCATCGCTGTTGTAGGTGTAGCCTGTCGAGCCTGTCTGATCGAGCGAGAAGGTGATTGGTCCGACTCCGATCGGGGACTGGGCCACGATGGTATCGCCCGAATAATCGATGATGGTGGCCACGCCGGGAGAGGTGGGCGCGGGCGAGGAAACCACCACCGCCAGCGACGTAGGCTGGGGAGCGGGACCGCTGGGATTGATGGGCGTCACTACCGGCCGATAGCCGGCGCCGCAGCCGTCGACCAGCGCTGCAATTCCAACGGCAAGAGCGGCATAGACAACCGGCGCGTGCGCACGGCCTAAATGCTTGGAAAAAAGACTCATTCGGTTTTCGTCCCTGCTTACCCGTCGATTGTAAATGACCGGGCCTGCACACCCGTCGCGCGGCGCTGTTTACGATTCGGGAGCCCCGCTGAAAATTTAGACGCGCCGGGGCCCGGACGGGGTCCGTCCATGGTTTTCAGGGCTTGTCGAAAACCAGGGGAGGTACCCTTAGCAGGAAACTGGTCGCGAAGAATTGACTTCCACCCGTGTCAGGTGCAAAGGCGGGACGAACGCGGGTTTTCGAGCCTGATAGGTAAAACCCACCCTGGCAAGCCAGGATGGGGAACTCGGGACCGACCGTCCACATCGTCAAGCGTACTGCCGAAGGCCTTCCGCCCCCGGGCCGTCTCGATCGTCCGAGAGGATTACCGGCTCGGCAAGGCGGATCAGCCGATGAAGATACGCCCGTGAGATATTGAGCCGGCGCGCTGCCAATGTCTTGTTGCCATTGTTGTCACGCACGGCCGTGACAGCCAGCTTGATTTTGTAGTCGCGGAGCTGCCGCTCGAAAGATCCGGAAGGGAACTCATCCTCGACGTCAGGCACTCCAGCCATGGCCTCGCGAATCTTCCACGGGAGGTCATCCGCCTGCACGACATTTCCGGTGGACATGATGATTGCCTGTTGTATCACGTTCTCCAGTTCGCGGACATTTCCAGGCCAGGTGTAATCCTTCAGCATCTCCATGGCGTCAGGCGCAAGAGTCATCTTCGGCTTTCGGAAGTTGCGCGCATACAGATTGAGAAAATGGGATGTGATCTGGGGTATATCTTCCGCGCGGTCACGCAGCGGGGGGGCTTCGATCTTCATCACGTTGATGCGGAAGAACAAATCCTGCCGGAATTTCCCCTCCGCTACCATCTCCTCCAGGTTCCGGTGCGTCGCGAAGATGAGACGAGCGCGGAGCGGCATGAGCCGATTGCCCCCCAGCCGATTGAACTCCCGCTGCTGCAGGACCCGCAGCAGCTTGATCTGGGTATAGGGACTGAGCTCGCCGATCTCGTCGAGGAACAGCGTACCGTCACCGGCCTGTTCGAGATACCCCTCACGGGCTCCCACCGAGCCTGTAAACGCACCCTTCTCATGGCCAAACAGCTCGGCCTCGATGAGGGTCTCGGGAATCGCCCCGCATGCGACCGCGACAAACGGCCGGTTGGCGCGGGATCCGGAATTGTGGATGGCGCGGGAGATGAGTTCCTTGCCGGTGCCGCTCTCACCGACGATCAGTACGGAGGCGTCGATGTCCGCCACCCGTTCAATCAGGCGATGGACCTGCAGTATCGGTTCGGTGGTCCCGACCATTTGATGTCGAACATTCGCCTCGCCTGAACCTGGTTCCGAAGTTCCCTCGGGATCTGCAACCGACGAGGCCTCGCACGCCCTGCGCAGCAGAAGGCGAAGGTCCCGCAATGAGGGCGGCCTGCGGCAGTAACCGAAGGCCCCACTGTTGAGCAACTCATTCGCTTTCATTCTCTGGCCATCGTCTGCCAGGACGATCAGTGTGACGCCGGCATCGACCAGGCGCTGTCCGAAGTCGACAAATTCCTCCACGTCGTCGTACGTGGAGCGCAGATCAAGAAGAACAACCGAGCGATCCTCTGCCTGCAGTAGCCGCTCGATGCCTCTCTGAGTGGACTCAAAATGAAATCGAAATTCATTCCCCAAGGCAGAAGACAGCAACGGATACAACGTACGGTCATGGGAAAACAGCCCGATAACTCTCACGAGAGTTTCCTTGGAAGCAGGAGTCTTATTCGTTCGAACTAATTCTAGGGGCGAATCGCCGTGTCGCAAATACAACCAATGACGGGTTTTAGGTACCCGTTGGGTACTCCAGAGTCGATTACTCCTGGAATGGGAACAAGCGCCATCCGCCTGGGTCCAGGTGTTCGTCTGCGATTGCAGGTGAAAACGGCAGTGCACACTTTCCGGGCTCTTTTATCGCCGGCCATAAGTTTTTCAAGTACTTGTAGCAGCAGGGTTTGGAAGCCGGATTGCATCTTTCCTGACGGGCTAAAGCAATCCCAGAGTTGTTGCGCCCTGCGGGTCGTTTGCCAGGTTAGGACTCGTCCTGCGGACGAGGGGCTCTCGGGGAAGCCAGGGGCCCAGCGGTGGTGTCGACTGGGCAATTCGGGCTCCGAGGTACACCTGAATGGAATGGCAGTAGTGGAGAAGACGAGTCAACGAACGGTAACCAGTTGGATTCTCAATCCGCCGCATAGATGAGATCGGCGCCCGGTTCACTGAAGCATCGATCGTGAACAGATTTGCGGCTGGCGAGAGCCGTGATCGCGCAGTTCAAAAGTTGTCACACCGGATGCATTGAGCGTTGTTTTGCCGATGAAAGAGGAGCGGGCCCTGACATAACATGCAAACTCCCAGGTATTGCATCTACAACCAGACGAACGAATGTTTCCTCAGCCTGGGCACGAGGCGGGGCAGCGGTCCCTTTGCCTTTCTCAAGCGAGTGTTCCGCAGGGGTTCCGACTTCCTGGATGAGGGCTACTGGTTCGCGCCAATACGGCGGCTGAAGACCCTTGGCATCGTCTCGTTTCACGATCTGCTCTATCTCGATGACCGCCAGAAGGTGGTGGGCGCTGTCGAATCCTTTCGTATGCCGCGCCTCGCACCCAGGCACGAAGAAGCCAGCAGTCTCCTGGTGTTGCCCCGGCACACCATAAGCGCGTCACGTACCCTGGTCGGCAACCAACTGGTTATTTGCCCTCCTGAAGAGATGGAGACCTGGCTGCGGACAACTCTCGAAGCCAAGCACGAAGAGGATGAGCCGGACGGTGAATGCGCATCGACCGACGCAAGGGGCGATTTGCGATCAACGGTCCGGCTCCCGGATCGGCGCTTATCGTCGAGGGAGAATGCCCATTATTTGTGCGCTCATTACCGGCATCGCGGTTCCATGGCCGCGAATCGGATCCGGGACATCAACGTATCAGGTCTGTATCTGGTCACTGATGAGCGGTGGCCGGTGGGAACGCGCGTAACCATGACCCTGGAACTGAAGGACGCGCAGAGGGGTGGGACCGGGAGCCCCATCCTCGTGCACTTGAAGGTGACCCGCTGGGGACCGGACGGACTCGGCCTGGAATTTGTCTCACCCCGACAGGATGTGGCGAGGATGGAATGTGACAGCCTTCTGCAGAGTTGAAAGCGCGGCACACGACCATCTGTGGGAAACAGCTTGAGGCGCGAGATGCCCTTCCTCCGGAAACTCGGATTGAGGACATCTCGCTGCCTTCAATGTGCCACGACATCGACGATGGCAGCGTCGGGAACCGTCCAAGCAGGCGCTCCTTCGTGCGTCAGCTTCTGTGCGGCATCATCCCAGTGCAGCTTCGTCACGGCTCCGGCGCCGTTTTCATAGCCATAGGTTGTTCCGTCATCGGAAAAGAGCGTGAAATCGGCGTTCGCTCCCGGGTACACGCGCACCTTCGCTATTGACTGTGGCTGGTGGGTGTTCTCCACAGGCGAACCCAGCGGCACGATGGATCCCGCGCGCACGAACAGTGGAATGGTATCGATGGGCGCCGAGACGGTGATCGTCTGACCGCCTTTCACCTTTTCGCTGGTCCAGTAGTTGTACCAATCCGTGCTGGCAGGAAGATAGACTTTGCGGCTGGTGGCGCCCTGCTCCGTCACCGGGGAAACCAGGAACGCCGGACCGAACATGTACTCGTCGC
>Ga0335069_10015619_pt1 | contig 10615 bp, 8 predicted proteins | sample Lox_Sample_11_FD_206714 | JGI IMG/M metagenome (GOLD analysis project Ga0335069, IMG submission 206714) | Soil microbial communities from Loxahatchee National Wildlife Refuge, Florida, United States - Lox_Sample_1.1 | ecosystem: Environmental > Terrestrial > Soil > Wetlands | place: USA: Florida... | reverse complement strand
CTCTTCGCCATATTCGGTGATCCGTTGCATGCGGTCCGCGCCGCAATCGCGGCTCAGCGCATGCTATACGACGCCCAGTGGCCGGACGGCGCCTATGTGCGCGTCCGCATGGGCATCCACACCGGCCGGCCCGCGCGCGCCGCTGCGGCGCGCCGCCTCGACTTCGCCGGCATCGACGTCCACCGCGCGGCGCGGATCTGCAACGCCGGCCATGGCGGCCAGATCATCCTCTCGGGGGAGACCCGCGACCGCGTCGGCGATCGTCTCGACGCGGAAGTCACCATACGCAGCCTCGGGACCCACAAGCTGAAGGATATCCGGTTCGCGGAACGCCTCTTCGATCTGGTGATCGACGGGTTGCCCAGCCAATTCGCGCCGCTGCGTTCGCTTGATCGCGGGCCGGGCAACCTGCCTGCGGACATGACTCCCTTCATCGGGCGGACTCGGGAGAAGGCGGCGGTGATCGCCATGCTGGCGGATGCGGCCACGCGCATGGTGACGATCACCGGCACCGGCGGTTCGGGCAAGACCCGGCTCGCGATCGAGGTCGCGCGGAACCTGCAGGACGTCTTCGAGGACGGCGTCTTCCTCATCCCCACGGCGTCGATCGGCGTGGCCCGCCTGGTGGCGCCGGCGATGGCGCAGGCCCTCGGCATTCCCGAGCAGCACGGCCGACCCGTGGTGGACATCATCAAGAAGGCGCTCGCCAACCGGCACATGCTGATCGTGATCGACAATTTCGAGCATGTGATGACGGCAGCCCCGGTCTTCCTCGATCTGCTGGGCGACTGCCATCGCCTGAAGATCCTGGTCACCAGCCGGGAGGCGCTGAACATCCCGCCGGAGCACGAATACGCGCTGAAGCCGATGGTGACGCCGGAGACTGCGGCCGATGCGGACGAAGCGATGCGGTTCGAATCGGTCGAGCTTTTCGTCGATCGGGTGCGGTCGATCCGCCCCGACTACCAGATCGGTGCAGGGGAAGCGCCGGTCGTGGCCGAAATCTGCCGGAGGCTCGAAGGTCTGCCGCTGGCGATCGAGCTCGCAGCGTCGCGGCTGCGGCTGCTTGAGCCCAAGGACCTGCTCGGTCGGTTGGCGGAACGGTTGGAGGTGCTGGGACGGGACGAGTGGTCGCTTGCCGGCCGCCACAAGACGATGCGGAACGCGATCGGCTGGAGCTACAACCTGCTGAACGAGACAGAGCAACTCGTCTTCTGCTGCGCCGCCGCTTTCTCCGGCGGATTCACGGTCCAGGCCATGGCGGCGGTTGCCGCGCTTCAAGACCAGAGGCTGGTCACCGACACGCTCGGCTCGTTGGTTCGCAAGAGCCTGCTGCAGCGGAGCGTGGTCGACGGCGAGGTCAGGCTGCAGTTGCTCGATCTCCTCAAGGAATATGGCTGGGAACGGGCGAAGGAGGGCGGCGTTGCCGACCAGATTCGCGAGCGGCATCTCGAATGGCTGATCGGCCTCGTGGAGGCGGAGCTCGCGCCGCATCTCGCGCCGCGCGTGAGCGCCAGGGCGCGCTTCCTGGTGCCCGAGGCCGACAACATCCGCGCTGCTTTCGAGTGCGCGCTCGAGACCCGCAACGCTCAAGCTATCTCACGCCTGCTGCGCCATCTGCTCTGGTTCTGGATCTCCCGGAGCCGCTTCGCCGAGGCGGATGGCTGGATCTCGCGGGCACTGATTCGCACCGGCGACCTCGTCGGCAGCGAGGAACGGGCGACCGTGGTGGATGTCGCGGGATGGGCCAGACTCCTCGCCGGCGATTGGCAGGGCTCGATGCCCTTCTTCCAGGAATGCCGGCTCGCCTATCAGCGCCTCGGCTTGGTGCGTGAAGCGAGCTTCGCCGCGATGATGGAGGGTATCACCGCCTTCTTCACCAGCGCGGATCCGGCCGGGCTGGCGGCGGTCCGCGAATCGCTGACGGCGTTCCGCCAGGCCTCGGACGACTACGGAATCGGCTTGGCACTGACGGCGCTCGGCGAGGCGGCGCGGTTGCAGGACAAGCCGCTCGAGGCCGAACCCCTGTTCCAGGAAGCGCTCGCCCGCATGCGCGCGCTCGGCAACGCCTATTGGATCGTCGCCATTCTGCAGAACCTCGCCCATGTCCATCTCGCGGCGGGAAACTGGCGGACGGCGGCACAGTTGCTGGAGGAAGCGCTCGATCTGGGCCAGGCGGCCGACGACACCACCTTCGCCCACTACTATCTCAGCGCCATGGGACACGTCGCCGTGCTGCGCGGCGATACCGAGACCGCCGCGCAGTTGTTCGGCGCCGTCGATGCCTCGATGCGACTGACGGATTTGAGGTTCGAACCGGCGGATCAGACCGCATTCGACGCCGCGACGGCGAGCGCCCGTGCGAAGCTCGGAGCTGCGCGCTATGCCGCGCTCTTTGCGGAAGGCGGCGCCTGGAGCCTCGAGGAAGCGATCGCCGCCGCTCATCCGATAGCGCGGTCCTGATCGCCCTCACCACACTCGCTTCTCGTTCAGCATCGGGAACCCGTGCTGGTGCCAGGCGGGATAGGCGGCGGGCGCCTCGCTCGCCGCGTCGAGCGCCTTCACCTGGTCCGGCGTCAGCGACCAGCCGACCGCGCCGATATTGGTCTTCAGCTGCGCCTCGTCGCGCGCGCCGATGATGACGTTGGCGACGGTCGGCTTCTGCAGGAGCCAGTTCAGCGCCACCTGCGTGAACGCCTTGCCGGTTTCCTTCATCACCTTGTCCACGGCGTCGACGATGCGGAACAGCCGCTCCTCGTCGTAGTGCGGTCCGGTGTCGGGGATGTTGGCCGCGCGGGTGCCGGGCTTCGCCGGCTGGCCGCGGCGGATCTTGCCGGTGAGCTTGCCCCAACCCAAGGGGCTCCAGATCACCGCGCCGACACCCTGGTCGATCCCGAGCGGCATCAACTCCCATTCGTAGTCGCGATTGAGCAGCGAGTAGTAGACCTGATGCGCCACATGCCGAGGGAATCCCAAGCGGTCCGCGACGCCCAGCGACTTCATCAGATGCCAGCCGGAGAAGTTGGAGCCGCCGATGTAGCGCACCTTGCCCTCGCGCACGAGCTGGTCGAGGGTCGCCAGCGTCTCCTCGACCGGCGTGTTGCAGTCCTGGCCGTGGAGTTGCAGGAGATCGATCCGGTCGGTGCCGAGCCGTTTCAGCGAGCCATGCACCGTCTCCAGGAGATGCTGGCGCGACGAGCCGAATTCATTCGGTCCCTCGCCCATCGGAAAGGTCGCCTTGGTGGAGATCAGCAGGCGATCGCGCTTGCCCTTGATCGCGGCGCCGAGGATCTCCTCTGCGAGGCCGTTGGAATAGACGTCGGCGCTGTCGAACAGCGAAACGCCGTGATCGAGGCAGACGTCGATCAGCCGCGTCGCACCTCCTGCATCGGTCGAGCCCCAGGCCTTGAAGAAATCATTGCCGCCGCCGAAGGTCGCGGTGCCGAACGAAAGTGCCGGCACGCGCAGGCCGGAAGCGCCGAGACGTCGGTATTCCATCGTTCAAATCCTTTTTATCTCTGGGGGGAACGGAGCGGGAAAACTCGAACTAAGAGTCGGACAAAGCATGCATTCCGGCCGCGCCGCGTCAATCTTAACCTGTCTTTCGCGCGGTTCTTTCACGGGAACGCAAAGCCCACCGGTGGTGTTTTACCCGCAAATTCCCGATTGCCTGTCTTCAGAGGTTGAACCGTTGATCCGGTCTTCCGGAGGGAGCAGAAACATGCGCAAGCATATCTCGAACATTTCCCTGGCCGCGCTGCTCGCGCTCGGCGGGCTGGGCGGCATCGCGACGGCCGTCGCCGATCCGGCCCAGGACAAGGTGATTTCGACCTACTGCAACAAGAACACGGATGCCCCGGATTGCAACGACTGGCGTTACAACAGGGCGAGCTGGAGCGCCGAGAAGTATCAGAGCTTCTATAGCAAGCACCAGTCGGATCCGGATTTCCAGGCGGCCGAGGCCGATGCAGCCTCCGGCCCGCCGGTCAACACGACGGCGGCGGCGACAGATGCCAATACCGGGACCGCGCCGCTCCGCGATCCGCTGGGCACGGCGGCGATTGCCGCGCCCGTCACGCCGACCTCAAACACGCCGGCGGTCAGCCCCGCGTCGAGCGAAGGCACGGTCACCAGCACGCCGACCGGCAGCGTCGTGAACACCGTGCCGGAAGTGATCGGGGATAGCCCGAATCACGTCGCCGACTGCCAGGCCACCTTCAAGTCCTACGATCCGGCGACCGACACCTATATGGGCTTGGACGGCCAACGGCAGAAGTGCAAGCTCTAGGCACCGCATACCGCTGATCGCCACGAACGAATGCGGCGCGTCCTCAGGCGAGGGCGCGCCGCAATCCGTTCCGACGATCGCGAGGTCTCAGTGATCCTTCCCGTTGTCGTGCGAGCCGCTGGAGCCGCTGTCATGCGCGCTGCCGCCGGCGTCCTTCGAGCCGCCGTTGCCCGACCCGGCGTCATTGCTGCCGCCCGAAGCGTCGGCCGTGTTGTCCTTGCTCGACTTGTCGGTGCCTGACTTCTCGGTGCCTGACTTCTCGGTGCCTGACTTGTCGGCGGCGGATTTGTCGGTGCTGTTCGAATCCGGGCTGCGGAGATCGAGGATCTGGTTGTCGGCCTTCGTATCCGCCTTGGCCGGGTGCAGGCCCATGGGGGTCACGGTCAGCATCAGGGCGGCAAGGGCGAGGCCGGCGGGCGCGACGAAGCGGGAAGCGATAGAAGTGCGAGTCATTTTCATCCTCCTGGTTTCCTTTCGGGGCCTGGGTGCCTGTCACCGGTGGCCGCGATGAGGAGAACTTGGGCCCGCTCGATTACGGCTGCCTGATGCGACGTTTTCCGCGCCCGGCTGCGCTGTCCTGCCGCATCCGCCGGCCTTTCCCGCATGCCACCTTTCTTCCTGGTTGGCAGATCGGGAGCGGAGGATGCGGGTTCTGCTGGTGGAGGATCAGGCCGAGCTGTCACAGCTCGTGACGGCGAACTTGCGCCGCAGCGGCTTCGCGGTCGATCAGGCGAAGCTGCTGGATGAAGCGCAGGCGGCGCTCGCCGCGACGCCCTACGACGTCATCCTGCTCGATCTCCGCCTGCCCGACGGCGACGGCTTCGATCTCATCCGCACGCTTCGGCGGCGCAAGGACTTCACCCCCATCATCGTGCTGACCGCGCGCGACCGATTGAACGACCGGGTCGAGGGGCTGAACCTCGGCGCCGATGATTATCTGGTGAAGCCCTTCGCCCACGAGGAGCTGCTGGCGCGGGTGCAGGCGGTGCTGCGCCGCCCGCGCGAGGCGCGCGATCCGGAGGTGACGCTCGCCAACGTCACCGTCGGCATGGAGACCGCGGAAGTGTCGGTCGCCGACCGTCCGCTCACGGTGCCGCGCCGCGAGCTCGCCATCCTCCGGCTGCTGATCCGCCGCGCGGGCCGCGTGGTCAGCCGCGAGAGCCTGGAGAACGCGGTCTACGACGACAGCCGCGAGATCGAATCGAACGCGCTGGAAGCCGCGATCTCGCGCTTGCGCAAGCGTCTCACGGAATCGGGGGCGGCGGTGGAAGTGGTCGGCCTCAGGAGCGCCGGCTATCTCATCCGCGAGAAGGCGGCTTGAGCGCGCCCCAGCGAAGCAAGCCGGCTTCGATCGGCCGCCAGCTCATCCTGCGGCTTTCGATCCTGTTTCTGCTGTCGCTGGTGCTCTCGGCGGCGATCTTCCTCTATCAATCCTGGGTCAACCGCATCGACACGCTCGACAAGATCCTGCGCAGCGCCGCGGTGCAGCTGGGGAGCATGGTGGAGCGGGTGCCGGAGGCGGGCGGGTTGCGCATTCCTGATGCCGCGGCCACGGCGCTGGCGCCTTTGGAGCTTCCATCCCTGCGCTATGCGGCGGTCGCGTCGGATTCGCGGACCGTCGCGGACGGCTCGTCGCCGACCCTGTTCGGCGAGCTCGGCGCCGATGCGGTCAACGGCCGCACAGGCGGCTTCAATTTCAGCGATGCCGAGGGCCGGGGCGACCGCGCCTACGTGATGCGGGTGAAGCGGGCGGACACGTCGTTCACCGTCGTCGTTTCCAGTGCCACGCTCAGCCTCGCCGACACGCTCGCCTGGATGCAGGACGAGACCTTGAGCGAGCTGCTGCCGGTGCTGGCGCCGCTCTTCATCGGCACCTTGTTGATGGCGCCGCTCACCATCCGGCGCGCGTTGAAGCCGCTCGACCGGCTCTCGTCCGAGGCGGCCCTGATCGAGCCGAGCCGAACCGACGTCCGGCTGAACGAGGCAGGTGTTCCGATCGAGATCTTGCCGCTGGTGCATGCCGTCAACACGGCGCTCGAGCGCATCGACGAGGGATTCGAGCTGCAGCGCCGCTTCACCACCAATGCGGCCCACGAGCTGCGCACGCCGCTGGCGATCCTGCGCGCACGGATCGACGGGCTCGAGGAAGGCGAGCCGAAGGCTGGCCTCAGCCGCGATGTTGCCAGGATGACGCGGCTGGTCTCCCAGCTCCTCACCGCCGGGCGGCTGGAAATGCAGCCGCCCGCGCTCGACGGTCTCGTGGATCTCGCGATCGTCGCCCGCGAGACGGTCGAGCGGCTGGCGATCCTGCCGGTCGCGCAGGATCACGCGCTGCGGCTGCAGGTGCCGCAGAAGCCGGTCACGATCAACGGCGATGAGGAGGCGCTCGGCGATGCTTTGCGCAATCTCATCGACAACGCGCTGGTTCATTCGCCCGATGGAGCGCCGATCGACGTGAGCGTCGCGGAGGACGGCAGCATGGAAGTCCGCGACCGCGGCTCCGGCATCCCGCCCGAGCATCGCGAGCAGATCTTCGAGCGCTTCTGGCGGGCGCGCAAATCCGGCGGCGAGGGCGCCGGCCTCGGCCTCTCGATCGTGCGCGCCATCGTCAACGCGCATCACGGCGTAATCCGCGTCGCCGACAATCCCGGCGGCGGCACCGTCTTCCGCCTCACCTTCCCCCTGGCCGGAAGCGCGCGAGCCTAGCCGACTTCCTGCGGCCGCATGTCGGCGCGGTCGATGCCGGCCACCTTGACCGGCTTCTTCATCGCATCGCGGCGGAAGGGCTCGCCGAGCTCCTGGTTGATCATCGCCTCTATGAGCGTCGTCTTCTTGTGCTGCATCTGGTCGGTGATCGCCTGGGCCAGCGCCTTCGAAAGCGCGTCCATGGTGAAGGCCTGCACGCCCTGGAGCCCGCAGGCCTTGGCGATGCCGGCATAGGAGACATCCTCGTCCAATTCGGTGCCGACGAAATTGTCGTCGTACCAGAGCGTCGAGTTGCGCTTCTCGGCGCCCCATTGATAGTTCCGGAACACGATCATGGTGATCGCCGGCCATTCCTTGCGGCCGATCGCGGTCAATTCCGTGACCGCGATGCCGAAGGCGCCGTCGCCGGCGAATCCCACGACCGGCACTTCGGGGCAGGCGATCTTCGCGCCGACGATCGACGGCAGGCCGTAGCCGCAGGGACCGAATAGCCCAGGCGCCAGGTATTTCCGCCCCTGCTCGAAGCTCGGATAGGCATTGCCGATCGCGCAGTTGTTGCCGATGTCGGAGGAGATGATGGCGTCGCGCGGCAGCGATGCGGTGATGGCGCGCCAGGCCTTGCGCGGGCTCATCCAGTCCGGCTTCGCCCTCCGCGCCCGCGCGTTCCAGGTGGTGCCGGGATCGTCCTGCTCGTGGTCCATTGAAGTCAGCTCTTGGGCCCAGGCCGATTTGGTCTGCGCGATCACCGCCTTACGCGCCGCGCGGTCCTTGTCGCCCGTGCCGGCGCCAAGCCGGGCATGGATCTCCTTCGCCACCTTGGCCGCATCGCCGACGATGCCGATCGAGATCGGCTTGGTCAGCCCGATGCGGTTGGGATTGATGTCCACCTGGATGATCGCCGCCTGCTTCGGCCAGTAGTCGATGCCATAGCCGGGCAGCGTCGAGAATGGGTTCAACCGCGTGCCCAGCGCCAGCACCACGTCGGCCTTGGCGATCAGCTGCATCGCCGCCTTGGAGCCGTTGTAGCCGAGCGGCCCGGCGAACAGCGGATGCGAGCCCGGAAAGGCGTCGTTGTGCTGATAGCCGCAGCAGGCCGGCGCATCGAGCGCCTCGGCCAGCGCGCGCGATGCGTCGATGCCGCCCGGCGAGAGCACGACGCCGGCGCCGTTCAGGATCACCGGAAACCGCGCGCTGGAGAGCAGCTGCGCCGCCTTCGCAATCGACTCCGCGCCGCCCGCGGGCCGCTCGAAGGCGAGGATGGGCGGCAGCTCGATGTCGATCACCTGGGTGAAGAGGTCGCGCGGCACGTTGATCTGCGCCGGCGCCGAATGGCGCTTGGCCTGCGCGATCACCCGGGTCAGCACCTCGGCGATGCGGCTGGGATCGCGCACCTCCTCCTGATAGGCGACCATGTCCTTGAACAGCGCCATCTGCTCCACTTCCTGGAAGCCGCCCTGGCCGATGGTCTTGTTGGCGGCCTGCGGCGTCACCAGCAGCAGCGGAGAGTGGTTCCAATAGGCGGTCTTGACCGCGGTCACGAAGTTGGTGATGCCGGGCCCGTTCTGCGCGATCATCATCGCCATCTTGCCCGAGGCGCGGGTATAGCCGTCCGCCATCATCCCGCCGGAGCCCTCATGCGCGCAGTCCCAGAAGGTGATCCCGGCCGCGGGGAAGAGGTCGGAGATCGGCATGAAGGCCGAGCCGATGATCCCGAACACATGCTCGATCCCATGCCGCTGCAACACCTTCACGAAGGCTTCTTCGGTGGTCATTCTCATCGTTATGGTCCCCTGTCGCTCCCCTGGTTGGAGGCGCGAGTTATAGCAGGAAGCACGTCGAAGAAGGAGAACCCGAATGTCCGACCGGAATCCCGCGCGGCACCCTCAGCCGTCGCCGAGGACCGCCCGGCGGCGCGCCAGGCTGTCGCGCGGCCATTCCTTCTGCATGTCGTAGTATTCGGCGAAGCTGCGGGCGCCCGGCGGCAGCGGGAGCCAGGGCAGCTTGGAGCGGGTGAAGATGTGGACGTCCGGCACGATGCCGGGTCCTTCATCGAGGGTCGCGGCGCGCACGAACAGCAGCACGCCGCGCCGGCCGTAGTCGCTCCACAGCGCCGATTGGCATTGCGGGCAGCGATAGATGTCATGCGGCCGCCCGGAATCGGTCTTCACCGTCACGAGCACCGGTTCCTGCGATCCGTCGGTGAGGGCGACGCAGCTGCGCTCGATCAGCATGTTGATGGCGAAGGCGCTGCCGGTCTGCTTCTGGCAATCGCGGCAATGGCAGCAATGCACGAACATCGGCGGCCGCGTCAGCCGATATCGGACCAGACCGCAAAAGCAGGACCCTGAGGGATCTGTCTCGGCCATGCATCCTCCCATATGCGCTTCACCCGCGATTCTGCGTCGGGCTGGGTGTGTGGTCGCGGGAAAATCTTGAACACGATGTCATCCTAATGCGATCACCGTCACAGGCAAACCGCCGGAATGACGCGGACGGCAGGATGAGCCTCGGCTATATTCAATAGCAGCGGCATGGACGCCTTGCAGATGGTCCGGCTGCTCCTTTCAAGCGTGAGCTCTTCGGCAGGGGGGTGCTTATGCGTATGATCCGATCGATCTCTTCTTTCCATTGCGTCGCGATCGCCGCGCTCTCGGCGCTGCTGTCTCTGGCACAGCCGGCCCAGGCGGAGGTCTACGCCAACGGCACGATCAAGGTGCTGCGGACCGGCTGGAACGCCGATTCCTTCGGCATCGAGCTCAACGCGCCGCAGCAGAATCCCGCGGGCTGCCCGAACGCCCTCGGCTATGTCTCGGACAGCAGCCTGCCCGGCTACAAGACCTACTATGCCGCCGCCTTGGCCGCCTATCAGACCGGGAAGATGATCTCGGTGGTGATCGACAGCAACACCGGCGTCTGCGTCATGGGCTATCCCAAGATCATCGGCATCAACCTGTTCCGCTGAGTCCGGCGGCGCAGGCGCCATAGGGAGAAGCGCTCATGCGCGCTCGATGGTTGACCCTCTGTCTCGCTCTTGGGTTCGCGGCCGGCTTGACGATGCCGAGCCCGGCGCGCGCCGAATCCTATGCCAGCGGCAATGTGAACGTGCTGCGCACCGGGTGGAACGCCGACTCCTTCGGCATCGTGCTGGATACGCCGGTGCAGAATCCGGGGAACTGCCCGATCGCCGACGGCTATGTGTCGGAGGCGGGCCAGCCCGGCTATGACACCTATTATGACGCCGCGCTCGCCGCCTATCGCCTGGGAACCCCGATCACGGTCGTGATCGATCCCGGCGGCTGCGTCATGGGCCGGCCGAAGATCATGGGCATCAACCCGGCGCCGCTGCCGCCCCCGCCGCCCCAGCACTATACCGTGCTGCTGCGGGTGATCGGCTGGGTCCAGCAATGGAGCGAGCGGCGATTCAGCGACGTGCCCGTCATCGGCACCTTCACCGGGCACGGCACCGATTGCAGCCATGGCGGCTCGCCCAGCGTGCTGCCGGGCCCGGGCAGCGGTCCGGGTGTGGTCGGCGTCGCCGGCTGGGGCCAGGTCGAAGGCAACGGGCATCCGGACGCCAACAGCGATTCCTGCGTGTCCTGGGTGGCGCGGTTCGGTTTCGAC
>Ga0335069_10015617_pt1 | contig 10616 bp, 11 predicted proteins | sample Lox_Sample_11_FD_206714 | JGI IMG/M metagenome (GOLD analysis project Ga0335069, IMG submission 206714) | Soil microbial communities from Loxahatchee National Wildlife Refuge, Florida, United States - Lox_Sample_1.1 | ecosystem: Environmental > Terrestrial > Soil > Wetlands | place: USA... | reverse complement strand
GTCGGTGACGAGTGTGGAGCTCACCTTATCCAGCCCCATTCCGCCGTACGCCTCGGGAATGTCCGGGGCTGTCAGGCCCAGCTCACCCGCCTTGCGCAGCAACTCCGCCAGCACGCCGGGCTTCTTGGCCTCAATGCCGGCGGTTCGCGGCAGAATCTCCTCGCGGGCAAACTGCGCCGCGGTGGCAGCAATCTGCCGCTGCTCCTCGCTCAGGTCCTCTGGGGTAAAGACCTCGGCGGGCGTCCGGTTTTCGATGAGGAAACTGCCGCCGGCAGCGGCAACGATGGGCGAAACAGCGGAAGAGGGCATTAGAATCGCTCCAATTGCGACGCAAGCTTAACGCGCTTCCGCGGTGTCAGGCAATCTAACTACGTGAAAATGAGTAGGAAAGCGTCACCACCGCGACCCGTTCACCGCGTCTGTTCATCCAATCGACATCTCGCGTTCTCAGGGTGGCGCGGCGGCCAGTACACCACGCATACGGTAGGCCGCGCCGCCAGCCCGTCGGCCAGCAGCCGGCGCGCAGTCTCGTCATTCACAGGCAGCCAACGATCCTCCGTCTGCCCATCCTGCTCGTAGCGAACCCGCAACTCCACCCGGTACCTGGTTTGTTCGCGCCCGTTCTCCACTCCATTCCACGGCACAGTCCGGACATCGAGAACCACGGCGGAGGCCGTTTTGTAAGAGGACACGAATGGAAACCTGTACAAGCGCGCCACGAGAACGATTGCCATCACCGCTAAAACCATCGCGGCCATGGCCACTTCGCGCCTCGTCCACCTCTTCGCTCGCGCGTTCTGGGCGCGGATATGCGAACGGCTCATGTGTCCCTTTCTGCCGCGTCTCATTTTAGGGCCTGTTCACACTACCCGGCCCGAAGGGTTGCGGGGAAAATCGGGCCATACTTCGTTGTCGTCCTCGACTGTGGGGCCGCCACAGCCTTCGAGCTCCGCCTCGTCTTGCCCGATTTTCCGCTCGCAACGCCGTCCACTCGGGTAGTGTGATCAGGCCCTAAGCCCTTCGCCAATTGCCAAACGCAATCAGCGAGCCAACTTGAGGCTTGTCCTATCGCTTACAATGGCCTTTACAGCACTTTGGAGGCACAATCCTGTTCGCCGTGCTCGCTGACTGTCTGAATCCATTTGCCGGTCCCGCGTCCGGCCTGGCGCGGCACGCGACCTCTTTCCTGGCTCTGGCCTCGCAGAACGGCCTGCGTCAGTTCCTCCGCTCCCAGCAGTACGCCGATCAGACCTTCCACGGCCTTTACCACTGGAACTGGTTCGATCTGGCGCTGCTCATTCCCTACTTCATCGTCATGATCATCCTGTCCATCTATGGCGTCCATCGCTATACGATGTGCTACCAGTACTTCAAGTACAGGAAGAACTACAATCCCAACCCCGTCGGCCACTTCGAAGAACTGCCCCGCGTCACCATTCAGCTGCCCATGTTCAATGAGCAGTTTGTCATCGACCGGCTCATCGAGGCGGTCTGCGCCATGGAGTACCCGCGCGAGAAGCTCGAGATCCAGGTCCTCGACGACTCCACCGACGAGACTCAGCAGGTTGCGGCCGACATCGTCGCGCGCTACAAGGCCCTCGGCCATCCGATCGAGTACATTCACCGCACCAACCGTCACGGCTTCAAGGCCGGCGCTCTCGACGAGGGCCTGAATGTGGCCAAAGGCGAGTTTGTCGCCATTTTCGACGCCGACTTTGTCCCGCCCCCGGACTGGATCATGAAGGTGATCCACCACTTTGCCGAGCCCGACGTGGGCATGGTGCAGACACGCTGGACCCATCTGAACCGCGACTACAGTCTGCTTACCCAGATCGAGGCCATCCTGCTCGACGCGCACTTCGTCATCGAGCACGGCTCCCGCGTCCGAACCGGCGAGTTCTTCAACTTCAACGGCACCGCCGGCATGTGGCGCCGCAAAGCCATCTCCGACGGCGGCGGCTGGCAGCACGACACCCTTACCGAGGACACCGACCTCAGCTACCGTTCGCAGATGGCTGGATGGCGCTTCAAATACCTGCCGGAGGTGGAATGCCCCTCCGAACTGCCCATCGAGATGACCGCCTTCAAGACCCAGCAGGCTCGCTGGGCAAAAGGCCTCATCCAGGTTTCCATCAAGCTGCTGCCCACTATCTTCAAGTCCGGCATGTCGCGCAAGCGCAAGATCGAGTCGGTGTACCACCTCACCGCCAACCTCAGCTATCCGCTGATGGTGGTCATGACCGCCCTTCTGGTTCCCTCCATGATCTGCCGCTTCTATCAGGGCTGGTTCCAGATGCTGCTCATCGACGTGCCCCTGTTCACCGCCTCCACACTGTCGATTGCCGTGTTCTACGTGCTCAGCCAGCGCATTCTCTTCCCTAAGACTTGGATGAGGACTTTCCTCTATCTGCCGTTCATCATGGCGCTCGGCATTGGTCTCACGGTGACCAACACCAAGGCCGTCATGGAGGCGCTGTTCGGCGTCCAGAGCGCCTTTGTGCGCACGCCCAAGTTTCGCGTAACCAAGAAGGGCGAAAAGTCCCAGGCCGCGAAATATCGTAAGCGCCTGATGCTGGCCCCCTGGATTGAACTCGCCCTCGGCGCCTGGTTCATGCTGGCTATCCTCTACACCTTCTCGAACCACAACTACTTCACCGCACCGTTCCTGATTCTCTTCGTGGTCGGCTACTGGTACACGGGCCTGATGAGCCTGCTGCAAGGCCGCTTCGAGCGCTGGCGCACCGGTGCAAATCCCGAGGAGTCGAGCCCCAAGCCGTTCCCGGTGGGCGTGTAGAGAAGACACGCCCGCACAAAGGAAGCCGATGTCGAACGGCGCACATTCCGCGGCCTATTTCGCTCTGGCTGCGCCCATCCTGTTCTTCCTCTTCTGGCTCGGTGTTCTCACCCTCGTCGGCATCTTCAGCGGATGGCACGCGCTGGCGCAGCGCTTCTGCTCCCACTCCGCACCCTGCGGCGAGGCGCGCACAGCCGGCCCATTCTTCTTCACGATTTACATGCGCTACTGGGGCCATTACAGCAGTGTTGTCCGCGTAACGGCCGCCCAGGACGCGCTCTATCTCTCCGTGTTGCTTCCCTTTCGCGCCGACCACCCGCCGCTGCGCATTCCCTGGAGCGAGATTCAGTTCTCCCGCACGAAGCGCTTCTGGCAGCGCTTCCTCGTGCTGACACTCGGTATGCAGGAACAAATCCCCTTTCGCATTAGCGAGCGCATGGCGCGCAAGCTTGGCCTGCTCGATCGGATTGTCGAGGAGTCAAGCCCCAGGCCCTATCCATTGGGATAGGTAATTTCGCTAGCTTGTCGTGAAAGCACGGCGCCTCCGCCTGTCGGTACGGGGCGTTTCCTCTCGATGTAAACCTCCGCATAAAATTCATCGTCTCTTAACCTAGAGCGTTTTGCCGCGCTCTGCGGTGTGCATTTCCAGTCGTTGGTCAATGTTGAGGCGTCGTGCACAAGGAACACCCATCTTGCGATCAATCCGGTCCAGCAGTTCTTGTTCAACTTGGGAATCGTGTTCCCGAGATCGAACAGCAACTCCATCAAAGCCGGATTCGATTGCTCAAACCTGACAACAAAGTTGAATCCTAAGAGAGGCGCAAGCGCGTCGCCATGAGCCTTCGCTCTATTCCAAGGCACTAAGAGCCTTGTATGTAATCGCAATCCCGATGACGAGAAGAGAGCTTTGCTTGCGAAAGGACGATCAGTGGATCATCTCACACGCTCTGAATCCCTGAAACCTAATCTCACCTTGGATTGCGACACAATCGGTCAGGCCTCGTTTCAAGCGGCGCAGGCAGAGCCGGTGAAGGGCTATGTCTTTGTCGACAATGTCCGCTTTCTTTCTATGGCGGCCGTGGTAGCACTGCATTGCATCGGCGGAGCCTGCTCATACGCCGGATTCGGCCCTTCCGATCTATTGCCGCTTGCACTCTTGCAGCCCTTTAAATTCGGAACAATCGGCTTCTTTCTGATTTCCGGCTTTCTGATGGGAGAGGGCCTGACCCGAAGGTCTCCGCGGCAATATATGGCACGACGGCTACGCACGGTCTTCCGGCCCTGGCTTCTGTGGTTTAGCACATTCTGCGCCCTGTCGCTTACCGCCAACAGCCTGCATCATCGCATCCACTTCGACTCCTGGAGCGTCGGGGCTCTCCTCGTCCTGAGCAAAATACATGACTGCCTGTTCTTTTTTGCCTATTGGTTTGTCCCCAATCTGCTGATTGCGATCGCGATTCTTCTTGTTTGCCGACGGTTTCTTTTTGACCTTCGCATCGGATGCGTATTCCTGACCGCGAGCCTTTTCTACGGCATCAACATCTACACTCACTGGATTCCGATCCAGAGCCATACCGAGGCAGTCTTCGGCTTCGTCTTTTATCTGTGGCTGGGCGCTCTTGCCGCTCGACACAAAGCTGAGTTCGAAACGTGGATAGTGCGAATCCCGATCGCGACCATAGTCGCCCTTGCAGGGCTTACCGGCCTGATCGCATTGCTGGAATCCGTCGTATTGGCCAAAGCAGGAGTTGCAGATGCTATGGATACCCTTCGCATCAGCAATCAGGTCTTTTCCATTTTGGTGGTTCTCGCGATCTTTAAGGTCCGCAAGAACCTCTGGCCCCGTGCGATGGATGTACGATCTACTACTTTCGGAATCTACCTGGCCCATACCATCGTGCTGGTTGTCATGCTGCACCTGCCAGAATGGGTAGTGTCTCTGTTTTTCACTCTGAATGGATTAGCTTCAAAGCTGATAGCTGAAATACTCGTTGCCTCGGTCTTCTTTACAGTCACGTATGGGTGCTCCTGGGCTTTGACTGCCTGGCTGGTCCGCCATGAGAGCTTGTGCTGGACCGTTGGGTTTGGCGCACCAGGAAGAATAGTTCAAGATACGACGCGCCGCGGTGCCGAAGACACAGTTTCCAAGATCCGGCACGCCGCTATGACGCAAGCACTGCTCACTGGCAGAGAAGGCAGACTCCCCATTCAGGAGTCCTGATCCGTAAATTGGCATCGTTTGATGCCCTGCTCCGTTACAATAATCAGAAGCGCCTGCCGACCGGGGACTCGAATCCACGGGCCGCCAGGCGCATCAACGCATTATGCTAGCCAAAACTCTTCCCGAAGCCCTCACCTTCGACGACGTGCTGCTGGTGCCCTCGTACAGCGACGTGGTACCCGCACAGGTCAGCACGCAGACGCAACTCACTCGCGACATCACGCTGAATACCCCGCTGCTCTCCGCGGCCATGGACACCGTCACCGAGTCGCGCATGGCCATCGCTATGGCGCAGCTCGGCGGCATCGGCATCGTCCACCGCAACCTTTCCATCGCTGACCAGGCTGGCGAAATCGACAAGGTGAAGCGCTCCGAAAGCGGCATGATCGTCGACCCCGTTACCATCGGACCCGATCAGCTCATCGCCGACGCGCTTGAGGTGATGCGCCGCTACAAGATCTCCGGTGTTCCCGTTACGCGCGGCAAGAAGCTGGTGGGCATCCTCACCAACCGCGATCTGCGCTTTGAGACGCGCACCGACATTCCCATCGGCGACGTGATGACCAAAGAAAACCTGATCACCGTGGCCGTGGGCACCACGCTTGAAGAGGCTGAGCTGATCCTGCACAAGCACCGCGTGGAAAAACTGCTGGTGGTGGACGATCAGTACAATCTCAAGGGCCTGATCACGGTCAAGGACATCCAGAAGAAGCTGAAATATCCCAACGCCAGCAAGGACGACCAGGGCCGGCTGCGCGTAGGCGGCGCCATCGGCGCCACGGGCGACTTCCTCGAACGCGCCGCTGAGCTTGTACGCGCCCGCGCCGACGTGCTCGCCATTGACTCGGCCCACGGCCACTCCTCGCGAGTGCTCGAGGCTGTCACGGCCGTCAAGAAGGCATTCCCCAATGTTGGCCTGCTGGCCGGCAATGTGGCCACCTACGAGGGCGCACTCGCTCTGATGGACGCCGGAGCGGACGCCATCAAGGTAGGCATCGGCCCCGGCTCCATCTGCACCACGCGCATGGTTACCGGCGCCGGCATGCCGCAGATCACCGCCATCTCCGAAGCCGCACGCGCCGCTCAGGAGCGCGGCATTCCCATCATCGCCGACGGCGGCATCAAATACTCCGGCGAGATCACCAAGGCCATCGCAGCTGGCGCCAGCTCCGTCATGATCGGTTCGCTGTTTGCTGGCGTGGACGAAAGCCCCGGCGAAACCATTCTCTACCAGGGCCGCAGTTTCAAGACCTATCGTGGTATGGGCTCGCTCACCGCCATGAGCCAGGGCTCCGGTGAGCGCTACTTTCAGTCCTCCGCCGATCTAGCCGCATCTGAGTCCGGCACCGAGGGTGTGGTGCAGCGTGAGCGCAACGGACAGAACCGCCTGGCCAAGTTCGTCCCTGAGGGTATCGAGGGTCGCGTGCCATATCGCGGGCCGCTCGAATCCATGGTGTATCAACTCGTGGGCGGTCTGCGCAGCGGCATGGGCTACCTGGGCTGCGGCTCCATCGAGGATCTGCAACAGAAGGCGCAGTTTGTGCGCATCTCCGGGGCAGGCTTGCGAGAAAGTCACGTGCACGACGTCATCATCACCAGAGAGGCGCCAAACTACCACGTCGAGTAGCGCATCCGGCTAAACCATGCCTTGATGCTGCAATCAGAGGTTTTCCTTCGCCAGCCGGCCCGCAGGACAGGCCGGTTTGGTCTCACCGAACAAGTGGTCGGCCGCAGAAAGGTGCCCTGCTTGAATCAACAGTCCGTACGCCGTCGTACCTTGGGGTTCTGGGTGAATGCATGGCTGCCGGTGCTGCTTGCAGTCCTTGTGATTGCAGTTGAGTCGACGCCTGAATTCGGCGCCGAGCACACTTCCCGGCCGCTGCGCTGGATCTTCGAGCATCTCTTTGGCCCAGTCAGCGATATGCGCTGGTACTCGATTCATCACCACATCCGCAAGCTTGGCCATTTCATCGGATACGGTCTCGTTGGACTCACCTGGCTGCGCGCATGGTGGATGACCTTCCCGCGCTGGAGCTTTGTACACAGCTCAGCGCTGGCTGTGCTGGGTACGGCGGTGATCGCAGGTTCCGATGAATACCACCAAACCTTCCTGCCCAACCGCACCGGCTTGTTCAGCGACGTGATTCTGGATTGCTGCGGCGCCTTTGTGCTGCAGTTCGTGGTCTATGTCTGTTTGAGGCTCTTCCGGCCGCGACAATTGACACACTCAGCCTAGAGAATTGGCTGCGCATCGACGCAAAAAACGGGCACCCGCCGCGCGGCGGATGCCCGTTCTGTCGTGCAATCAAGCGAGTGAAGTGCTGCAAGAGGGCGCGGTTTACGCGGCCTCTTCGCCGCCCTTGCCTTCTTCGTCCTTCTTGGCTTCTTCCAGCTGCTTTTCCAGCTCGGCGCGCTTCTTGGCCTGGATATCTGCACGCTTCTGGCGCTTCTCGTCCAGCTGCTTCTCGGCGCCCAGCAGTTCGATGAACGCCTTTTCGCCGCCGTCGCCCTTGCGGAAGCCCGTGCGCACAATGCGCAGGTAGCCACCCTGGCGGTCGCCGTAGCGCGGAGCCACGGTCTCAAACAGCCGCGTAACGGCCGTGTCGGTCATAAGGAAGGCGAGCGCCTGGCGGCGCGAGTGCACATCGCCCTTCTTGCCCAGGGTAATCATCTTCTCAACATGCGGACGAACCGCCTTGGCCTTGGCCACGGTCGTTTCCACACGATCTTCCACAATCACGGACGTGACCAGGTTGCGCAGCAGCGCGCGGCGATGACTGGTATTGCGTCCGAGCTTGAATCCTGCATTGCGATGGCGCATGGTAAAAACTCTCTTTCGAACCACCTGCCTCGCGACAGGTGTTGAATTATTTCTGGGCGGCTCCGCCCCTTCCTGGCGCCATGTTCAATCGCTCCAGGAAGGGCGTGCCCCGATCCTCGTACTGCCGAAACCGTCTTTAGAAGTTCTCGGTTTCGGTGGGCAGCTGGAGGTCAACCGAATCCAGCGGCTCATCTTCGTCGTCGAAGTGGCTGTAGTTGGCAGCCAGTGCCGCGGCGGGCGAAATGCTCGTCGGCCCCGGTACCGCGTTGCCAGCTTCGTCGATCTTCATGCCCAGCGACAAGCCCATCTGCGCCAGGATTTCCTTGATCTCGTTCAGGCTCTTGCGGCCGAAGTTCTTCGTCTTCAGCATCTCGGCTTCAGTCTTCTGCACCAGTTCGCCGATGGTCTGAATATTCGCGTTCTTCAGGCAGTTGTAGCTGCGAACCGACAGTTCCAGCTCTTCCACCGAGCGGTTCAGATTGTCGTTGCGCAGCAGCACACGACCTTCTTCGCCGCGAGCTTCGGTTTCGATTTCTTCCTCGAAGTTGATGAAGATGTTCATGTGATCCTTCAGCAACTTCGCGGCCAGGCCAATTGCGTCGGCGGGTAGCACCGCGCCGTTCGTCCACACTTCCAGCGTCAGCTTGTCATAGTCGGTGATCTGACCCAGACGGGCAGCCTCGACAATGTAGTTGACGCGGCGCACGGGCGAGTGGACCGAATCGACCGGAATGAAGCCCAAACCGAGGTCGGCATCAAAGTTCTTGTCGGCCGAAACATAGCCGCGCCCACGCTTCAGGCGCATCTCCATGTCCAGGCGACCGCCTTCCGACACCGTGGCAATGTACACGTTCTTGTCCAGAATCTCCACGTCGCCGTCGGCTTCGATCATGCCGCTCGTTACGACGCCCGGCTGGTCGGCGCGCAGATAAAGCGCCTTGGGACCGTCGCCGTTAAGCTTGAAAGGAACCTGCTTCAGGTTCAGGATGATGTCGGTCGCGTCTTCGACAACTCCGGTGATGGACTGGAACTCGTGCAGAACGTCTTCGATGCGGATGGCCGTCACTGCAGCGCCCTCGATGGAGCTCAGCAGGGTGCGGCGCAGCGCATTGCCAATGGTGGTGCCAAAACCCCGCTCAAATGGCTGGGCGCTGAACTTGCCGTAAGTCTCGGTAAGCGTCTCGGCATCCACTGCCAGGCGCTTCGGCTTCTGAAATCCTCTCCAAAGCATATGGGTCTCTCGATTCCCGCACGGCAGGTACGTCGCGATGCATTTTGCGGCGGCCGCGCAAGTTCTCCTTCGGGGTTAGGTTTCAGGTTTCAGGTTTCAGGGATCGGAAGACGCGCGCCGCACGATACCGCGGTGGCTGATCCCTGATCCCTGACCCCTGATCCCTGTCGTTCTTACTTCGAGTACAGTTCGACGATCAGCTGCTCGTTGACGGGCAGGTTCACGTCCTTGCGTCCCGGCAGGCTCAGAATGCGGCCTGTCAGGTTTTCGAAATTCACTTCAAGCCACGCAGGCACCGGGTTGGCTGCGGCAAACTGCGCAGCCTGCTCCACCACGCCGAACTTCTTCGCAGCATCGCGCAGCGTAATCTCGTCGCCCACGCTCACCTGGTAAGACGGGATGTTGACCTTGCGGCCGTTCACCGTCACATGGCCGTGGCGCACGATCTGGCGGGCCTGGCGGCGCGAGCTGGCAAAGCCAAGGCGATACGCGACGTTATCGAGGCGGCGCTCCAACTGCTGGATCAGCAGCTCGCCGGTGACACCCTGCGCGCGGCTGGCCTTCTCGTAGTACTCGCGGAACTGTCCTTCGAGCGTGAAGTAGATGCGCTTGGCCTTCTGCTTCTCATGCAGCTGCAGACCGTATCCCACAATCTTGGCCTTGCGGTCCTTGCCATGCTGTCCGGGAGGAAAATTGCGCTTCTCGATCGGGCAGCGCTCCGACGTGCACTTGGTGCCCTTCAAAAAAAGCTTGGTGGCTTCGCGACGGCAAAGCCGGCAGACTGCTCCGGTATAACGTGCCATGACTTCTCCTGACTTCGGATGACAGCCGGTTTACATACGCCCAGGGCGTATTTCATCCCGGCCCAATTTTTAGTTGTCAGTGTCAAGTTTCAGGGATCAGTTCATTGTGCAACGGATTGCAGCATGAACTGATCTCCAACTTTCCTGTCACTGCCAATTGTCTTGCCCGGAATCAGGACCAATTGAAGCAGCCAAACTCAGCTCGAACAACTGATCCCTGATCCCTGAAACCTGACAACTGTTCTTACACGCGGCGACGCTTCGGCGGACGGCAGCCGTTGTGCGGCACCGGCGTCACGTCGCGGATGGAGCGCACTTCGATGCCCGCCGCAGCCAGCGCGCGGATGGCCGACTCGCGGCCCGAACCCGGACCGGCGACGCGTACATCCACCGAGCGCAGACCGTGGTCTCGCGCCATGCCGGCCGCGTTCGACGCAGCCTGCTGCGCCGCGAACGGCGTGCCCTTGCGCGAACCGCGGAAGCCGAGCGAGCCCGAGCTCTTCCAGCTCAGCGTGTTGCCCATCTGGTCCGTGATCGTCACGATCGTGTTGTTGAACGAGGCCTGAATGTGCGCAATACCAAACGGCACATTCTTGCGCTCGCGCTTCTTGAACTTCTTGTTCTTGCCAGCCTTGCCCGCGCCGGCCTTCTCTGGTTTCGCCATTAGGTCTTCGCCGTCGCTTTCTTCTTGCCGGCAACCGTGCCCTTACGGGGGCCCTTACGGGTGCGGGCGTTGGTGTGGGTGC
>Ga0335069_10015616_pt1 | contig 10616 bp, 7 predicted proteins | sample Lox_Sample_11_FD_206714 | JGI IMG/M metagenome (GOLD analysis project Ga0335069, IMG submission 206714) | Soil microbial communities from Loxahatchee National Wildlife Refuge, Florida, United States - Lox_Sample_1.1 | ecosystem: Environmental > Terrestrial > Soil > Wetlands | place: USA: Florida... | reverse complement strand
CACCCGACGAGCTGCAGGCCGATCTCTATCGCAACGACCTCGCGCCCAACATGAAGAAAGGCGCGGCCCTGGCCTTCGCCCACGGGCTCAACATCCATTTCAAGCTGATCGAGCCGCGCGCCGATCTCGACGTCTTCATGATCGCGCCCAAGGGGCCCGGCCATACCGTGCGCTCCGAATATGTCCGCGGCGGCGGCGTGCCCTGCCTGGTTGCGGTGCAGCAGAATGCCAGCGGCAACGCGCTCGAGATCGCGCTCTCCTACGCCAGCGCCATCGGCGGCGGCCGCTCCGGCATCATCGAGACGACCTTCAAGGAAGAGTGCGAGACCGACCTGTTCGGCGAGCAGGTCGTGCTCTGCGGCGGGCTCACGGCGCTGATCCAGGCCGGCTACGAGACTCTGGTGGAGGCCGGGTACGCCCCGGAGATGGCCTACTTCGAGTGTCTGCACGAGGTGAAGCTGATCGTCGATCTCATCTATGAGGGCGGCATCGCCAACATGCGCTATTCGATCTCGAACACGGCCGAGTATGGCGACTACACCCGCGGCCCGCGCATCATCACCGAGGAGACCCGGGCCGAGATGAAGCGGATCCTGGCCGACATCCAGTCCGGCCGCTTCGCCCGCGACTGGGTGGCCGAGTGCCAGGCCGGGCAACCCAGCTTCAAGGCCATGCGGCGCATGGGCGCCGAGCATCCGATCGAGGAGATCGGGGGCAAGCTGCGGGGCATGATGCCCTGGATCGCCAAGAACAAGCTGGTCGACAAGACGCGGAACTGATTCCACCCGACCCGGCTCTACTGATTTGGTGCTTCCGGCGGGCGGACGCCGAATAAGGCCTTGGTAGCCCACATAAACTGCTTGTTAACCTTATTCTGGCAGGGTTAAAAAGCATTTGTCAGGCTTTCTTAACCTGATGCGAACGGGCCGCCGACGCGATGAAGTCCTGGAAAACGCCGTTTGATCTGGCATTCCGCCACCTCGACCAGGCGAGGCGCGTCGTCTGCTGCAACGCTGACTTGGTTTCCGGTGAAGGTGCGCCGCGACTTAGCCACCCCTGAGCGGCGGCGGGTGCCGCACGTTCAGGGACCCCGGGCTGAACGTCCGCCATCTCTATACGGAAAATCAAAGGGTTAGCGAAATGTCACCAAGCAACCGCGTCACCATATTCGACACCACCCTGCGCGACGGCGAGCAATCGCCCGGCGCCTCGATGAACCTCGAAGAGAAGCTGCGCATCGCTGCGGTGCTCGAGGAGATGGGCGTCGATGTCATCGAGGCCGGATTCCCGATCGCCTCCAACGGCGATTTCGAGGCGGTCAGGGACGTCGCGAAGAACATCCGCAACGCCTCGATCGCCGGCTTGGCGCGAGCCGCCAAGCGCGACATCGATCGCGCCTGGGAGGCACTGAGCGGCGCGGCGCGCCCTCGTATCCACACCTTTATCTCCACGAGCCCGCTGCACATGAAGTTCAAGCTGCAGATGGAGCCGGAGGCCGTGCACCAGGCGGTGCATGACAGCGTCAGCCATGCGCGCAAGCTCTGCGACGACGTCGAGTGGTCGCCGGAGGACGGCTCGCGCACCGAGCACGATTTCCTCTGCCGCTGCGTCGAGACCGCGATCAAGGCGGGCGCCCGCACGATCAACATCCCGGATACCGTCGGCTACGCGGTGCCGGAGGAATTCGCCGCGCTCATCGCCATGCTGATGAACCGCGTGCCCAATATCGACAAGGCGGTCATCTCCGTTCACTGCCACAATGATCTCGGCCTCGCCGTCGCCAACTCGCTGGCCGCCGTCGGCGCCGGTGCGCGCCAGGTCGAGTGCACGATCAACGGACTCGGCGAACGGGCCGGCAATGCCGCCCTCGAAGAGATCGTCATGGCGCTGAAGACGCGGCACGACCGCATCCCCTACGCGACCGGCATCAAGACCGAGGCCATCACCAAGGCGTCGCGGCTGGTCTCCACGATCACGGGCTTCCCCGTGCAGCCGAACAAAGCCATCGTCGGCGCCAACGCCTTCGCCCACGAATCGGGAATCCATCAGGACGGCATGCTGAAGCACGCCGGCACCTACGAGATCATGACGCCGGAGTCGGTCGGACTCATCCGCTCGACCCTGGTGATGGGCAAGCATTCGGGCCGCCACGCCTTCAAGGCCAAGCTCAAGGAGCTCGGCTTCGAGCTCGGCGACAACGCCCTCGAGGATGCCTTCCGCCGCTTCAAGGACCTGGCCGACAAGAAGAAGGATGTCTTCGACGAGGACATCATCGCCCTCATCGACGACACCATCGTGCGCTCGAACGAGCATGTCCGCTTCCTGTCGCTGCAGGTCATCGCCGGATCGAAGGGGCCGCAGAAGGCCGATCTCGAGCTGGAGATCGACGGTGTCCTGCAGGCGACGACGGCGACCGGCGACGGCCCGGTCGACGCCTGCTTCAATGCGATCAAGCAGCTGTTTCCGCACGACGCGAAGCTGCAGCTGTTCCAGGTCAATGCCGTCACGGCCGGCACCGATGCGCAGGCCGAAGTGACCGTGCGGCTGGAGGAGGGCGGCAAGACCGTGAACGGCCAAGGGGCCGACACCGATACACTGGTCGCCTCCTGCAAGGCCTATATCCATGCGCTCAACAAGCTATTGACCAAGCGGAAGAAGACTGCTCCGGCAGCCCTGTCCGCGTGACGGCTCACCATCATTCAGAGAACGCAGGGCCGGGCTCTCATGCCCGGCCCGCTTACAAAGGCAGCGAGAGATTATGTTAGGCAGACTTTTGGGAATGCTGTCGGCCGATATGGCCATCGATCTCGGCACGGCGAACACGCTGGTGTACGTCAAGGGCCGCGGCATCGTGCTGAACGAGCCGTCGGTCGTCGCGATCGCGGAGTACAAGGGCCGCAAGCAGGTGCTGGCGGTGGGCGACGAGGCCAAGATGATGCTGGGCCGCACGCCCGGCAACATCACGGCCATCCGCCCCTTGCGCGAAGGCGTCATCGCCGACTTCGAAGTCGCCGAGGAGATGATCAAGCACTTCATCCGCAAGGTACACAACCGGCGCAGCTTCGCCAGCCCGCAGATGATCATCTGCGTGCCCTCGGGCTCGACCGCGGTGGAGCGCCGGGCGATCCGCGAGTCGGCCGAGAGCGCCGGCGCCCGCAAGGTGTGGCTGATCGAGGAACCGATGGCCGCGGCGATCGGCGCCGGCCTGCCGGTGACCGAGCCGACCGGCTCGATGGTCGTCGACATCGGCGGCGGCACCACCGAGGTCGCCGTGCTGTCGCTCGGCGGCATCGTCTATGCCCGCTCCGTGCGCGTCGGCGGCGACAAGATGGACGAGGCCATCATCGGCTACATCCGTCGTAACCATAACCTGCTGGTCGGTGAAGGCAGTGCCGAGCGCATCAAGAAGGAGATCGGCTCCGCCTGCCCGCCGGAAGACGGCGACGGCCGCGTCATGGAAATCAAGGGCCGCGACCTGATGAACGGCGTGCCGAAGGAGCTTGTCATCACCGAGCGGCAGATCGCCGAGAGTTTGGCCGAGCCTGTCGGTGCCATCATCGAGGCCGTCAAGGTGGCCCTCGAGCACACGGCGCCGGAACTGGCAGCCGACATCGTCGACAAGGGGATCGTACTGACGGGTGGCGGCGCTCTCCTGGGGAACCTCGATTACGTGCTGCGGCACTCGACCGGCCTGCCGGTTTCGATCGCTGACGATCCGCTCTCCTGCGTCGCCTTGGGGACCGGCCGTTGTCTTGAAGAGATGAAGGTTCTTAAGGATGTTTTGATCGACAGCTAGAATCGCGTAAACACTCCTTAACTTGAATACATGACCGATTGGTCGGCGGCGAGTTGGCGAGTATGATGGCAGGGTTGGCCCGTCGAGGAGAGGGACGGTGAAACGCCGCACGGGAGCACTGACCTGGATTGCCGCGCCGTTCAGGGCGTGGAATCAGCGGGTGACTCTGGCCCTGCTGGGAGCCGCCGCCATCGCGCTCCTCGCCGTCGAGAAGACGAGCCCGATGCTAGCGGAGCGCGCCCGCGGCGCCGCCGCCGACGTGGTCGCCCCGATTCTGGATCTCCTGTCGCGGCCCTCTGCGTCGGCTGCCCACGCCATCGACAGCGTGCGCGAGCTCGCCCGGCTGCGAGAGGAGAATGCCCAGCTAAAGGAGGAGCAGGCCCGCCTGCTGCAGTGGCAGACCGTGGCCAAGCGCCTCGACCATGAGAACGAGGAACTGCGGACTTTGCTGAAGCTGGCGCCCGATCCGCGGGCGCGCTTCCTGACGGCGCGGGTCGTGGGCGGCAGTGGCGGTGCTTTCGTGCGCAGCATCCTGGTGGCGGCCGGTGGGCGCGACGGCGTGCGCAAGAACCAGACCGCCGTTACCGGTGAAGGATTAGTCGGCCGCGTCAGCGAGCTCGGCGAGCGCGCGGCCCGCATCCTCCTGCTGACGGACATCAATTCGCGCGTACCAGTCTTCGTCGAGCGCACGCGCGAGCGAGCCATCCTGGCCGGCGACAATTCAGACCGCATGCGGCTGCTCTATCTGCCGGCCGACATCACGGCCACGGTTGGCGACCGCATCGTGACCTCGGGTCACGGCGGCGTGTTTCCGCCCGGCCTGCCGGTGGGCATCATCACGAGCACCCAGGGCGGCGTCGTCCAGGTTCAGCCCTATGTCGACTGGGAACAGCTCGAATATGTCCGGCTCGTCGACTATGAGCTCAGCGGCCTGCTGCTGCCGATGGCCGGACAGGAACAGCCGCTGGGACCGCGGTGACCAGCACGTTCTGGCAGCGCCTCGACCTGCTTGCGCGCAACGCTTCGCCGCTGGCCTTCACGGTGCTGCTGCTGATTGTGGGGCTGGTCCCCTTGCGGCTGCCGTTCCTGCCGCCGCTCGGCATCAACCTGGTCCTCGTCTCCGTCTACTATTGGGCGATCCACCGGCCGAGCACGCTCCCGGCGCCGGCGCTCTTCATCGTCGGGCTGGCGGCTGACCTGCTCGGCGGGGGTTTTCTCGGCATCAACGTCCTCATCCTGCTCCTGACCCACGCGGCGACCGTGTCGGCGCGCCGCTGGTTCGTCGGCGCATCCTTCGCCATCGTCTGGTGGGGCTATGCCGTGGTCGCCACGCTTGCCATGCTGCTGGCCTGGATGATCACGATGACGCTGGCCGGCGCGACCGCGGACGTCACGCCGGGGATTTCCGGCGTTCTCTTCGGCGTCGGCGCCTATCCGCTGCTGGCCACGTTCTTTGCGCACGCCCAGCGGGCGCTGCTGCGCTAGGAGCGGCCGGTGAACCAGGAAAAGGCACGCTCTCAGCTCTTCACGCGCCGGGCCGCGTTTCTGGCCGGCGGCAAGCTGCTGCTGCTCTCGACCCTCGTCGGCCGCATGTACCAGCTGCAGATCGTGGACTCCGACCGCTACCAGGTCCTGGCCAAGGACAACAGCATCAGCCCGCGGCTGCTGCCGCCGATGCGCGGCCGCATCCTCGATCGCTACGGCATCCCGCTGGCCGAGAACGACCAGAACTATCGCGTCGAGGTGATCTCCGAGCAGGCCGGCGATCTCAAGCAGATCCTGGCCGAGCTGTCGCGCTATGTGCCGCTGACCGACGACGACCGGGCGCGGATCATCTTGGAGGCCAAGCGCAAGCAGGCGTTCATTCCGACGATCGTGAGCGAGAACCTGAGCTGGCATCAGGTGGCCGCGGTCGAGGTCAACGCGCCGGACCTGCCGGGCGTCAGCATCGAGGTCGGTCAGCGCCGGCGCTACACGCAGGGACGCACGGCTGCTCACATCATCGGCTATGTCGCGGCGGTGTCGGAGGACGACATCAACGGCGATCCCATCCTGTCGATGCCGGGGTTCCGCATCGGAAAGAACGGCATCGAGAAGCAGTACGAGACCGAACTCCGGGGCAAAGCGGGCCAGACCAAAGTCGAGGTGAATGCCGTCGGGCGCATCGTCAAGGAGATCAAGGACGAGGATTGCCGCGATCCCGTGGCGGGAGATGATCTCGTGCTCTCGCTCGACAGCGACCTGCAGCGCTTCGTGCAGGAGCGCTTGGCGAGCGAGCTGAGCGCCTCCGCGGTCGTGCTGGACGTGCAGACCGGCGACGTGCTCGCCCTCGGCTCAACGCCGGCCTACGATCCCTCCATCTTCATCCGCGGCCTCACGCTGCGCGAATGGCAGGACCTGTCGAGCGATCCTTTGCGGCCGCTCGCCAACAAAGCGATCGCCGGAGAGTACGCGCCGGGCTCGACGTTCAAGGTCGTGGTCGCGCTGGCGGCCATGAAGGCCGGCCTCGATCCTTCGCGACACGTGTTCTGCCCCGGCGTCTACAGCGTCGGCAACACCCGCTTCCATTGCTGGCGGAAGGGCGGTCACGGCTCCGTCGATATGTGGAACGCGCTCAAGCTTTCGTGCGACGTGTTCTTCTACGACACGGCGATGCAGACCGGCATCGACAACATTGCCGCAATGGCCCGCGCCTTCGGACTCGGCCAGCCCAGCGGGATCGACATGCCCGGCGAGCGGCGCGGGCTCATTCCCGATTCCAACTGGAAGCGCGCCACCTACGGCGAGCCATGGTATCCGGGCGAGACTCCGTCAGCCGGCATCGGACAGGGCTTCATCACGGCGACGCCGCTGCAGCTGGCCGTGATGACCAGCCGGGTGGCGAGCGGCCGCGCGATTACTCCGCATTTCCGCCGCACGACGATCGTGGGCGACAGCGACGCCGCTACGGCGAGCGAGGCGCCGCTCATGGACATTCCGGCCAAGCATTTCGACGTCGTCCGCGAGGGGATGCGCCGCGTCATCAATGACGCCGGCGGCACCGCCTATCGCTCCCGCATCGCCGAGCCCGGCATGGAGATGGCGGCCAAGACCGGCACGGCGCAGGTTCGGCATATCAGCCTGAGCGAGCACCTGGCCGGCGTCCGCAAGAACGAAAACCTTCCGTGGACGCAGCGCGACCACGCCCTGTTCATCGCCTTCGCGCCGATCGCGGCACCGCAATATGCCGTCTGCTGCGTCGTCGAGCATGGCGGCGGCGGCTCCGCGGTTGCCGGCCCGATCGTCCATGACATTATGCTGGAGACCGAGCGTCGCAACCCCGCGCGCGTCAACTTCGCGCAAAAGCTGGCGAGCACGACGCAGCCATGAGGTGGCCCGAGCCGCTAACGACGCTGTCGCGGGCCGAGCTGTCGCTCACCGAGAAGCTGCAGCAGATCACCTGGGGCCTCATTGCGGTTATCTGCGCCATCAGCGGCGTCGGCTTCGTCATGCTGTATTCCGCCGCCAACGGCAGCATCGATCCGTGGGCCATGCGGCAGATGATCCGTTTCGGGCTGGGGCTCGTGGTCCTGATCGGGCTGGCGATGATCGACCCGAGAGTGTGGCTCCGGCATGCCTATGCGTTCTATGCCATCGCCTTCCTGCTGCTCATCTACGTGGACGTCGCCGGGCGCACGGGAATGGGCGCCCAGCGCTGGATCGATCTCAAGGTCATCCAGCTGCAGCCGTCCGAGGTGATGAAGATCGCGCTCGTGATGGCGCTGGCACGCTACTTCCACCGCCTGAGCATCGACGATATCGGGAGCCCGTTGTCGCTGGTGGCGCCGATCGTCCTGGTTCTGGCGCCGGTCGGCCTCGTGATGATGCAGCCCGATCTCGGGACCGCGCTGATGCTCATGCTGGTAGCCGGCGGCATGTTCTTCGCGGCCGGCGTGAGGTTGTGGAAGTTCCTTCTCGTCATCGCGGCCGGCATCGGTGCGGTTCCCGTCGCCTGGAACCTGATGCACGACTACCAGAAGAACCGCATCCTCACATTCCTCCATCCGGAGAACGATCCGCTCGGCGCCGGCTACCACAGCTGGCAGGCGAAGATCGCCCTCGGCTCTGGCGGCCTCTTCGGCAAAGGCTATCTGATGGGCTCGCAGAGCCATCTCGACTTCCTGCCGGAGCGCCACACCGATTTCATCTTCACCATGCTGGCGGAGGAGTTCGGCATGGTCGGCTGCGTCCTGCTGCTGCTCCTGTACACGCTGGTGTTCGTCTATGGCTTCGCCATCGCGTTCTCGAGCCGCAGTCACTTCGGCCGCATCCTGGCCATAGGCCTGACCCTCAACATGTTCGCCTATGTGTTCATCAACATGGCCATGGTCATGGGTCTACTGCCTGTCGTCGGCGTCCCGCTGCCGCTCGTCTCCTACGGCGGCACGGCCATGCTGACGGTTCTGGCGGGCTTCGGCCTTCTGATCGGCGTCTACATCAACCGCGACCTCAAGATCGGGCAGCGCGGCCTGCAGGACGACGGCTAGCGCGAAGCGGCCTCGCGCGCGGCCAGGCGGGCCATCTCGGCCTTCATGCGCCCGGTCCACATCAGGCCGTACATGTGGAAGTCGCCGATCAGGCTCCACAGCGGATGGCGAAACGTCGCCGGCCGGTTGTGCTCGATGAGCATGTGCGCGAGCCAAGCCGGGCCGTAGGCGACGACGGGGCCGAGCAACAGCAGCCACGGATTGGCGAGGACGATCGCCAGGATCACGCAGAGGATCACGGCCGTGGTGCCGATGAAGTGCAGCGCGCGCGTGCCGGCCTTGCGGTGCTGACTCACGTAGAACGGCCAGAATTCGCGGTAGCTGTTCATCGATCAGGCCACGACCTCGCTGACGAGAGATTGGGCGACCTGCCGGGCGCGGCGAAGATCCATCTTTCCGGTCGCCAGCAGCGGCAGGCTCTCGACACGATATATGTTCTGCGCCTTCGGCAACCAGAGGCGGGGCAGCTCGGAACCGGATAGGCCCTGCCAGAGGTCGCCGGGCGCGGCGCCGCCGGCGGAGGTGAAGAGCGCCACGAGGCGCTCGCCCTTCTGCGCATCGGGGACGGCGGTGACGATGCAGCCGTCCACGCCGGGCAGTGCGGCGAGGAGTTCCTCGACGCGGGCGTGCGGCACCATCTCGCCGCCGATCTTGCTGAAGCGGGCCAGCCGGTCGGTGATGCGGATGAAGCCGTCATCGTCGAGCGCCGCGATATCGCCGGTGACATACCAGTCGCCGCGCAGCACCTCCGCCGTCTTCTCGGGGTTGTTCAGGTAGCCGAGCATGCGGCCCGGCCCCTTGACCAGCAGCAGTCCTTCGCTGTCGGGCGGCAGCACCGTGCCGCTGTCGATGTCGACGACCTTTGCCACCACGCCGGGGATCGGATGCCCGACGGTGCCGGGCTTGTGGCCCTTCTGCTTGACGCCCTTGCCGACATAGTCGGCCGTGTTGACGGCGACCACGGGCCCCATCTCGGTGCAGCCGTAGCCTTCGAGCAGGGTGACGCCGAATTTTTCCTGGAAGGCGGCGGCGAGCGCGGTCGACAGGCGTTCGGCGCCGACGAGCGCATGGCGGACGGTGGCGAACTGCTGGGCGTCGCAGGTCCGGAGATAGCTCTGGCAGAAGGTCGGTGTGCTCATGAGGATGGTGGCCTTCTGCTCGGCCACGAGCTTGCCGATGGTCTTCGCATCGAGCGGGTTCGCGTGATAGACGGCGCCGACGCCTGACAGCAGCGGCACCCATAGGCAGCCGGTGAGACCGAAGGCGTGGAAGAAGGGCAGCACGCCCATGACATGGTCGGTGGGTGCGATCCACAGGATCTGCGCGACGGCCTCGACGTTGGAGAGCAGGTTGTGGTGCGAGAGCAGGATGCCCTTGGGCACGCCGGTGCTGCCGCTCGAGAACAGCACGGTGGCGACGTCATCCGGACTCTGACCCCGTAAGCCGAAGCAACGGACGATCAGCGGCGTCGGCAGGAGGAAGCAGCCGGCGGCCACCAGCGCCTTGCGCATCGGCGTGATCGTCTTCGCCATGTCCTCGAGGAAGACCATGTCGGGCCGTTCGGCGATCTTCGCCTTCTCGATGAAGCGGCGGGAGGTGACGATGGTCTTGATGCCGCATTGGCCCAGCGCCGAATCGGTGGCCTCGGTCCCCGCTGTGAAGTTGAGGTTGACCGGCACCTTGCCGGCGAAGAGCGCGGCGAGGTTCGCGAGGACGCCGCCGACGGAGGAGGGCAGCATGATGCCGACCATCCTGTCGGCCGGCCGCTCTCGACGGAACCAGCGGGCGAGAGCCAGGCCGCCGATGAGGAGGCGGCCGTAGGTGAGCTGGCTGCCGGTGGAGTCGGCGACGGCGTGCTTCGGCCAATGGCGGCGGGCGTTTTGCACGAAGCGGACATGCAGCAGATCGTTGGCGGTGCGCCGGTGGCGGAAGGCCTCGCTGCCGAGCTCAAGGATGGACTGCCGCATCTCCCAGGCCTTGGTCGTCGCCGGCAGCGCGCGGCCGAAGGACACGGTGACCGGCAGCGGCACGCGCTCCGGCAGTTTCCACAGGAAGCGGCCGTCCTTGAAGCTGAAGATGCTGCCCCAGACGCGGTCGAGATGCACGGGAATGACGGGGACGTCGAGGCCGTCGAGGATCTTTTCGACGCCGCGGCGGAAGGGCAGGGGGTTGCCGGTGCGGGTGATGGCGCCCTCAGCGAAGATGCAGACGACGTGCCCCTCCTGCAGTTCCTTTCGCGCCTTCGCGAGAGCAGCGGCGACGGACTTGGCGCCTTCGCCGATGGGGATGGCGTG
>Ga0335069_10015615_pt1 | contig 10616 bp, 9 predicted proteins | sample Lox_Sample_11_FD_206714 | JGI IMG/M metagenome (GOLD analysis project Ga0335069, IMG submission 206714) | Soil microbial communities from Loxahatchee National Wildlife Refuge, Florida, United States - Lox_Sample_1.1 | ecosystem: Environmental > Terrestrial > Soil > Wetlands | place: USA: Florida... | reverse complement strand
GCCTTGCTGACTCCTAACGACGAAGGACAGTTCATTCAGGTTGGCCTTCAAGGCACGATGCGGCACATTCCCGCCTGGTTCGCGGTCTCCCAACTCGTGGTCACGGCGCTCGTTCTGCTGGCGATGATTTCTATCCTTGTTTATGCCCCAATCTGGCTGATCGGCGGGCTCTTCAAAAAGCGCCGTCGTCCCGCAGAGCGGGCAATGCGCATTTGGCCACTGCTTACGGTCCTCACGCTGATTTGCACGGTTTGGGTCTTTAATCTAGCGAGCAACGATCTGGTCGAAGCGCTGGGGAATCCCACTCGCTGGTCTGTGGCTGTCTTTCTGCTTACGATCTTCTTTGCCGTTGCCGCCCTGATGAGCGCGATCGCGATTTGGCGTGCGCCATACGAAGGCGTCCGCAAAGGTGTTCGTATTTATTCAAAGCTCGTCACCCCAGCGCTGCTGATTGCGACGCTGTACTTTGCTTATTGGGGAATCATCGGCCTGCGCACCTGGGCTTAGGCGTGAGGCAACTGCCATGGAACTAGGATGGTGGGCCAGCTGGAGTGCGCTGACCTTGTGGCTGCGAACTGATAAGGTTTCCCCACGTTCTCTGCGCGAGCTCGGCGCTCTCGCGTTTTAAGAGTTTTCTGCGAGCCAACTCGTCGAACGCGCCGCATGGGTGGACTGCGCAGTTGGGAAAGCTCTGGTGCGCCCGCTAGCCGACAGGAACGCTGGCTCTAGCCGCGAAGCTTTCTTTGCGAACCGTGAGCTGCTCAATCCGATTCAGTCGGACCCTATATCCGAGCCCGGGCCCAGTCGGCACGCGGATCGTGCCTTGTGGCGTGACCTCAACCTCCGGATCGATCACATCCTCATTCCAGTAGCGCTGGCTTGCTGAGATGTCTCCGGGCAGCACGAAACCCGGGAGCGCCGACATTGCAATGTTATGAGCCCGTCCAATCCCCGACTCGAGCATGCCTCCGCACCAGGCCGGCACCGATCGCTTCCGGCACAGCTCCTGGATTCCCCGGGCTTCAGTGTGTCCGCCGACTCGCCCCAGTTTGATATTCAGGATGCGGCACGCCCCCATTTCAATCGCTGCTCGCGCATTGCGCAGATTGTGGATGCATTCATCCAGGCAAATGGGTGTGGATAGCTCAGCTTGCAGCCGCGCATGCTCGAAGATTTCATCCCATTCCAGCGGCTGCTCAATCATCATTAGGTCGTAGGCGTCGAGCCTCTTCAGCAGCGGCAGGTCGCTCAGACGATAAGCCGAATTCGCGTCTACCATGAGTTGAATGTGGGGGAACTGCCGCCGTACGGCCGCCGTGATGTCGACGTCTTTGCCCGGCTTGATCTTGATCTTGATTCGCTGGTAGCCCGCTGCCAATTCCGTTTCAATGCCTTCTAAGAGCTCCCCCACTGTCTCGCGGATTCCGAGCGAAACTCCAGACGAGATTTCCGTGCGATCTCCACCCAGCAGACGAGCCAGAGAAACGCCTCTCTGCTGTGCCTCGATATCCCAAAGCGCATTCTCCACAGCCGCTTTGGTCATCTCGTGGCCGCGAATTCCGGAAAGCAGCACTCGAGTGTCGCTCGGACTGGCCACCACCTTATTGATCAGCCGTGGCGCAACGAATTGCTGAAAGATGACCCATGCCCCGTCTACGCACTCCGAGTTGTAAAACGGCCCAGTCTCAGCGGTTAGTTCTCCCCAACCGATGACGCCGTCGCAATACGCTTCCACCAGCAGGATGCGCCGATGCTGAATCGTTCCGAAGCTCGTTTCGAAGGGCTTCTTCAGCGATAACTGAATTTCACGAATCCCTAGATTCTCAATTCGCATAAAGATCGATGGTTCCCGCGGAAACTTTTCGAATCGTAAGCGAGACAATGGCTGCCTACAGAACTCTTCCCAACTCCTCGGTCAGCCGATCAATCTGTTCTTCCGTGTGTGTCGAAAACACAACCACGCGCAATACTCCCTCCGCTCCCCCGCCGGCATAGTGAAGTCTCTGGATGGCGATGCCACGATCCATCATTGCCTTGTGGACACGATTCATTTCATCGTTGGACTTCAGCGTCCATGCAGCCGCTGGAAAAACCGTGTCATCGATTGGAATGCCCAACTTCCCCAGTCCAGCTTTAACCTTTTTCGCGTTCTTCCAAAGCTGTATCCGCATTTCGGGATGATTCGCCAGCAAATCCATGCTCATGAGGGCTGAGGCCGCAGCAGGCGAAGGTGAACTCGTCGCGCCATTCAACACGTGCCCCTCGCGGATCGACTCAACGAACTCCAGCTTCCCTGGAATCACTCCGCCATGAGCGCCAAAAGCCTTGCTGAAGGTTCCGCCGAACAGCAGTCGCTCTGACTTCAACCCGAAGTAGTCGTACGTCCCACGCCCATTCTCCCCAAGCACCCCGACACTGTGCGCGTCGTCAAGCCAGATGTATGAGTCGTATTCCTTGGCCACCTTCAGATAGTTTGGAACAGGCGCGATCTGCCCGAAGAGAGGGAATACGCCATCCGAGAGAATCAGCGGTCTCTGGCGCGGCTTTATCTGCGCTTGAAGCTTCTTTCTAAGGTCCTCCGGGTCGCGATGAGCGAACGTGAAGACGGGTTTCCCAATCACGCCTGCGAAATCCGTCAGGCTGTAGTGAGAATCGTCGTCGATGAAGACCACATCGACCTTCGATGCGAGTGCCTGCAAGCCAGCGACGTTCGTCAGATAGCCCGAGGGCAGGTAGGCGGCATCTTCCGCGCCGTAGTATTCGGCGGCTCTTTTCTCAACCGCCAGACTGAGTGCGGTCGTTCCATAAAAACTCCGGCTGGTTGCGGAGTGCATCCCGTATTTTTCAAGCGCCTCGGACGCAGCCTTGAGAAGCGCAGGATGGTTTTGCAGTGTGTAGTATCCCGTTCCCCCAAAATACAGATACTTCTTTCCATTGAAAGTGGTTTCGGTGCCGGGTGCACTCTCCATTACGTAAGGAGGGCGAAATTGCGCCAGCAGGTTACGCATGCCAAGTCCCAGAAAAGCTACCGCTCCGGATGCCTGCGCCAGAAAGCTTCTTCGGTTGGCCATCGCAAGCTCCTAACTGCCGCAATCGACATCGGTGTGATACGTGTGTTTCACAGCCGAATCTACTCCTAGAATGCGATAGAGTCTAGAGGAAACTTGTATCGGCCTCCAGCGGGCCCAAATGTTACCGCGAGAGTCATCTGGCTTTAGAAACATATGATACACTCGCATCGCGCATTGGCTTGTGCCGCCGGCGGGCTTGCGTGCTGTATCTCCTCGTTTTTGGAGTATGCACTTTGCTAAGATGGCGGCGCCATGCGTAACGCGACCTCTTTCCCGAAAGAATGGCCTTCCATGAGCCAGGCGGATCGCATTTCCCGGTTAAGTCCTCGGCGGCGAGAGATTATACGTCCCGCCCTTGAAGATCCCCGGCGCTTCGTCCTCTTAAGTGTGCGAGATATGGCCAGGGAACTCGGTACTGACCCGGCCACCACTGTCCGCATTGCGCGCGGCCTCGGCTTCGAGAGCTACAAAGACTTTCAGTATTACCTGCACGAGCTTTCCGTGGTGCATGCTACCTCGCTCGACACCATGCAGTCGGGCTCCTCGGCCGATTCGAACGTGAATGCGCAGATGCAGGCTTGCCTTAATCAAGAGCTCAAGAATTTTCGCGCTCTCTACAACGGTCTCGATCTCAATCGTCTGGAAAAACTGGCGCGTCGTCTCTGGAAAGCCCGTAAGATTTTGCTGATGGGCGGCGATGCCGCCACCAGTCTCGTCAACTACCTCCACTACCATTTCAATATTCTGAGCCTTCCGGTTTTTGTTGCCACCTCGCCCGGCAATGCCGTCCATCTTGTGCGCGGCCTCGAAAAAGACGGCGTGCTCCTGGCCATCAGCTTTCGTCGCGGCCTGCGCATGACCATCGAGGGTATTCAGCAGGCCCGCAAGCAGCACGCTTACTGCATCGGCATCACCGACACTTACATCTCTCCGGTGGCGCGTTTCTCGGACGAATTCTTCCTGGCGCCAGTGGATACCACTTCATTCGGTGTATCCTACTCGGCGCCCTTGTGTCTGCTCAACGTTCTGCTGGTAGCTCTAGCAGAAGTCCAGCGCGGCAGAACCCTGCACATCATGAAAAAGGTGGCGGAAGAGCAGCGTCACGGTTTCCGCTTTTTCGAAGGATAGGAAATTCTTGGCAGCCGGACCTATAAGCCGAATTCTGTCTGCAACACGAATGCTGCAGGACGATCATTCCTCTGGGCCGTGCATTACTGCGCGGCTCTAGCGACCTACCCGGAGGTTTGGCGCGCCGAGCCGGCACGCATCCGCCGAAGCGGAACTTCCTCCCTATTTGGTCTTGCTCCGTGTGGGGTTTGCCATGCCCGCTCGATTACTCGCGCGGCGGTGCGCTCTTACCGCACCTTTTCACCCTTACCTGAGCCTTGCGGCTCGGGCGGTATATTCTCTGTGGTACTTTCCGTCCAAACGGCTTGAACCGTCTGTCCCGGACGTTATCCGGCACACTGCTCTTTGGAGTTCGGACTTTCCTCTGTCTTGCGACAGCGATCGTCTGGTCCGGCTGCCAACAACAGCCATTATATGTGAGGGATCTACCTCCAAGCCGCCTTGACCAGAGCGACCTGAAGGCCCATTTCTCCCGGATCTTCGAAGAATAAGAATGTGTTTGTAGAAGATTGAAAAGAGCCTCAATCTCTTCCCTAGACACGTGCCTTAATCTTGTTGCTTTGGTGCCAGCATAAACCCATAGATTGCCAGGGCAATGCCAACCATCAGGGGAATCACGCCGGCCAGATACGCGGGTTCCGTATGTTCCATGCCGCGCAAAAAGATCATGACTCCAACCCCCACGCCCGTCGTGATCAGCCCCCCCAACTTCATGCCTTCCACTCGCTTGCGGACGGCAATCCGGTCCTGTTCCCGCAGGTAGTCGAGTGCCGATTTCGCAGCCTCGCCTGAACTCTCGGAAATCTTCTTGAGCGCATCCGCCGTGTAATAGGCTTCGCGTTCCTTGCGGCGCGCGTCCGACCAGGACGCGACCCCCAGAAAGGAAAACAGGGCTATGCTTCCAACGATGGGAATCAGAAACGCTCCGAGATCTACGATGCTTCCACCAACGAGTTCCACATGATCCTCCTGGCCTGCGTTTTGTTCTTCGCTGGGTAAGACAGCGGCTGCACCTTTCCGGTTGCGTTTTCTGCGCAAAGTTCTGGGAGGCGCGGCCCCCGCCTGTGCGGGCACCATCGGTCGCGGAAACCGCTAGCAAAATAATGCAACCGCCATCCGGTCGCCCCTGTCGTACCCTTGTGGACGGAATCCAGTGGCCATAAAGAGCGCTGCCGACGACCAACTCGCGGTCGAACGCGTATTGACAGGCGACATCTCCGGTTTTGAGGAGATCGTCCGCCGATGGCAGTCGCCCCTGGTCAACCTGGCTTACCGTTTCTGCCACGACCGCGGCCGCGCTGAAGAAATGGCGCAGGAGGCCTTCCTCCGCGCCTACCGCAACCTGAAGCAGTGGCGCAAGGAAGCTGCGTTCTCAACCTGGATGTTCGCGCTTGCCACGAACTTCTATCGCTCTGAGTTGCGCAGGATTCCGGTGCACATTCCCATCGACGAGATTCGCGAGCCCGCCGACCCGCGGGCGCAGGATGGCGGCTTCGAAGAGGAAGATCGCGATCGCGCCGTACGCCGCGCCGTCTTCGCACTGCCCCAGAAATACCGCGAGGCTCTGGTCCTTTTTTACTTTCACGAAATGGATGTGCCGGCGGCCGCGCGGAGCCTCGGCATGCCAGAGGGGACTTTCAAAGCACGCCTGTTTCGCGGCCGCGAGATCTTGCGCGCCAAGTTGCCCCAGTGGCTAACCGTTTCCCGGCTAAAGGAAGCATGATGCCGGATTCAGCCATGCCCGAGGCGATATTGCCGCAATCGATGGTGTCAGCGACTGGCATGACTCACGAAAGAGATAGGATGGATATGGGAGGCAGCATGAACAATGACGAACTCGACCGCATTTTGTCGAAGCAGGATGAAATCAAGCCCTCGTCTGGCTTTGCCCTCTCGGTGATGGAGGCGGTGCGTGAGGATGCCGCTGTTCCGCCCCCCATTCCGTTTCCCTGGAAGCGCGCGCTGCCCGTTTTGCTCGTTGCCGCACTGACGCTCATTGTGGTCGTTGTGACGGGAACCGCAGCCATTGTCCAGTTCAGCCGCGGTGATATGCCTTCGCAGGTTGCATCCTCTTTGCGGGACCTATTGCCCGCGTATGCACGAGGCTCCGCCGGTGCAGGTCTGGCATGGACCGCCGTGGCTTTGCTCGCCTCATTTGTCTGTGTGAAACTGTCGATGAATCTGGCATCCGGCCGGACCTAAGGCGCGGCTAGGGTCCCCAATCCCGAAGCTCCGCCCGACATAACACGTGCGCGCTGTAAGCCCACGCTAAAGCGAGCAATCCTGCTAAACTCAAGCGGGAAACAAGAAGGCTATCCTCTTGCACTGAGAGCTGACTGCTGCTTCCATGCACATCTCCGAAGCCATCAAGATCGCATTGCAATCGCTCTGGGCAAATAAATTGCGCTCGGTGCTCACGCTGCTGGGAGTCGTTATCGGCGTCGCCGCCGTCATCGCGGTGGTCACCTTCGTAAGCGGCATCAAGGGCTACGTCGGAGAGAAGGTCCTCAACCTCGGCGCCGACGCTTTCATTATGTGCAAGGTCTCGCCCGCGACTACGAACATCGATCGCTATCTGGAGGGAATGAAGCGCAAAGACCTCACCATGGATGATTACCGCGCCGTGCGCGACGGGTGCAAGCTTTGCCAAAACGTTGGGGCCTATGCCTTCAAGCAAACCGGTCATGTGAAATACGGCGAGCATTCGCTCAGCGACACGAGGGTATGGGGGATGACCCCGGCGGTGGCGGTCATACGGGACGTCGATATCGATACGGGGCGCATGTTCGGAGAATCCGATCTGGAACATGATGCGGCCGTGGCCGTGATCGGCACCGACGTCGTGGACAATTTGTTGCCGGGTGTCGATCCGCTCGGAAAGGAAATACGGGTGGATGGATGGGTGTACCGCGTCGTAGGCGTGGGCGCAAAGAAGGGCTCGACCTTAGGGCAAAGCGCGGACAATTATGTATTCCTGCCCATGACGTCGTGGATGAAACAGTATGGCACCCGCGACATGAATATGCGGATCGCTTCGAAGGCGGCGGGCGAAGACCAGATGGACGCGACCATGGACGAAGCGCGTGTCATTGTGCGAGCGCGGCGGCACGATGCTCCGGGCCAACCCGATTCCTTTGATATGGAAAACAATGCCAACCTGATGAGCATCTTCGCCGGCCTGACGGACACCTTCTTCATCGCCATGATCGGCATCGCGGCAATTTCGATGGTGGTGGGCGGCATCGTCATCATGAACATCATGCTCGTCTCGGTCACCGAGCGCACGAGAGAAGTCGGCATCCGCAAGGCGATGGGTGCCAAGCGCCGAGACGTGCTTCTGCAATTTCTGATTGAAGCGGTAACGCTGGCGCTCTTCGGAGGATTCCTCGGCGTCTTGCTGGGCGTTGGGGTAGCCAAAGGCGTGACGCTTGCCGTGGGGCTGCCCTCAGTAATCCAACTGTGGGCGGTATGTGCCGGATTGTTGGTAGCCACAAGCGTAGGCGTTTTCTTCGGTGTCTATCCGGCAAGAAAAGCGGCAATGCTTGACCCGATTGCCGCGCTGAGATTTGAGATGTAAATCTTAACGAGAACGTGTATTGGCATTTGGCTTTATGAGCTGAGAGCTGGACATTCCCATGGTCGGACGAAGCGAATTCGGTGAAATCATCGCGATGGCGCTAGCCACCATCCGCAGCAACAAGCTACGCTCCGGCCTCACCGTGCTCGGCATCGTCATCGGCGTCGCCGTCGTCATCGGAATCTCATCCATTGTCCGCGGCCTGAACAACAACGTCAGCAGCATGATCAGCAGCATGGGGTCGAACATCATCTTCGCCTTCCACATGCCGATCACCTTCGGCCCGCCCACCGAGGAACTGCGCAAGCGCAAAGAACTCACCTTCGAAGATGCCGACGCGATGAAGGACTTGCCGCACGTAAAAGCCGTGACAGCTGGTGTGCAATACGTCGAGCCGCAATTCGGCAGTGGCACATTCACCGTCAAATACGGCAACCGCAAGGCCAAGCAAACCATCCTTGAGGGTGACACCGCCTCGGCAAAAGACGTCTTCGATCTGGACCTCGCCTCTGGCCGCTGGTTTAGCCAGACCGATGACGAGCGGCGCTCGCCGGTGATCATCCTTGGTGCCGATACGAAGACCGAGCTTTTCGGCGACTCCGATGCGCTAGGCAAGGAGATCGGCATCGAAGGCCAGTTGTTCGAAGTGATCGGCGTAGCGAAGGTTCAGAAGAGCGCATTCGGCGGCGGCAAAAATCCGGACGACAATAAGGTCTACTTTCCGCTCTCTACCTTTCACGCCTTGCATCCCGAACTCAAGCAGCACTTTATTAGCGTGAAAGCCACCTCTCACGACGACATGCCAAAAGCGATTGACGAGATGCGCGAACTGTTGCGCCGGCGGCGACGCGTAGCTCCCGACAAGCCTGACAACTTTGCTATCTTCACGCAGGATTCCCTCTCCGACGTTTGGAACCAAATATCGAGCGCGATCTTCATCTTTATGTTTGCCGTTTCAAGTGTAGCGTTGATCGTCGGCGGCGTCGGCGTGATGAACATCATGCTCGTTTCGGTTACCGAGCGCACGCGCGAAATCGGCGTGCGCAAGGCCATCGGCGCGCGCAAAGGCGACATCCTGCTGCAATTCACGCTCGAGGCCATCACGCTGACCGCGCTCGGCGGAATTCTCGGGGTGACTGTAGGCGCGATCATCACCTATGCGATCCGGGCAGTGTGGGATTCACTGCCGGCGACGATGTCCGTATTCTGGTCGATCTTCGGCTTCCTCTCCGCCGCGCTGGAAGGCCTGCTCTTTGGGATTTATCCGGCCTGGAAGGCCGCGAACCTCGATCCGATCGAATCGCTGCGCTACGAGTAGCGCTGAATAGGATGAACCTCAGGACATTGCTGGAAGCCGCCGGGGCGCTGGGCACGTTCGCGTCGCTGTGCTTTTATTTTCTGGTCGCTTTTGGCCTGGTCGATTTCCTGAAACAGAAACGAAGGACCTCAGATCTATCTTCGCTTCCGCCGGTTTCGATTTTGAAGCCACTCAAGGGAGTCGACCCCGAAATCTGGCAGAGCTTCTGCTCACACGCCGAACAAGACTATCCGGAATTCGAACTCATTTTCGGGGTGAGCGCCCCGGCCGACCCGGCCTGTGACGCCGTGCGTAAACTGCAGGCGACCTATACAAAGCGGAAAATCAAGCTTGTCATCTGTGACCGAATTCTGGGAACCAACGTGAAGGTCAGTACGCTCGCGCAGATGCTTCCCCACGCAGCCCACGAAATTCTGTTGGTAAACGACAGCGACATTCGCGTCGCCCCCGACTACCTCAAGAGAGTTGCGGCTGCGCTGGCCGACCCGCAGGTGGGCCTTGTCACCTGTCTTTACCGCGCCGAGCCCGCTGGAACTCTTGGTTCACGCCTCGAAGCTTTAGGTATCGCTACCGACTTTGTGCCGGGTGTACTCAGCGCAAGGTTTCTCGAAAGAGGACTTCACTTCGCGCTGGGCTCGACGCTCGCTTTTCGCCGCGCCGACCTTGCCGCCATCGGCGGATTCGAATCGATTCTCAACTATCTAGCCGACGATTACGAAGTCGGCCGCCGCATTGCGGCCAGCGGCAAGCGCGTTGAACTCAGCCCTGCCACGGTCACAACATTTCTCCCGCCATATTCGCTCGGCGAATTCTGGCAGCATCAACTTCGCTGGTCGCGGACCATTCGCGATGCGCGCCGGGGCGGATACCTCGGGCTTCTCTTCACCTTTGGCCTGCCATGGTCATTGTTGATGGTGATCGCAACGGGAGGCGCGATCTGGGCGTGGTTTCTTGCCGCGGTGACATATGGCATTCGGCTCGGTATAGGCCTCGCAACGGCCTCGCAAGTTCTCGGTGATCGCCACACGGCGAGCAATATTATTCTGCTGCCATTGCGCGACCTGATCGCGCCGTTTGTGTGGTTCGCAGGATTAGTCGGAAATCGAATCCACTGGCGCGGAGACGATTTTTACCTAAAGGATGGCCGCCTCTCAAAGCGTGACTGACGCGCAAGTACCGCTTTGTGTTCCTTTGAGTCCTTCGTGGTGGTTGCCCTTGATGTTCACTGCCCCTGGTTCTTCCAATTCGAGTAAATCGTCTTCCCGCCCCGCCGGGCGATGACGTAGGATGTGAGCCCGCGCAGGGCCGCCGGATCATCCTGATCCGTCCACAAAAATACACGGCCCGGCCCATTCCACAATTTCACAAACGAATCCTGTGTCTCCCACACCGGAGGTGCATCCGGAAACTGTGCCCCGTACCACATGTTTCCCCCGGGCGAGCGCAGGCTAAGCAGTCGATACCCACCGTAGAAGTTCAGCGCCGAAGCGTTTTCATATAAGCCGGTCGCCACTACCTGGTC
>Ga0335069_10015614_pt1 | contig 10617 bp, 7 predicted proteins | sample Lox_Sample_11_FD_206714 | JGI IMG/M metagenome (GOLD analysis project Ga0335069, IMG submission 206714) | Soil microbial communities from Loxahatchee National Wildlife Refuge, Florida, United States - Lox_Sample_1.1 | ecosystem: Environmental > Terrestrial > Soil > Wetlands | place: USA: Florida... | reverse complement strand
CGGCCCCGACATCCCGGACTCCGAGTACCAGGACAACTTCGTCCCCGCCCGGCCCGAAGAGATCGAACCCCCCGAAGCCGAAAATGGCTTCGTTCCGTCCGCCGCCCCCGCAGAGGACTCTCCCGCCGCTGAGACAGACGCTCCCGTCTCCCAAGAAGACTCCTCCGGCCCCCCCGCCGCCCAAACCGAACCCACCGAACCCCAACCACTTACCAATCAAAATGGGTTCGTTCCGTCAACCCTCCCAGACGAACAAGCCGCATGATTGGAAGCATGAGATAATCCCGGCCGAGCAACGCCGGTCCGTCAGCCAACGCGCGAGTTTTCGCGGCGCAGGACGCGGTTCGGCATACTGGGCTGGCTCAGACAAGCCCTGAAAGCCCGCGCGCACGGCAGAGGTGTGCCCGGCCCGGCCGGCGCCCCCTCGGGAGCAAGCCGCATAGCCCGCGACGCTCCAAAACCGCCGCCCGCGCGCCCACCCGTCGAACGGCCTCAGCCCGATCAGCCCGGCGGCCTGCCTTGCTGGCGGGGAATTTCGCCTATGGCTCGGAGTAACGGCGGGATGGTCAAGCCTTGGGCGAAGACGGAGAACGCCACTACCGCGAAACTCACTTCCACGATCTCCGTTCGGGACGGCATGTCCTTCGGGAGCCCGAGCGCGAGGGCGAGGGCCAGTGCGCCGCGCAAGCCGCCCCAGAAGAGCGCGTCCTGATGCGCCTTGGTCACGCGGCGCTCCGAACGCATGAAAATGGCGCACAGCGGGTACACGGCCACCAGCCGCCCGGCCGCCACGAACACCACCGCAACCAGCGCCGGCAGCCAGAAGGCGGAGAGCCGCTGCGCCGGCTCATGCATGCCGATGAGCAGGAACACCAGGGAATTCGCCACGAAGGCCGCATACTCCCAGAAGGCTTCCACGGCCTCGCGGCCGCGGTCGGAAAGCCTGCCCATGGCGCCGCAATTGCCAAGGAGAAGCCCGGCCGCGATGGTGGCGAACACGCCGGAAACGTTGAGTTGGTCCGCGAGCAGGAACGATCCATAAGCCGCCAGCGTGGTGAAGGTGAGTTCCGTGACATGGTCTTCCGTGCGCCCCATGAGGAAGAGCGCCAGCGCCCCAATGGCCAGTCCGCACGCGATGCCGCCGCCGGCCGTCAGGAGCAGCGCGCCGCCGATGCCCGCCGCGGTGACCCCGCCGCCCCGCGCCCAAATCACGGCCACGCCGAAGGCCACCGCCGCCGTGCCGTCGTTCAGCAGGCTTTCGGATTCGATGAGCAAACGGAGCCGCCCATGTACCTTGGCCTCGCGAAAGGCGGCGATTACGGAGACCGGGTCCGTGGCGGCGATCAGCGCGCCGAATACTACGGCGGCGGACCACTCCCAATGACCCACGTAGTGCATTCCGGCCGCGGTCACCGCGCCGGAGAGCACCACGCCCGCGCTGGCCAAGGTGAGCACCACGGGGAGCTCGCGGCGAAGCTCCTTCCAACGCAGGTGAAACGCGGCCTCGAAGAGCAGCGGCGGCAGCAGCGCGTCAAAAATCAGCTCGCGCGTCAGGGTGATGCGCGGCGCCATGGGAAACACGGCCAGCGCCATTCCGGCCGCCACCAGCCCAACGCTGTAGGGCAGGCGCAAGCGCGCCGCCAGGATGGCCACCACGGCGGCCACCAGCAACAGCAGCAGAATGCCCGTTCCGAAACTCAGTGACATGGCCGGGAATCACTTCAAGGTACCATCGCCTGGAGGCGCGATGGCGATCCGCCGGCGAAGCGGTTCCCGAAACGCCCTGGGGACGATGACGCCGCACCTGCCCCGCCCCGGCGCTTCCACGCGCGGCCCATTGTGCGCTCGCCGGTTCCCAGCCGCCGTTCGCCGATTCCTCCGTGCTGCCGCGCCACGGCTACCCTACCATCGAGTCATGCAACCAAACGATCCAGCTTACGGCGGCCGCCGGGACGCTCCCGCCGGTCCGGGCCGCTACACCCCGGCAATCGTCCTGATTGGCGTTGGCGTACTCTTCCTCTTGGGCAACCTGAATCTGGTCCCGTCGCTGAACTGGTTCGACTTCTGGCCGGTGATCCTGATTATCCTGGGGGCCATCAAACTGGCCGAAGTTCCCAACGGCGGCAACCTTTCGAGCGGCATGATCCTGTTTGGAATCGGCGCCATCTTTCTGGCCGGCAACATGCACCTGCTGCCCTTCGCGGTGTGGGATCTTTGGCCCCTGATCCTGATCTGGATTGGCGTGTCCCTGCTGTTCCAGCGGTCGCGCTGGCCGGTATTCCACGACTGGCAGGGGTGGTCTGGCTGGGCGGGGCCGGGCGTGGAGACGGGCGCGGCGGGCGCGCCGGCGGGCGGGCTGAACCTCACGGCGGTGTTCAGCGGAGGCAAGCGGCGGATTGTGACGGACGACTTTCGAGGCGGGCTGATTTCGGCGGTCTTCGGCGGCTTCGAGCTGGACCTGCGCAAATGCTCCATGAAGACCGATTCGGCGGTGCTGAAGATCGACGCGGTGTTCGGCGGCGTGGAGTTGAAAATCCCGCAAGACTGGTACGCGGACGTGCAAGGCGCGGGAGTATTCGGCGGCTACTCGGATGAGACCATGCATCCGCCCATCGGACCGGGGACCAAGCGGCTGATCCTGAAGGGCGGGGCGGTGTTCGGCGGCGTGGTGGTGAAGAACTAGCGCGATGCACCCGATTCTGGCTTCGCCGCGCCGGCTGGCGTTGTACGCGCTGGCGTGGATAGGCGTGCTGGCGCTGCTGGCTTCAGCGACGTGGGAATCGAGTACCGCGGCCTGGCTGGACGCGGCGGCGGCGCTGGCTCCGGCGTGCGCGCTGGCGCTGTTCATCTGCCTTTCGCCTTTCTACATGTGCCGGAGCCTGCCTCTGGGCGGGTCCAGTGTGTGGAACCTGCTGGGGGCGTTTGGGGCGGCGGGAGCGGCGTGCGGCGGCCTGTTCGCGTGGAGCGCGCGGGAGACGGCGGCGCTGCTGAAGAGCAAGCCGCTGCAAGGCATGGCGCCCTTCTGGTTCGCCATGGGCGTGTTTCTGTACCTGCTCTCCGCGGGCCTGCACTATGCGGCGCTGGCCGTGGCGTCCTCAAGACAATCCGAGCGGCGCGCGGCCGAGGCGCGCACGCTGGCGCGCGAAGCGGAATTGCAGGCGCTGCGGATGCAGATCAACCCGCACTTCCTCTTCAATAGCCTGCACTCCATTTCGGCGCTGGCCACCACGGACCGCGCGCGCGAGATGTGCGTGCGCCTGGCCGGCTTTCTCCGCAGCAGCCTGGGCCTTAGCGACCGGGCGAACATCCCCCTGCGCGAGGAACTGGCTCTGGCGCGGAGCTACCTGGAGGTGGAGCAGGTGCGCTTCGGCGCGCGGTTGCGGGTGGAAGAGGAAATTGCTCCGGATTGCGAGGCCTGCGGCGTCCCGGCGCTGCTGCTACAGCCGCTGGTGGAGAACGCCGTGAAGCATGGCATCGCGGGCCTGGTGGATGGCGGCTCCATACGGCTCACGGCGCGGCGGCGCGGCTCCGCGGTGGAGATCGCTCTCGAAAACGCCTTCGATCCCGAAGCCAGCGCGCCCAGCAAGACGGGCATCGGGCTTTCCCACGTGCGGCGCCGGCTGGAAGTGCGCTACGGCGGCCAAGCCGAACTAGCCGCCGGCGCGAGCGGAACGGTCTACCGCGTGGAGTTGCGGTTCCCCTGCGAATCGCCCATGGACTCCAGCAGCCTGGCGTAGCCGGAACGGCTCACCGGGAGGCGGGCGCCATCCGCCAGAATGGCCAGTCGGCTGTCCTTTCCGTAGGGCTCAATGCGCGCAACGCGCTCCAGGTTCACCAGGTAGGAGCGGTGGATGCGCACGAAGCGCGCGGGATCGAGCGAGGCTTCCAGCGCGGCGATCGGCTGCTGCTTGAGGTACTGCTTGCCGCCGCTGTGGAGAGCTACGTAATCGTCCTGGGCTTCGGCGTAATCCAGCTTGTCCAGCGGGATCACGTGGACGCGCGCGCCGTCCTTCACCACGATGCGCTCGGGCCGCTGGCCGGATTCGCGGGCGGCGGCTGCATCGATGGCCGGCTGCCGCTGGCCGAGTCGCAGCTTGGCGCGTTCGAGCGCGCGCTCGAAGCGCTGCGAATCGAAAGGCTTCAGAAGGTAGTCGGCGGCCTGCGCGTCGAAGGCGCGGATGGCGTACTGGTCGTAGGCGGTGGTGAAGATGACGGCGGGGCCGGGCTCGATCAGCTCCAGCACTTCGAAGCCATCCAGCTTGGGCATTTGAACGTCGAGGAACAGGAGGTCGGGAGACGATTCGGCAATGGCCTTCACGGCCTCAAAGCCGTTGGCGCACTCGGCGGCGATTCGGATCTCGGGGTGTTCGCGGAGCAACTCGCGCAGATAGCCGCGAGCCAGCTCCTCGTCGTCAACGATTACCGCGCTCAGGGGCTCGGCCATCTTTCAATTATCCTTGGCTTGGCGGGCCGGCGGGGCGTCGCGCTTCGGGAGAATGTCTATCTCGCGATGGTGGCTTGCGCGGCCCTCAGGCCTTCTTGCGCTTGGGCGAGATCGGGGTTGATGACGAGGGCTTCCTGAAATTGGCGTTCGGCCTCCCGTGGATTGCGCCGCGCCATGGAGATTCGCGCCAATCCGAGGTAGGCTTCGGCGATGCCGGGATTGCCGCGCAGGGCGTCCGCATAATTCGCCGCCGCCTCATCCAGTCTTCCACGCGCCCTGAAGATCTCGCCCACGTTCGTCACGTGCAGTTGCCCGGGCGCGAGGCCGTGCAAGGATACGTCCAGCATGAGGGATAGCCACGTAAGCGGATGCCAGTTGGACTTCTCCAGAGAGGTGAAGGCCCACGCCGCGTTTGGCCACGTGAGGCCCTGCGCGACGTGCGGGTTGGCATATGTGTAATCGCTGTCGTCCCATTGGAGGAAACCAAGGTTCGCCACGGGAGCGTAGGCGGCGATGCACAAAACGGCCAGTATGGCGCACGCCAGGAGGACGCGCTTTGAGGTCAGCGGCTCCGAAGCAGAAAGAGTGGAGGTGGACGCCTCGCAGGACGAGAGGGACTGCCCCGGCTCCGACAGGCCGGCGCGTCCCGTGCTACGACGGTTAGCCCCCTGGCGAGCCGCGGCGCGACTCGTCATCGGTGCAATTGTAGCTCTCTTCGCGAACAGCCCGTTGCGCCACAATGGAGATGTGCTGTCTGGCTTCGACCCGCTGGTCTCCGAGTGGTTCTCCTCGCGCTTCGGAGAGCCCACCGAACCACAACGCAAGGGGTGGCCGGAGATACGCGCGGGCCGCGACGTCCTGATTTCCGCGCCTACCGGATCGGGCAAGACGCTGGCCGCGTTTCTGATCGCCATCGACGCGCTGGTGCGCCGTGCGCGGGCGGGAACGCTGGCGGGAGAGACGGAAGTGGTTTACGTTTCCCCGCTCAAGGCGCTCAGCAACGACGTCCACAAGAACCTGGAACAGCCGCTGGCGGAGATCCTGGCGCTGGCGGAGAAACGCGGCGTGGCGCTGGCGCCCATTCGCGCCGGGCTGCGCACGGGCGACACGCCGCAGTGGGACCGCCAACGGATGACGCGGGAGCGGCCGCATATCCTGGTGACCACGCCGGAGTCGCTATTCATTTTGCTGACGGCCGCCGGCCCGCGCCGCATGTTGGAAACGGCTTCCACGGTGATTGTGGATGAGATTCATGCCGTGGCGGACGATAAGCGAGGGTCGCATCTGTCTCTCACTCTGGCGCGGCTCGACAGGCTGGTGGAGCAGAGCGGACGCCCGCGACCGCGGCGGGTGGGGCTTTCCGCGACAGTCAGCCCAATAGAGGATGTGGCGGCGTTCCTGAGCGAAGACGCGCGCATTGTGAATGTGGGCCACCGGCGGGAGATGGAGCTGGCGGTGGAGGCGCCGCGCGATGAGCTGGGCGCGGTGGCCAGCACGGAGATGTGGGACGGCATTTACGACCGGCTGGCCCAGCTCATCGGCGAGCACCGCAGCACGCTGGTGTTCGTGAATACGCGCAAGCTGGCGGAGCGGGTGGCGCACCATCTGGGCAAGCGGCTGGGCGAGGACGCCGTCGTGCCGCACCACGGAAGCCTATCGCGGGCTCTGCGCTTGCAGGCCGAGGGGCGGCTGAAGCGCGGTGAGCTGCGGGCGGTGGTGGCCACGGCCTCGCTGGAGCTGGGAATCGACATCGGTACGGTAGACCTGGTGTGCCAAATCGGGTCGACGCGCTCGATTTCGGTGGCGCTGCAGCGCGTCGGGCGGTCCGGGCACTGGGTGGGCGCCAAGCCGCGGGGACGCCTCTTCGCCACCACCCGCGATGAACTGGTGGAATGCGCCGCCCTGGTGCGGGCCATCCGATGCGGCGAACTGGACCGCTTGAGCGTGCCCCAGAATGCGCTAGACATCCTGGCGCAGCAAATGACGGCGGCCTGCGCCTGCGAGGACTTCGGCGAGGACGAGCTATTCGCGCTGGCACGGCGGGCGTGGCCGTACCGCACGCTGGAGCGCCGCGATTTCGACGCCGTTCTGACCACACTGGCCGAGGGCATCTCCACTTCACGCGGGCGCGCCGGGGCGTATCTGCACCGCGATGCGGTGCATCGCGTGGTGCGGGGGCGCCGGGGCGCGCGGCTGGCGGCCATCACATCCGGCGGCGCGATCCCGGACACGTCGCAATACCAGGTGGTGGCGGAGCCGCAAGGGACCACGGTAGGAATGCTGGATGAAGACTTCGCCGCGGAGAGCAACGTGGGCGATGTTTTCTTGTTGGGCACCACGTCCTGGCGCATCCGGCGCGTGGAGGCCGGGCGGGTGCGCGTGGAGGACGCGCACGGAGCGGCGCCGGACATCCCGTTCTGGCGCGGCGAGGCGCCCGGGCGCACGGCGGAGCTTTCAAGCGCAGTGGCGCGGCTGCGCGAGGACGTGGAGCGCTGGGGCGAGGCAGCCGTGGCGCGGCTGGAAGCGGAGTGCGGGCTGGAGCGGCTTGGCGCGGAGCAGGCCGTAGCCTACATCCGGGGCGGATGCGCGGCGCTGGGCGCGATGCCCACGGAACGGCGCGTGGTGGCGGAGCGCTTCTTCGACGAAGGCGGCGGCATGCAGCTCATTGTGCACGCGCCGTTCGGGGCCGCCATCAACAGGGCGTGGGGACTGGCGCTGCGCAAGCGCTTCTGCCGCACGTTCAACTTCGAGCTGCAGGCCGCCGCCACGGACAACGGCATGCTGCTCTCCCTGGGCGAACAGCACTCGTTCCCGCTGGAAGTGGTATTCGAGTTTCTGCGGCCGGAGACCGTGGAGGAGGTGCTGACGCAGGCGCTGCTGGCCGCGCCCCTGTTCCAGACGCGCTGGCGATGGAATGCGTCGCGCGCGCTGGCGGCGCCGCGATTCGGGGGCGGGCGCAAGGTCCCCGCGCCCATTCAACGAATGCGCGCGGACGATCTAATGGCGGCGGTGTTTCCGGATCAGGCGGCCTGCCCGGAGAACCTGGACGGCGAGGTGGGCGTACCGGATCACCCCCTGGTGAAGGAGACCATCCGCAACTGCCTGCACGAAGCCATGGATCTGGAAGGGCTGCGCACCGTGCTGGCGGGGATTCGCGAGGGGCGCATCGCCACGGCGGCGGTGGACACGCCGGAACCGTCGCCCTTTTCGCACGAGATTCTGAATTCCAACCCCTACACGTACCTGGACGATGCGCCGCTGGAGGAACGACGCGCGCGCGCCGTCCAGATGCGGCGGACGCTGCCCGTGGAGGTGGCCAAAGGGGCGGGTGCGCTGGACCCGGCGGCCATTGCGCAGGTGGGGGCGGAGGCATGGCCGCCCATGCGCGACGCCGAGGAATTGCACGAGGCTCTGTGCGGGCTGGGCGTGCTGCCGGAATTCGACACGGAGCATTTAGCGGCGCTTGCGGCCCGGGGCCGCGCGGCGGTATTCGAGGCGGGCGGCAGGCGGCTGTGGACGGCGGCGGAACGGAGCGATCTGGTGCGCCGGGCGTATCCGGGGGCGAAACTCGATCCGGAGGTGGTTGCGCCGGCGGCCGGCCGCGAGATTCCGGATACCGCGGAGCGTTGCGCGGCGGAGATTCTGCGCGGGTGGTTTGAGTGCAGCGGGCCCAAGCGCGCGGCGGATTTCGAGCGTGAATTGGCGCTGCCAGCCGCGGTGGTGGAATTGGCGTTGGCGCAGTTAGAGGCGGAAGGGCAGATTCTGCGGGGCAGGTTCAGTCCTGCGGGAAGCGCCGCGCCGGCGGAGGAAACGGAATGGTGCCATCGGCGGTTGCTGGCGCGGATTCATCGGCTGACCATTGGGCGTTTGCGGCGCGAAATCGAGCCGGTGACCACATCGGCGTTCTACGCTTTTCTGCGGCGGTGGCAGCATTTGGCCGAAGGCGGGCAGCTTCACGGCGCGGACGGCGCGCTGCAAATCGTCAAGCAGCTTCAAGGCTGCGAGTTCCCCGCGGCGGCTTGGGAGGGCGAGGTTTTGCCGCGCCGTGTGGCGCGGTACAAGCCTGAGTATCTGGACCAGATCTGCCTGTCCGGCGAAGTCTGCTGGGGGCGGCTTTCGCCGCATCCGGCGTTCGAGCGCGACGAGGCGGAGCGGCATGGGCGCGTGCGCCCCTCCCGCGTGGCGCCGCTGGCCATGTTCCTGCGCGAGGATGCGCCGTGGCTTCTGGACGGACCGGCGCCGGCGCAGAGGGATGCGCTTTCGCATCCGGCCCGGGAGACTCTGGCGGCGCTGGAAGCGAGGGGCGCGTGTTTCTTCGCGGAGCTGACGCGGGCCACCGGGCGGCTTTCGAGCGAGATTGAAGATGCGTTGTGGGAATTGGTGGCGGCGGGCCTGGTGACGGCCGACAGCTTTGAGAATCTGCGGGCTCTGCTCGATCCGAAGCGCAGGGCGGGACAGGGGCGCGGGCGGTCGGCTCGGCCGCGCCATGCGCCCGGGCGCTGGGCGGTGCTGCATCGGGGCGGAGGCGGGCATTCACGGGAGGAGCAGGCGGAGCGATTCGCAAGGCAGTTACTGGCGCGCTGGGGCGTGGTGTTCCGGGATGCGGCCGCGCGAGAGACGGTAGCGCCCGCGTGGCGGGACTTGCTACTGGCTCTGCGGCGTATGGAATCAAGGGGTGAGATCCGCGGCGGCCGATTCCTGGATGCCTTTGTGGGAGAGCAGTTCGCGCTGCCGGAGGCCCTGGATCTACTGCGCGCGGTGCGGCGCTCGGGAGAGACGGCAGACCCGCCGGAGGGCCCGGGTCCTTGGTCCTGGCTGACGGCGAGAGTGCCGGCGCGCGCCGAAGACTCGGACGCTGGTGGCGTCTTGAGGTCAGGGGCCGTGCTGCGGGCGGGCGGCGACCGGCGGCGGTATTGAGCGAACCGGCCCCTTATCTTGACGCCGGACTATTCCATTGAGGGAGGCGGGCCGGCCAACTTGATGCCGACTATTCTCTTCAGGAAACCGGGCTTCACCTCGGCTCCGGACGATTGGCCCGGCGCCGGCAGTTAGATCGGCGGCTCCTTGCTGCTGCAGGCCGACTTGCAGGCCTTCGCTCGCTTACTCAAGTGCGCGGGCCCGATGGCCGGCTTGGCAGGTTCCGAGCGCCGGTGGCGGCAGGTTTTTGGGGAAGGTCCTGAAGGTTAGTGAGGTCTTCGAGGATTGAGGGGACTACCCCTCATGGGAAGAGAGTGATTGAGGTCTGCCGCCTCCGGCGTTGGAATTTCAGATCGTTCGTCCTTTCCCGCCAATGGGCGCGTGGGCCAGCCCGATTGCGGTCCGCCTCAGGAGCCGGTGACTCCGGCCGTGGATAGCGTGTCCATGATGATGTTCATGGGGTTGAGCGACTCGCTCTGAGCCGTGCTGGTTTGGAAGCTGGCCAGTATTTGGCTGAGGGAGCTGTTCGCGGTTAGCGAGTCCGTGTCGGTGGAGCTGGAACTGTCCGTGGAGGGCGGCGGTCCGCCATGGCCGTGGTGATGGTGGTGCGAGGCGGCAGCTTGGGCCAGGTCCTGGAAGTTGGGGAGTTGGCCGGTGCTGGAGGCGTTCTGGAAATCCGTGGCGAGCTGATTGAGCTGGCTCGCCGACGTGGTATTTCCATCGGCGGCTGCTGTCTTGGCCGCGGATTGCAGGTTGGTGGCGATCTGACCGGTGACCTGTGAGTACTTGGTGGGGTCGGATTGCTGGAGCTGCTGGAGCTCAGTGGTGATTTGCGCGTAGGGCGAGAGCTGCGTGTTGTCCGATTGCGAGGCTCCGGAGAGCGCGCCCGTGGATTGGCTCTTCTTGGCGGTTGCGGACAGTCCGGAGCTCTGCATGACGGAGCTCAGGATGGACTGCAAGTAGTTAGCGCCTAGTGTTGCGATGGTACCCATGCCACTCACAAAGCACGCGGTGCGCCATTCGTAAGTAAATGAAAAGGCAGCAGCGGCGCGGGCGGCGGGCGTCAAAGTTTTGGCGGTACGGCGCGTTCTTGGCGCGGGTGGCAGGCGACCGGGTCTGGGTGGGTGTTTCGGGCCGGTACGAAAACCGCATGGCCTGAGGGCTACAATGGGAGGCAAATGAGAGGCGGCTTGGCGAGGGCGAGTCTGGCGTTGGCGGCTTTGCTGGTCATGGCTTTCGCGGGCCTGGCGCAACGC
>Ga0335069_10015613_pt1 | contig 10617 bp, 8 predicted proteins | sample Lox_Sample_11_FD_206714 | JGI IMG/M metagenome (GOLD analysis project Ga0335069, IMG submission 206714) | Soil microbial communities from Loxahatchee National Wildlife Refuge, Florida, United States - Lox_Sample_1.1 | ecosystem: Environmental > Terrestrial > Soil > Wetlands | place: USA: Florida... | reverse complement strand
CGCACGAACCACGAGAACATCCACGTGCGCGGCTACAAGGAGGAGGGCACGACCACGACGCCGTTCGACATGGTCATGCTCAACGACCTCGACCGGTTCCATCTCGTCATCGACGCGATCGACCGGCTGCCGGAGATTGCCGAGCGCGCGGCGCACCTGCGCCAGGAGATGCAGGACGAGCGGCTGCGCGCCCGCGCCCACGCGCGCGAGCACGGCGACGACCGGCCCGACATCGCCGGCTGGACGTGGGAGGCAGCGCGCGTGGCGTAGGGCCGCTGGCTGTACCTTTTCCCGTCATGGTGGAGGCACGGGTGCCGGAGCCGCCGGCCGGGCCGGACGCCGTCAAGGAGACGGCGCAGCGCATGCTCGCGAACGTCGAGCGCGTGGTCGTCGGCAAGCACGACGAGATCGCGCTCGTCCTCTCGGCGCTGATCTCGGGTGGTCACGTCCTGCTCGAGGACGTCCCGGGCACCGCGAAGACGATGCTCGCGCGGTCGCTCGCGCAGACGGTCGAGGGGACGAGCTTCGCGCGTCTCCAGTGCACGCCGGACCTCCAGCCGACCGACGTCACGGGGCTCTCGATCTACAACCAGAAGACACGCGAGTTCGAGTTCCGCGCCGGCCCGGTGTTCGCGAACGTCGTGCTCGTCGACGAGGTCAACCGTGCCATGCCGCGCACGCAGTCCGCGCTCCTCGAGGCGATGGCGGAGCGGCAGGTGACCGTCGACGGCGTCACGCATCCGCTCGCTGTGCCGTTCTTCGTGATCGCGACGGAGAACCCGATCGACCAGGAGGGAACCTTCCCGCTGCCCGAGGCGCAGCTCGACCGCTTTGCGCTGCGGGCCGCGCTCGGCTATCCGCACCAGGAGGACGAGGTCGCGATCGTGCTCGCGCAGCGGCACGGGCACCCGATCGAGGCGCTCCACGGCGTCGTCTCCGCCGGCGAGGTGCTCGCCCTCCAGCGCGCCGTCGAGGACATCTACGTCGACGAGCTGCTCCTGCGCTGGATCGTCGACCTCGTCCGCACCACGCGCTCCGTCGACGGTGTCGCGGTCGGCGCGTCGGTGCGCGGCAGCCTGACGCTCGAGCGCACGGCGCGCGCGTGGGCGCTGCTGCACGGGCGCGACCACGTCGTCCCGGAGGACGTCGAGCACCTGTTCCTGCCGGTCCTCGCGCACCGGCTCATCCTCAGCTCGTCGTTCCTCGCGGAGACGCGCGCGCTCGGCCGCTCGCAGGCGCTCGCGCGGATCCGCGACCGGTGCCTCGAGCTCGCGCCGCCGCCGTCGCCCGACTGGGATACGTAAGCCGGTGTCCGTCCGGGAGCGGCGGACGTTTCCCCTGGTACCGCGACGGCGGCTGAGCGGGCTGCCGTTCGGCGACCTGCCGAGCCGGCGCCGCGGCCACGGCAGCGACGTGATCGGGTCGAGGCCGTACGAGCCCGGCGACCCGGTGTCGACGATCGACTGGTTCACCTCGGCGCGCCTGTCCGCGACCATGGGCGACGCCGAGTTCGTCGTCCGCGACCGCGCCGCCGACGAGGCGCCGCGCGTCGCCGTCGTCGTCGACCGCCGTCCGGCGATGGGGCTCTATCCCGCCGGGCTGCCGTGGCTGTCCAAACGGGACGCCGTCCGCGAGGCGGTGGCGGCGATCGCCGCGAGCGCGGCCGCCGCGCGGGCCGACATCGCCGCGCTCGACTTCGGCGACGGGGAGCCGTGGTGGCTGCCGCCGGGGCGCCGCGACCGCGTCTGGCAGGTGGTCGAGCGCGAGGGCGGCGAGACGCCGTTCGCTGCCCCTGAGGACACGGTCGAGCGCTCGCTCGAGTTCCTCGGCGGCCGCCGCACCGACCTGCCGGGCGGCGCCTTCGTCTTCGTCCTCTCCGACTTCCTCGCCGGCCCGCCGACGGAGGCGTGGCTGCGCGCGGTGGGCCGGGGCTGGGAGATCGTCCCCGTCGTCGTCCAGGACCCGGTCTGGGAGTCGAGCTTCCCCGCCGTCGGCGGTGTCGCGGTGCCCGTCGCCGACCCGCGCAGCGGGCGGATCTCGCTCGTCCGCGTCGGTGCGCGCGAGGCCGCGCGACGTCGCGAGGAGAACGAGCGGCGCCATGCGCGGCTGCTGGACGAGCTCGCGTCGGTCGGGCTCCGCGCCGTGCCGATCGCGACGAGCGACCCGCTCGAGATCGACCTCGCCTTCATCGACTGGGCGGACGAGCGGAGGTGGAGCCGATGGCTTCGCTGACGCGCGCCGCCCTCGCCGGAGTCGCCGTCGTCGCGGCGGCGGTCGTCGCCGTGCTCCTGCTCGGACGAGGCGCGCCCCTCGCGGCCCCCGCGCCGGCGGCGCCGATCTTCCTCAGCACCGGATTCGCGCAGCCCGCGACCGAGTTCGGCGACGAGGTGGACGGCAAGGTGGTCGTGCTGCTCGACAACGGCGCCGTCCGGCCGGAGACGCTCACGCTGGACGACGGCATCGCGCCGCTCACCTCGCTCGGTGCGCCGCGTACGGCCACGTCGACGCACGGCCGGCTCACCGTCGTCACCGTCACGCTGCCCGGCGCCTGCCTCACGCAGCCGTGCGTCGCCCGCAGCGGCGAGGTGAAGCTGGCGCTGCCGCGCGTGACGGCGACGGTCACGGCCCGCGACGGGCGGACGCTGCACGCGTCCGCGGCGTGGCCGGTGCTCGACGTGCACGGCGGGGTCACCGCCGCGGATCTCGCGCCGGCACAGCCGCCGCTCCGCGGCGACACGACGCCGCCCACGCCGGCGTACCGCATCGCACCCTCGACGCTCGCCGCGCTGCTCGACGCGCTCGCGGTGGTGCTCGTGCTCGCGGGCGTCGGGCTCGTCGCGCGCGAGCTCGCCGTCCGCCGGAGGAGAAGGCTCGGCGCCGAGAGCCCCGGCGCCGAGCTCGAGCGTGCGCTCGCCCTCGCGCGTCAGGCGGAGTCGCGGCCGGCATCCGACCGGCGCCGCGCCCTCGGCCTCCTCGCGCGGCTGCTCGGCGAGCGCGACGGCAGGCTCGCCGGCGAGGCGAGCGACCTCGCCTGGTCGCGCGGCCGGCCCGAGGGCGCCGCGCTCGCGCAGCTCGTCGGCGAGATCGAGCGGGAGGTCTCGCGGTGAGCCGTAGGCTCGACGGAGGCGACCAACGAGCGGAGGCGTCGGCTCGCACGGCGCCGGAGCGGGGATGAGCGCGATCCCGCTCGCCGACGCGCCCGCGCTGCGGCGTCCCGCGCAGCGGACGTTCCTGCTGCGCGCGCTGCTCGCCGCGGGCGTCCTCGCGGCGACGGTCGCGTTCGGGCTCGTCTCGCGCCACCCGCACACGAGCACGATCGTCCCGCTCCCCGCTCACGCCGACACGATCCTCGTGCTCGACCTGTCGGCGAGCATCTCGTCCGACACGTACTCGCAGATCGGCGCCACGCTCGCCGCGTTCGCGCACAGCGGGAAGCGGATCGGGCTCGTGGAGTTCTCCGACGAGGCATACGAGGCGCTGCCGCCCGGAACCTCCGCCGCCGACCTGGCGCCGTTCGTCCGCCTCTTCACGCTGCCGCCGCAGAAGCGGCCGGGCTTCCTGCCCTCGTTCCCGGCGAACCCGTGGCAGAGCACGTTCAGCGGCGGCACGCGGATCTCCGCCGGGATGGCGCTCGCGCACGAGATCGCCGCGTCGGGGGGCCGCCCCGCGACCGTCGTCCTGATCAGCGACCTCGACGACGACCCGAACGACCTCGCGACGCTCGCGTCCGTCCTCGCGGCGTACCGCCGCGACGGCGTGCCGGTGCGCATCGTCGGGCTGAGCCCCTCGCCGGGCGACGTCGCCTTCTTCCGGCGCCTCGTCCCCCCGAGCACCGCGATCGTCCAGGCGCCGACGGTCCCGCAGGCGCCGCCGCGCGCGCAGACACCCTTCCCGTGGACGCTCGTCGCGCTCGGGCTCGTCGTCGCGCTCGCGCTCGCGGCCCGGCTCCTCTGGACGCCGCGGCTCGACTGGAGCAGGGGTTGAGCGCGGTGCGGCTCACGCTCGCGGCGGTGCTCGTCGCGGCCGGCGTGCTCGTCGCCCTCCTCGCCGCGGACGTGCGCGCGTGGCCGTCTGCGCTCGCCGAGGGCGACTCCGTCTTCGCGGCGACGCCTGCGCGCGCGACCTGGACGCCGTCGACGCGTCTCGGCGGCGCGGCCGAGAGCATGCTCGGGCTGCAGGGCGACGTCGCGCTGCGCCGCGCGCTGCAGCTCTACGTGGAGGCGGCCGGGCGCCGCCAGCGCCTCGACAACGCGCTCGACGTGCAGACGGCGCGCGCGGAGGCGGAGGACGCCCTCGCCGCGGCGGCGGTGGACCCCGACCCGCACCGGGCGTCGCAGGCGCGGGTGCTGCTCGGCATCCTCGCGTTCGGCGCGGCTGCGCAGGGAGGCGGCACGAGCCAGATCGACGCCGCGGTCTCCGACTTCACCGATGCGATCCGCGTCGACCCGGGCAACGAGTCGGCGAAGTACGACCTCGAGCTCCTCCTGCGGCTGACGCTCGCCCACGGCGTCAGGACCGGCCGGGGGGCCGGCGGCGGCGTCGGGCACACCGGCCGCCGCGGGGCGGGCGGCGGCGTTCCGGGGAGCGGCTATTGATCACGTTCCTCACGCCGCTCGGCGGCCTGCTCGTGCTCGCGGCCGTGGTCCCGCTCGTGGCCGCCCTGCTCGGCGGGCGCCGCGTCGCCTCCGTGCGGCGCGCGCTCGCGCTCGCGCCGCCGCCTGCCCGGCGGGCGGCGCCGCTCCGGCTCGCGCTCGGGATCGCGGGCATCGCGGTGCTCGGGCTCGCCGCGGCGCAGCCGGCGCTCACTCGCGAGTCGCGGCAGCGCGTGCGCAGCGGCGTGCAGGCGCTGTTCGTGCTCGACACGTCGCGCTCGATGGCGGCGTCCGCCACCGCGTCGTCGCCGACCCGGCTCGACCGGGCCGTCGCGGCTGCCGTTCGGCTGCGCGCCGCCGTCCCCGGCGTCGAGTCCGGCGTCGCGACGCTCACCGACCGCGTCCTGCCGGACCTCCTCCCGGTTGCCGACGTCGCCGGCTTCGACGGCGTCGTCCGCCGCGCGGTCGCGATCGAGAGCCCGCCTCCGCGCGACCAGGACGTGCGCGCGACGACGTACGCGGCGCTGACGCAGATCGCGTCCGGGAACGACTTCGCGCCGTCGGCGACGGAGCGGATCGTCGTGCTGCTGACCGACGGCGAGAGCACGCCCGTCGATGCCGGCGCGGTCGCGCGGTCGCTCTCCCCGTCCCGCGGCTACCGGCTCGTCACCGTCCGCTTCTGGAACCGGCGCGAGTCCGTGTTCGACGCGGACGGCAGGCCCGAGGCCGGCTATCGGCCCGATCCGTCCGGGCGGGCGATCCTCGCCGGGCTGGCCGCCGCCGGCGGCGGCGCCGCCTTCGACGAGAGCCGGACGGCCGCCGCGGCCGCGTATCTCCGCGGGCTCGTCCCGTCCGGGCCGACCGTCGTCGCGCGCGGCACGACCCGCAGCCGGACCGCGCTCGCGCCGTACCTCGCCGTCCTCGCGTTCGTCCTACTCGCGGCCGCGCTCCTGCCGGATGCTTTGCAACGCACGTCGTTGCGCCTACAATCGCTTCCCTGATGACGCGCCGTGCGCTGTGGCGGGTCTGCGCGATCGTGGTGGTCGCCGGGTCGGCGGGAGTCCTCCTCGCGTCCGCCGGTGCGCGGTCCGCGGCGGTGCCGAACGTCGGCTGGGGCGGCTTCGGGAACACGCCGGACGAGAACCGGCACTCGCCGCTCACGACGATCACGTCGGGCAACGTCGACCAGCTCGGCCGCCTCTTCACCGTCGACTTCCGCCAGATCGACTCGACCGTGCGCCGCGGCGAGCAGTCGTACCCCGTCGAGGCGAACGGCACGCTCTACGTCACGACGAACGACGACAACGTCTGGGCGCTCGACGCGACCACCGGCAAGGTGAAGTGGCGCTGGACGCCGAGCGACGTCGCCGTCTTCCGCAACTACGGGATCGTCGCCAACCGCGGCGTCGCGCTGTGCGACGGCCACGTCTTCGTGCTGACGCTGAACATGGACATCGTCTCGCTCGATCCCGCGACGGGGCAGCTGCAGCGCGAGGTGGCGATCGCGAAGGCGGTGCCGGGCGCGAGCTCGAACTACGGCTACTCGGAGACGAGCGCGCCGATCTGCGCCGACCATCGCCTGATCGTCGGCGCCGCCGGGTCCGAGTACGGCGTGCGCGGCTTCGTGATGGCGTACCACACGGATCTCACGCCGGCCTGGCCGAACCCGTTCTGGACGATCCCGCCGGCCGGGACCGAGTGGCGCCGGCTCGGCACGCTCGTCGGCGGCGGCGTCGTCTGGACGCCGACGACGGTCGATCCGACGACGAACACGCTCTACTTCGGCACCGGCTCGGCGACGCCGCTCTACTTCCCGTCGATCCGCCCGGGCTCCAACCCCCGCGCCGACTCGCTGATCGCGGTGAACCTCGCCACCGGCCGGATGAAGTGGTGGCAGCAGCAGATGGCGTTCAACGAGTGGTCGTACGACACGGCGCAGCCGCCGCTCGTCTACACCGCGAAGGTCGGCGGCAAGACCCGCCGCGTCGTCTCGGTCGCGACGATGGAGGGCGTCTGGTTCGCGTACGACGCCGCCACCGGGCTTCCGATCTACCAGCGCGTCAAGGTGATCGACCGTACGGAGCATCCCGCCCTCCAGCCCGGGAAGCCCGTCGCGGTGTTCCCGTCGTCGATCGGCGGCCTCAACTACTCGCCCGCCTCGTTCGACCCGAAGACCGGCTACGTCCTCAACGCGGCCGCCGAGACGGCCGCGATCGACGTGCAGTCGCGGCTGACGCCGACGCAGAAGAAGCAGAAGTTCACCCTCGGCGACGTGTTCCTCGGCCTCACGAACGGCGACTTCGGCTCGGTCCTCCCGGGCTGGCACGACCACGGCTCGATCAGCGCGATCGACGTGAACACGGGCCGGCGCGTCTGGAAGTTCACGACGCCCGAGCCGGAGCGCGGCGGCGTGACGACGACGGACAGCGGCCTCGGCTTCGCCGGCGACGGCGACGGCGTCCTGCGCGCGTTCGACGTGAAGACCGGCAAGGTGCTGTGGACGTTCCAGACGGGGGCGCAGATCGCCTCCGGCCCGTCGCTCTACTCCGTGGACGGGACCGAGTACCTCGCGATCACCGTCGGGGGGACGCCGACGTCCTCGAACGGCGGCACCGCGTCGCAGCTGCAGGTGTTCGCGCTCGGCGCCTCGCAGAAGCAGTCCGCGCCGCCGATCCTCGCGGCGGCGAGGACGTACGCGCCGGCGCGCCCGGTCGCGCGGCCGCACACGGCCGCGGCACCCGTCCATCGCGCCGCGCCGGTCGGCTTCGGCACGATCGCCGCGCCCGCCGGGCTCGTCGTCCAGCCGTGGAACGCCGACTCCTCGAACGTGAAGACCGTGAGCGGCCGCGTCCTCTGGAACGGCGCGCCGGTCGCGGGCGCGCGCGTCGTCGTCGACGGCTACGCCGTCCCGCAGGCAACGGCGAAGGACGGGAGCTTCCCGTACGACGTCGACATCACGCTCGCCGGGCGGCACCGCGTCACGGTGGCGAGCCTGGCGCATGCGACGGTGCACGGCCGTCCGCTGACGGCGGGACAGCAGAGCGCGCTGCACGCGGCCGCCGGCGGCTTCAGCGTCGGCTACGGGCTCAGAGGCGTGACCGCGAAGGTCCGCGGCGACGGCTCCGTGCTCGTCACCGGCCGCGTCGCCGACACGGCCGGGACGGCGCCGCCGACCGTCCGCCTGCTCACGTACCGGCTGAGCGGCACGGTCACGGACGCGGCGGGCAAGCCCGTGCAGGGCGCCGTCGTGATCACGCGCACGCTCGACCGCGACTTCTGGACGCACTCGTCCCCGTCGGACGCGAACGGCCGTTTCACCTCCTTCTACGCAGCCTCCGACGAGACGGGTGCGAACCCGGTGACGCTCAGCGTCGGCGTCGCCAACGGGAACATCTCGTACGGCGGCACCCTCGGCACGAACACGCCGTTCGCGGCGCTGAAGAGCGCGACGATGAACATCCAGCTGGGCTCGGGAACGAGCTACACGATCCAGAAGCCGACCTCGTACGCGGGCGCCGTCTACTCCGGCCTCGTCGTCGGGGTCACCGCCGGTGGCAAGGTCGTGAAGCCGCTCGCCGAGACGTGGCCGGACGCGAAGGGTCGCTTCACGATGACGTTGCCCGCGTCGGTGCGCGGGAAGACGCTGCATTTCTGGGAGAACCTCCGCCAGTCGTTCTCGAGCTTCCCTGCGCGGCCGGGAGGCGCGGTCGACCTCGGATCGTGGCCCGCGCAGCTCGGCCCGGCGGTCGCTGCAGGCCTCGCGGCACTGCCCGTTCCGCGCTGATCACGGCGCCCGGAGTAGTTGCTTGACACTGCAACTGGCCGGGAACTAGTGTCCGAGCCCTACGTTGCAATCCGGCGGAGGGAGTCGTATGCGTGTCAGTCGTCGGTTGTCCGTGCTCGTGGTGATCGTCGGCGTTCTCGTCGCGATCCCCTCGAGCGCGTTTGCACAAACCAGGGCCAGCTCCGGAGCGAAGACGGTCGCGATCACCCAGGCGCCGGCCTTCACGTCGGCCCAGCTGCTCGCGAACCCCGCTGCTGACTGGATCTCGAATGGCGGCAGCATCAACAACGAGCGCTATTCGACGCTCAACCAGATCAACTCGGGGAACGTCAGCGGGCTCAAGGAGGCCTGGCACATCCACCTGAACGGATCGGGCACCGCGGCGAAGTACTCCGCCGAGGCGACGCCGATCGTGTACCAGGGCGTGATGTACATGGTGACCGGAAACGACGACGCGTTCGCGCTCGACGCCGCGACGGGCCAGCAGATCTGGGCGTACCAGTCGAACATCGAGCAGACGATCAACACCGCCTGTTGCGGCTGGGACAACCGCGGGCTCGCCATCGGAGGGGGCCTCGTCTACAACGCCCAGCTCGACGGAAACCTCGTCGCGCTCGACCAGCTCACGGGCGGCGTCGTCTGGAAGGTCCCGGTCTTCAACTGGCGCGAGGGCGTCACGTTGACGTCCGCGCCGCTGTACTACAACGGCGTCGTCTACGTCGGCTCGACCGGTGGTGAGTACGGCTTCCGGGGAAGCATCACCGCGTACAACGCCACCAACGGCAACTTCATGTGGCGCTTCTTCACGGCGCCGCAGCCGGGCGACATCGGTGGCCAGACCTGGGCCATCGGTCCGCTCGGAGCGTCGACGGGCGGCGCGACGGTGTGGAACACCCCGTCCGTCGATCCTTCGCAGAACATGATCGTGTTCACGACCGGCAATGCAGCGCCGTGGTCGAGTCGCGGTCCGGGTCAGAACCTGTTCACTGCTTCGTACGTCGCGCTCAACGCGACGACCGGCCAGCTCAAGTGGTGGTACCAGGTCGTGCACCACGACATCTGGGACTACGACTGTCCGTCCCCGACCGTCCAGTTCGACATCCAGATCGGCGGAGTGACGCGCCACGCGATCGCGGAGCCCTGCAAGACGGGCTGGGTGTACGAGCTCGACCGCACGAACGGGACGCCGCTGATCGGCATCCCGGAGGTCAAGGTGCCGCAGGACAAGGGGAACAACACGTGGCCGACGCAGCCTGAGCCGGTCGGCGACGCCTTCTCGTCGCACTGCGCGGTGAAGAAGACCTACACCGGGAAGTTCTCCAACATCGGCGGCCATCCGGTGAAGGTCGGCTGCATCTTCACGCCGTACGACACGACACACGCCGCCGCGTTCGCACCGAGCGCGCAGGGCGGCGCCGACTGGAACCCATCCTCGTACAACCCGAACACGCAGGAGCTCTACGTCTGCGCCGCAGACAGCGACTTCAGCCTGCTCGGCGTCCCGGCCGCGAAGCTCTCGAGCAGCTACCTCGCCGGCCAGGGCTTCTTCGGCGTCACCTTCGGGACGATCAAGTTCTATCGCGGCTTCGTGGCGGCGATGAACATGACGAACAACAAGCTCGTCTGGAGGGCGACGTACAAGAGCCCGTGCTACAGCGGGACGTTCACGACCGCCGGCAACCTCGTGTTCGCCGGCCAGGTGAACGGGGAGTACGACGCGTTCGACGCGACGACGGGCCAGAAGCTGTGGAGCTCGAACCTCGACGCGGGAGTCGCCGCGCCGGGGATGACCTACAGCGTCAACGGCAAGCAGTACGTCGCGATCTACGCCGGCGGCAGCACCTTCTCGTTCGAGGCGACGACGACGGGCGAGAAGTTCCCGCACGGCGACAGCGTCTACGCGTTCGCGCTGCCGTAGGACGAACGGAATACGCCGGCGGGGCGGGTCTCGGCCCGCCCCGCCGGTGGTTGATGCCTGTACGATTTGCAACTGGTGGAAGCGCTGGTCATCGAGACGAGGAGGGGTCGTGTCCCGTAGCAGACGTGCCGTTGTCGCTCTCGTAGCCGCTGCCGCTGTGCCGGCCGTGGCCGTGTCCTCCGGGTTGGCGACGCGCACCCACGCTGCGGGCCACAGGACCTCCCAGGCCTCGTACGCCGTCTCGGCGCGGGCCACCGGGGCGAAGAGCACCGGGACGCTCAAGGGGACGCTCAGCACGAGCGGCGCGAAGGGCAAGCTCGCTT
>Ga0335069_10015611_pt1 | contig 10618 bp, 4 predicted proteins | sample Lox_Sample_11_FD_206714 | JGI IMG/M metagenome (GOLD analysis project Ga0335069, IMG submission 206714) | Soil microbial communities from Loxahatchee National Wildlife Refuge, Florida, United States - Lox_Sample_1.1 | ecosystem: Environmental > Terrestrial > Soil > Wetlands | place: USA: Florida... | reverse complement strand
AAACAAACAGAGTTTATGGAATGTCGTCGTTGCCCTTCAAGGAGACTTATTCAGAGATGCCTTCGATCTGATTGACCCAGCTCGCATGCAACGGCGTGAAGTGGAAATGAAACCGCTCGCCGTGCCGTGTGTTAAACGCCTGCCAGACAGCCCGCGCGCAATGCGTGTTCAGGTTGTCCCAAATGACGTGTATCTGTTTGTCCGGGACCGCGAGCGCCACGCGCTCCATGAAGGCGACCAGGTCATCCCGGGTGCGCCGGTCGCGGCATTCTGCCAGCGCCTGGCCGCTGTGAACATCAAGTGCGGCGATTAGTGTCTGGGTGCCATGGCGGACATATTCGAATTCGCGACGACGCAGCCGGCCCGGCGCAGGCGCGCGTCCCGGATGCTTGCGCTCAATGGCTTGAATTCCCGTCTTCTCATCAATGCTGAGCACCACCGCGTTTCTGGGGGCCTTGCGGTACAGCTTGCAGATCACATGGACTTTTTCGCGAAAGGCCGGATCAGGACTGTGTAACCATTGCCTGACCCGGTGCGGGCGCACAGCGCCGGCCTGCAGGATACGTTGCACATGGCTGCGGCTGATCTGTTCGACGATGCCGCGCTCGATGGCGCGCACCACAATCTCGTCCAGCGTTGGTGTGACGCGCCCCTCGGGTTCTTGCGCTTCACATGCCAGCGCAATCAACTGCAGACGCGTTTTCTGCGTGATCCGTGCCGGGCGGCCGCTGCGCTCCCCCTCGCGTAGGCCCTGCGCACCTTGCTGGGCGATGCGCTTGCGCCACCCGCTAACCGTCTGCGCTGAGACACCCAGCTCCCGCGCAATCACGGTATTCGAACGTCCCTCGTGAGCCCATAAGGCGATCCGCGCCCGCATCACATCCCGTTGGGCTGCTGTCTTGCGTTCGATCAGCGACAGCAGCTCGGCTCGTTCCTTCTTGGCCAGCTTCACTGGCGTTGCATGACGACCTCGGCTCATCCCGACATGTTAGCCCAGGCACTTAATTATTCAAGATATTTACGGGATGTTGTACTAGTTCATGCCGAAGGGGGGCCCCCCAGTCGACTCCGTCAGCCACGCTGCAGCGTAGTCAAGGCACCGCACCTCGAGAATTTTGCCCTCAGCCGCGACGGCCGCCGAGTATCCGGGGGCGACTGGGACGTCGCGAAGCGTCCATCTGGCCGCAGCAAGCGGGTCGTCCTCCACTCTAATGAGCGCGTTTGGGGCGCCGGCCCTTGTAGACACGACGAAGGAGTCCAATGGAGTAAAGAGTCCCCTGCCTGTGGCCTTGAGATAGGCCTCCTTCCTAGTCCAGCAATCAAAAAACGCACGCGGGCGGTCGGGGGAAGGAAGCTGGGCCAACTCCGCCCGCTCCTCAGCAGCAAAATACTTCTGTATAAGCGAGGAGTGCTCCAGATCCTCACGCACTTGCTCGATGTCGACGCCAATGCGGCGCCCGCGACCAATGGCGACCAACGCCTGGGTCCCCGAGTGGGTCACGTTGAAGCAAAGCCATGCATCGGCCGACGAAGCAAGAAAGGGCTTCCCGAATTCGGCGGTCTCGATTTTCACATAGGCGGGATGCTGCTGAAGGTATATTCCCAGTAAGCGGCGCAGCACTCCACGCGTCTTGACGTAATTCGTGCGTGGTTCTTGCCGTTGGAATTCATTTGCCCGGATACGCTCATGCGCCGAGAGCAAGCGCATACTCTCCGCAACACTGTCGATCTTTTGGTCCGCCCTCAGGTCAACGCGCCAAACATGGACGTTCGCGCGCGACGCTAGCTCGTCACGCAGGTCCTTTGCCTGAATAGGTATTGGCACTTTCAAGGCTATTCGGTGGGCAAGCATAGGCGAAAGCATTGGATGCTTGCGGGCTCGTTGTCCAACGAATAAATAATTACCAACCGGTTCCATTTAATATTGGACGCCATTTATTGCCGTGAGCAACGCAACGCGAGCACTGATCGACGTGTGGTAGCGCATGGACAATGAGACGCGGCCTCACATGGAAGGCGAAGGCGGCACCGTCGTAAAACGTGCCGTGTTACGATGTTTCGATAGCGCTGTACGACAGGCTTCATGATTGAGAATCACTCGGCGGCATTTTAGCTAGCTGTATCCCGAAACATCTGAGCTGTGCTCCATGCCCTGAACTTGCTCCATCTCGCTCTGACCACGGGACGCGACATCGGAAATCGGAAACATAGCCGCGGCAACACCCGTAGAAAGCTCACGCGCGACAATATCTATGCCCGGAGGAGAAACCATGCCCATATGATCGGTCGGGATGCTGCAGACTTTCAGATGTCGACATCGGCGGGTCCAGTAGATCGCCGGATCGCAGGCCGAGGCATTCCTGAAATCGGCCCTAATCAAATTAACAGTGCCGTCATAAAAATTTGGCCGGAAGCGAGCAACGGCCTTGGCCGCGCCTTCACGCACAGCCAGTAATTCCGGCGAAAAGAGATCAACTCCATGGTCGAAATTTTTGCGTTTTATGATGCCAAAGCGGCCGAAGAAAGTTCGAGCAGCCTCGTCTAGGCGCTTGCTTCCAAATTGAACAGCTTCCTTTAGTGGCATCTTGCGCGCAGCACCAAAAATTTCTCCCAATTTTCGAAGTACCCCGGTCGCGTAAGTCCATTTTGGCCAGTAGCGCTGGTGGAGCCTGGTGTCTAACAAGCCGAGGTAGCCAACCGGTTCACCCTCAGATTGAAGAAGCCTCGCCATTTCGAACGCAACCAGCCCACCTACGGAAAATCCGACTATGCAGTATGGACCGTGTGCCTGTACCTCTCGAATCACCGAAATATAGTCGCGGGCCATGTCCTCGACACGCTCCCTTGGCTGTTCGTCGCCACTGAGGCCCCGGGCCTGCACAGCATAAACCGCGCCGGTGTACCGGATACGCCGCCCCAACCCTACTAGCTCCATGACATTTCCGCCCAGGCCGTGGATTATAAACAGGGGGGGGCGTTCGTCACCATCCTTCATACGAACAAGAGGCGCAAACGCTAGCCGCTCCTTCGCTTCAATCAGGGCCGCCATAGCGGCGATCGTCGGCCCCTTAAAGATCGTTGCAATCGGAAGGCTCACCTCCAGCGCCCTGTTGATTTCACAAAAGACGCGTACTGCAAGGAGGGAGTGGCCGCCCAAATCGAAGAAGTTATCGTGGCGTCCTACGCGGTCGACCCTGAGCACCTCGGCCCAGATCTCGGCCAGCAGGATCTCGGTCGTGCCTTGGGGAGCCTCATAATGGCGTGAGGTGTAGGCATCTACCTCGGGCGCCGGGAGTGCCTTGCGGTCCAGCTTGCCGTTAGGTGTTAACGGCAAAACCTCAAGACGTATATAGCCGGTGGGGACCATGTAGTCGGGCAAGGCGATAGCCAGGTCTGCGCGCAAAGCGGCGGTAGCGATATCTGCCTCGCTGACGAAGTAAGCAACGAGGTGCTTCTCTCCGGCTTGGTCCTCGCGGACGATAACGACGGCCTTAGCCACGCCGGGGTAGTTCCGCAGCCGGGTTTCAATCTCGCCGAGTTCGATTCGAAACCCCCGGATCTTGACCTGATGATCTATGCGACCAAGAAATTCGAGTGTACCGTCTGGGCGGCGCCGCACAAGGTCGCCCGTGCGATACATTCGCGCGCCGGGTTCCGCTGCGAACGGATCCGTCACGAAGCGTTCGCGCGTGAGCTCTGGCCGATGAAAATATCCGCGCGCCAAACCGTCACCACCGATATAAAGCTCACCGGGCGCGCCCACCGGGACCGGCTGGAGGGCTCCATCCAACACATACAACCTTGTCTTGGCGATCGGCCGCCCGATCACGATCGGCTGGCCGGCTTCCACCTTGGAAACAGCAGACCACACTGTCGTTTCAGTCGGCCCATACATGTTCCAAAGCGAGCCGCTGCGGGGTAGCAACTGGCCTGCGAGTTCGTCCGTCCAGGCTTCACCTCCGCAAAGGATCTTCAAGTGCGGAGCGCCTGTCCAGCCCACATCCAGCAACATCTGCAGCGTGGCAGGCGTTGCCTGCAGAACGCTGACGCCGGAGCGTTGTATAAGATCAATCAGTGCCACGCCATCTCTGGCGGTCTCGCTGCCGGCGAGGACGACGCGCGCTCCAACTATCAGCGGAAGGAATATCTCCAGAACGGCAATGTCGAACACCAGAGTCGTGACGGCGAGCATAGTGTCTTCGGCACCAACACCCGGCCGCTGTTGCATCGATGTAAGCATATTGACCACCGAGCAATGCTCGATTTCTACCCCCTTGGGCTCGCCTGTCGAGCCCGACGTGTAGATCACATATGCGAGATCGTGCCGGCTGCGCGCTTGGGCTGGAGCCGGCGGGCTCTTGACTTGCGCAGTCGGTGGCGAATCGGCGTCGATCACAACAACATGCGAGCTATGGGGTGGCAGTTCGGACTGCAACCGCTCCTGCGTTAGCAGCACCAGCGGCTGCGCATCCGCCAGCATGTAGGCGAGTCTCTTTTCCGGATGGATCGGATCAAGCGGAACATAGGCGCCGCCGGCCTTCAGCACGCCCAGCATGCCCACGACCATTTCGAGCGAACGTTCCAGAAACAGCGCCACCAGAACATCAGGCCCTACGCCCAGCGTGCGCAGATGATGGGCCAGTTGGTTGGCGCGGTGGTTCAGCTCGGTGTAGCTGAGCTGCTGGTCTTCGAAGACCACGGCTATCGCATCAGGACTCTTAGCCACCTGCTCCTCGAACAGCTCGTGGATGCACTTATCCTGAGGAGAATCGGCCTGCGTGGCATTCCACGCGTAGAGCAGCTGATGACGCTCGCTCGCGGTCAGCAGCGGTATTTGTGCTAAGCGTGCTCCCGCATCAACGGCCACGGCGCTCAGCAATGTTTGATAATGGCCAAGCATGCGTGCCATGCGATCCCGGTCGAAAATGTCGGTGTTGTATTCCAGTTCCAGCCAGATCTCGTCGCCAATGTCGGTAGCTTGCAGAAGCAGGTCGAACTTAGAAGTGCCAGCCGTCGCCATGAGCGAATCTACGGCAAGTCCGTCCAGGCCGATAAAGGATAGCATCTGATCGCGATCCCGCCAGTTCAGTACGACCTGAAAGACGGGAGTGTAGCTTAGATTGCGTTTTGGTTGAAGTTTCTGAACAATCTGATCGAAGGGAACGCCGCGATGTGTATAAAGGTCGAGCGCCGATTTTTGCACCGAACTGAGTAGCTCCCGGAAGGTCATCTCGCCTGAAAGTCTGGTCCGAAGCACATGCATACGTAGCAAATATCCGACGATGTTCTGCAGTTCTGCATGGTCGCGATCCGCCAGAGGAATGCCGACGAGAATGTCATCGTTCCCGGAATAGCGGTAAAGCAGCGTGTCGAGCGCAGCGGTGAAGATGGTGAAGAGGCTAGCTTTCTCGTTGCCGCCGACATTGCGCAACGCGTCGGTCAGATCTTTGTTGAGTTTCCAGCGGATTCGGTCTCCCTGGTACGACATGATCGGAGGACGGGGGCGATCGGCCGGCAACCCGAGAAGTGCCGGGGCCCCATGCAGCGTCTTTTCCCAGAAATCCAGATCTTCGGTGACGTTCGTGGTAGCCAGTTTCTGGTGCTGCCACACCGCGTAATCGCCATGCTTGACTGGCAGCTCAGACAGGGCTGCCGGCTCCCCAGTAAGAAGAGAGCGATACAGCACTGACAACTCGCGCCAGATAACCCCTTCGGAAGCCCAGTCGCATATGATGTGATGCATCATAAGGATCAAGACGTGCTCTTGCGGACTCAGATGCAGCAAGCTGACACGAATCCCAGGTTCCGCTTTAAGATCGTAGGGAATCTTCGGCTCATCAATCAGCAGGCGATCCACCTCAGCATCACGCTGAACTCGAGGCAGCGTGCTTAAATCGATTTTCTTAAAGCTGATCTGCCATCTATCGTGAATAATCGCATGTGGTACACCGTCGATGATGTTGATTGTTGAGCGCAGAACTTCTTGGCGGTCAATAATCATATTCATCGCTCTTTCCAGAGCGTCAACGTTCAGGTCACCTGTGAGCAGAACGGCTTCGGCCTCGTTATATACGGGTACATTCGGGTTCAACCGCTCCAAGAACCAAAGACCTTGTTGGGCGGGGCTAAGAGGATGGGGAGCTGACAGATCTTTCCGAGGAATCAACTGCTGCAGCATGGATTGTTCCAAGTTCGCAGCGCTGTCAGGGCAATGTGGAACATTTGTGCCGGAGGCTGCACCCAATCTTTGATGAACCAACTCAGCCTGCTCAGTCACCGTACCGCATTCGAAAAAGTCGGCAAGCGAGAGTATGATCGGCAGCTTTTGCCGAAGTTTTGAAAGGCATTGGATGGCGAGTAGGGAATGACCGCCGAGGGCAAAGAAATTGGTATCTGGATCGACTTGTGGGAGCGCAAGGGCCTCCGCCCAGACCGCCGAGATAATCTGCGCAACGGAGGAGATCGTAAACGATTCGTCGCGCGCTGGGCTATTTCCACTCATCGAGACTGCATGGTCAGGTTGCACGGTGGCCGCTACCGTGGACAGGACGGCATGATCGAGGAGGCGTAGACGCTGCACCTTACCGGAGGGACCTTTCGGCAATTCTCTGAGAAGCTGGATGCGTGAGGGTGTTTTGAAATGTCCGAGCCGGGTTTCGCAGAATGTGAGCAACTCTCTCTCATCAGCGGCAGCGTCAGACCGCAGAACCACAAAGGCGATCACATCTTCGCCGAAGTAGCGGTCGGGGACGCCTACGGCAGCCGCTTCGAACACGGCCGGATGGGACTCCAGCACTTCGTCAATCTGGCGCGGCGCGATGTTGACGCCGCCTTTGATGATCAGCTCTTTGGAGCGGCCGATGACGAAGAAGTAACCGTCCTCGTCACGGTAGGCGAGATCGCCGGTGTGCAGCCATCCTTCGGCGTCCAGAACCGCCGCAGTTCCATCGGGATCCTTGTAGTAGCCTTGCATCATCCCGTTGCCACGCAGGAGAACTTCCCCCAGCTCTCCGGCGGGCAATTGAGCGCCGTTGTGATTGATAATCTTGGTTTCAAACCCCCACGGCAAGCCGGGAGATCCGATTTTGTTGGTACCGGGAGGCACAGGATTAGAGAAGACATTCCCTGCTTCCGACGAGCCCATCGCCTGGATGAGCGGCAAATTGAATTTATCAACGAACTCGCGGTGCAATGACGGCGAGAGCGGCGCTGAAGAACTGCGCAGGAAGCGGATGCGCTGGAAGGCGGCCGTCCGGTTGTCAGCCTTAGGGTCACGCCAATCAAGAAGTTGCGAGATAATTGTAGGCACCAGGGCGGACCAGGTGCAATGGTAGTCGTCCATCCAATTCCAAAATTCTCCGACAGCGAACCCCTTTGGTACGACCACTGAACCGCCACTCAACAGTGTTGGAATCAACGTCACACATTCGGCGTTTATGTGGTATAATGGCAAAATAAGAAGGGAGCGATCCGCAGAAGTCAGTTGGTGCGCACTGATCGAATTCCTTCCATGCGCAAGAACCGACCCATGAGTATGGAGCGCGCCTTTAGGCTGCCCCGTGCTGCCGGAGGTGTACATCAGCAGAGCCGCGTCCTCCGGCCGAACCTGAGGCAATGCGTATGTTATGAATGAGCCCTTACTCGCTTCTGGGCAACTGTCGACGTCGGCAGAAACGACCTCGACCGACCTCCCAATATGGGCCAACACTTCTTCGATCAGCGTCTTATACCGGCGTTCGACAAAAACGACTTTGGCATCACAATGATCTAATGTATATGACAACTGGGATACACCGGCGCGGACATTAAGTGGCACAGAGACATAGCCGCCGTACATCGCTCCCAAGAACAACTGCGCGGTAAACAGCCCGTTGTCCATTAAAAACGCCACTTTGTCCCCGTACGCCAAACCCATTTCTTGAAACCGCCAGCACAAGCGATGGGCTTGTTCCTGCAATCCCTTGAAGGTCACCACATGACTGGTTTCAGGACCGATTAAAAAAGCGAGATCTGGCTGTATATGGGCCATCTGGTCAATCAAGTCACGAACTGTCTTCATTTCGCCACTGGATGCCATTGGAATGCCTTCTTGCTATCAGTTCAAAGTTTCTTGCGAAGCCGCTTTTCGACACCACCACCTTCGCACTCTGATACCGTCGGGGGAGGGGCCGCCGCGTCAACGTCCCGCTCGGGCGCTTGCAGCCGGGCGCAGAATAGGCGGTACGTGATCGCGTCATGCAAAGCGACGAACGCGGCGTCTAATACATTGTCGGCAACGCCGACGGTGGACCAGCGTCCGAGCGAGGGGGCGCTGACATCATGGCTGTCCACGACCACCCGCGTCACCGCCTTGGCGGCCTCCTGTTGGACGTGGATGCCCACATGGTAATCGGCCAGACGCATGCCAACCAGTGCTGGGAACGCCGGCAGCAATACGTTACGGAGCGCCATATTAAGCGCATAGATGGGGGCACTACCCTCGGCTACGGCCATCTGGAGCTGGCCTTGCACCTCGGCCTTGACGGTGACTTCGACCAAGGCGATCAACTCGCCCGCGGCATTCCAGTACCGCTCGTCGATGGCGCGGAGCACGGTGATGCGGAAGAATTCTGGTACCTCTCCCAGAGTTTGGCGTGCAAGGAGTTCGAAGCTGGCTGCGGCGCCGTCATAGGCGTAGCCCTCGAATTCGCGCCGCTTGACGATCTCGACGAGCATCGGGATACCCGGATCATCTGCCGCCACGGCGATGCCGGCTTCTAACAGACGGATAACCAAATTAGCCCGCCCGGTCTGATTGGACACGATGATATTGCGGCGATTGCCCACCCGCTCTGGTGCGACGTGTTCATAAGTGGTGCTGTCGCGGGCGACTGCCGCCGCATGGAGCCCAGCCTTGTGGGCAAAAGCATTTTCGCCGACATAGGCGGCTTGGCGATTGGAGACGCGGTTTAGCCGCTCATCAAGCATGCGGCTGACCTCGGTGAGGCGGCGCAGACCCTCGTTGCTGACGCCAGTACGATAGCCTAGCTTCAGTATCAGTGTCGGGATCAGCGCCGTTAGGTTCGCATTGCCGCATCGCTCGCCCAGGCCGTTCAGCGTGCCTTGGATCATGCGCGCTCCCGCGGCCACCGCAGCAAGGCTACCGGCAACTGCCGTTTCGGTATCGTTGTGGGTGTGGATACCGATAGGCGCGCCCGGCAACGCCGCCACCACCGCGCCGACGACGGCCAAGATCTGCTCGGGTAGCGTACCGCCATTGGTATCACACAGCACTAGCCAGGAGGCGCCGGCCTGCTGCGCGCGGCGCAGGCACGACAGCGCGTAATCGGGGTTTCGTTGATAGCCGTCGAAGAAGTGTTCGGCATCAAACAGCACCTCGCGGCCGCGGCTCACCGCCTCAGCCACACTGTCGCTGATAAGATCGAGATTGTCCGCGGGGGTTACCCTCAAAGCGAGTTCCGCGGCCAGATCAGAAGCTTTGCCTGCCAGGCAAACTGTCGTAATGCCTGCTTCCAGCACCGCGCTTAGGGTCGGATCATTGGCGGCGCTGCGCCCCGAGCGCCGGGTCATGCCGAACGCAGTAAGCGTGGCACGACGCAACCGCAACGGGCTGGCAAAAAACGCATCATCAGTGGGGTTTGATCCCGGCCAACCACCCTCTATGTAATCGACACCCAGGCGGTCAAGTTCGGCTGCGATTACCTGCTTGTCCACCAAGGAGAAATTCACCCCTTGCGTCTGGGCGCCGTCGCGCAGGGTTGTATCATACAGCACAATCCGGCGATCCTGTGATGTGACCGCAGAGGAAATGATAGTCCTGCTTACCATGGTAACTTCGGTCATGGCTGAAGGTGATTTATAGCACCGGGCAAGTTGTGTATCGTCGGTACCGTCATCGGGCTGCTGAGGTCGATTTTGCGCCTCAAGCGGATCAAATCGGTGATCGGGCGATTATTTGCCTCTTCTCTTGATGACTCAAGACTATCGCCAAAAACAGCCATAAGATTTATCCCTTTTTTCTAGCTCTATATTGAGCCGTTCAGCGACGCGGAAAGTATAAGCGTCTTAACCAATCACAGCGAAGTTGCACGTAACCTCTTGTTCATTGCTGAAATATTTAAGCGAGCTCTATAGAATACCGTAGTCAGTCTCAGTTTTTGTTCGTGCTATCAAATCTTGGGCGCAGCTGTTAATGAGATCCACGCACGAGCAACATAAAAACTAATCATAATGCTTTCCGCATTACTCACATCACAAAGCAAGTGCTATTTAGAGTGCCGTAAAAACTTCAGAGACTAATTTTCGTCAATTCTAAGTCTCGTGTCAATGAATATCATATGACGCGACAATAACACTATTGGTTACGACTTACGCATATAAAACGCGCAACAAAGATAATTTCTAGGGGCGCCGTATTGGCAATGACATAACCATGACGGTGTGATGTGGCAACAATCATACAGGATTAAAGTTCTATCTCTCTCGCGGTGCTTGGATTTAGACCCGATGTCCGCTGAGTGATCGGCGGCCCGCCCTCGGCATGTACAATATCGAGGGTTGTGCCGGATGTCCGGCACAGAGCCTCATACATGGAGGGCGGACCAGATGGACAATATCA
>Ga0335069_10015610_pt1 | contig 10618 bp, 9 predicted proteins | sample Lox_Sample_11_FD_206714 | JGI IMG/M metagenome (GOLD analysis project Ga0335069, IMG submission 206714) | Soil microbial communities from Loxahatchee National Wildlife Refuge, Florida, United States - Lox_Sample_1.1 | ecosystem: Environmental > Terrestrial > Soil > Wetlands | place: USA: Florida... | reverse complement strand
GCCGTCGTCGTGGTCAGGGCGCACCCCCGCAACCCGACCGAGGACGACTGGCGCCGGCGGCTGCTGGCGGTGGCGGGGCGCGGCGCGCGCTCGATCGCGCCCGGCTCGATCGCCGCGCCCACGGAGGACGAACGCGGTCAGGTGGTCGTGCTCGTGCCCGACGCCGACGGCGACACCGGCCGTCGCGTCGCCGCCGCGGTCCTGCGTGAGCTCGAGTCGGGGCTGCCCGGCTTCGCCTTTGCGATCGGTCGCAGTCGGCGCAGCGAGGACCCGCTCGAGCTGCATCGCGCCGGCAGCGAGGCGCTGCTCGCCGCCAACGTCGTCGAGGGGGACCCTGAGCGCTCAGAGCTCGCGTTCGAGGAGACCGGGACCTACCAGCTGCTGCTGCCGTACATGAAGGACCCTGCGGAGCTCAAGCGCTTCTACAACGAGACCGTCCGCCCGCTCGTGTCCTACGACGATCAGTACGAGACCGACCTCCTCGGCACGCTCGCGACGTTCCTCGACTGCGATGCGAACGTCAACGCCACCGCCGCGCGCCTGATCACGCATCGCCACACGATCCGCTACCGGTTCGAGCGCGTGCGCGAGCTCACCGGACTCGACGTGTCCTCGACCGACGGCCGCGAGAAGCTCTCGCTGGGGCTGAAGGCGATGCGCGTCCTCGGCATCGCGGCGCCGCGCGGTCCGGCGACCGAGCCGGGCGCCGAGGGCGGCCGGGTGCCGCGCTAACGCGACGACTGCTCGTGCTCGAGGTGCTCCGCGAGCGTCCGCTCGACGGTGCTCGCGGTCAGCTCACCCGCGATGCGCAACGCCTCGGTGTCGCGCGCGGCGCGGGCGAGCACGAACGCGCCCTCGAGCGCGGTGAGCATGCCGATCGCGAGCTGGCGGGCGATGCCCTCGGGGAGGCCGGCGGCGACGAACCGCTCGGTCCCGGCGGCGATCCAGCTCTCGAACACCTCCGCGCACGCCCTGCGGAGCCCGTCGCTTGTGCTCGACACCTCGAGTGCGACCGTCGCGATCGGGCACGCATCGGCGTAGTTCGTCTCGACGAGATGCTCGGCGGCGCCGGCGAAGAAGTCGCGCACGGCAGCCGCGACGTCGGGCGCCGGGTCGAACACGGCCGGGATCAGCATGCCGTACATCGCGCCGGATCGCCGGATCGCCTCGGCGCCGAGCTCGGACTTGCCGCCGGGGAAGAAGTGGTACAGCGAGCCGATCTGCGCGTCGGCCTCGGCCGCGATCTGCTTGAGCCCGCTCGCGACGTAGCCCTGCCGGCGGAACAGGTCGGAGCTCACCTCGACAAGCCGATCCCTCGTGGTCTGCATCTCGTCTCCTCGTGTCCACCGTCGGTCTTCGCGTTGGTGTTGGCCCCACGGCCCGCAACATCTGACCGTTGGTCTTGACCACACGGCCCCCACATAGTAGAACGTTCATCTAGTAGTAGAACGATCAATCAAGAGAGGGTGCCGCCGGGTCAGGAACGATGGGCCCGGCGGCGCACAGGGAGGCGCGATGATCTCGTGGCTCGCACATCGACTGGTGGCGTACAACATGGCCCGCCTGCGGGCGGGTGACCCGGCACCGACCCTGCGGATGGAATCCCACGACGTGCGGATGCATTTCCCCGGCGAGAACTCCTGGGCGCCCGGGACGAGCGGCAAGCGCGAGCACGCCGAATGGCTCGACCGGTTCGTCCGCGTCGGTCTTCAGATCTACCCGGACGAGGTGATCGTGAAGGGGTTCCCGTGGCGCCAGACCGTGTGCGTGCGCGGCCACGACCTTCTGCGCTCGCGCGAGGGAGAGCTCGTCTACGAGAACCGGTACGTGATCTGGGGGCGGATGGCCTGGGGCAAGCTGCGTGAGTATGAGGTCTACGAGGACACCGTGAAGAGCAGGGCGCTCGACGAATGGCTCGCGGTCAACGCGCCGGCGCTCGCGGCCTGACCGAGCCAACCTGACCGACCGCCGCCGCGCCTGCGGATCTCGGACCCGGGCGCCGGCAGTAGGATCGCGCGTCAGTGTCGATCGCGATCATCACGGGCTCCGGCACCAACGCGCTGCCGGGGTTCGAGGACGCTCACGCAGTCCCGGCGCAGACGCCATTCGGGGATGTCTCCCTCACGCGGGGCACGTACGGCGGCGTGCAGGCGCTGCACGTCTCGCGCCACGGCCCGGGCCATGTGCGGCTCTCCAACCACGTCACCCACCGCGCGAACATCTGGGCTCTCAAGGAACTCGGTGCGACCGCGGTCGTCGCCTGCACCGCGTGCGGCGCGGTCGACCCGACCCTCGAGCTCGGATCGCTCGTCGTGTTCGACGATCTCCACTTCCCGGCGAACCGGCTCCCGGATGGCAGCCTCTGCACGTTCTTCAGCGAGCCCGGGGCCGGCGAGCGCGGGCACTGGATTCTCCACGGTGGCCCGTTCTCCGAGGGCATCCGCCGGGCGCTGCTCGACGCGGCGGCGGCCGGGGGGCATGCCGCGCGCGACGGCGGCGTGTACGGCTACGTCGACGGGCCGCGCTTCAACACGCCCGTCGAGATCGCGCAGCTGGCGGCGTGCGGGGTGGTCGCGGTCAGCCAGACGGCCGGCCCGGAGACCGTCCTGTGCGGGGAGCTCGAGCTGCCGTATGCGCTGATGGGGTTCGTCACCGACTACGCCAACGAGGTCCGGCCGGGAGATCCCACGCCGGTCGCGCAGCTGATCGAGCTGATGGGCAGCAGCTCGTCGATCTTCGCCGACGTTCTCCGAGGGGCGCTCGCCACGCTCGCCTCGACGCCGCCGGTTCCGGCCGGTACTGTGTATCGCTTCGAACAGGGCTGACGAACGGAGGACCTCAGGCGTAATGGGCGTGGACGCCATTGGGGATCATGGGGCAACAGGGGAAAACGGGGCGACGCCGGCCGTACTGGTGATGGCGCGCGCGCCCCGGCGCGGCGAAGTTCGCCGCGCACTCGAGCCGGTGCTCGGCGTCGACGGCTGCGTGGCGCTGCAGGCGGAGCTGATCGTCCAGGCCGCTCAGTGGGCGGCGAGCATCGCGCCGGGCGCGGTCCATGTCGCGCACGAACCGCCCGACGCGGGGAACGAGCTGCGGCCGCTTGTCGGGCCCGACGCCGCGCTGTTCCCCCAGAACGGCGAAGGCATCGCAGGCCGGCTCGCGGACGCCGCGGCGCGGGTGTTCGCCCGCAACCATCGCCCGCTCGTGATCGTCTGGCCGGACCTGCCGCAGCTGCAACCGAGGCATGCGGCCGGCGCACTGGACGACCTGCGGGCCGGGTGCGACGTCGTCCTCGGGCCGGCGATCGACGGCGGGCTCTATCTCGTCGCGCTCGCGCGACCGACCCCGAAGCTGTTCGGGCTGCCCGAGCAGGCGTGGCGCAGCCCCGACGTGATGACCGTCGGCATCGCTGCCGCGCGGGACGCCGGACTCGAGATCGGGATCCTCCGTGCGGAACGCGCGCTGCATCGCCCGGCGGATGTCCGCGCGGCGCTCGCCGACCCGTTGCTGCCGGACGGCCTGGCGAAGATCCTCCGCCGGGCAGGCGCGGGAACGAACGGAACGCGTTCGAACGATTGATCCGCGCGGCGTAACGGCGCCCTGCTCTCGTCTGCCGGCGCCACCGCCGGTGGCGGTTCGGTCAATCGTCCACGGGATCGCCGTCGGCGTTTCAAACACGCGTCGGAACGCCGATTAACCGCTCGCCACGCCTACAGCTCAAGACCGCACAAACCCTGCCGATCCGTCCGGAGGGAAGGGACCAACGGACGATGCGCCTCATTTTTCCCTTGAAGTCGAGTCATGAAGCCCGTCGGATCCGCCGCTCGCGACTGATGCAGTCGGAGGCCGGGTTCACGCTGATCGAGGCGATGGTCACCGCCCTGATCGTGACGTTGATCGCCGCGGGGGTCGCGCAGGCGCTGATGACGGGGGCGGACTTCAGTGCCAACCAGCGGCTGCGCTCGCAGGCCGACGCGATCGCGCAGCAGGACCAGGAGCGCCTCAAGGGCCTCTCCGACGAGCAGCTGGCCACGCTCGCACAGACGCGCACCGTCACGCTCGACGGCACGAACTTCACGATCGCGTCGAATGCGTCGTTCCTCGATGCTTCCGGCGGCTCGAGCTGCACGTCGAAGGTCGCGGCCTACTTCCACGTCGTCACGACGGTCTCCTGGGGTCAGACCGACACGGCCCAGCACAGCATTACGCAGGGAACGATCCTGACCCGGCCGGCGGCGGGCAGCCTGCTCGTCAACGTCGACGACGAGCAGGGCAACCCGCTCCAGGGTGCGAAGGTGACCGCCACCGGTCAGACGACCGGCTCCGCACAGTCGGCGATTACGGACGCAAACGGGTGCGTCGTGTTCTCCGGCCTCCCGGGCCTGCCGGTGCAGAGCTATGGCGTCGCGGCGCTGCTCGGCGGGTATGTCGACAAGGACGGGAACAACTCTCCCCCGAACGTCACCGCGGCCGTCAACGCGACCGGCATCGCGACGCCAAACATCAACCCATTGGTGATCGGGAACGCCGGGATGATCACCGCCGGCTTCACGACGACTCGGACCGGCGGGGTCAGCGTGCCGAACATCAGCGCGCCGGAGCTGTCCTATTACGGCTCGCTGAGCGACCACATGACGACGTTCAAGACCGTGACGACCGCCGGCGCGGCGATCTCGACGCCGAAGAAGCTGTTCCCGTTTGTCAACGCCGGCCCGATCTACACGAACAACTACCAGGTGTGGGCCGGTGGCTGTTCGCAGGAGCAGCCGGCGCAACCGCCGGCGAGTACCGGCTTCGCGACCGTCACCCCCGGCTCGAGCGTCGCCGCCACGGTCGCGATGCCGGCGATCGATCTCGCGCTCTACTACAACAGCGCGCTCAAGACGCCGAGCGACGTGAAGATCAAGTTCGTCGCGACGACGGGGCCGAACTGCAGCAACAGTTCGCTGACCGAGACGTGGACAGGCCTCACGGCGGTGGCGTCGGAGACCGTCGGGAGCTACACCTACGGCGTCTATCCAGGTCCGTTTGCGAGCACGGCGGCCGCGGGCCAGCCGAACGCGAGTCTCAACGGTGACAAGGCCACGGTGCAGATCTGCGCCGACTACAACACCGGCGGCTCGTCGTACCGCAAGGAGTGGTCGTCGTCGATGACGAACACGAGCTTCACCGGACCCAGTGCCTACGTCAAGATGGACGTCGGCACCGACGGCGGGGCGGCCTCGGGGCAATGTTGAGCGCGCGCGCGACCACGCTTGCACACGACGAGCAGGGCTTCTCGCTCGTGGAGCTGATGGTCGCCGTGGCGGCGGGCATCGTCGTGATGGCGGCGCTGTTCACGATCCTGCAGGTCACGCTCCTGCAGACCAGTCGCACGATGACAAAGGTGAGCGCGACGCAGCGCGCGCGCACCGCGCTCGAGACGATCGAGAACGAGCTGCACTCCGCGTGCATCGCCAGCCAGGAGACCCCGATCCAGGGGGGCGCGAGCGGAAGTCAGCAGAGTGACGACAACAACCTCGTGTTCGTGAGCCAATACGGCGCTGCCCTGACGCCGGTGCCGATCGAGCACAAGATCACGTTCGACTCGACGAGCGGGACGCTCAAGGAGTACACCTACAGCGTCAGCGGAACAAACCCGTCGAACTGGGTCTTCTCATCGACCCCGACGTCCTCCGCCGGCAAGGTCCTCCTCACCAACGTGCAGGCGAGCGGCACGACCGCCGCCTTCCAGTACTTCGCGTACGAGCCGTACACGGACAGCAATGGCAACACCGACATGATGCTGATGGACGGCTCGAGCCCGGTGCCGGGGACGGCGGCGGTTCCAAATCCCGACCCGCTGACGACGCCGCTCTCCGTGAACGATGCGTCACAGACCGCCGAGATCATCCTCACGTTCAAAGTCGGCGGTGATGTGGCGAGTACCGAGGTTGGGTCGAACCTCAACACCAATCTCAGCGACACGTGGGCGACCGTCACCGACTCGATCGTGCTGCGTTTCGTCACCACACCGAACCAGCTCGGCAGCAACGCGACATTTGGACCATGCGCATGACCCTCATCCACTTGACACAGCGAGTCCTTGCCCGCGCGCTCCGGCGGCTGCGCGCCGAAGACGGATTCACGATGGTGATCGCGCTCGGCGTGATGACCGTCGCATCGATGCTCGTCGCCGCCACGTATGTGGCCCTCAACGGCGACGTCTACACGACGCAGCACGATCTCGACGGCAAGCGCGCCTACTACGCCGCCCGCGCCGGCGAGAACGCGTTCCTCTATCAGCTCAATCAGAACCCCGACTACTGGGCGACGTGTTCGAACGACTACAAGCCAAGCCCCGTATCGGTGCCGGGCGCGACGACGGGCGAGTTGTACTCCTTCATCCCCGTGTACAACCCGGGCTACGCGAGCAGTACCTGCACCGTCGGCACCGCAATCGCGGCGCTGATCGACGGGCCGACCGGCACCCTGCGCATGGAGTTCACGGGATATGCCGGTAAGCCTGATGCCTCCGGACTCCCAAGCGTCACTCGAACGATCGTCGTGGGCTTCCGCAAGGCCACGCCGCTCGACTACCTCTGGTACACAGATCACGAGATGAAGGACCCCGCGCTCGACTCGAACTGCACCAACGAGAAGTACTACTACCAGTACGCGAGCGTCTCGCAGGCGCCCTGCCCGATCTACTGGGTCACGAACGACGTGATGAACGGTCCGCTGTACACCAATGACCAGTACCTCATCTACTCAAACGCGTCGCCCATCTTCGGGCGTGCGGGCTCGGATGATGCGACGGAATCGAGCGCGCCGAAGAAGTACGGGATCTGCGCCGCCAACAACTGCCAGAACGCGAAGTTCCTCGGTCAGGGGGCCGTGCCCGGTGCCCAGTCGGTCGCGTTGCCGTCGAGCAACTCGGCAACGACCCTGCAGGCGGACGCTCAAGCCAACGGTGTCGTGATCCCGGGCGGAACGACCACGATCACCCTCAACGGCGGCAATTCGACCGTCTACAACTGCCCCGGCACGACATCAAGCGCCGCTTGCTCGACGGACCCGAGGTACACATGGGTCAACCAGCCGACGCCGTCGATCATCTACGTGCAGAACGGCGCGGGTTGTCCATCGACGTACGTGATCAATACGACGTACCCCGTCAACTCTCAAGGCCACTACTACGGTGCGTGCGGCGACGTCTATGTGACCGGTACGTACTCACAGCCTCTGACAATCGTGTCTGACCACGACATCATCGTGCTCGCCAACAACGGCTCGAGCACGGGGATCACGACGAGCGAGGATGCGAACGGTAACCCGACCGGTAACGCGATGCTCGGCCTCGTGGCGGCTGACTTCGTACGCGTCATGCACGGGCAGAACCAGTCGTCAAACCACATCACGATCGACGCGGCGATCCTCACGCTGAGCCACTCGTTCATGGTCGACAACTGGGACTCGGGCTCGTCCGGGAGCCCGCCGAAGCTCACGATTCACGGCGCGATCGCGCAGCGGTACCGCGGTGCCGTTGGTACCACGGGCGGCACCGGTTACCTGAAGGACTATCACTACGACGACCGACTACACGTGCTGTTGCCGCCGTACCTGTTCGATATCGCGATCTCAGGCTGGAAAGTGATGCGCGAGACGCTCTGCAACCAGAGTGCCTCGAGCAGCGACCCGACCGCCTGCGCATATCAGGGCTGACCTGCTCGAGCTGCTCGCACTCGGGGATGACCGGAGGGTTGGCGCTGGTCGGTGACTGGGGGGCGAGGACTCGAACCCCGATTCCCGGGACCAAAACCCGGTGTCCTGGCCGGTTGGACGACCCCCCAAAGGGATTGGCGCCCGCTGACGGGCGGGGCCGAATCTAGCATCACAGTGCGGAGTCTTACCCGGGTGCTGGCGCCCGTGCGGACCGCGCCTGTGCCGCCAGGTCTCGTGGGGCGCCGCCCATTCCGGTGCCGATCGCCGTCAGGCGCCCGTTTGTGCTCGCGAGCACGACGTTCGTCGTCTTGGTCATCTCGTTGAGCGCGCCGGTGATGTGGTACAGGCCGCCGGGAACGCCGACCTGCTTGTGCTGGAAGTCGGGGTTGAGCGCCATATTCCCGTCCGGTCGGCTCCGCCGCCGCTCTCGCACCCTGTCCGCCCGCATGCGTGATGTCCACGGCGGCGGTTTTCGGACCGCGGCATCCAGCCGTGTCCGATTTCCGCCAGACATGGCCAGGCTGGTGTGCGATCGTGGGCTCGTGCGGTCGGACTCCGAGCATCTGTGGCAGGCGATCGAGGCGCGCGACCCGCGGTTTGACGGTTGGGTGTATCTCGGCGTCGTCACGACCGGGATCTACTGTCGTCCGAGCTGCCCGGCGCGCACCCCGAAGCGGGAGAACGGTCGCTTGTTCGCGACTGCGGCCGCGGCGCAGGCGGCCGGCTTCCGCGCGTGTATGCGGTGCCGGCCGGATGCCTCGCCCGGTTCGCCCGAGTGGGACCGGCGCGCGGACCTGGTCGGGCGAGCGATGCGGCTGATCGCGGACGGCGTCGTCGATCGCGAAGGCGTCGCCGGCCTCGCGAGGCGGCTCGGCTACGCACCGCGGCACGTCCACCGCGAGCTCGTCGCCGTCGTCGGCGTCGGGCCGCTCGCGCTGGCACGGGCGCAGCGCGCGCAGACCGCCCGCCTGCTGCTCGAGACGACCTCGCTGCCGATCGTGGAGGTGGCGTTCGCGGCGGGATTTCGCAGCGTCCGGCAGTTCAACGAGACCGTCAGAGACGTGTTCGCGTTGACGCCGAGCCGGCTGCGGGCACGGGCGCAGCGGGGTGGACGACCGCCGCACGGTGGTGCCGTCTCGCTGCGACTTCCCTACCGCGCGCCGCTCGACGCCGATGGGCTGCTCGCGTTCCTCGCGCCGCGATCGGTCCCGGGCGTCGAGGACGTCACTGGCGGAACGTATACCCGCAGCCTTCGGCTGCCGCGCGGGAGCGGCGTCGTTGAGCTTGAACCGGCCGGCGGGCACGTGCGAGCTCGCTTCGTGCTCGACGATCTGAAGGATCTCGGATCCGCCGTTCAGCGTTGCCGCGGGCTGCTCGACCTCGACTCCGATCCGTGCGCCGTGATCGCCGCGCTCGGTCCCGATCCGCTGCTCGCGCCCCTCGTCGCCCGGGCGCCGGGCCGCCGCGTGCCCGGTCACGTCGACGCGCACGAGCTTGCCGCACGGGCCGTGCTGGGGCAGCAGGTCTCGGTCGCGGGCGCGACGACCCTGGCGGCGCGGCTGGCCCGTACCCACGGTGAGCCGCTCACGCGGCCTGCGGGCGCGGTCACGCACCTGTTCCCATCAGCCGAGACGATCGCCTCGCTTGACCCTGGCAGTCTCGCGATGCCGCGCTCGCGTGGCGTCGCGCTCGTCGCGCTCGCCCGCTCGCTCGCGTCAGGCGAGCTCGTCCTCGATCCGGGCGCCGACCGTCGCGAGGCGCGACACCGGCTGCTCGCGCTGCCCGGAATCGGGCCCTGGACCGCGGACTACATCGCGATGCGCGGGCTGCGCGATCCCGACGCGTTCCTGCCGACCGACCTCGGGGTCCGGCACGCCCTGAGCAGCCTCGGGCAGGATGCCGGCGCGCCCGCCGTCGTGCGCCTCGCCGAGCGCTGGCGGCCATACCGCGCGTACGCGCTCGCGCATCTCTGGGGCGTCACCGGCGTCGCGGCCGGCGTGCGAGCCGCGGCGTAGCCCGCACGGGACGCGGCGGCCCTGGGCGAATGGCACCGGACGCGCGGCCCTGGACGAACGGCCCTGCCCGCTCCCCGGACGCCCAAGCAGAGCGCCGGTCGCCAATTGGCACTAAGCGCAGACCGCGAGGACCGTCGCCGTGCCGTTGCCAGCCTGCTTGTAGATCTTCGCCGTCCAGCCGGTCGGCGTGCCGGTATCGACGTTCGGCTCGCTGTACAGGATCGTATTGTTCGAGTTGCTACTACGGGCACCGCCGCCGAGTGCGACCTTGCCGGTCGGACGGGTCACGGTGACGGCGTTGCCATCAGAACCCGTCGCGGTCACGACCGTCGCGCTGGCAGTGCCAGCCGGTCCTTGTGGGCCGGTGGCGCCGGTGTCGCCCTTGGGACCTTGTGGACCGGTGGTGCCTTGTGCGCCGGTTGCGCCGTTGTCGCCCTTGGGTCCTTGCGGGCCGCTCGGGCCGCTCGGGCCGCTCGGGCCGGTCGGGCCGGTCGGGCCGGTGTCGCCCGGAGCGCCGGTCGCGCCGACGTTGCCCTTCAGCGAGGCGATGAACTCGGCGACCGTGCCGGAGTTACCGAGGCCGACCCACTCGTGGTACGCCGAGAGACCGCTCGCGCCGGTGTCGCCCTGAGGTCCTTGCGGTCCCTGCGGCCCCTGCAAGCCGGTGGCGCCGGTGTCGCCCTGCGAACCCGTGTCGCCGGTGGCACCCTGAGCGCCGGTCGCGCCCGCGTCCCCTGTGCGGCCCTGAGCGCCGGTCGCGCCCGTGTCGCCTGTGGGGCCCTGAGCGCCGGTCGCGCCCGTGTCGCCTGTGGGATCTCCGTAACGGATACCGATACGGAGATCCCAGAGCCTCCTGCCGCCGGACGTTTCGGAGCTGATTCGGGTCCATGCGCGCACAA
>Ga0335069_10015608_pt1 | contig 10618 bp, 8 predicted proteins | sample Lox_Sample_11_FD_206714 | JGI IMG/M metagenome (GOLD analysis project Ga0335069, IMG submission 206714) | Soil microbial communities from Loxahatchee National Wildlife Refuge, Florida, United States - Lox_Sample_1.1 | ecosystem: Environmental > Terrestrial > Soil > Wetlands | place: USA: Florida... | reverse complement strand
GATCCCCAGGGCCCAGGAGGCCTCCCGGATGGAGTGGGGCACCAGCTTGATGAGTTCCTCGGTGGTGCGGGTCACGATGGGGATCATCATGAAACCCAAAGCCACCCCGCCCGCGATGGCCGAAAAATGGCCCATGGTGCGCACCAAGAGGGTATAGGCCACGATGCCCGTCACGATGGAAGGCACGCCCGAAAGCACGTCGGAGGTGAAGCGCACCGCCCAGGCGAATTGGTTTTTCTTGCCGTACTCGGCCAGGTAAACCCCGGCGAAGATCCCAATGGGCAACCCCACGCAGGAAGCGATCAAAACCAGGGTCAGGGTGCCCACGATGGCGTTTGACATGCCACCGCCCGGAACGCCCACGGGGGTCGGCAGGTGGGTGAAAAAGGTGAAGTCCAGCCGGTGGATGCCTTGCACCAAGACATAAAGGATCAGGCTGGCCAGGGGCACCATGACCAAGAAAGCGGCCGTCCCACAGAGGAAAACCATCAGGCGGTCGATGAATTTGCGCCGGGCTTGGAAATCAAGGTTCATGGTCAGGCCTTCCCCGTTTGGAATTTCTTGGTGGTGACCCAAACCAAGAGGTTGGCCACGATGTTAAGCACCAGGGTGATGGCCATGAGGAGCAGGCCGATTTCGGCCAGCGCCGAGATGTAAAGGTCGCTGTTGGCCTCGGAAAACTCGTTGGCGATCACGCTGGCCATGCTATGGGAAGGGGCCAAGAGGTTCGCCGAAACCAGCGGCGTATTGCCGATGACCATGGTGACGGCCATGGTCTCGCCCAAAGCCCTTCCCAAAGCCAACATGACGGCGCCCAAGACCCCGACCTTGGAGGGTTTCAAGACCGCCAGCGACATGGTTTCCCAGCTGGTGGCGCCCAACGCACGGGCCGATTCGCGGAAGGGGTTCGGCACCGCCTCGAACACTTCCCGGCTGATCGCCGTGATGGTGGGCAGGATCATGATGGCCAGGATGACGCCGGCGGTTAAAAGCGAGAGCCCCGTGGAGGGTCCCTTAAAAAAAGGGCCGGGAATCTTCATCAGGATCGGATCCACGTAAACCCGCATGAAGGGGGCCAGCATGAAGATGCCCCAAAGGCCGTAAACCACCGAGGGAATGGCCGCCAAGATCTCGATGATGAAGGCCACGGGTTCGCGCAGCTTCTGGGGCGCCAGTTCGGTGAGGAAAAGCGAGATGCCCAGCCCCAGGGGCGTGGCGATCAACAGGGCCAAAAGCGAGGACATCAAGGTGCCGTAAACAAAGGACACCGACCCAAAAACTTGGTTGACCGGATCCCAGTCCTGGGTGGTGAGAAACTTCCAGCCCATCGTGTGGATCGAAAGGCCCGCGGCCTTGAACAAGGTGAAGGCCGTCAAAAACGCCAAGAACAGGATGAGGAAGGCGAAAAAGGCCGTCAGGGCATGGAATAAACGGTCACCCAAGGCGGATTTGGTGATGCCCATCCAAGCCAGGGGCCCGGAAGTGGAACCGGAGGCCGTTTCGGTCGGGGAGTTCACGGAAGGCTCTCTTTCAAACAAAATTTGGATTTGGCGTCGAGGTTGGAATCGTTAAGACCGGCCCCCCTCAGGGGACCCGCCTGAAAGATTCCCTCTTTCAGTCCGGCATAAAAGAAGGGGCGGGCCTTAAAGGCCCGCCCTTCCCGTTCGGCTTGCGGCTTAGTACTTAACCTGCGCGATCTTGTCCTTGACCTTCGCGATCAACGAATCCGGCAAAGGCGCGTAGTAGAGGTCCTTGGCTTCGGCTTCGCCGCCGGTCAAGTACCAATTCAGGAAGTCCACGATGGCCTTGCCCGCGGCATGGTCGCTGTAGTTGCGGTAAACGAGCAACCAGGTGAAACCGCAGATCGGATAGGAATCCGCACCCGCGGCGTTGGTGATCATCACCCGGAAGTCCGCCGGCATGTGCTTCAAAGCGCCGTTGGCGGCCGCGGTAGTCGACTCAATGGTCGGCTCCACGAAGACGCCCGAGCGGTTCTTGACCACAGCGTAGGTCAGGTTGTTCTTGATGGCATAGGCCAACTCAACGTAGCCGATGGTCCCCGGAATCTGGGAAATCAAGCCCGCCACGCCCTCGTTGCCCTTGCCGCCCACGCCCACCGGCCACTTCACCGAGGTGCCGAAACCCACGAGCCCGGCCCACTTGGTGCTGACCTTGGTCAGGTAGTTGGTGAAGATGTTGGAGGTCCCGCTGCCATCCGAACGGTGCGCCACCGTGATGTTCAGATCCGGCAAGGAAACGCCCGGGTTCACGTCGGCGATCTCGGCGTCATTCCACTTGGTGACCACGCCCATATAGATGTCCACGATCGCTTCCGGGGTCAGCTTGAGCTTGGTGGTCACGCCCGGGATGTTGTAGGCCAAAGCCACGGCCCCCGCCACCGTCGGGAAGTGGATCACACCGGCCCCCACCTTCGAGATCTGGTCGTCGGTCATCGGGGCGTCGGAGGCGCCGAAGTTGACCGTACCGGCCGTCAACTGTTGGATGCCGCCGCCCGAGCCGATCGACTGGTAGTTGATCTGCACGCCGGTCTTCTGGTTGTACTCATAGAACCACTTGGAGTAAATCGGGTAGGGGAAAGTCGCGCCCGCCCCGTTCACCGTCAAGGCTTGGGCAACCTGGGCGCCAGTCAGCGTCAAGGCAGCCACCGCTCCTAACATGATTTTTTTCACATTTTTCATCTGATAGTCCCTCGCTTTAGAGTTTTTCGATTCTAATTTGTGAAGCTCAGTCCAATGTTACAGGTGTGTTAAATCCATGACCCTCCCGAAGGAGGGAAACCATCCCGCCCCCCTGATGGGCGGGATGGCCCCGAAAGGATGGTTAGAAGTTGGCGATGCAATCCACGTAAGTGATGGATTCCAGGTTCCGGCCCGAGCCGCCCGGCCCGCTGTTGTTGCCCAAAGCGGCCAAGTAGGCGTAATACTCGTGACCCACCAGCCATTGCGAAATCTTCAACTGAACCTTGTCCTGCAAACCATAGGTCAAGGAACCGAAGGCATACTGGCGGTTGGTGAAGCCCGGATCGTCATCCGTCAAGTAGGCCAATTGGCTGTTGGGGTCCAAGGAAGCCACAGCCAAGGTGCCGGCGAAATCGCCCGCGCTCTTGATCGCGCCCAAGTCCACGCCGAACCACAAGCCATACTGGTTGGTGAACTTGCTGCTGTACTGCCCGGCGGCAGCCAAGGGCAGATTGGAACCCGTCAGGTTGTCCGTCACATGCAGGGTCCACTTCAAGGGCAGGCCGCTGAGCGAGTGCTTGAAGGTCAACATGGCTTCTCCCATGTGCCAGTCGTGCAACAACCCATGGTCCAAAACGTTGCCGTCCGCAGTGGTCCCATTGTTGCTCAAACCAGTGGCCAAGGTCGTGATCAGAGAAGTCCCATTGGGGATGTACTCATAGCCGACCATAACGCCCAAAGCAGTGTCAGTGTCAAACTTGAAGGCATCTTCAAGCTGGAGATTGTCCATGAACTGATCCGGGGTGGTCTTAGCGGCTTCGTTGACCAACTCGAAATAAGTGGCGCGGAACTTCAAATCGTTGTTCGACAGTTCCACCAAGGCACCTTCGGGCTGGATGTCCGGATCCCAGGTGATGGAAGTCTTGGTCAAGGGATTAGCCATCTTGCCGGCGGTGAACTTCACATGCCCCCCCAAGGCGGCCGGGGTGTAGGTGATGGAAGCCGTATCGATGTCGATGGTCGGATTCACCATCGCGTTATCGAAGGTGTTGTTTTCGCTATTGGGGTTGTTGTTGGCCCCCGTGGCGATGCGGAAGTTGGCGGAGAAATCACCAAAGTCCTTCATGGCCCCCAAGCGCGCGCGGTAACGGCCGCGGCTGGAGTCCAAGATCGTCACACCCGCGAGGTTGGAGTTCTGGGTGATGAAGGCGTAGCGAAGACGCACGTCCCCATAAAACTTCAGCTTCAACTGATCCTCGATGTTCGACACCCGGCTGGACATGGAACCTAGCGCGCTGTTCACGTCGTCCATCGCGTCGGTCATATCCTGCGAGTCCTGCGAATCCATCGTGTCCTTGGCGAAAGCCGGCGCATTCAGGGCAACCAGCGCGCCCGCCAAAAACAGTCCAAACAGCCAAAACCGTTTCATACTCGCTCCTTTTGTTTTAATACTTTGCGTCCTCTCCGGCCCCAGCGGCCCGAAGACCGGCGACCGCCGGCAAGGAAGCAAAGAATGGGGCGAACTATAAGCACCGGCCCCACGGGGGTTGTTGCCGCAAAGTTAAATGCGTGTAAACTCTGCCCTTTTCTTGGAAGAGACCCCCAACCGGCGGTAGCGCGAAACGGGGAAACCTTACCGGCGCGGGAATTTATTTTTATTTTTTCCGGAAATTGGCCGGAAGCTTTTGAGGCCCAACTAGGGGTTGGGCCGCGCGCGCAACCAGCGGGTCATCCCAGATGAAAGAAAAAAAGACCGGCCTGGGCGCAAAGCGATCCCAAAACCATTCCCGCTAAAACATCCGTGGGATAATGGACGCCCAGGTAAACCCTGGAAAAACCCACCAGGGAGGCCCAGGCCAAAGCCGGCAGGGCCAACCAAGGGCAAGCCGCCGTGAGGAGGGTGGCCACCAAAAAAGCCGCGGCCGTGTGGCCCGAGGGAAAACTGAATTCATCCGGCGGGACGATTAAAAATTGGACGCCCGCCAAGGACTTGAAAGGCCGGGGCCGGCGGATGCCTTTTTTGAGCAGGTAATAAAGGGACAATTCCAAACCGAAAGCCAAAAGACCCGCGGCCACATAGGGCCCCGACCCGGGCAGCCCCATCCAAAGGATCAAGCCCGCCACGGCGCAGGAAACGGCGTCCGCGCTCCTGGAAAGAACGTAGAAAATTCGCTTCCAGATTTTTCGATCCAGTTTTCCGAAAACCAGGTAAAAAACCTTGGAATCCCAAAGGGTCACTTGTCGCATCAAAACCCGGACCATGTTGTCCCAACCTTGAATTAATGAGGCTTTTCGACAAGGGGAGCTTATAAACCGGGTGTTTCGCCCTTGTAAAAAAAGAATCAAAAGGCCGAAACTTATCCACAGGCCGCCTGAGGGGCTTTCTCAAACAATTCCTTCCAAAAAACCAATAAAAGGGCTATTTTTAAGCCTTTACAGCGAATTAACATGGGGAAACCAAAGATTCCTCTTATATAGTCAGGCTCAATGCCCCCGGGGTCCCCTTGCGGACACCAACCCCGGATCCAAAGGACTGCCATGCCGACTTTAGGTTCCATCGACGTAGGCTCCAACGCCATGCGCTTGGCCATCGGTTTCGTGGACCGCCACCGCAACCTGCACGTGGTGGAGGACATCCGGGAACCGGTGCGCCTGGGGCAGGATGTTTTCACCAAGGGTTCCATCAGCCGGGCCACCACCCAAAAAGCCGTGGAAGCCTTCCAACGTTTCCGCGAAGTCATCGAACAGCACCAAGTCGTGCGGGTGCGGGCCGTGGGCACCAGCGCCCTTCGGGAGGCGCGCAACCGGGACATCTTCCTTAAGAAAATCGCCCAAACCAGCGGCATCGAGCTCAAGACCATCGGCAGCGAGGAGGAAGCCCTCTTGGTGTACTTGGCGGTCTCCAAGAAGATCGCCCTGGAAGGCAAGACCGCCATGCTCATCGACATCGGCGGGGGCAGCGTCGAGGTGACCCTGGCGCGCAACGCCAAGATCCTGGCCACCGAGAGCTTCAAGATGGGCGCGGTCCGGCTCATGCAGGTCTTGGAGCAAAAAACCTACGGCGAGAAGAAATTCAACCTCATGCTCCAGGAATACGTGGAGGCCGCCCGCAAGCGCTTCAACCAAAAATTGGCCGGCCAGAAAGCCGAGATCTGCGTGGGAACCGGCGGGAACGTCGACGCCCTCTCGGACCTCAAGGGCCAGCTGCTGAAATCGCCCGACACCCAGTTCGTGACCCAAAAAGAACTGGAAACGCTCATCGCCAAACTGCGCAAACTTTCCTACGAGGACCGCATCCTGAAGTTGGGCCTGAGGCCCGACCGGGCCGACGTCATCGTGCCGGCGGCCATCGTGTTGCGGGAAATCATGAAGGTGGGCCGGGTCTCCCGGGTCTACATCCCCCATGTGGGCGTGAAGGAAGGCATCCTGATCGACATGGTGTCCGAGCTTTTGAGCGGCAAACCCGCCCTGCACCGCGACGAAGTGTTGTCCGCCGCCAAACAACTGGGCCAGAAATACCAATACGACGAACCCCACGCCGGGCAGGTGGCCAAGTTGGCCGTGGAGCTTTTCGAAAAGACCAAGAAACTCCACCGCCTCAGCGACGACCACCGCCTGCTTTTGGAAGCCGCCGCCACGGTCCACGACGTGGGCCAATTCGTCAATTACGCGGCCCACCACAAGCACTCTTACTACCTCATCCGCTCGTCCCAGATCATGGGCCTCAATGACCATCAGGTGGAGCTGGTGGCCAACATCGCCCGCTATCACCGCAAGGCCATGCCCCTTTTGAAGCACGATTCCTACCGGGCCTTGGAGCCCAAGGACCGGCTCATTGTTTCCAAACTGGCGGCCCTCCTGCGGGTGGCGGACGCCATGGACCATGAGCACGCCTCCAAGGTCACCGGTTTCAACGTCCAGTACAAACGGCCTCACTTTTCCGTCGCCTTACGGGGGCACCACGATCTTTTGCTCGAGAAATGGTCCTTGCTTAAAAAAGGCGACTTGTTCGAGAAGGTCTTCAAAGTCAAATTCGCGGTGAGGAGCTAAACGTGGCCCCCAAATTAAACCCCAAGGAAATCGAGGGCAAACTGATCGCCGTGGAAGGCCTGGACGGCTCGGGCAAATCCACCCAGATCCGCCTGCTCAAGCGCTGGCTGGAATTGGAAGGCTATAAGGTGTTCTTCACCGAGTGGAACTCCTCCGAACTGGTGAAAAAGGCCACCCGCAAGGGCAAAAAAAAGAAACTGCTGACCCCCACCACCTTTTCCTTGATCCATTGCACGGACTTCGCCGACCGCTATGAACGCCAAATCCTCCCGCTTTTGAAGGGCGGTTACATCGTCCTGGCCGACCGCTACGTTTACACGGCCTTCGCCCGGGACGCGGTCCGGGGATGCGACAAGGATTGGCTGCGCAAGCTTTACCGCTTCGCCCGCAAGCCCGACATCACCTTTTTCTTCGAGTTGCCCCTGGAAGTGGCCCTCGGCCGGATCCTGGAAGGGCGCCCGGCCCTCAAATACCACGAGGCCGGCATGGACATGGGTTTCTCCAAGGACCCTTACGAATCCTTCCGGATTTTCCAGGGCAAGATCTACGAGGAATATGGGCGGATCTTCAAGGAGTTCCCCGCCGAGCGGGTCAACGCCACCGAGCCTTCGGAGCTGCAACAATCCAAGATGCGGGACATCGTGAAAAAGCGCATCGACCTGAAGTCCTTTAAGCTCAAAGCCCAGGGGGTCCGTTTATGAAATCCAAGCGTTTTTACGGCAAGGGCCTGCCGAACGTCGACCCGGGCCAACTGAAGGGCACCTTGATCGTTTTGGAGGGCTCGGACGGCAGCGGCCGCTCGACCCAGATCGGGCTCCTCCAAAATTGGCTGGAGCGCCGGGGGTTTCCAACCGTGGTGGTGGGCCTCAAGCGTTCCGAACTGGTGGGCGAGGCCCTGGCCGAGGCCATGCGCGGCAACACCCTCAACGCCATCACCCTGAACCTCTTTTACGCCACGGATTTCGCCGACCAGCTGGAGCGGGTCATTTTGCCCTCGCTCAAGGCGGGTTTCGTGGTGTTGGCCGACCGCTACATCTACACCCTGATGGCGCGGGACATCGTGCGGGGCTCGTCCCTGGAATGGCTCAAGGAAATCTACGGCATCGCGCTTGTCCCCGACGCGGTCTTTTACTTGAACGTCAGCCCCAAGATCTTGGCGGAGCGCAATTTCCGAAAGCGCGGCTTTTTGGATTACTGGGAATCGGGCATGGACATCCAGCGGGTGGGCGGCATGTACGACAACTTCATCAAGTACCAGGCCAAGCTGCACCGCATCTTCGAGGCCCTGCAGAAGGAATACGGCTTCACCAGCATCCACGGCAGCAAGTCCGTGCGGGCGGTGTTCAAGGAAATCAAAACCAAGGTCGAGAAGATCCTGACCGCCTCCTCGGCGGCCGAAAGGGGCGCGGCGGCGCTGGAAGTTTCCGCCGTCTCCGCCGAAAACGCGGAAGCCCCCCCGGAAGACGACGCCCCGGCCAAATAAAAACGGCCTTTCCACTTGTCAAAGATGGAAAGGCCATCAATTTCCCTGAAACTAATCCAACGTCACCCGAAGATCCGGCGCCTGCGCGGATAAAAAAGTGGTTTGTGTCGGAATTGTCCCCGCATAAGTTGAGCCAATCGAAAAGGCGGTCGACGAGGTTTGGGTTTCAATATAACCTTCCGTGAAATCATCAGCCAACCCGGCATAAGTCGGATTTGTGGTGGAAACAACCCTCAATCCTGCCCACAAATAGGTTCCAGCAGGAATCGACGTCGACATAGCTGTCGTATTTCGGAAAACCGTTCCGGAAGTAAAGGCGGAAACCGTAGTCGCGACCAATTTGGTTAGAGTTTGGGCCGTCTTGTTCGGCGGTGCAGGCGAACTGAACAATCCAACTTCCCGCACACTCGTCGTGCCAGCGCTGGGTGTAAAACCTTCAATGAATTTCGGCGTAATGGCCGTAGCGGTTTGCCCCAGATAGACAAAATAAGCCGTGGTACTAACTCCGGTAAAAGCGGCGCTCGAAGCCTCCAATTTAGACCGGAAGACCCTGTCCGAAAGCCGCTGCAGGTTCGCGGTCGTCCCACCTATCCCGCTAACCGTGACTACGCCCGTATCGGTGATAGTCGCATCCCCCGACATAGGGTTACCAACCGCGTTTCTATTGGAATCCCACTGAAAAATATTTCCATCCGCTCGTTGAAGAAAGCTAGGAATGATTCTTTCAAAGGTAATACCATCCGTCCCAACTGTAATCGGGATTGTACCAAAATGAAAAATCCAAACGGATAACCAATTAGCACTATTGTCAAGAGCATTAGAGACTTCAGCAACAAGACTACCGCCAATCATTTTATCGGATGTATCAAAATCCGCGGCCCTCGTCAGAATATAAGGAACCCCACTCGATCCGGTTTGGGTTACAACGTATATCCCGTTATTAGCCGGTGTCGACTCCCCATTAACTAAAATCCGATCGTTCACGCTAACCGCATTAGAATTAATACTCAAAGCACCATTCGTTGTCGCGGTTAGTGTCGCGCCAGCGCCCGCCGCACCATTATTATAGGAATTTGAAGGAAGTGCGCTCAGCGTTGTCCAAAAAACGGGTTCTTTGTATGCGCCCGCTGATATCGTGCTCAGGGATACAGATTTCCATTCCGTCCCATCTGCCACCAAAACATTTCCGGATGTCGGGGTTGTTGATCCCAAAGGCGCTCCATTAATCTTTACAACCGTATTTGCCGAAGAAGGGCCCGTCACGTCCCCATTCAAATTCCCCAGACTCCCCGTCACACTTCCGTCGGCGTCCGTAATGTACCAGCCGTTATTATTTTCGTAATTTAAGCTGTTATTCACGGCTATCGTTATGGGATTTTTTATCTTCTTGTCGGTCCCACTAACCGTTTCAATGAACTCAATAGTGTCCTGAACCGTGTCTTGATTGTTAACTTCGATTCTTTTGATTACACGGATGTTTCCGGCAGCGGGAGATCCGCAGATGGTAACCTCAGTCGTGCCATTCGTTGGCGTAATGATGTCGGACAGGTATTGAGTGACGGCACCTGTCGTAATGTTTAAATCGACTATCGAAACCGTAACCACCATTTGATTCGTCGTCGCCGCCGACCCGCGCGCCACCTTCATTTGCGTGTTTTGATCCAAGAGATACATAAGCCCTCCCTAAAAAAAGAAATATAAAATGTCACATAAAAGTACACCCACAACAAATCAAAAACAAGGTGCCCCAACTCGCCCATTAAATAAAAGTCATAAAAAGTGCATTTTAAAAATATTTTCGTATCACAAAGCGCGAACAGGCCAACTGCGGCCTTTTAACGAATAAACAACCAGTTCGAAGTCCTTTTTGTTGCGTATCGACGACCAAACGGTTTCAAGCTAAACTCTATTCGAGTACCGAACAGGAGCCGAGCTTGCCCAGTTTCCAAACACTTTCTTATCCCCTGATTTTTTTGGCGGCTTTTGCTTGCGCATTAGTAGGTCTAAACCCAACTTTTTATTTAGACGACAGTCCCGAATTTCCAACCGCTGCCGCCCTTTTGGGCATCGTTCATCCCCCCGGTTATCCCCTCTACACACTCTTAGGCCGCCTGACTGCCTCTTTACCGTTTCCGCCTTGTTTTTGTGCGAACTTGACGGCCGCCCTTTTGGGGTCATTGGTTTGCGTCCTTTTATTTCATTTACTTCGCGGCTTGTTGCGATTGCCCTTCGCCCTTAGCCTCGCCTTTTCTCTGCTGTGGATGGGAGGAGCCACCTCTTATCGCGGAGCCTTGAGCGCGAAAACAGGCATTTACGAACTGACCGCCGTCTTTTTATTGACCGTCCTGATTTGTTGTTTAGAAAAAAGATGGGTTTTAGCCTCTGT
>Ga0335069_10015607_pt1 | contig 10618 bp, 7 predicted proteins | sample Lox_Sample_11_FD_206714 | JGI IMG/M metagenome (GOLD analysis project Ga0335069, IMG submission 206714) | Soil microbial communities from Loxahatchee National Wildlife Refuge, Florida, United States - Lox_Sample_1.1 | ecosystem: Environmental > Terrestrial > Soil > Wetlands | place: USA: Florida... | reverse complement strand
ACAGCGGCACGATCTCGTTGACCGGCGCCCGCGTCCGCTCGTTCCAGGCCCGGCGCAGGAACGGCTCGGCGCCGTCCAGGTCCCCCAGGCGGAAGGTCTCCGCGCCAATGCGGGTCCACAGGTCGGACAGGAGCGCGGTGCGCCCGGTGAACCGCGCCTCGGCCGCGCTGGTGAGGTCCTTCATGCCCTGGATGTCTTTCCTGCGCTGCGCCGCGGCAAAGAGCCGGCCGTAGGCCACCACGGCCACGTCGTCCGCCGCTCCGACCAGCTGGATGTACAGCGGCTGGGCCTCGTCCATCCGCCCCGCCTGCCACAGCGCCTCGGCGCGCAGCAGCAGGAAGTCGCTCTTCCACGGTTCGGGGAAGCTCGACGGGTCCGTCTTCTGCGTGAGCGCCAGCAGGTCAGCGAAGCTCCCCTGCTTCTGCTCCAGGGAGCCCAGCAGCACCGCGGCGTAAGGGAACAGGCGGGAAGCCTGGTACGAGCCCGCCAGGAGCTCCAGGGCCTGCCGGGCCCCCGTGTCGTTGGACAGCGCCTGCAGCGCCAGGGCCTTGTGCAGCAGCGCCTGCGGGGTGAACTCCGCGTCCGCCGGGCCGGCCAGGAACTTGTCCAGGCTGTCCACGGCCAGCGAGTAGCTCTTCAAGCCGTACAGGGAGAGGCCCTTCCACAGCGGCACGTACGAGAAGTAGCGGGTGGTGCGGTAGCGGACCTCGATGTCCCCCATCAACTGCACCGCGTCCCGGTAACGCTCCAGGCGGTAAAGGCACACCGCGCGCCGGTACTGCACGTCGGAGATGCGCTCCGAGAGCGGGTAGGCGGCGACGAACTGGTCGTAGGACTCCAGCGCCGCGGTGTAGTTCTTGCCGAGGTAGCGGCTCTCGGCTTCGGCAAAGAGGGCGTCCTCTGCAGGGGCCGCGAACAATCGGCCCGCGCCGCCGAGCAGCAGGACAAGGCACACGATCTTTGATGTCATTCTATCTGCAAATGATACTGCCGGCCTCGGCGTTCTTCAATCCGCCGTCCAGCCCCGCGGCGCTGCGGTCCCGTGACCCGGTCCGAAGGCGGTGACCGCCCGATCCCGGGCCCGGCGCCTACCGCGCGGCGGGAACCGGGGGCGGGTCGAACTCTCCCCGGGGGTCGATGCGCACCAGGTGAATGTACTCGCCGCCGTAGCGGCGCACGAGAGACGGGATGCTGGTCCTGAGGTTGCGCTCCATGACCACGACCTGGAACGCACCGTCCGCGTCGAAGTACGGCAGGAGCACGACCAGGTGGTGATGCTGGCGCAGCGTCGGCGTTCCCTCGGAGACCGCCGACGACGGGGCGTTCACCGAGCCGATGTAGATCTTGCCCGGGTCCCGCCGCGCAAGGAAGTACAGCAGTCCCTGGAGACGGGGCACCGGGTAGCCCACGTCCCGTATGTACGCCAGGTGATCGGCGTCACGGACATCGATGTCGGCGTCCGCGGGAACGTTCCCCGCCTGTTCCTGGACCAGCGTGCGCGCCAGTCCGCGGCTCCAGTCCAGGCCGAACCACGGGTCCATCTCTTCTTCGAAGCGCGTGCTCCAGGGATTGTCCCTGCCGGCGTTCCTGGACTTGAGAGCGTCGATCTCCATGGGGTGGCCGGCCAGGGGCGCGTACAACCCGTCCACCACCCACTTTGCGAACCCCGAGCAGTTGAAGCCGCCGCGCGCCGCGGGGGCACCGGTGGCGATGTAGACCATGCGCCCCGAGCCGTCCATCGCGCCGTCGTCCATGTCGCGCAGCGTCGGAAGCCGGGACTCCAGAGTCCTCACGATCCCCTGCAGGTGCTGGTCTTCCGCAGTCGGGGATGGCTTCAGCAGCAGCGACCAGTCCACCGCCGCCGCGCTCCACTCCACGATGGAGGAAAGCGGCGCCGTGAGCACGCGGTCGAACGTCACCGGGAGCGCGATCCCGGCCTGGAACGGCTCCCCGAACAGCCAGGCATCCATTACCGTGCGGTCCCCGTCCGGAAAGATGCGCACGTAGGTACCGGGATCGTCCTGGACGAAGACCTTCACCTGCACGAACGACCCGTCCGCCAGGCTGCGCTTGATGATGAAGGTGCCGGCACTGTCCAGCGGGTAGCCCGCCCCGCGCGGATTGGAGAACACCAGGTACAGCGCGCCTTCCTGCTGCCGCACCTGGAAACGTACGCGCGCCGCTCCCGACTCCTGCGTGATGATCCGAGGCCTCTGCGCCGCCACGTCCCTGCTCGTGGCAAAAATGACATCGGAGAGCCGGGCGCGCGCCTCGCAGTTCTCGGCCGGGACGGACAGGGAGGCCGGTGCGCCGATCGCGCTCCCGCCGAATACGGGTGGCAGGGAGACGAGCGCAAGGACGGCCACGAGGCCGGCGAGAACCGAGCCGGTCACGGGCGCGCGGGTTGCGCGGCCGCCGCGGGCCGTCGCCGGGGCAGCGTGCCGGTCAGGCAAGCAACGTGTCCGCATCGACAGAATCCGGGACCTGGCCACGGCGGGCAGCAAGGGCCGTGCGGTCCGAGGCGAAAAGCGGGCTGATCTCGATGGCGTGGACCGACCTCCCCTGCTGGTCGCGCGGGACCCGGATGCCGATGTCACCCAGCCACCGGGCGGCCTGTTCGACCTGGCCCTGGCGGCAGGTCTCGATGGAATCCAGCCCCTCGCGGTTCTTGAGCGGAGAGAACTCCTCCTCGCGCTCCGTTTCGAAGAACAGCGCGGTCTCCGCGAGCGGAATGGAGTCGAAGATGAACCTCTCGAGCTTCACGACGTCCCTCTCCTGAGTTTCGGCTCCCCCGGCGGCGGGATTGAGGGTCTTCGCTTTCTTGCGCGCCAGGTGCCACGGCAGCACCAGCCGCGGGTCCTTCAGAAACGACACGTCCAGCAAGTGGATGGCCGGCGAGCCCTGCAGGTAGCGCAGGCGGCCATCCGGGGCGCGCTCGTGCATGAGGGCGGGGTCGAGATCGGAATACTCTATTACGGCGGGCCGTCCTCCCGAGGTCACGATGACCCCGAGCTTCTCCTCGGGGTACGCCTTGGCAATGACCTTGGAGGAGACCTGGGACCCCGCCCGGCAATGGAAGCCGAGAAACAGCGGGTCCGGCACCCGCACCAGGGGATTGTCCACCTGGAAGTAGAACAGGTGGTGGACCCCTTCGGACTCCAGCGCTTCCAGCAGTCCGGCCGCGCGCAAGGCGTCGATCACCCCGCCGTGACCGTTGGGGTTGAAGAACAATCCGCCGTGCGGCGCCATCACCAGGAGACCGTCCGGTGACAGCGACGGCAGGATGGCCTGCGGGAACAAGTGCACCGAGTCGCGGCCCAGCCCGAACCAGCCCATGGAGCGGAAGTACTCCTCCGTGGCGGCGTGGTTCTGTGGACCGGTCATTACGAGCCACGGGATGCGCGCGCCGTAGCGGCGCCGCGCGGCGAGCAGCTTCTCCGCGAACAGGGCGAAGAGCGTGAGCTTGCGGATGGGGGTGACGGGGAACATCCCCTTGGGTCCATCGAATCCCAGCCGCGATCCCTGCCCGCCGGCAACCGTGAGGAACGCGCACGTACCCCGGCGGATCGCCTCCTCGCCTTCTTCAGACGCGGTGGGGTCGCGGCGGCTCTCCTCCAGCGCGACGTACGGGGCGGGCTCCAGCGGGCCGCCGGCCAGGGTGGATCCCGCGCCCGCAGGCGACGGGGACCCGGTCACCGCGTTTCGCAACTGCTGCACTTCCGAGAGGTCCAGGGTCGCGAGGTCGTCCAGGAGCCTGTTGCGCATCTGCGGCGGGCGGTCGGCCCAGTGCGCAAAAAGGTGCCCTTGCCCTGCCGCCTCGAAACGACGGCGCAGGTCCGCCGCCGGGTCGGAGGGGGCAGCGACCGCGGGCGCCGATAGCGCCGCGGGCTCGGTAAACGGCACTGCGGGCTCGGCCGCGGATGCCGCGGGCTCGGCAACCGGCACCGCGGGCTCGGCCGCGGATGCCGCGGGCTCGAAGTCCAGCTCGGGCTCCATCGTGGGCCTTGCGGGAGGATCCAGTGGAGGCTCGCCGGGCGGCATGCGTTCCCACTCCGCGGTTGAGGCCGCGGTGTGGCGGCTGGTCATGAGGGCATCGATCAGGTCGGACCGGATCTCGGCAAACCGAGCCGCGATGTCCGGCGGAACTGATCCCAGCTCCGCCCACAGGCGGTTTTTTGCGCCCTCGATGGTGAACTTCTGCTCGTAAAGAAGGTGGCGGAAGCGCATGAGCAGGCGAACGTCGTTGGCGGAGTATTCCCGCCGGCCGCTCAACCCTTTCTTCGGAGAAAGCAGCGGGAGCTCGCTTTCCCAGTAGCGAATGACGTGGGGCTTGACACCCAGGAGCCGTGCCACTTCTCCGATGGTCCACGCTCTCATCGAGCTTTCTTCCTGCGCGCCGGGGCCCGCGCGGCCTTGCGCCGGGCCGGGGAAGCCGGGGGCGCCGCGATCCCTTCCGCGTCCCCCGACGGCCGTTCCACGGCTTGCCGAGCGCGGTTGGCCTTCGAGGCGCCGCCGGCTCCCTTCTCTCCTTCCGCGCCGGCTGCGCCCGCCGGCCGCCTGCGCGTGCGGTCCGCCTTGGCGCTCTGCCGGAACTCCACCGTGACCGGTACCTGCGCGAAACCGAGATCCCTGCGGATGCAGTTCTCCAGGTACTGCGCGTAGCCCTCGGGGAAGCCGCTGGTGCGGTTGACGAACGCGACAAATCGAACGGGGTTGGTTCCCACCTGCGTCACGAACCGGATCTTGTAGTTCTTTCCGCGCACCGGCAGCTTGTAGTGCGTCATCCAGCCCTTCAGCGCCTGGTTGAGACGCCCGGTGCCCGCGCGCCGGTGCAGCTGGCTCCACTGGGTGACCGCGGTGTCCAGGAGCGACCGTACGCCGTAGCCCGTGAGGGAACTGACGGGCACGATGGGCGCAAAGGCGAGCACCGGGAACTGGAAGCGGATCATCTCGCGCACCGACTCGCGCACGGCGGCGGTATCCTTCTGCAGGTCCCACTTCCCAGGGGCCAGGATGATGCCGCGGCCTTCCTTCACCGCCTGCGCCGCGATCTTCTTGTCCTGGTCCACGATCCCCAAAGCGGCATCGAACATCAGCACCACGATGTCCGCGCGGCCGATGCTCTCTATGGCCCGGTTCACGGAGTAGTACTCCACCGCGTCCACGACCCTGGCTTTGCGGCGGATTCCGGCGGTGTCCAGGATCCGAAGCCGCCTGCCCTGGTGCGTGAAGGTGCCCTCCACGACGTCGCGCGTGGTGCCCGCGACCGGCGAGACGATGGAACGCTCCTCGCCCAGGAGGCGGTTGGCCAGGCTCGACTTGCCCGTATTCGGCTTGCCCAGCACGGCGATGCGGATCTCCGGACCCGCCAGGTACCCACGGCCAGCAGGCGCTTCATGTGACGCGGCCGGAGTGGCGGCGGGCGCAACGGCGGCGTCCCCCGGGGTTGCGGCGTCCCCCGGGGTTGCGGCGCCCCCCGGGGTTGCGGCGTCCCCCGGGGTTGTCGGGCTCCCCGACGCCTCGAGCAGCCCGGCCACGGTCTCGCGCAGCCGATCCACGCTCCTGCCGTGCGCGGCGGACACCCCCACCACGCGGTCGAACCCGTGCGCGTGCGCGTTCCACACCAGGGAGTCGCGGTCCGGCGTGTCCACCTTGTTGACGACCAGCAGCACCTTGTCCGAGTGCGGCCGCATCAGGCGGAAGAACTCCTCGTCCTCCGCCGTGGTCTCCAGGACGTCGGTCACGAGCAGCAGCAGGTCCGCTTCCCGCGCCGCCTCCAGGGATCGCCGCGCGACCTCGCGGTCCAGGTCACGCGCATCCGCGGAGAACCCGCCGGTGTCCACCAGCCGGACCCGTCGGCCGCCGAGCGTGCATTCCACCTCCACGGTGTCCCGCGTGATGCCGGGGTCCGCGTGCGTGATGGACCGCCGGCGCCCGATCAGCGCATTGAACAGCGTGGACTTGCCCACGTTGGGGCGCCCGATGATGGCCACCTCGGGCAGGCGCCCGGCGGACGCGGCGCCCCGCCGGGCCCGGGGCTGCGCCTCAGCGGACCCGGATCTCAAGGCGGTCCTCCATCCAGTCCCGCACGGCCTGCTCGATCTCGCGGCCGGACTTCATGGGCATGATCGTGCGCACAAAGGCCTCGGCCTCCATGCTTCCCACCGAGCGGACGATGCGCTTGATGATCGGGATCCCGATCGGGCCCATGGAGAAGCTGTCCAGGCCCATCCCGAGGAGCACCACGGTGGCGAGCGGGTCGCCGGCGAGCTCGCCGCACATCCCGACGGGAATCCCGTGTGCGTGCCCGTTCTCTATGGTCGTGCGGATCAGGCGCAGCACCCCGGGGTGGAACGGCTCGTAGAGGTAGGCAACTTTCTCGTTGCCGCGGTCCACCGCCAGCGTGTACTGGATCAGGTCGTTGGTCCCGATGGAGAAGAAGTCGGCGCGGGACGCCAGGATGTCCGAGGTGACCGCTGCGGAGGGGACCTCGATCATGATGCCCGTCGGCACGTCGGGCCGGAACGGCCGCCCCTCCCGGGTGAGGTCTCCCTTGACCTCTGCCAGGATCTCCGCGATGCGGTCCAGCTCCGCGGGGCCCGAGATGAGCGGAAACATGATCCGCAGGGCGCCGTGCACGGAAGCGCGCAGCAGCGCCCGCAGCTGTGTCTTCAGGACCTCGGGCCGCGCCAGGCAGAAGCGGATGGCGCGCCAACCCAGCAGGGGATTGCCGTCCGGTGCCAGGTGGTAGCCGGGGATGACCTTGTCCCCTCCCAGGTCCAGCGTGCGTATGGTGACCGTGCGCCCGGCCATCACCGTCAGCACCGAGGTGTACGCGGCCACCTGCTCTTCTTCCGTGGGGGCGTGGCCGGGCTGCAGGAACAGGAACTCCGATCGGAAGAGCCCGATGCCGTCCGCCCCGTGGGCCAGTACACCCTCGGCCTCCTGCGGCACCTCGATGTTCGCCTCTATGAAGAGGCGCTTGCCGTCCAGCGTCTCGGCGGGAAGGTCGCGCTCCGACTTCAGCACGACCGTGCTCTGTTCCCACTCGCGGCGCCGCTCGTCGTACAGCGCCCGGGTGGCCTCGTCGGGGGAGACGATCACGGTGCCCCGGTTGCCATCCACGATCACCTCGTCCCCGGTGTGCACCACGCGGCTGATGTCCGAGAGCCCGAGCACCGCGGGGATCTCGGCGGCGCGCGCCAGGATGGCGGTGTGGGAGGTCTTGCCGCCCGCGTCCGCCACGATGCCCAGCACGAGGGTTCGGTCAAGCCCGAGGGTGTCCGAGGGCATGAGGTTGTTCGTGACCAGGATGGACGGTTCGCGGATGTCGGTGAGCCGCGGGCGGGCGGTGAACAGGAGCTGGTCCAGCACCCGGTTTCCCGCGTCGGAGAAGTCCACGGTTCGTTCGCGCAGGTACGCGCTGTCAGCCTGCTCGAGCTTCCCGCGCATCTCCTCCACGATCTGGAGGAACACCCATTCCACGTTGCGGCGGCTCTCCTCCAGGGAGGCACGGACCTTCGTGCGGAGATCGGGATCGTCGAACATGAGGAGCTGCGCTTCCACCACGGACCCGTCGTGCCCGGCGATCAGCGCCTTGACCTCTCCCGAGGCCTTGTCCAGTGCCGCGAGGAACCTCGCGAACTCGGACTCGACCTGCGATTCGGGAATGTCATAGCGGGGGACGGTGACCTTTTCTTCCAGGAACAGGAATGCCTTCCCGCGGGCGACGCCGGGGGACGCGCTGATTCCCGTGAACTCCATCATGCGGCGTGAGTATAGCGGGATTCAATGGGCCTGTCAAATTGACCGATCATTGATAGCGGGATGGCTGCGTCACGAAACACTCGAGCACGCTCACGCGGGTCACGCGGAGGGGAGCCGGATTCCCGCCGCGGCCGCGCACCATCACGGCACCGGGGCCTTGGCATCCTGTTCTGGGTCTGCCTCGCGGCCGTGGTGGTGGCCGTGGCGGTCGCCGCCCGTGAGCCCATCAAGGCCGCGTTCACGCAGGTGCAGAAGAAGCCTGCGCAGCCGTCGACGGTCCCTGCCAGGCCCGCTCCGGACGCCACGAATGCGCGGACCCCCGCGCCGTCATCTGCCGCGCCGACGCCCTCCGTACCCGCCCGGGACGCCCCGCGTGTCACCGTTGCACCGCTGCCCAGCGGGGACCAGGGAACCACCGCCCCGCCCGCAGCCGTGGGGTCGTCCGCGGCTCCAGGGCGCGTCGCCTCCGTCCCTCGGACGGCGGCCCGCAAGGCCCGCCTGTTCTTCACGTACGTGGATGCCGCCGGCAGCCTGGAGCTCAAGGGCGTCATCCGCAGCATCCCCGCCAGTGACTCTCCGCTGCGGGACACGCTGGAGAGTCTCCTGAAGGGTCCCACGGCGCAGGAGCTGAACCTGGGCCTGGTGTCCATGATCCCCACGGAGGCGCGCCTCCGAAGCGTCATGGTGAAGGACGACACGGCGGTCATAGACTTCAGCGAGGGATTCCGCTTCAACTCGCAGGGCCTGGACGCCATGAACGCGCAACTGCGCCAGGTGGTCTATGCCGCCACGGAGTTCCCCTCCGTGCGGCGCGTGCAGATCCGCATCGAGGGACAGACCGTGCAGTACCTCGGGACCGAGGGCCTACGCCTCGACCAGCCGCTCACGCGGGATTCATTCGGCAAACAGTCCTGAGAGCACCGCGGCGGTCTCCGCGGGATCGGCCCGCCCCGTCTCCAGCAGCAGGAGATACTCGCGGTTGCCCCGCCGCCCCGCGACCGGGGATGGGATGCCGCGCCGTGCCGCCACGCCCTCCGCGGCCAGGCGCTCCAGAAGGCCCGCGACCGCCTCTCGCGCGATCGCCGGGTCTCTTACCACGCCACGGAAGTCGGCGGGAGCCGCCGCGCCCAGCTCGAACTGCGGCTTCACCAGGAAGATCCCGCGACCCTCGCGCGTCAATCCCAGGATGTGGCGGGCCGCGCCCTTCAGGGACCGGAACGACAGGTCGGCCGCCGCGCGTCCCGCGGGGGGGTCAAAGGCCGCGGCGCTCAACGCCATGATGTTGGTCCCTTCCATGGCGCGCACGCGCGCATCGGTCCGCAAGCCCCAGTCGAGCTGCCCTTCCCCCACGTCCACGGCGTATACCAGGGGCGCGCCTCGCCGGAGAAGGCAATCGGTGAACCCGCCGGTGGAGCAGCCCGCGTCGATCCACGGGCTCCCGCGGCAGTCAATCCCCCAGGCGTCCAGGGCGGCCGCGAGCTTGTCTCCGCCGCGGGACACGTAGGCCGGCGAAGGACGGAGAACGAGGGTCGCCTCTCGATGCACCGGGACGCCGGGCTTCAGGACCACGTCCCCGTTGACGGTGACGTGACCGCGCAGGATGGCGGCACGGAGCTCCTTCTCGGATTTGTCGGGGTGTTCGCGGATCAGCAACTCGATGAGGGAAGCCCTTCGGCTCGCCATATGCCGTGCAGCCGGGTTCGCGGGGCCGCCGCGCTGGCGCCGCGGCCTGCCGTTGCGCCCCGCCGCCGCGCCCTCAGACCGAGGAACGCTGGCGGATGCGCTCGATCTTGACCGCCTTGCCCGTGTCAAGGTCGATCTCGATCAACACGCCCTGGATCTCCGCGGGGGAGTTCTGCACTTCCATCTTCAAGGGCATCTGCGTCAGGCTGCGGCTCACCGCCGTCTCCTTCTTCATGCCAATGACACTGTCCGTGGGCCCGGTCATCCCGATATCGGTGATGTACGCCGCGCCATGCGGGAGGATCCGCTCGTCCGCCGTCTGCACGTGCGTATGCGTCCCCACCACCGCGGATACCTCCCCGTCCAGGGACAGCGCCAGCGCTTCCTTCTCTTCCACCGCTTCCGCGTGGAAATCAACGATCGCCGCCTTCACGCGCGAGCGGAACTGCTTCAGCAGGGCCTTACCCACCTGGATGGGATCCCGCAGCGGGGAGAGGTTCACCCTTCCCTCCAGGTTGATGATCAGCACGGGCACGTCCCGCACGCTGACGATGCAGTGTCCCTTCCCGGGGATGGCCCCGGCGCCGCTGATGACGGGGTAGTTCTCTGGCCGAAGCAGCGTGTCGCTGGTGGCGAGCATGGGGTAGATCTCGCGCTTCTGCCAGATGTGGTTGCCCGATGTGATGACCTGCACGCCGCTCGCGCGGATGCGCTCCGCGATGTCGGGGGTGAGCCCGAAGCCGTCCGCGGCGTTCTCCGCGTTGGCGATCACCACGTCCGCCGCCGCGTGGCGGATCATCTCCGGAAGCCCGACGAAGAGGGCCCTGCACCCCGGCTGACCCACGATGTCGCCGATGATGAGGGCCCTCAGGTTCCTGGACACGCGGCCGACCTCAATCCCGCATCGCCCGAAGGGCGATCCCCATCCGACGAGACGGTTCGAACGAGAGGGCCCGCATGCGGTCAGGCTTACCGTGCGTACTCGATGACGCGCATCTCGCGGATGATCGTCACCTTGATCCGCCCGGGGTACTTCAGCTCGCTCTCGATCCGCTTGGCGATGGACTTCGCGAGGTCCTTGGCCTGCTCGTCGGTGATCTTCTCATTGTTCACCAGGATGCGAAGCTCGCGCCCCGCCTGGATGGCGTAGGCCTTGTCCACGCCCTCG
>Ga0335069_10015605_pt1 | contig 10619 bp, 12 predicted proteins | sample Lox_Sample_11_FD_206714 | JGI IMG/M metagenome (GOLD analysis project Ga0335069, IMG submission 206714) | Soil microbial communities from Loxahatchee National Wildlife Refuge, Florida, United States - Lox_Sample_1.1 | ecosystem: Environmental > Terrestrial > Soil > Wetlands | place: USA... | reverse complement strand
GCGCACCCCGGGCGGCGGCCCGGACCTGATCACCACGCTGGATCCGCTCACCACCGACCCGTGCGACCACCGGCACGAAAGCCGAGCCCATGATCCGGGGGTCAAGCTCCGGCACCTAGCCCAGGTCCGGCACGCCACCTGCACCAGCCCCGTCTGCCGCAGGCCCGCCAGCCAGGCCGACTTCGAGCACAACATCCCCTACGAAGCAGGCGGCCGGACCTGCCTGTGCAACACCGGCCCCAAGTGCCGCCACGACCACCGGCTCAAGCAGCACCCGAAATGGGCTGTCGACCAGCTGCCCGATGGCACCTTCACCTGGACCACCCCGGCCGGACGGACTTACACGACCGAACCCACCCGGTACCCCATCTGATGCCGGATCGCCCGGCCCCGGGAGGTGGCCTTATCCCTCCGGGTGGTCGACGGTGATGACCACCTTGCCGGGTGGACGGGGCGAACGCAGGGCTTGAAAGGCTTCCGGCAGGGCGCTCAGCTCGAAGACGGCCGAGACCACCGGCCGCAACTGCTGGCGGTCGATGAGCGCGGCCAGCTGGCGGAGCTGGCCGCCGTTGGGCTCGACGACGAAGAACACGCTGCGGACGTCGCCGCGCCCCGCCGCGGCCGGGTCGGGTTCCTCGGCGATGGCGACCAGGATGCCGCCGCTGCGCAGCAGCGGCCAGGAGCGCGCGGTGGTGCTGCCGCCGACGGGGTCGATGACGACGTCCACGTCGCGGACGTGGTCCTCGAACCGGCCGGTGTAGTCCAGGACCTCGTCCGCCCCGAGCCCGGTTACGAAGGCCTGGTTCCGGGCCGAAGCCGTGGCGGTGACCCGGGCGCCGTGCTGCGCGGCGAGCTGAACGGCGTAGGCGCCCACCCCGCCCGCGCCGCCGTGCACCAGGACGTGCTGCCCGGGCTGGAGCTGCGCGTGGTCATGCAGGGCCTGCCACGCGGTGAGCCCGCCCAAGGGGACGGCCGCGACGGCGACGTGGTCGATGGTGGCGGGCTTGGGGGCTAGGTCGGCGGCGGGGGCGGTGACGAATCCGGCGGCCGCGCCGGGGCGGTCGAACCCGACCAGGCCGTAGACCTCGTCGCCGGGCTGCCAGCCGGTCACGCCCGGGGCCGTCGCGGCCACCACGCCGGACAGGTCGTGGCAGGGGATGGCCGGCCACTTCTCCGGCCAGGTGAGCTCGTCGGCGGTGATGGCGGTAGCGCGGACCTCGACCAGCAATTCGCCGGGCGCGGGATCGGGCACGGGCACCATCTCGCAGGTCAGGCTGGACGGATCGGCACTCGCGGCGAGCATGGCGCGCATGCGGCCAGGGTCGGTCACGGCTTGTCTCCGTTTCTGTGCTGTTCCTGTGCTGGCCCCGCCGGGTCAGCCGAGGATCCGTGGGCCAAACGTGGCGTGGCTCAAGCGCTGGCTGGCTGCTCGTGCACCGACGCCTGGTAGATCTGCTCGATGGACGCATCGAGCCGGGCGTTGAACTGCTCGTCGGTCTGGCTCTCCGTCAGCCCTTCGAGAAACGCGCGCGAGAAGCTGGCGATGAGGGTGGGGTCGCGGGCGAGCAGGGCGCAGGCCTCGTCACGGCTGTAGCCGCCCGACAGCGCGACGACCCGCAGGACACGCGGGTCGGACGCCAGGTCGCCGTAGAGGCCGACCCGGGTCGGGATGGTGATCTTCAGCATCACGGTGGCGCCCTCGGGCAGCGTCTCGACGTGCTTGGCGATGGCGTCGTGCAGCAGCGTCTCGGCCTGCTCCTTGTGCGGGCTGGAGATGCTGACTTCGGGCTCGATGATCGGCACCAGGCCGGCCGCCAGGATCCGGCTCGCGTAGTCGAACTGCTGGTCCACGATCGCCGAGATCCCGGCCTCGTGGGCATCGTGGATGACCGATCGCATCTTGGTCCCGAATATCCGGTGCCGCTGGGCGCGCTCAAGCAGCTCATCGAGGGTGTCGATGGGCTTCATGAGCTGCACGCCGTCCTGCTCGGGGGCGAGCCCTAGGTCGACCTTCAGGAACGGCACCACGTTCTTCTCGTCCCACAGGTACCGCGCCGTGGGAACGCCGCCGATATCCCGTTCCATGGTCTGCTCGAACAGGATCGCCGCGAGGATGCGCGAGCCGTCGAACGCAGGGCTGGTGATCACACGGGTCCGCATGGCGTGGACCAGGTCGAACATCTCGGCGTCGGAGCTATACCGGTCCCGCTCGATGCCGTACTCGGCGAGCGCCTTGGGCGTGCTGCCCCCGCTCTGGTCGAGGGCAGCGAAGAAGCCGTGACCGGTCCTGACCTTCTCGAACTGGGTTGTGTTCACCCTTCCATATTCTGGCACCCGCCGGACGCGCGCGGGAGCGGCGCACCCCCGCGGCGGCGCCTCACCCCTCCGCGGACTTCGCGTCGGCTTCGATCTCGGCGGTGTCGGCCTTCAGCTGCCTGGCCTCCACCTTCCGCGCCTGCTTCATCGCCCGCTCGACCTTCGCCCCCATGTCGGACACCGCGACCACCACCAGGCCCGCCTGCCCGGCGTCGAGGTGCTCGCCGAGTTCCTTCAGGTCCTTGCGGCTCATCCCGGCGGCCGCGTGACCGGTCACCGCGCCCAGCACCGCGCCGCCCGCGGTGGTGGCCACGAGCAGGCCCCCGCCGATCGCGGCGAACGGGAACAGGACCAGAACCAGGCCGGTGGCCAGCCCGGCTCCGCCGCCCAGCACGCCCCCGACTCGCGTCGGCGTCTCGTGCTTCTTGGTGATCTTGACCTTCCCGTCGGCCCGGCGCTCGACCACCGCGGCGTCGTAGGCATCGATCAAGTTCTCCTTGGTATGCAGGTCCTTGACCGCCTGGTAATCGGCGTCCGCGTCGGCGGGGTTGTCGTAGACCCCGACGTAAGCCATGAACGTGTCAACTGCCATCGCCATACCTCCAGAACCAGGATCATTCGCAGCGGGTGACCCTGAGCGCCAGCAGCCCACCCGGCCCGTTCGGAAGATATTAGTACCGAACGGGCCGGGTTGCTCGCCCCGGTACCGGCTGGACGCCGGTGCCGGGCCCCGGGCCTAGCCGGGCCCTTGCACGCCCAGGGAGAAGTGGGCCTGGCCCTCGCTGTCGACCTGCGCGTCAAGCACCTTGTCCTCGAGGTAGGCCGCGGCCTGCGGCTCGAGGTAGACGTGCGCTCCGGCGGCGTCGATGACCTGGTCGTTCTCGCCCGGTCCCGCCGCGGCCGTGACCTGCAGCGCTCCCGGGTCTCCCGGCTTCGGGCCGGACGACGCGATCCGCAGGCCAGTTCCTTCGGGAGTCTGCGGAGTCGAGGTAAGGGACTTCACGACCTCGGTGGCCGCTTCGGTCAGCACCAGCATGCGTGTCACCTTTCATCTCTGGTTGGAGGAGAAGAGGCGCCTACCTGCTCAGCGGGCGGCTAAACCCAGAAGATCCCCGCCGTCAGGTCCGGGCGGTCGTACCCGCATGCTTTCCGGCCCATTCGAGCGCGTAGTCCGCGACCGCCTCCCACCCGGGGGCGGCGCAGGTCCAGTGGTCTCTGCCCTCGAACTCGAAGTACTCGGTGAGCGCCGGCGAGTTCTTGTAGTGGCTGGCGTTGGACTTGTTGACCGCCGGCGGCATGATGTGGTCCTTCTCGCCGGCGATGAACAGCAGCGGAGCGCGGTCCTGGCCGTAATCGACCCAGGTCTCCTGGTGGCCCGGCTTGTAGTTCGCGATCAGTCCGTACACCCAGACCCAGTTGCCCGGTGCGGCGATCGCGTAGCGCTCCCACGCCGCGTTGGAGTCCTCGGCGCTCAAGGTGTTGGCGAAGGCGTAGTGGAACTCCTTGGCGGTGAAGCCCACCGCCTTGTGGATGTTAGCCGGGTTCTTCAGGGCCGGGAACAGGGACCGGACCTGGGACAGCGGGCTGACGCGGACTCCTTCGGTGGGCGCCGAGTCGATGACGACCCCGGCCGAGCCCAGGCCGCGGGCCAGGAGGAGCTGGGTCAGCGTGCCGCCGAACGAGTGACCGATGATGATCGGCGGCGAGTCGAGCGCTTCGATGGCGCCCGCCAGGTGGTCGACCGTCTCCGGGACGGTCAGGCTGGCGATGATGCCGGGGTTCTCGCGCAGGGCCTCGACCTCGATGTCGAACCCGGGATACGCGGGCGCCAGGACGCGGTAGCCCTTGGCTTCGTAGTACGGAACCCAGTGCTCCCAGCTGCGCGGGGTCATCCAGAGTCCGTGTACCAGTACGACGGTGTCGGTAGTCATGACTCACACGAGACGGCCCGAAGATGCAGACCCGGCGCAGACCCTGTGGAAGCCCGGTGAAGACGTCATTCTCCGCCCGGCCCGGGGCCTGCGCCGGGCCGGCGTCAGCCCTGGAGCACGGCCGCGGTCTGGGCGGTGTCCTCGGTGCCGCGGTAGTAGGCGATCTTGCCGTCACGGAACTTGAAGAAGTGATGCAGCTGCATCGCCGCCGTCTTGCCGGTGGCGCGTGACCGGGCCCGGAACTGCACCACGCTGAGCACGTCGGTGTCGTTGGCGGCGATCGAGACCGGGGTGAACTCCTCGACCTCCATCGTCGCGCCGAAGTCCGCGAAGAACGCCGCCACCGCGCCCTGGCCATGGCGCACGCCATGCCACGGGGCGACGGCCGGGTCGGCCTCGGCGGCCCAGTCGACGTCGCTGGTCACGGTGTCGAGGATGGCGGCGACGTCGCCGCGGCCGAAGGCCTCGTACACGCCCATGATGGTCTTGATGTTCGCGTCAGCACTCATCTGAATCCCTCCCTGGTGACGCACGGTTTCCAGACCGGATACGTCGCCGGGAGCACCGCCGGATCAGGTGAGGCCGCGCGAGCCTGGTTCAGTGCCTCTCGGGGCCTGGGGCGTCGCCGAGACGGTAGCCCGACGGCAGCCGCAGGCCCGGGCAGGTCAGGTAGTGCGTGCCGACCGCGCCGCACCGTGTGCACTGCGTCCGCGGCGGCTCACCCGCCCCGGTCCGCGCGACCTCGGACTCTTTCCCCGCGAGCACGGAATCGGTCATCTCGTTCGCCGCCTCTCACCGCTGCGGAACAGCGTCTCCACGTCCGCGCGGCGGTAGCGGGGCCGGCCGGCCTCGTCGCGGACCTCCGGCAGCCGGCCGCGCCGCGCCCACGACGCCACGGCCGCCGACGTCACGCGGAACAGCAGCGCCACCTGCCTGCGGGTCATCAGGTCTTCTCGCGCACAGCCGGGCGGGACGGGCGCCGTTACCATCGTGTTCATCAGGTTCCCCAGCAAGACGTAACTAGCTGACTCCGGGGCAGCGCCGGTCATGATGCCTGTCTGCTCCGGTTCGGCCCGGGTGTGCGAGCACCCGCTGCCGGTTGCTTTAAAAATATTGCTGCAACTTGCAGATTGAGACATCCGTCAGCTGACCGATATTGAGCCGGCCCGGCGGAGACGGCTCCACGGTGTAACCCTTGGTGCTTCTGCGTTCCCGCAGCATTGTCGTGACTGGTGATTCCGTCCCGCCGCCCGCTCTGGCTCCGCGGTTACGGCATGGATGCCGCTCCCACGTCGCTGGAACGACATGAACGCGGCATCCATGCCTTATGGCCTGGCACGTTCGCCGTGGTGCCGGTTCCTGGGCGGCGCTCGGTGAGCACCTACCGCTGACCGGAAGTGCCCGGTTTCGCGCTCGCGCAACGCCCCACGGGGACACATGGCTAAGCGGGCAAGCAATGGATCGTGATGCACCCGCAAGTCGTTTTAGTTAGTTAACTCACTTGACAGGAAGGTCAGCCTGGCGAGAGTGTTAGTTAGTCAACTAACTTAATCTTCCTGGGAGAGCTCGCGACATGGAATCCGTTCAAGGGCAGCTCATGCCGGGTACCGGCGGACGACTGGTGCTCCGGTCCAGACTCGGCGCGATCACCCTGGCACTGCTGTGCGCCGTGCAGTTCCTCGACATCGCCGACTCGGCGATCGTCAACGTCGCCCTGCCGTCCATCCAGCACAGCCTGGGCTTCTCGCAGCAGAACCTGCAGTGGGTAGCCAGCGGCTACATCCTCACCTACGGCGGCTTCCTGCTGCTCGGCGGCCGCCTGGGCGACCTGCTCGGGCGCCGCCGCATGCTGCTCACCGGCCTGGCCGTCTTCGCCGTGTCGTCGCTGACCGCCGGGCTGGCCAACCGCGCGGGGCTCCTGGTCGCCGCCCGGCTCGTGCAGGGTGCCGGCGCCGCGCTCATGGCCCCGGCCGCACTCTCGGAGCTCACGGTCAGCTTCCGCGAAGGCCATGACCGCAATACGGCGCTCGGGGTCTGGGGGGCCATCAGCGGGATGGCCGCCGCGGCCGGCGTCTTCCTCGGCGGGGTCCTCTCGCAGGGGCCGGGATGGCGCTGGGTCTTCTTCGTGAACCCGCCGATCTGCGTCGTGGTGGCGGCCGGGGCGCTCGTCCTGCTGGCGGAAGACCACGGCGGGCGGGCCGAGCGAGCGGCGTTCGACTCACAGGGCGCGGTGCTCGTCACCGGGGCCATGCTGCTGCTGGTGTACGGCCTGGTCCGGGCGCCGGTCGTCGGCTGGGGATCGATCCAGACCGTCGCCACCCTGGCCGGGTCCGCCATCTTGCTCATGGCGTTCGTGCTCAACGAGCTCCGGAGCCGCAACCCGCTGGTTCCCTTCGCCATCCTCCGGGTGAAGGGGCTGGTCGCGGCCGATCTGACCCAGCTCATCGCGTTTACCGGGTTCTTCTCCATGTTCTTCTACGCCACGCTGTACATGCAGGAGATCCTCCGCTACTCACCGCTCAAGGCGGGCGCCGCCTATCTCCCGATCACCGCCGGGTTCGCCGTGGCCGGAGGCCTGGCCTCGCAACTGGTCACGCGCATCGGCACCCGCCCGGTGGTGGTGGCCGGCTGCCTGATCGCCGCGGCGGGAATCTGGTATGTGTCCAGGGTGCCTCTGCACGGTTCGTACCTGAGCGACCTGCTGCCCGGGTTCCTGGTGATGTCACTCGGAGCGGGGTCGGTATTCGTCTCGGTCACCGCCGCCGCCAACGCTGGCGTGCCCTCCGACCAGGCGGGCCTGGCGGCGGGCTTGCTGAACTCCTCCCAGCAGGTCGGCAGCGCGCTGGGCCTGGCCATACTCTCGGCCGTCGCGATCACCCGCACCGACCACCTGATCGCCGGCCGGGTATCACCGGTGCTGGCGGCCGATGCCGGATACCACCAGGCCCTGCTCGTCGGCGCCATCACCATGGCCGCCGCGGCCCTGGTCGCCCTGCGCATCGGCAACACCAGGAAGCCGGCTCCGCTGGTCATGGTCAGCACGGAGGCGGCGCCCGAGCCGTATCATGCTAAGTGAGATGACTGACTCAGTATCGGGCCAGGCGACCGCCGTCGAGCGGCGCCCGGGGAAACGCGAGCGGCTGATCGCCGCCGCGCTGCAGCTCCTGCACCGCCACGGCGTCGAGCGGACGACGCTCGCGGACATCGCCAAGGCCGCCGACGTGCCGGTCGGCAACGTCTACTACTACTTCAAGACCAAAGACGACGTCATCAGGGCCGTCATCGACGCGCACGTCCAGCAGATCAAGACGACCCTCGCGGCTATCGACGCTCGTCACCGGTCCCCGAAGAGCCGGCTGAAAGCCTTCGTGCGGGAGTTCACCGCGCAGAGCGAGATCGTGGCCCAGTTCGGCTGCCCGCTGGGCAGCCTCTGCTCGGAGCTCGACAAGCGCGTCACGGGGCCGGGCTTGCCCGCCGCCGACCTGATGCGCCTCCCGATCGAATGGGCTGAAAGCCAGTTCCGGTCCCTGGGCCGGCCCGACGCCCGCGATTGTGCCGTCGACCTGCTCGCCGCCTATGAGGGCAGCGCGCTCCTGGCAAACACCATGCGTGACCCCGCGGTCTTGTCCGGGGCGGCACGTCGCATCGACCGCTGGATTGACACACTGTGATGATGACGACGATGCCTGCCGCCTCGCCCGGCCAGGACGTGGCCCGGCGGCTGATGAACGACGGCTATGTGGTCGTGACCGGCATGATGACGCCGGACAGCGTGCAGGACGCCAGAGCGGACCTGGACCGGGTGCTGCGGACCACCCGCACCGGGCGGAACTCCTTTGAGGGGTTCGACACCCAGCGGATCTACGCGCTGTTCGCCAAGACCCGCATGTTCGACCCGCTCGCCACCGACCCGCTGCTGCTCGCCGTGCTGGACCAGGTCCTGGGCCACTACCAGCTCAGCGCGCCGGTCGGCATCTGCATCGGGCCCGGCGAGACGGCGCAGGTCCTGCACCGGGACGACGCCATCTACCCGGTGCCCGAGCCGCATCCGCCGCTGGTGGTCAACACCATGTGGCCGCTCGACGAGTTCACCGCCGAGAACGGGGCGACCCGGTTCATCCCCGGCAGCCACCGGTGGGAACCGGGCCGCCAGCCAGGGCCGAACGATCCGGTGGAAACCGCCGTGATGTCACCCGGCTCGGCGCTGTTCTACCTGGGCAGCCTCTGGCACGGGGGCGGCGCGAACCAGACTTCGCGGCCGCGGCTCGGCGTGATCCTGGAGTACGCGGCCGGCTGGCTGCGGCCCCAGGAGAACCACTGCCTGGCCGTTCCCCGTGACGTGGCCCGCGGCTTGCCGGAACGGCTGCAAGAGCTGCTCGGCTACAACATCTACCCGCCGTTCGTGGGCTACGTCGACGGCAGGCACCCGCGCCGGGTCCTGTCGGAAGGCTCGTAGTCAGACCGGCGGTCACCGGGCCGATCGTGCCGCGGCGACCTTCTCCTTGAGCGCGTCGAGATCGGCCGGGCCGAGATAACGCCCGGCCCGGACTACGCCGCAGATCCGGTGCAGGTGATCGACGGACTCGACCGGATTGGCGTCGAGCAGCACCAGGTCGGCGTGCTTGCCCGCGGCCACGCTGCCCATCACGTCGGTGGCGTTCATGAACTCGGCGGCATTCCACGTGGTCATCCGCAGGACCCGCAGCGGCGACAGGCCTGCCCGGGCGAGTTCGTCGAACTCCTGGTGCAGGGCGAGGCCCGGTACTTCCCAGGCGGCGCCGCCCGAATCGCTGCCGGCCAGCATCGGCACGCCGGCCTCGTCGAGCACCTTGGTCAGGTTCAGCAAGACGTCGTAGACGGCCCGGAACGTCTGGCGGGCGCTGGCCGGGAAGCCGGAGAACTTCGTCGCCGCCTTCGACCAGCCCCGGAGCACCGACGGTGCCACGTAACGCAGGCCGGGCTCGCGGCGGAACGCGGGGTCGTCGCACAGGTACATGGTCCGGGACCGGATCAGGGTGGGCACCTGCCACGTCCCGTCGCGGACGAAGCGCCCGGCCATCGCGGTGGCCGGGCCCGGCTCGAACGTCGACGCCGCATGCTCGAGGATGCCGATGTCGTCCGGCCGCGACCGGTTGACCGGGTTGATGACGAGCCTGCCGATCATCCGCTCGAAGACGGGCTCGAGGAACGGCATGACGACCGGGGGTACCCGGGGCATCCGCGGCGCCGGGCGCGCCGTCACCTCGTCCTGCACCGCCTCCTGTTCGGCCGAGCAGCAGGCCAGCATGCTGACTCCCGGCCCCAGGTGCTCGACCGACCGGACGCCCTCGCCGGACGCCCGGGCCACGTCGATCCCGTTCGGCAGGTGGCCGAGGATCGGGATGCCGAGGCGCCGGCACTCCCGCTGGGCCTGGTAGAAGACCTCGCTCGTCACCAGGGCCGCCTTGACGAAGTCGGCGCCGAGATCGTGCTGCTCGCGCACCGTGGCCGCCGCGGCGGCGGCGGAACCGGCGTTGAACGGGGTCAGCACGGTGCCGGGCATGGCCAGCAGCCGGGGCGCGCCCGCGGGCATCAGCGTGCCCGCCGCGCGGTCCCTCAGCATCCGCGCCGACCCGGACATCTGCCGGAAACCCGTCACGCCGTGGGCCAGCATGAGATCGAAGCTGCCGGCCGGATCCCCGGCGCCGAGCGGATGGACGTGCATGTCGGCGAAGCCGGGCACCAGGTACCGGCCGGCCGCGTCGACGACCTGTGCGGCCGCGGGGACGCCTCCGTCGTCGCGGGCCGGCTCCACGCTGACGATCTGCTCACCGGTGATACGGACGTCCTGGCCAGCCCGGAGAGATCCGTCACGGGGATCCACCACCGTGACCCCGCGGATCACCAGCTGCGCGTCCGATGTCACGGTTCGCCTTCCGCCCTGGCCCCGAGCACGCCATCCAATATATGTGATAACAGCCGACATCGGTATGATGTGTCACGTCAGTGCCGGCGGCGGAAAGCAGCGGAAAGCGAGGCAGCGGGTGGACTCGTCTGTAGCGGCGGTTCGGCCGATCGAGTCGCGCTCCGTCGTCGAGCAGGTCATGACCGAGCTGCGCCGGTCGATCCTGTCCGGCGCGCTGGCCCCCGGCCGGGACTTGTCGCTGCGGGAACTGGCCGAGATGCTGCAGGTCAGCATCATCCCGGTCCGTGAGGCGCTGCGCAGCCTGGAGAGCGAGGGCCTGGTGGTGACCCGGCCGGGGCGCAGCGCCCGGGTGGCGCCGCTGGACCTCGACGAGCTGCAGGGCCTCTACCGGCTGCGGCGCCGGCTCGAGCCGGAGATCGCCCAGCGGTCCTGCCGGCTGCTGTCCGACGCCGAACTGGACCGGCTGG
>Ga0335069_10015604_pt1 | contig 10619 bp, 9 predicted proteins | sample Lox_Sample_11_FD_206714 | JGI IMG/M metagenome (GOLD analysis project Ga0335069, IMG submission 206714) | Soil microbial communities from Loxahatchee National Wildlife Refuge, Florida, United States - Lox_Sample_1.1 | ecosystem: Environmental > Terrestrial > Soil > Wetlands | place: USA: Florida... | reverse complement strand
CGCACGGTGTTGCCCGTTCCGGACAAGAGCTTCGGCGGGACGGCGGGCCGCACCCTCGAGGACTCGGTGGGCGACTGGACGGTCGTCGCCGACGTGAAGGCTCCGGAGGACGCTCCGAACGTGCTCCTGATCCTGATCGACGATGCGGGCTTCGGCCAGCCGGACACCTTCGGCGGACCGATCCCGACGCCCAACTTCACGCGCATCGCGAAGCAGGGCCTCACCTACAACCGCTTCCACGTGACCGCGCTGTGCTCGCCGACGCGGGCGGCGCTCCTGACCGGACGCAACATGCACCGTGTCGGCATGGGCTCGATCGCCGAGTTCCCGGGCCCGTATCCGGGGTACACGGGAACGGTTCCGCGCAGCTGCGCCTCGATCCCGAAGATCCTGTCGGAGAACGGGTACGCCACCGGCGCGTTCGGCAAGTGGCACCTGACGCCCGACCGTGAGCAGGGCCCGGCAGGCCCGTTCACGCACTGGCCGCAGGGCTGGGGCTTCCAGCGCTTCTACGGGTTCCTCAGCGGTGCGGCGGGGCAGTGGGACACGCTCGTCACCCAGGACAACAAGACGACCGGGGTTCCGGAGGGCAAGGACGGCGGGCAGTACTACTTCCCCGAGGACATGACCGACAAGGCGATCGAGTGGCTGCACGGCGTGCGCGGCCACGACGCCGACAAGCCGTGGTTCATGTACTACTCGACCGGCTGCGCCCACGCTCCGCACCACGTCGCCAAGGAGTGGGCCGACCGGTTCAAGGGGAAGTTCGACCAGGGCTGGGACTCGATGCGCGAGGAGATCCTCGAGCGGCAGAAGGCGCTCGGGATCGTCCCCGAGGACGCGGTCCTGACCGAGCGGCCGGACATCTTCCCCGCCTGGGACTCCCTCGACGCCGACGCGAAGAAGCTGTACGCGCGGCAGATGGAGGTCTATGCCGGCTACCAGGCGAACGCCGACTTCCACGTCGGCCGGCTGCTCGACACGGTCGAGGAGATCGGCGACATCGACAACACGCTCGTCTTCTACATCTGGGGCGACAACGGGGCCAGCATGGAGGGGACGACGACGGGTTCGTTCAACGAGATGACGTTCCTGAACGGCGTCGTCCTCGATCCGAAGCAGCAGCTCGAGCTGATCGACAAGTACGGAGGGATCGACGCCCTCGGCGGCCCGCACACGGCGCCGCACTGCGCCGCCGCGTGGGCATGGGCCGGCAACACGCCGTTCCAGTACGGCAAGCAGGTCGCGAGCCACCTGGGCGGCACCCGGAACCCGCTGGTCGTCTCCTGGCCGAAGCGGATCCGGCCGAGCAGCGACGTGCGCTCCCAGTTCACCCACGTGATCGACGTCGGCCCGACGATCCTCGAGGCGGCGGGCATCCCGGCGCCGAAGACGGTCGACGGGATCGAGCAGGAGCCGATGGACGGGACGAGCTTTCTCGAGACGTTCGACGACGCGAGCGCGGAGGAGCGGCACACCGTCCAGTACTTCGAGTTCGCCGGGGCCCGGGCGATCTACAAGGACGGCTGGTGGGCCTGCGCGAGGCCCGAGCGGCTTCCCTGGGATCTCTCGCCCGAGACACTCAAGCAGTGGGGGCCGGGCTCGGGCTGGGATCCCGACAAGGATCCCTGGGAGCTGTACTACCTGCCGGACGACTTCTCCCAGGCGAACGACCTGGCCGAGACGAATCCGGAGAGGCTCGAGGAGCTGAAGGCGCTGTTCTGGGAGGAGGCGGAACGCAACCAGGTGCTGCCGCTGTTCGGCTGCGTCGCGGTCTTCATGGGCGACCTGCCGCCGATCCCGACCCAGACCCGCCACACGTACGCCGGAGACGTCGAGAACGTCAACCGCGGTCTCGTTCCGAGGATCTACGGGCACTCGTACGCGATCGAGGCGGACCTCACGGTGCCCGCAGGCGGCGCCGAGGGCGTGATCGTCGCCAACGCCGACTTCATCGGCGGCTGGGCGCTCTGGATCGACGACAAGGGGCTCTTGAACCACACGTACTCGTTCCTCGGCGTCGAGCAGTACCGCCAGACCTCGACGAAGCCGATCCCGGCGGGCGAGGTGACGGTGACGATGCTGTTCGAGACCGACGAGCCCAAGCCCGGAAGCGGCGGCACGGTCACCCTCTGGGCCAACGGCGAGCAGATCGGCGAGGGAAGGCTCGACCACACGATCCCGATCTCGCCGACGTCGTACGCGGGGATGGACATCGGCCGGGACAACGGGCTCGTCGTCGATCTCGACTACGAGGCGAAGGCCCCGTACGCGTTCACCGGGACGCTGAAGCACGTCACCTTCGACCTCGAACCGGCCGGAACGGCCGAGGAGGAGAAGGCGCTGCACGAGCACGCAGCGATCCACGCCGTCGCGCACGGCGTGTCGGCGTAACACAGGCAAAAGGAGAGACATGTCACCGCAAGCAGGCGACGACCGGTCGGGATGGCTCGAGTTCGCGGCCGTCCTGATGTTCGCCGTCGCGTTCTTCCGGATCATCACCGCGATCGCGTACTTCTCGAAGAGCACCAAGATCGACAACCTGACGAACGGGCTGTTCAGCAGTCACGTGTGGGCGTGGGGCGTCTGGGACATCCTCATCGCCGTCGTCGCGATCTTCGCCGGGCTGTCGCTGCTCGGCGGCGGGACCTTCGGCCGCGTGACCGGCTACATCTTCGGCGTCCTCGTCATCGTCCAGGGCTTCACGGTGATCAACATCGCGCCCTGGTACGGCGCGTTCGCGATCATCCTGGGCGTGCTCGTCGTGTACGGCCTGGCGCGGACGCCGAAAGGGATGACGACGTGAGCCGCACGTGGTGGATCGTCGTCATCCTCGTCGCGGTCGGCGTCGGGCTCGCGGTGCTCGTCGGCGTGCTCGGCACGCGGAACGAGCCGACGAAGTCCGAGGCGATATCGAGCCTGTGCGGGAGCCTGACGGCGCTCGGGGGCTCGGTCACGACGCTGACGAGCATCGACACGAGCACGGCGACCATGGCCGACTTCCAGGCGGACGTCGCCGCCGTCCAGGACGACTGGAGCACGGTGAAGAGCGACGCCCAGGACGTGCAGAACGCGCAGATGGGCGGCCTCGACAGCGCCTGGGACAGCTTCGAGTCGGCGGTCGAGAGCATCCCGAGCGACTCGACCGTCCAGGACGCATCCGACAGCGTCAAGCAGGCGGCCGGCGAGCTCCAGTCGGCGGTGCAGTCGACGGCCTCGTCGATGAGCTGCTCGTCCCCGAGCAGCGCCTGACGGCCTTGGGCTAACCGCCGCCCGAATGGAGCGGCACGACGGGAGGCGCGGTCGAGACGTCGACCGCGTACTCCCGCCGCAGCCGGCGGGCGAGCTCGTCGCCGCCGCCGAGCAGGATCAGGTCGTACGGGTGCGCGAACTCGGCGCGGTAGCCGAGCTCGGTCTCGATCACGCGGCCCCAGAGCGACACGCGTCCGAGCGCGATCACGCCGCCGCCGACCTTCTCGCGGGCGAGCGCCTCCGCGTCCTCGCGCCGCTTGAACGCGTAGATCCCGCACTCGCAGCCGGGCTCGGGCGGCCGGTGCCGCTCGTCGAGCGGCTCGTGCTCCCGCTGCCAGTAGGCGCCGCCGCCCCGGCGGCAGTCGGCCTCGAACCGCGCGCGCGGCGGCCACTCCGCGTCCCAGACGGTGGCCCGGAGGCCGTGTCCGGTGACGCGCCAGATCCGCCAGCCGACGAGCGGTTCCCGCCGGACTTCGGTCACGCGGGGACGGGTTCCTGCGCCGGCTCCGGGAGCGGAACCGGTGCGGGAACGGGCTCCTCGAGGGGCTCGATCTCGATCTCGCGGATGGGGTCGCCGATCTCTGCCATCGCTCCTTTAGACGTCATCGTCACCACTTTCGGAGACCTTGAATCCCCGATGGCGACGGAATAGCGTCCAAATGGGTGGGTACCGGCGGCGTCGAGGCGCCGCCCTGTTCCCGAGGTGATTGCGGCCTCCCCGGGGGAGAGGAGGCTTCATGGCCAAGCAGCAGGCAGTGAAGGCCGGCGACCTGCGGAAGGCGCTGGCGGCCGAGAACCTCGACTGGGAGGTCGCCGAGCACCTCGGCGACACCGCGCGGATCCCGGTCCACGGCCTCGGCGGCAACAAGGCGGGGCTGACGCCGGCCGCGAAGGCGAAGGCGGTCGACTTCAAGGGCATCTTCAAGACGGCGCCGATCAACCCGTTCCTCGTGCAGCGGGCGGTCGTGCACAAGTTCCTCGCACCGCCGAAGGAGCCGATCCATCCGGACATCCCGCCGATCGCGCCGAAGCAGGATCTCGGCCCGCTCGAGTCGGAGCCGGTCGGCGGCACCCCGGCATCGTCCGTCGACTGGCGCAACCGGTGGGGCTGGCCGTGGATCACGAGCGTCCGCGACCAGAACGGGTGCGAGTCGTGCTGGGCGTTCGCGGCCGTCGCCCTGACGGAGGCGATGGTGCGGATCGAGCACTGCTTCTGGCCTCACTACTCCGAAGGCGACGTCCACAAGGGCATGGGCGCGAAGTGCGCGAACACCGGCGGCTCCGACGCCGCGGTCGACTGGATCCACCAGCACGGCCTCTGCGACCCGCAGTGCTTCCCGTGGACGACGGCGAACATCGCGTACACGCCGACGTCCGACCGCAACGGGCGCACCGTGCGCGGGAACCTGACGAAGACCGACGTCGGCAGCATCGCCGACCAGAAGGCGTGGATCGACACGATCGGCCCGCTCGTGACGTGGTTCGACGTGTGGCACGACTTCGACGGCTACGGCTCCGGCGTGTACAAGCGCTCGACCTCGTCGTCGAACTACGAGCGGGGCGGCCACTTCATGCTCGTCGTCGGCTACAACGACTCGCTCGGCGCGTGGCTCGTCAAGAACTCGTGGGGCACGGGCTGGGGGATGAGCGGCTACGGCTGGATCGGCTACGGCCAGGCCGGGATCGACGACTACGCGAAGATCGGGCTCCGCAGCATGAACCCGGATCCGTGGACGAAGCGCCGCATCCACAACGGGAACATGATCGAGAGCGGGAACGGCGCCGACTTCCGCAACTTCGAGATGCTCGCGACGGTCGGCGGCGGCGGCACCGTCCAGCACTGGTGGCGCGACAACAGCGCCTCCGGCTTCCCGTGGCACACGGCGTACGCGCCGTTCGGCGGCGACGCGGCGGTCTGCCCGACGCTGACGGCGACGACCTACAACCGCAACTTCGAGTGCGTCTTCCTCACGACGGGCGGCCGGCTGCACCACTGGTTCTTCGACCAGACGTCGCACACGTGGAACGACGGCGGCGTGTTCGGGCCGCCGGGGACCGCGTGGGGCGTACCCGGATTCATCCAGGGCAACTACGGCGCACCGGGCAACTTCGAGGTCGTCGTCCGCCTGAAGAACGGTCAGCTCAACCACTGGTGGCGTGTGAACGGGCCGCCGTGGACGTGGTCGGACGGCGGCTGCTTCGCGGCGAACGTCGAGTTCAGCGGCCCGTCGCTGATCCAGACGAGCTACGGCACGCAGGGCAACCTCGAGCTCGTGTGCGTCCTCAACACCGGCCAGATGCAGCACTGGTGGCGGGACGACGACCACGGGATGACGTGGAACGCCGGCGCGACCTTCGGCGCGAGCTGCATCAGCGGACCGGTCATGATCGAGGGCGAGTACGGTCAGATGAGCGAGAACGGCCACGGGAACTTCGAGCTGTGCGTCGCGGTCGCCGGCGGCCATGTCCAGCACTGGTGGCGGAACAACCAAGGCGACGGCCAGTGGCGCAACAGCGCGACGTTCGGCCACGACGTGCAGGCGGTGGCCGCGCTCGTCGAGGGCAGCTTCGGCTTCAACCTCGAGGTGATCGTCCTGCGCACGGACCGGAAGCTGCAGCACTACTGGCGCGACGGCGCCGGGTGGCACGAGGGCGTTGTCATCGGCAGCGCCTGAGCTCCGGCTCCGTGTCGGCGCGAGCCACGAGATCGAGCTGCGCGGGCTCGGCTCCGCGGGCTACTCGTGGGAGCCGAGCGTGCACGGCCCGGAGGGGATCGTCGAGATCCGGCGAGCCCCCTCCGGGCCGATGGCCCGCCCGCCCGCGGGCGGCCGGGCGCCGCCGAGCGGCTCGCTCCCGGAGCGCTTCGAGGTGGTCGCGCTCGGCGAGGGGACGGTGCGCGTCGAGTTCGTCCTCCGCCGCTCGTGGGAGCCGGAGGAGCCGCCGCTCGAGGCGACCGCGTTCGACGTGATCGTCGAGGGCTAGCGAGTCACGCGGTCGCGCCGCGCTGCCGGTACCACTTCTGCGAGGCGCGCCCCGAGTAGGAGATCACGTCCAGCAGGAAACCGAAGGCGACGGCGATCCAGCTCGCCCCGTGGACGCCGCCGACGCCCCAGACGATGACGTACATGAGGGTCGTCCAGGGCAGGAAGATCAGGCCGAGGAGCGGCCACCACCAGTGGGCGAACGCCGCCTGGATGCGGTGGCCGAAGATCCACTCGAGCACGAGCGCGATCCGCGGCCCGAACGCGAAGAGGACGAGCAGGAAGCAGCACACGGGCCGATTCTGTCAGGCGGCGGCGCCCTCGGGTCGAACAGGACCGCGGCCCCCTGCCCAACAAAGGCGGCGTCCGGTGCGTCTGTAAGCATGTGAACCCGATGCGTGTCGCAGCCGTCAGCGCCGTCAGCGCCCTCGTCCTCGTCCTTCTGTCCGGGGCAGTCGTGGCATCCGCGGCGCCGAAGGTCGTCTCCGACTGCGCCGTCCCGAACACGTGCGGCCTGGCCGACCTGGTGCTGACCGGGACGGTGAGCCCGACGACGGCCCAGGTCGGCGACAGCCTCACCTGGCAGCTCACGGTGAACGACATCAACACCTATCCCGCGCTGTCAGTGACCGTCGACGTCACGCTTCCGTCGAACGTCCAGGTCGTCTCGACGTATGCCGACCGCGGCCCGGGCTGCTCGTCGACCGGCGCGACGACGCTGCACTGCAACCTCGACTGGCTCTCCAAGGACGTCCAGTTCGGCCACCTGACCATCGTCGCCAAGGTGACCGCGGCGGGCGACCACGCCCTGACGGCGGTGACGGGATACTCGGGCCAGGCCGGTCCGGTCAACGACCCGAATCCGGGCAACAACACGGTGACGGTGACCGCGACGACGCCGCTCCCGCCGGTGTTGCCGGTGATCGCCGCCGGCGTCGCGTCACCGGCCGTGAAGGCGGGGAAGACGGTCACGGTCAGCTTCGCCGTGACGCGGTCGGACAACACTCAGGCGATGACGGACGGCACGATGGTCAGCACCTCCACGCTCGGGACGGCGACGATCGCGCACACCCAGCAGTTCGCGAACGGGGTCGCGCAGGTCACGGTCACCATCCCGAAGAAGAAGGTGAAGGGCAAGAAGCTGCTCGTGACCGTGACGATCACGTCGTCGACCAACGGCACCGCGTCGAAGTCGGCGAAGTTCACCGTCCACTGAGCCGGCGCGCCGTCGGCGGCTAGCGACCGCGGACGCGCCCGTAGAGCTTCGTCGCCGCGGCGACGAGTCCCGTCCGCGTCGGCGGGTGCGCGACGCCCGTCGGCCAGCCCACGCCGACGAGATACAGGAAGGGGCCGTCGGCGAAGAAGACGTTCTCGCCGGCCTGGCCACCGCCGCGGAGCCCGTACCCCCGCGCGCCGGGGATGCCCGGAACCGCGTACGGCGTGAACCTCGCGCCCATCGCGATGTCCTGCGTCCGGTACTTGTCGAAGCTGGCGGCGAGCTCGGCGCGCGCCGCGGCCGCGGTGCCGAGCCGCATCACCCAGGAGACGGCCTCCTGCGTCGTGCCGTGGGCGTAGAACTGCTGAGCGAGGCCCTTGAAGCCCTCGCGGCGCAGCCGTGCGAGCTCGGCGGCGCGCTCGGCGGGACTCAGCGTCGGGTCGGACTGCACCCAGAGCGCAGCCGACGAGTATCGCGCGAGGCCGTGATCGGGCCGAAAGCCGGCGAGCTCCCCGGCCTGGAGCACCCGGGCGCGCAGCGGCAGCGACTGCGGCGCCGGCGCCGCGCTTTGCGCCGCGACGAGCGCGACTGCGGCCAGCCCCAGCGTCGTCGTGAGCTTCGCTCGCATGACGGGCCAGGGTACCTGCGAGCCGGCCCGAGCCTGGAGACGCGGCGTCGTTTACCTGCGGGTGACAACCGGTAACGACGGTGACAACCTCGTGACCGGGTCTTGCAATCTGCGCGCGCGTCTGTCAGTTTGCGCCGGACGCTAGGGGGCGGGGTGGGCGCCCGCGGAGACAGGGGGGAGGACGCGACGTACGCTCCGGCTTACGTTGCTGCGGCCGATAGCTTCAGTCTGATCCGCCTTCGGCAGCGGCGTGCGCGGATCTGGCTCGCCGCAGCCGGGGTCGTCAGCCTCGCGACGATCTACGTCGGACCGCTCGCCATCGCGCTGTCGCGCGCGCCGGCGGGGCCGGTGACGACGGTCTCGCCGCTTCCCGTCCTGCGGATCCCGGCTGCCTCCTTCGCCCGGCTCGCCGTTCCGAAGCTGCACGCGCCGCCGGTGGTCGCCGCCGGCCGTGCGATCGACGTTCCCCGACGCGCGGCGCCGACACGCGTTCCGGTCGTCACCGACTCGTACTCGCTCGCGCCGCCCGCGTCGAAGGCAACCGCGTCGCCCGACGTCTCACAGGCTCCGCCGGTTGTCGACAGCGTCGGCGTGCCCGTGAGCATGAGCTCCGCCGCGGCAGCGGTCGTCACGCCGCCGGCCGCGGCGCCGGGTGACGCGCCGGCGTCGACGCAGGCGGCGCCCGAGCGCTCGCTGCAGGACGCGGGCCAGGGAACCGACGCGTCGCAGGCGGGCGACGCGCCGCAGACGATCAGCTCGGGCAGCGCGGACGGGATCGCCGCGGGCTCGGACTCCGCGGTCGTCGCGGCCGCGGAGCCGCCGTCGCCGCCCCCCGACGTCACGCAGCCGGCGCCGCCTCCGGCCTCTCCGTCGCTGTCGGTCACGACGCCGTCCCCGGCGGCGGCCGCCGACCCGGCGATCGGCGACGCGACGACGCCGGAGCCGGCGAGCACGCCGTCGCCGTCCTCCGTTGCGACGCCGCCGGCGGGCTCGGCGACGCCGTCGGACGGCGCGACCTCGTCGGACGGTGCCACCCCGGTCGCCGCCGCGTCATCCGGCGGCGGATCGGGCGCCGGCACGATCGACGCCCAGCAGAGCGCCGGCACGGACTCGGCGGGCGGGACGGCGCCGACCGCGGCGGGCGACGCCGCGCCGAGCGGCGTGACCTCCCCGCCGCCCGACCCCGCCGCCGACCCGGGGAGCGGCCCGTCGCCTCCGGCCGCGTGGACGGTGGATCTCTCCGCCACGACAGCCGCGCACTCGATCTCCGTCGCCGCCTCCGGCGACAGCATCGTCGTCACCGTCGACGGCACCGCGTCGAGCCGTCCCGCCGCCTCCGTGACGAGCCTCACCGTCGACGGCGGCGCCGGCGACGACTCCTTCGACGTGTCCGGCGGCGCGCTGCCGGTCCCCGTCGCGCTGGACGGCGGCGCGGGCACGGACACGCTGCACGGTCCCTCGGCCGACTCGACGTGGACGATCTCCGGCGCGGGTGGGGGCTCGGTCGCCGGCATCGCGTTCAGCGGGTTCGAGAGCCTCGTCGGCGCGCCCGGCAACAAGGACACGTTCGACGTCGTCCCCGGCGGGAGCATCGCGAGCGTCGACGGCGGCGCGGGCGGGTTCGACACGCTGAGCGTGACCGGGACCGACGTCGTCTCGACGCCGTCCGGTCGCGACTCCGGCACGGTGACGGTCGACGGCGTGGCGATCGCCTACGCGGGGCTCGAGCCCGTCGACGCGACAGCGTCCAGCGTCACGATCAACGGCTCGGACCTGACGCTCGGCGACCTGCTCAAGGTCGGGCCCGGCTCGACGCCGGGGACGATCGAGGTCCACAACTACGACTCGATCCTCACGAGCCTCGAGATCGCGGAGTACACGTACTTCACGATCGCCGGCACCAGCTCGGTCACGATCAACGGCGGCGACGGCGGCGACACCGTCGAGTTCACCGGGAACTACGTCGTCCCGAATTCGAACCTGACCGTGAACGCGGAGACGATCAAGGTCGACTCCGGACAGACGATCGACGTCGGCACCGGCGACATCACGTTCAACGCGACGTCGAAGGGCAACGGCAAGAGCTTCGTCGGCCTGACCTCGACGCTCCTCGGCGTCGGGGCCTCGATCGACGTCGACGGCGCGACGCTGAACGCGAAGAACGTCGACTTCGAGGCCGTCGCCGGGACGCTCTCGACGACGGTCAACGGCGCGGGCCAGACGCTCCCGGGCGGCGGGACGCTGAACGTGGCCTCGACCGCGGGCTTCGACTCGAGCGGGACGTTCACCGTCGCCGGCGCGACCGGCACCTGCAGCTACACCGGCACGACCGCGACGAGCTTCACCGGGGTCACGGGCTGCTCCGGCACCCCGGCCGACAAGGCGAAGGTCGAGCTCGACATCACGCAGAACGGGAACAGCGCCGGGATCAACTACGCGGCCGTCCAGCTCATCTACACCGCCGAGGTGAACGTCCACGGCGCCTCGTCGATCACCGCCTCCGGCGACGTGACGATGGCGAGCTCCGTCGACGTGACCGCGA
>Ga0335069_10015603_pt1 | contig 10619 bp, 13 predicted proteins | sample Lox_Sample_11_FD_206714 | JGI IMG/M metagenome (GOLD analysis project Ga0335069, IMG submission 206714) | Soil microbial communities from Loxahatchee National Wildlife Refuge, Florida, United States - Lox_Sample_1.1 | ecosystem: Environmental > Terrestrial > Soil > Wetlands | place: USA... | reverse complement strand
TTTGTTTTGCTGAGCCTGTTGCACCATAGAAACCAACTGTTTCAGTTGTTGCGTTTGCTACGATTGTACCTGCTGTACCACCAGTGACTACATCTGGGTTTGTACTTGTTTGAATATTTGGCGCTGCCATGGAAATTTCCTTTAATTAAAGTTTAATTGGTGGGGATTGCTCCCCACCAGATTTATGCTTAGGTTGTCGCAATACGAACAGCCAATTGTGGATAGAGCGTAGCCCAACCACCAAGCAAGTCGAAACGTGAGATGAACTGGTCAGTACGAACGTCATATGATTGGATCATACGGATTGCAAGACCTGTTTGTGGGTCAGTTTCGATAGCTGCTTCAACAACACCCTTTGGTGGAACAACCAATGGAGCGCAACCGAACACAAACGCATCACGGTGGAAAGCAACTGACAATTGAGTTGTGGCTTGTGAAGCACCAGCAACAGTAATAGCAGCACCAGATGCTGGTGAGCCAGAAACATTCTGCAGTGAACCACTTGTGATGATTGCTGGAGCAATGCTAATTGTTGAGTTACCTGAACCATCTGTAACAGTTTGTGCTGTTACAACGAATTGTTGCAGAGTTGTTTGTGGCAACTTGCTTTGTGCGTTAACACGGAAAACACCAGAGATTGTGAAAATGTCACCAACGTTCAGTGAAGTTGTTGTAGCTGTCCAACCGTTTGTAACCAAGCTTGAACCTGTTTGGTTAGCACCGTTAACAACTGGAGTACCACCGTATGTACCGTTTGTATGTGTAGGAGCTTGTTGGTCCATGTACCAATCGAAGCCGTACGCATTACCCATTTGACCACTCTTGTATTGTTCAGAGATGACGTTGTTTGGGTTAAACAGTGTAGTACCTTGGAATACTGCGAAAGCTTGTGTAGCTGGGTCCAAGACCATTGAACGCAGATTATCACGTGGAGCCAAGTTCTGGTCAAGAACAACACCCGCTTGCAAGAACACTTGGTTGTTGGTCAGACTTGAACCTGGTGTACCAACTTGGTTGTAAACCTGTGAAAGCAATGCAAGACCGTCACCGTCAATCATGTTGGCGATGTGGACAATAGCTGGCTTAATAACGCGTTCGCTGAAGTCATCCAATGACAAGCTCAGTTCTGCTGATGTGAAAGACAAGTCAACACCGTACTGTGTATTAAGAACCAATGGTACGTATGTTTCGTTTTGTGCTTCAATTGACACAACTGGACCACGACGACCCAAGTATTGTGCTGGTTTACGGATGTTGACGGTTTGACCGATCATAGCGCCGTGGCGACCAAATTGGTCATCATAACCACGGTTAACATTCATTGTGAATGTAAGGTTGTTTGAGAGTACGCGCAATGCTTCGCGAGTAATCATCGAAATGGTGAGAATGCTATTACTCATTTAATTTCCTTTAATGATAGAGTAAATTTATATGTTGATAAGATCTAAACACTATTGTTTAAATCAGGTAATACACCAGTGCTGAATTGGTTTACTTCTAGAACGGTCTAACTAGAGACCCAGCTAAATTTATCCCTTTTCAGGATATTAAATGACTATTGAAAGTCGCCAGATGTAAGAGCATCTGTACTCATATATCTATTTAGCAAACCAATTCATCTATTAGAAACGCTTGCCTTTTGCTCTTAGTTCTGCGTTTCTAGCGGCTTTCCAATCTGCAAAAGACAAGTTAGGATCATTCAACTTACCAGTTGCTGGTGCTTTTGATGCCTTGTTGGTTTGCAATGGAGCTGGTGCTTTACTTGCTCCCTTAGTAACCATATCTTGTTTTACGCTTTTAGTGTATTCTTTTTGTACTTTGTCTTCTAGCTTACCAAGTTCAATAACACGGCGAACTGGTGGCAAGGAGTTAATACGATCGAATTCAGCTTTGTTCTTTGACAAGTGGTAAAGCATCTGTGGGCCAACATCTGATTCATCAATAACAGCTTTGAATTCTGGGTGTGCCATCCAGGTATTGGTTTTGCTAATGCTTTTCTCAAAATCAGGTGTTGCTTTTGCAAAAGATTGAAAGCGTTCTTGAACAGTTTGGTGCTTGGTTGCTTGTGCTTTTTGTGCTTCTTTAGCTGCCAGAGTTTGTTCAAGTTTCCAATCAGTAAGAGCTTCAGTGTATTGTTCAAGATCAGCGTAGTCTTGCAAACGTGGCTTTACTGATGCTTGTACTGGCTTTGGTTGTTCTTTTGGAGTTTCTGAACCTTGTGCTTTCAAGGCTTGTTCACGCCAGTAAGCTGTTTCTTCTTGAGCAGCAGAAATCTTTTTGTTCAGCTTCTTGATTCGTTTTTCGAAACCAGATTTCTTTTTAGGAGCATCACCTTCTTCGTGATCGCTTTGCTCGGTATCATCAGAGTCATGCTCGTCATTAGAATCGTCATAGGAATCACTAGGATCATCACCATGGTCTTCGTCGATAGAACTTACTACCTCGATACTACCTGGAGATTCAAGCTGTTCTGCAGCTTCTGGTGAAACATCACCGTTTTGTGTATTGTCGATTGACATATTTTTACCTTAGTTAAAAGTGGTTATCCCCAGTATTAACCGACTGGGTGGCGGGGTTATTTCTATTTAGACTCAGTCTTTAATGCCAGAATCATTCTTGATATCTTCTTCAATTTCTTCAGATTCAGGATTCATTCTATCAATATGAGCAATGGTTACATCATGAGCTGTTTTAGCTTGCTTACCCATTTCAGCTACTGCGTCAAGGGATAGTTCAGCTTCTTTGATACGCAGTTCACGTTCAGCCAGTTCCAATTCCTTCTGGCGAATAACAGCATTGATTTCAAGTTCCTTAGCATCAAGGTTAAGTCGTTGTTTCTTGTCAATTGCATCAAGATGTGCTTTTTCAAGATCTACTTGTGACTTGGTCTTCAAGAGCTTGTTCTCTTCAGCAGCAGCCTGGAGTTGGGCATGTAGTTCTTGACTAAATGCTTGCAGCTTTTGAACTTCAGCTGTAGCTTGTTGCAATTGTTGTTGAGCAGCTTGCAATGCCACTTCAGGATCTTGTCCTTCACCAGTTGCTTGTAGGACAGCTTGAGGAACGGCAGTCTTCAAACGCTTTGCAATTTCACGAGCACCAGGCCAATCCATTTGACTAGCCATAATATCAGCAATCAATGGCATAGCTTCTGGGTATGCAGCACCAAGTGTCATCATAGCTTCTACTGATTCTTGGCGTTTTGTTTGGAAACTTGGACCTGTATCAATAACCACATCGTAATCGCCTGATGTGAGATCATGAGTCTTACCTGGTTTGTTCTTAGCAACACCGTATTGATCCACGTAGTTGTTGATTGCAATCAATTCAGAAGTATTATCTGGTTTTACAATACGAATCATACGTGGTGCATCGTAGTAATACGGAATAATCTTTACCAAAATACGACCAATTTGCTTGATAGAACGGCAAAGGTTATCGTAGAAGTGGTAGTTGGTCATCTTGGATTGGTTTTGACGGCTCAATACCGCAATACCAGATTCTGGACCTTGTTGATTATCTTGGCCCATACTTGCATCAAACAAACCAGTAATAGCCTTCAAGTCATCATGCGCCATCGTACGAGTAGCAGCAACCGCTTGGATTGGTGTTTCATTGCTTTGACGTGTTGGTGGTGGCAATGGAAAGTTTGTATTACCTGGTGCTGGGATTGGATTGTATTCCAAGTAAGAATAGTTCGTGATGTTTGCATCACGCCACATATGTTCTTTACCATCAAATTGACCAGTTGCACCAACCCATGGAGCTTTAGGAGCAAGATCAACCAATTCCATTTGCAAGTTCGCATGGAAGTTATAGCTCTTTTGGGCATCCTTGGAGTTCTTGATCAAGCCGTACAATGTGGTTTTACCGTTAACAGTGAATTCATGGCCTTTAACTGGTACGATAGGAATGTACTTACCTGGGAAATCTGTTTGTTCAAGGATTTCTTGGCCGTTAATCTTACACCAACGAATCTGGCATTTGTCAACTTCACGTTCATTCAGAATAGTGATGTTGGGCATAGTTTCGCTCTTGTAACCAGTTTCTTCGTCTTCAATGATTTCAGTCTTCAGATCAAGAATACTTGGTTTTTCGAATGTGGTGCTTTGAATACCAGTACGGTTATCCAATAGATGGTAAAGTGTTTTGCGTTCGTATTCTTTATAGAAGTATTCAGCAACACGAATGGTATGTTCAGTAACCCAACCAGGACCAGCCATAATCTGGCTTAGCTGTTGAGTATTTGAATTTGGTTTCCATGCATTACCACTAAGTTCGATAGTAGCTGCCAATTCAGAATTAGGAAACTTACGACGGAATTCTTCAATAGGCATGTCTTCGATAACGAAAGCGTATTCAGCATCGCTACCATCAGGCTGGCTTGAGTTTGGATCGTAGAAAACGCACTCAGGATTGCTAACTGATTGGATCTTTAGGACTTGATCAAAGCTATCTTCTGATTCATATTCTGGTGTTACACGAAGATAACCAAGACCAGTAACGACTTGGTACCATGATGCTTGATCGTATTGAGTATCGGCATTTGATTCAACCTCGATATGCTTTAACAAACCACTATAAACCATAGCGGTATCTTCATCACTTTTATCACTAACAGGATCCACTTGTAGACTTGGTCTGTTTTGACGAAGTTCGTTTGTGACTTGTTGGACAAAAGATGGCAGCATATTGAATGTCAAACAAGGACGACCAGTGTTTTGGCGGTCTTGTACGGTGACAGTATCCCACTGATCACCATTCAGAAAATGCAAGTCTTCAGAAGCTTGACGACGGAACTCTTGTTCAGCATCTTCAGCGTTCTTGAAGCGATCAAGTGCTTCCTGAACAAATACTTCATCCGGCTGTAAAATTTGTTGTTTCATTATTGAATCCTATTCTATTCGATATTTATATACGCCAAGGACGAGATGGCACATTATGGTTATAACCAGGTGATTTGGGTGCAAAGGCAGGATTAACCTTAGCCGCTTCTCTACCAGTCATAATCGCGTATCTGAAAGCATCCATCAAGTGGTCATTACTCTTAACCACGTTACCTTTTTCATCTCTACGGTACAATCTAATTTCATCCATAAAGTTGGTGCATGTCTTGAAGACCTTAATCTGTCCACCTGATAGCAATTCCCATACTGTGGCAAGACCTGTTTCAACTGCTTTGTTTGCATTCTGAATGTTCAACCCCAGATTGGTGTATTGGTTATAAAGCGAGTCACCATCCGTTTGTGTTCGTCCTCTTGCAGCAGTATCAATAGCCATTGGGATCCATTGTCCTCTTGCCTTAATAGCTTCTGCATGTACTGATGCTTCAGCTTGACCACGATAATGCTCTGAGTACAGATAATGAATGTTGGTATTAGGATCTTTTGCAAGCCATACTGCTCCTGTTCTATTCCAACCCACGTCAAGACCACCGTATCTTGGCCAGTTATCAGGAATGGTTATTGGATCAATTAAGTACTCTGATTCTGGTACTGGATAGATGACACCAGCACCAAGACTTGGGATACCTTTTGAACGCGCATCACGTTGGAATGGAGGAATACTCTCCAGCATTTCAGCTTTAGCTTTTTCACTCAAATGTGGTACATCATCCCAGGTTGCCATCTCTACCCATTTGCTGGTTGAGATCTCACCACTCTTGAACTCACTACCATCCAAGAAGCCCATCACTGTTTCACTAATACCTTTTAGTGGTGTGAATGTCATCATCAGGATGTTTTCGTCAGGACCGTTATTAGTCATCGTACGAAGCAAACCTTCTGTATAAACTGGTAATGGTGGTTCTTCGTCAAACCAGATACTTTTAGCAGTTCCTTCGAAAGATGTTCTACCAGCTTCGTATGTCTTGAATTCGACTGTTGAATAAGTTCCAGTGATATGTTTTACTCTGAACGTACCAACTGTGGTATCTGCTTTCTGGGCATCTTTCAATGTATCAAAGTCAATACAATCTCTTGGGAGCAAACCAGTACCGAATGATCCTACTGGACCAAGCAATGCATCTTGAAGTACCGACTTAACCAGTTTGGCATCTTTACCAGCAACCCACCAGAAGTTATTTTGTGTAAAACGTCTACCAGTCCACCACTTTGGATATCGGCCAGTAAGATGGCATACGAGTTCATAACCAGCACTGAATGTTTTACCAACACGGTTTGCAGCCATAAAGAGACGTTGTTTGTATTGGTAACCAGCATTGAAGAAACTGATGTGCTTGGGATACAATTCACGTCTAAGATCACCAGTATCTGGGAAGATACTGAAGAACTTCTTACCAGTATCACGGAAGTTCTTCTCTTCAAGAATAGCTAAAAGCTCACGTTTCTCTTCCAGAGTGAGCTTGTTTAAAATGTCTGCTCTCATACCAGGTATTCTTTCTTGAAGTTCGCGAATTCTTGTGCGCCGTATGCACGTACTACCAGTTTGTACGTCACACCACAAAGACCATCATTGGCTTCAATAAAATCATCACCGTACTGTTTGAATTGCACTACTGATGTTCGTTCGATTCGTACTCGTTGGTTATGATCCAATTCGTTCTTTAGCATGTAATCGTACACTTCTGAAACCACGCTGTCTTTATGGCTAAGAATATCAATCTTGAATGTATAAACATCTTCACCATTGATACGGAGGATATCTTGATAATCCCATGTCCAACGAATATTGTTCAAGGAGTAATCAATATCAAATATCTTCGCGAGATCATCCTTGAACTGGTTCAAAATATCTGCTACGTTATTCATCTTTGTTCTCCTGGTCTTTCTGCAAGTACGCCTTCAACTTGGCATCAAGTTCTGCATCTGTTTCGTCTTTAATTGTATGTTGGACTTCTTCTTGGACTTTCTCCATAACTCGACCCATAATGAATTGAGCAAAGGTCAGGAATTCCTTTACATTCAGGTCTTGCATAAAGTCGGTGTAAAGCTTCTTGAACGTTGCCGCCATTACATCTTCTAGTGGTTGTCCTAGTTCTTTCTCTAATGCTTGGAGTTGTGCTTGAATTGAGATCTTGTTCTTAGATCCTTTTGGGCGCCCGTTTGGGTTATTGGTTTTGCCCGTCATACCATGGGGTTCATTCATTTCTATAGCCCCCTGTTGTTAATTGGTTCATTTGGTGTTCCTCTATGAAATAGATATTTAACCTGGTGTAAGCGCCAGTACAAGAATATTTAGCTCAAACAGAAAGAGCCCCAATTAAGGAGCTCTTGTTAAAGCTTACCGCTTTACTTCTTCGGCTTTAGCTTAACACTGAGTTAACCACCTGTACACCTTGCCAGATTGCTGTTACTGGACTTGTTCCTGATGCAATCAAACTACGGAGGAAAAAGTCTTGACCTGATTGAACAACAACTGGAAGTGGTACATCTAGTTCGAATGAAGCAATATCACTAACACTAATCTGGAAGCGTTGAATCAGAAGAGCATTTGGTGTTTGAACCATTGCACCAATACTGACATAATTTCCTGATAGTGGTTCGTCGATACTAATCGCAATCTTGGTCAAGTAAAGAGTTGAACCAGCTGGTGCCGTATAAACAGATGATTGTGCGACACCAGTAGCTGCCAAGATATAACCAATTGTAGTTGCACCACCAGATGTTTGCAGGCTGATATTACCTACGTTCTGGAGTGTTGAACCAGCTGTGGCTACGATCATTTGATTAACACGGAAATACTGCCCACCAGGAACTGTTACTGGTGTTGTTCCGTTCATTGTTACTGTGACTGTGTATTGGTTAAAATTAATATCCAACAAAGTCAAGGTAACCGTTCTTGCACCTGTACCTGCTGCGGCATCACTTGCTGAATCTGAAACAATCTGCAAAGTTGATGCTGATGTAAGGAACGGATAAGTTGTTGAACCGCTTGAACCAGCCCAGATATCACTAATGCTACTTGATACTGATGGACTGTAACCAAGTCCTGCTACTTTACTATGACCTGGTACCAATCCTGCTGTTACACCAATTTCATAAGGGATCGGTGTAATATTACCAGTTGGCGTAGTAACGTGACCTGTGTATTGTGAAGCTTGATAACCATTGACTACTGCCATGGATTATCTCCTATAAAAGGGTTTATCACTTCTTACCGTGTTTTGCCATACCGTCCATGCAGCGTCCCTGTTGTTGGACTTCAGGACGAGGAGCACGTTCACCTGATGGAGGAACTGCTGTTGTTCGTGGATCCATTGGCTTCAGCTTGGATTGCTTTGAATCCATTGTGTTTGCGGTTTTCTTAGGACCACCCATTGAGTACTTCTTCATTTTATTTTCCTTATAAGGAGGGTTATAACCCGTATTTATACTTGGACTGCGGAATTGTCTAAAAGACGTTTAAATCTAGTTTTAAATTTAATCGAAATATCTCGGAGAAATGATTCCCAGTTTTCTTCGGTTACTTTGTCGTTTTCATGAGCTTGTAAGATATCACTAATATCTTCAGTCAATGCTAAAGTAACCGAGTACTGAACGTTATTCACTTGTACAGTTCCAAATGTGATAGTTTGCTCAGTACTTGAATTGGTTACTTTGTAGTTCATTTCTTTTTAGCTTTTGCTTTCATGCCTTTACTTTCAGCTTTTCGCTTTGCTTCACGTTGTTCTGAATAAGCGATTGCCACGGCTTGTTTAACTGGTTTTCCTGCTTTAACTTCAGTAGCGATGTTCTTTGAACGAGCTTTATCGCTGGTGCTTTTAATCAATGGCATAATATTCCTTAATGGATACTTGGTTCTTTATGTTCTACATCTACCAGATCTTCTGTGTCTTCGTACCACTCTTCCTTACGAGACCATTCTTCTGTTTGATCTGGTTGGGTTTGCATAATCCACATACGAAAGCGTTCACGTTCGGGTGAGTTATCTTCGTGCATTACGGACCAATCCCAATCTGAGTACTTGAAAAATACCAAGTTCTTCTTCATATCAGGGCTCATTTGTAAGTTATGAAACAAATCTTCCTTGATACTGTAGAAGCTCAGGTATTCAATTTCTTTCTCTTCGTCCCATTTCAGGGCTGATTTAGGCATTGGAGTCAATGGGGTGAATTCGTTAAAGATAACGAAGTGCGTCATGTTCTTAATGTCAAAGCCTTTAATTTTCGCTTTTGTCTTTTTCATTTTTATTCCTTGATAATAATAGCTTTAACTTTACAATGCGGGTCCAGGATATCTAAAGCTGATACTTTATGCACGCCATCGGCAATAATCAGTTTATCTTCTGGATCTTTTGGTTTGATGAGCATCACATAACAAACAGGTTTGCCATCTTGTAGCTTTTGGAGTTCATGTACAACATGTCGATCCATAATACCACCTGATTTATACCCAGCAGCTCTTAGGATATCAGAAGGACGAAATTCTTTGAAATCATCCTCTTGCTCTTTTTCCTTGAACTTTTCGATATAATCTTCGGCTTCTTTGGTCTTGAACTTGAGCTCTAGAAAACGTTGTGTATTAAGCCATTCGTCTTCTGTTTGTTTCATGTACTCAATGTGGAGTTTCTTTGGTTTGTCAGCTTTGACCATAATGGCCACTGGACGTGACTCTGCTTTTTGGGCGTCTTTTTTCATGGATAATCCTTAAAGTCGTATTTATTGGATCGGATCAGTTTGGATTTTCCATAAGCCACTTAATGATCTCCATTTCTTCTTCGGTAGGAGGGGACATTACCAGTTCATCGCTTTCGCATTCGAATTCAAACCAATCACCAAATTTCAATGCAAATTCTACTGCATCAATATCATTGTAGAACACGAAAGCAATCAATGCCACGCTTACTACTTGGTACAAACCACCTGGGATTAAAACACCAAATGGAACGAATTCCTGATAATCTTTAGTGATATAAGTGCATCTGTGGTGTTTATCTTTGGTGTACTCGAAAACTTCTGGGAAGTGGTTAAACTTGTATTCCATGCGTTGTGAAAAAACTTTAGCCATTTTGTCATCTCCGTGTTAGTGACTTAATATTTAGTTCATATGCTGAAAAACTGAACAGCTACTATAAAGGCAAGCTCTATAAGGGGATTTCTTACTGGATACGTGCGGATACTAGAAATGCCTAGGAGAGCTACCAGCGTCGTTCTGGTGCGTCCTAGGCATATGTTTGATGTTATTGCTTTGTCTTTGCTGCTTCTTTTTCTGCTTCTTTTTCTGCTTTTAGTTTTGCACGACGCAAACGTGAGCGTTCTGTGCTTGTCAATGCTGGTTTTTCTGATTTAGGACGACCAGCTTTTTTCATTTCTGGTTCTACCATACCAACTGCCTCAACTACGCAATCTGGGAAATAAGTTTGCAAGTATTCAGCAGACTTTTTATCCATAACAATAACCGTTTTAGGATTAGTATCATCTGACTTGCGCAAACTGGTACGCATAATTGTTTGATACATTATTTGATGGCTTTGGGCAGCTTTCAACTCTTCTGGTGAAACATTGTTGTTTTGCATAAACCCAAAATCTGAAAATTTGTTATTAATAGCACTCATGAATACAGCATTATGGATACGTTCATACTTATTCAAACCATGGCAAATGTTTGGTACACGATAACCAAGATCAAGACCAATCTTATCGTCGTTATTTGCTGCATAGA
>Ga0335069_10015602_pt1 | contig 10620 bp, 10 predicted proteins | sample Lox_Sample_11_FD_206714 | JGI IMG/M metagenome (GOLD analysis project Ga0335069, IMG submission 206714) | Soil microbial communities from Loxahatchee National Wildlife Refuge, Florida, United States - Lox_Sample_1.1 | ecosystem: Environmental > Terrestrial > Soil > Wetlands | place: USA... | reverse complement strand
GGCATCCACTTCGCATTCAGCGGCGAGGTCGCGCGCGCGATCCGCCGCGACTGGTCGGATGCGGGGCCGCGGATCCCGCTCGAGGTCGACGAGGCTCCCTACCGCGACATCAAGGGCCCCCTGCTGCGGTACCTCCGCGGCCTTACGGCGGAGGAGGGGACGGCGGTGCTCGTGCTCATGCCGGAGCTGGTGACCCGCGGCTGGACACGCTTCCTCCACAACCAGCGCGCCCTGTACATCAAGCGCCTGCTCCTCCTGGAGCCGAACGTCATCCTCGCGAGCGTCCCCTACCAGCTCCTGCGGTGAGGACAGGCCTCCTCGACCCGCGCGAGCTCCTGCAGCCGGCGGCACGGCGGCTGCGGCGGCTCGCGCGTCGCACGGCGGCGGTGCCGTACCGGAGCATGGTCGTGCCTCTCCTCGGCCGGGCGGAGACGGCTCATGCGGTCGAGCTCGCGTGCCGCCTCGCCGCCGATCGGGGTGGCCGCGTGATCCTCGTCGCGCCGCTGGTCGTCGAGCCCGAGCTTCCCCTCGACGCAGACTTCTCCGAGGAGGTGGCGGCACTCCAGGCCCGGCTCGACGAGGCGGCGAAGACGGCGGCCTCCTACGGCGTCACCGTGAAGCGGATGCTCGTGCGCACCCGCGAGCGTGCCCTCGGTCACGAGCTCGCGGAGGTCGCAGGCGACTACCGGGCGGAGGTCGTCGTCGTCGGCGCTCCCATCTCGTCGCGCCGAGGCTTCCGCCGCGCGTTCCCGGCGGAGGTCATGTCGGTGCTCAGGGAGGCGCCGTGCCGTGTCCTCGTCGTCACAGGCCCTTATGCCGCGGGAGGAGAGGCGCTTTCGGGGGCCGGATTCGCGAGGATCCTCGTACCGATGAAGCTCGGGCCGATCGGCGAGGAGATGGTCGCGGCCGCGGTGAAGCTCGCGCGGGACGGCGGATCTTCGGTCGAGACGCTGTTCGTCGTCCGGGTCCCGCTGGAGCTGCCGCTCGACGCTCCGCTGCCGGAGGTCGAGGATCACGCGGCGGCCGCGCTCGCCCGGGCCGCGCGTCTCGGGGTCGATGCCGGGGTCGAGGTCGCCTGCCGGACGGTTCGGGCTCGCTCGATCGGCGACGCCATCGTCCGGAGCGCGAGGGACGAAGGGGCGGATCTGATCGTGCTCGGCTCCTCGCCGCGCTGGCGAAGGCAGTCTCGCTTCTTCTCGCCGACCGTGGACTACGTCCTGCGACATGCGCCGGCCGAGGTGCTCGTCGTCGCCTTTCCGCAGGGCGTGCTCGAGCGGCCATCGGCATGACGGCGTGCCGCGCTAGGCTCTCCTGGACATGGCGGGGACACTGAGAGCCCTCGTGATCGGCTGCGGCCGCGTCGGCTCCTCCGTCGCGCTCGAGCTCCAGCGCGAGGGCTGGGACGTCGTCGTCGTGGACGAGAACGAGGACGCGCTCGGCCGACTCGGCGAGCACTGGCCCGGCGCCTTCCTCGTCGGCCACGGCATGGACGTCGACCTGCTCCGCGAGGCCGGGATCGAGGAGGCGGACGCGGTGGTCGTCGCGACGGACGGCGACAACACGAACATCGTCATCGGCCAGGTGGCGCAGAAGCGGTTCGGGGTCGGCTGCGTGGTCGTCCGGTTGCTCGACCCGGCGCGGGCGAGGTTCTACGCGGAGAGCGGCGTGCGCACCGTCTGCCCCACGAGCGTCGCGATCGACACGCTCATGGAGACCGTCCGCGCGTGCGAGATCCCCGTCGCGAGAACAGAGGTCGTTCGCTAGATGTACGTCATCGTCGCGGGCGGCGGCAAGGTCGGGGCCAACGTCGCGCGCTCGCTGCTGCGCCTCGGCCACGAGGTCACGCTCGTCGAGCAGCGCCGCGACCGCTTCGAGCGGCTCGAGGAGGAGTTCGAGCACCAGATCCAGCGCGGGGACGCGACCGAGCTCTACGTCCTCGAGCGCGCCGGCATCGCCCGGCCGCCGGACATCGTCCTCGCCCTCACCGGCGACGACGAGGACAACATCGTCATCTGCCAGATCGCCCGCGAGAAGTACGGCGTCCCGAAGACGATCGCCCGCGTCAACGATCCGCGCAACCAGTCGCACTTCGACCTCCTCGGCATCTCGCCGACGGTCTGCGCCACCTCGAGCATCATGGCGCTCGTCGAGCACGAGGTGCCGGAGCACGACCTCATCCACCTGCTCGAGCTCCGGAAGGAGAACCTCGAGATCGTCGAGGTGCAGATCGACCGCGACTCGCCCTCTGCCGGGAAGCGGGTGGAGACGCTCGCCCTGCCCGAGGGGGCGCGGCTCATCTCCGTGATGCGGAACGGCAAGGCCGAGGTCGCGGTCGGCTCGACCCTGCTCGAGTCGGGCGACCAGGTGCTGGCGATCCTCGAGCCCGGCAAGGAGGACGAGCTCCGCCGGGTGCTGCTTCGGAGCTAGTGCGCCTCCGAGCGGCTCTCGTGACGGCCCTCGCGGCGCTCGCCGCCACGGCCGCGGGCGGGTCCGGGGCGACGGCCGCGTCGACGGGGCACGACTGGACGCGCTTCGGCTGGGACGCGCGCCGCAGCAGCTCGTTCCCGTACCCGACCGGCATCACCGCGGCGAACCTCGCGGGGCTGAAGCGGCAGCAGGTGCGGCTCCCGGGCACCGCCGACTCGTCGCCGGTCTACCTCCACGGCGTGACGATCGGCGGCAAGAGCCGCGACGCGTTCTTCCTGACGACGACGTACGGGATCACGCTCGCCGTCGACGCCGCGACCGGCACGATCCTCTGGCGGTGGACGCCGCCCGGGTACTCGCGCTGGGCCGGCTCGTCCCAGATCACGACCGCGACCCCGGTCGTCGACCCTAGCCGTCGCTGGCTGTACGCGGCGTCGCCCGACGGGATGATCCAGAAGCTCTCCGTCGCGACCGGCCGAGCCGCCTGGCGGGTCTCGATCACGAAGCTGCCGGAGCGAGAGAAGGTCGCCGCGTCGCTCAACCTCGACCGCGGTCACGTGATCGCCACCACCGGCGGCTACATCGGCGACCAGCCGCCCTACCAGGGCCACGTCGCGATCATCGACGCCGGCTCGGGACGACTCCTCCACGTGTGGAACTCGCTCTGCTCCGACCGGCAGGGGTTGATCGCGCCCGCCTCGTGCCCGGCGAGCGACTCCGCGATCTGGGGACGCGCGGGTGCGGTCGTCGTCCCCGGCAGCGGCGACCTCCTCGTGGCCACGGGCAACGCGCCCTGGAACGGCGGCACCGACTGGGGCGACTCGACGCTGCTGCTCGACCCGAACGCGACGCGTCTCCTCGGCAACTACACGCCGTCGAACACCGACCAGCTCAACGCGAGCGACCTCGACCTCGGCTCGACCTCGCCGGTCTACCTCACCCCGGGCCTGATCGCCCAGGGCGGCAAGGACGGACAGATCCGCCTCCTCTCGCTCGCGCGGCTCCGGGCTCCGGGCGCGCACGAGGGCGGGGAGCTGCAGGTCGTCTCGACGCCCTCCGGAACCGACCTGTTCACCGCCCCGGCGGTCTGGCGGCCGCGCGGCCAGGTGTGGCTCATCGCGGCCGACGGCGGCGGAACCGCGGCCTGGGCGCTTCGCGCAGGGCGGCTCGTGAAGGTCTGGAGCAACGCGAGCGGAGGCACGAGCCCCGTCGTCGCCGGCGGACTCCTGTGGGTGTACGGGCCCGGCGGCGGGCTCCGTGTCTACGTGCCGGCGACCGGGCGGCTCGTGACGACGCTCGACGCCGGCCCCGGCCACTGGAGCAGCCCGATCGTCGTCGACGGGCGGGTCGCCCTGCCCGAGGGCAACGCGAACGACCATGCGACGAGCGGCGTCCTCGACATCTGGCGCCTGCGCTAGGCGCCGTGGGGACTACGACGCCGCGAGCTCGGCGCCGACGCGCAGCGACTCGAGCGACGCCGGGTCGATCCCCTCCTTCGCCAGCAGGCCCTCCAGCCCCGTGACGCAGCGCGGGCAGAACTGGCTTCCCGCCTCCTCGTGCAGCTCGGCGAGGGCGTCGTCGAGCGGTCGCGCCGCCCGGTAGACGCGCGTCGAGAGCATCGAGTCGAAGGCGTCGGCGACGTGGATGATCCGGGCGCCGAGCGGGATATCCTCGCCCGCGAGGCCGTCGGGGTACCCGGAGCCGTCGAAGCGCTCGTGGTGGTGGCGGATCGCCGGGACCGCGTCGCCGAGGAAGCCGAGGCGGTCGACGATCGACGCGCCCTCCTCGGCGTGGCGCTGGACGAGCGCCCACTCCCCGTCGCTCAGGTCGTCGGGCTTCAGGAGGATCGCCTCGGGAACGGCGAGCTTGCCGATGTCGTGGAACAGCGCCGCCTGGCCGACGGTCTCGAGCTCCGCCGTCGAGAGACCCAGCTCGCGGCCGATCCCGAGCGCGAGGTTCCGGACGCGGCGGGAGTGGCCGGCGGTGTACGCGTCGCGGGCGTCCACGGTCGCGGAGAGGGACTCCATCGCCGCGGTCGAGCGCTCGCGCAGCAGCCGGTTCGCCTGCTCGAGCGAGACGTTCTGGGTGTTGATCGTCTCCGCAGCCTCTCTGAGCTGGGCGGCTGCGCGCTCCGTGTGGCGCACGTACGACCCCTGCGCCTCGCGGATGACGAGGAGCGGCGCGAGGAAGACGACGATCGCCCAGACGCCGATCGCGCGGTACGCCTCGAGGATCATCGCCGCGACGAAGCCGTAGGCCAGGTAGTGCGTCACGAGCCACGAGAAGCGCTCGCGCCAGACGCGATGCGGGCACCCGAGCGTCTCGAGGCCGACCGCGACCGCGAGCAGGCCGGTGTTCACGAGGAAGTACGTGATGCCGGCGAGCAGGCCGAGCGCGGCGACGGCGACCCTTGCCGCGGCGCTGTGGCCGGCGCCGACGGGAAGAGCGAAGACCGCGGTCGCCGCGAGCGATGCGAGCGTCAGCGCGCCGACGTTGAAGACGACCTGATGGAGGCGGCTGCGGCGTGCGCTCCACTCGACGGCCGCGATCGTCACCGCGACCGGGAGGGCCGCGCGCGGGCCGACGATCGCGGCCCCGGCGAGCGCTCCGACGGCCCCGACGGAGATCGTTCCCATTCGCTCGACCTCGATCGACATCGCCTGGCCGAGCGCGACGAGCACGAGGACCGCGAGCAGCCCGACGGCGTCGAGCCCTCCCGCCGGTGCGAGGCCGGACGGCTGCGGGCCGGGAAGGCCGAACGCGTAGAGCCCGGCGGTCACGCCAGCCACGCCCACCACGCAGACGAGCGCGGCGAGCCTGCGGTCGACCGCACGGAGCGCCGGCGCGGCCGGGATGCGCGGCCGGCGCCGGGCCGGGCGTTCGGCCGTCGGGGCGACCGCGGGTGCGGCCGGCAGGGCTCCGATGCGTTCCGCCGACGCGTCGGACAGGGCGACGAGACGCCGCGCGTCTCGTTCGGGCTCGGCGACGAGCGGGCGGCGAGGAGCCGGGACGGCACGATTCCGTCCCTGCACCTTCGCCCTGTACACCGCGAGATCCGCTTGGTGGACGAGCTCCTCGGCGTCGCCGGCGTCGCTCGGATAGCACGCGACGCCGATGGAGAGCGTCGCCCGCACGGGCTCGCCGGACGTCGGCACCTCGAACGGGGTCACCGCGACCTCCCGGCGGATCCGGTCGGCGATCCGCAGCGCCTCCTCGGCGCCGGTCTCCGGCAAGATGATCGAGAACTCCTCCCCGCCGAATCGGGCGGCGACGTCGTATTCGCGCAGGTGCGCGCGGAAGATCTGCGCGACGCCGCTGAGGACGGCGTCGCCTGCGAGGTGGCCGTACGTGTTGTTGATGTCACGGAGGAGGTCGAGGTCGGCCATCACGACCGACATCGGCCTGCCGACGCGGATCGCGCGTTCGAGCTCCTCGCGGAGCGCCCCCGCGAAGTGGCGCGCGTTGAAGAGTCCGGTCTTGCCGTCGATCCGTGCCTCCGCCTCGAGCGTCGGCACCGCGAGGGAGCGGTGGACGAGCACGAGCGGCGCGGCCACGAACGGGAGGAGCCAGACGTCGTTCCGCCAGAGCACGGCGAGCGCGACGCCGAGTGCGGCGAGCGAGAGCTCGGTCAGGAGGCTCTCGGCCGTGAACAGGCCCGACTCGCGCAGCGAGTGTCCGCGCGCGAACCGCAGCATCGGCGCCAGCAGTGCGCGGTTGACGGAGACGAAGACGATGCATGCCGACGCCCCCGCGAGGGCGACCGTGGGGCCACCGGCGCCGAGCGGGTGCGAGTGCTCGATCAGGCGGGCCGCGAGCCAGACGGCCATCGCGGTGAGCGTCCAACTCGCGATGCTGAACGTCTGGATCTCAAGGCGATGACGCCGCTTCAGCCAGTCGGGCACGTGCTGGACGGCCGCGACGAGCGCGACGAGCTCGGGCGGGAGGAGCAACGCGGCCGCGACGAGAAACACCGCCGTCGTGTGATACGCCTGGTTGGCCGGGGCCTCGACGGCGAAGATCTGGGCGACCGCGATCGCGATGCCCAGGATCGTGAACGTCGTCCAACCCGGCGTCCGCGTCCCCAGCCGCGTGAGGACCGGCACGACGGTGACCGCGGCGGCCGCGACGACGAGCCAGAAGTAGAGCGTCGCCACGAGCGGCCGCCGTCCGCGCGCCGGCCGTTCGTCCGCCCGGTGCTCGACCGGGTCCAGCGGGATCGCGGTCATCCTCTGGCCGCCACTCGTCCCGGCACGACGCACGCCTTACAGACCCGCCGCCGCAGCGTCGGCTCCTGCGGGGAGGCCTGGGGCTGGGCGAGGAGCCCGGCCGGAACGCAGACGGTATGCGTCCCGCCGGCTGCGCTCTGCGGGCCGGGTCCCGCCGAGCGCGGCCGCGGAGCCGCCACGACCGTCGCCGGCGTGAGCCCCGCACGGGCACGACCGCCGTTCTCCGTCCTCAGCCCCGGGAGGGCGCAGAACCACTCGAGCCGCATTTCCCTGATTCCTCCCCACGCGCTTGGCGCGCGCGCCGCAGTCGCCGCATCAACTGCGTCGAAACCTAGGAAGGGGTCGGGAGGGCGCGCGTCACCCTTTACGGTGACGGCCGGTCGAAGAACCCTCGTTCGAGCGATCGTCTCCGGCGGGGCCCGCTATCCGGCTCGGCGGCGGCGGACCTGGGGCGCCTGCTGCCCGAGTGCCGCGTACGCGAGCGCCTGGAGCGATTCGTTCAGCGTCGCGAGCTCGCGCGTGATCCGGACGAAGTGCTCGTCGTGGTCGAGCCGCTTGTTGATCTTCTCGAGCTCGTCGCCGAGCCGGTCGAGCCGCTCGAGCAGGATGTCGAAGCGGCGGTCGGAGAGATCGCTGCGCTCCATGCCCGGATGTTAGACGGCGGCCAGGGTGAGCTCCTCGCGGCTGCGGACGACCGCAGCGTCGCCGAGCTCCGCGAGCACCTCCTCGAGCGTGCCGAGCGTCTCGATCCGGCGCGCGGCGCCGGCATGGGCCACCGCGATCGCGGCGAGCTCGACGGGCGCGTCGGTGAAGGCGCCGATCCGCGTTCCCGCCGCCTGCAGGCGCCGCAGCAGCGCGCTCGTGTCGGGGCGCGGGCGGAAGTACAGCGGGGCGCGGTCGGCCGCGAAGCGCTCGAGGAGCGGTCTCCAGTCGCCGAGGCGCTCGTCGAGCACGGCGGCCGCGGCCGCGCGGTCGCCGGGCACGTCCAGCTCGACCCTCGCCCGGCGGGCGACGTCCACGAGCCATGCGTCCCAGAGCGGCCGCGTGTCGGCGAGCACCGCGTCGAGGTCGAGCGCGAGGGCGGCCACGACGCCCGATGGTAGACTCGCCCAGCACACATCGGCGAGCGGTGAGGGAACTCCGGTGCGAGTCCGGGACGGTCCCGCCGCTGTGAGGGGAGACGCTCTCCCGCCACGACGTCACTGGGCCGGAAGGCCCGGGAAGGCGGCGGGGGAGGGAGCCCCGAGTCAGAAGACCTGCCGCCCGCCGCGGACACCGAACCCCTCGCGGAAGGAGGATTCGTTGCTTCGTCGTTGCGTCGTCTGCGCCGCCGCCCTCGCGGCCGCGCTCGTCGTCGTCCCTCTGTCGACCGCGGACCAGAGCGGCTCCGCGACCGCTCGGGCGCTCCCGTCCCGGATCGTCTCGCTCTCGCCGACCGCGACCGAGGATCTGTTCGCGATCGGCGCGGGCCCGCAGGTCGTCGCCGTCGACGACGACTCGAACTACCCCGCGCAGGCGCCTCACAGCTCGCTCTCCGGCTACACGCCGAACGTCGAGGCGATCGCCGCGTATCACCCCGACCTCGTCGTCATCTCGAACGGCGGCGCCTTCGTGTCGCAGCTCCAGGCGCTCGGGATCCCCGTCCAGCTCGAGCCGGCCGCGGACACGCTTGCCCAGGCGTACGAGGAGATCCGCGACCTCGGCAGCCTCACCGGCCACGTCGCCGCCGCGGCGAAGGTCGTCCACTCGATGGAGGTCCAGCTGAAGCAGATCGTCCAGAGCGTGCCGAAGTCGCGACGGCACCTGAAGGTCTACCACGAGCTCGACCAGACGTACTACTCGGCCACCTCGTCGACGTTCATCGGCCGGATCTACAGGCTGTTCGGCTTCCGCAACATCGCCGACGCGGCCGACACCGCGCACACGGGCTACCCGCAGCTGTCGGGGGAGTACATCCTCCAGCAGAACCCCGACATCATCGTGCTCGCCGACTCGAAGTGCTGCGGCCAGAGCGCGAAGACCGTGGCGGCCCGGCCGGGCTGGCAGAACGTCGCGGCGGTGAGGAGCCATCGGGTGATCGCGGTCGACGACGACGTCGCGTCGCGCTGGGGCCCGCGGATCGTCCAGTTCGCGCGAGCCGTCGCGGCGATCGCGAAGCGGAAGTAGAGCGGGCTCGATGGACGCCGCCGAGGGAACCCCCGAGCAGCTCGCCGCGCGTGTCCACGCGCGGGGGGTCGGGCTCGGCTGGGGGCTCGCGGCGGCGGCCTTCCTCGTCGTCTCGCTCCTCGTCGGGCTCGCGGTAGGCCCCGTGGGGATCAGCGTCCGCGCGATCGGCGAGTCGGCGCTGTCGTACGTGCCCCTCCTCCACGTCCACTCGCCGCTCGACGCCGTCAGGCACGCCGTGCTCTGGGAGCTCCGGGCGCCGCGCGTCGTGCTCGCGGCGCTCGTCGGGGGAATGCTCGCGGTCGCCGGCTCCGCGTACCAGGGCGTCTTCCGGAACCCGCTCGCCGACCCGTACCTGCTGGGCGTCGCCGGGGGAGCAGGGCTCGGGGCGACGGTCGCGATCGCCTACGGGCTCGCCGGCGGGACGAACCGCATCGTCCCGCTCGCCGCCTTCGCCGGAGCGATCGCGGCGGTCGTCGCCACGTACGCGCTCGGCCGCTCCGCCGGCGCCGCCCGCGCGACCGGCGCCCTCGTCCTCGCCGGCGTGACGGTGGCGACGTTCACGGCCGCGGTTCAGACGTTCGTCCAGCAGCGCCACACCGACGTGCTCCAGAACGTCTACGCGTGGCTGCTCGGGGGGTTCTCGACGGCGTCGTGGAGCGACGTCGCCGTCGCCGCGCCGTACATCCTGGTGAGCGCCACGGTGCTCGTGCTCCATCGCCGCGTGCTCGACGTGCTGAGCCTCGGTGACGACGAGGCGGCGACCCTCGGCGTCAACGTGGCGCGGACGCGGCTGCTCATCGTCGTCGTGGCGACGCTCGGGACGGCGGCCGCGGTCGCCGTCAGCGGGCTCATCGCGTTCGTCGGGATCATCGTCCCGCACACGATCCGGCTGCTCGTCTCGACGAGCTACCGGGCGGTCGTACCGCTCTCGCTCGTCGTCGGCGCCGGCTTCCTCGTGCTCGCCGACGTGCTCGCCCGGACGGTGCTGTCGCCGGCCGAGCTTCCGATCGGCGTCGTGACCGCATTCTTCGGGGCGCCGTTCTTCGCCGTCGTCCTGCGGACGTCGAGGTCGCTTCGGTGATCGAGCTGCACGGCCTCTCGGTCCGGTTCGGCGGCGTCGAGGCGGTGCGGGGCCTGAGCCTCACCTCGCAGGCCGGCTCGTGGACGGCGCTCATCGGCCCGAACGGCGCGGGCAAGACGTCCGTGCTGCGCGCGGTCGCCGGGCTTCTCCCCTTCGACGGCGAGATCGTGGTCGACGGACGCGACGCACGCATGCTCGGACGACGTGAGCTCGCCCGCCTCCTCGCGCTCGTCCCCCAGAAGCCGGAGACGCCGCCGGAGCTGACCGTGGCGGAGTACGTCCTGCTCGGGCGCACGCCGTACATCTCCTATTTCGGCGGCGAGCGGCGCGCGGACCGGCTCGCGGCCGCGGGCGCGTTGCGGCGCCTCGACCTCGACGCCTTCGCCGAGCGAAGCCTCGGCTCGCTCAGCGGCGGCGAGCTGCAGAGGGTCGTGCTCGCGCGGGCGCTCGCGCAGGAGCCCCGGATCCTCCTCCTCGACGAGCCGACGACCGCGCTCGATCTCGGCCGCCAGCAGCTCGTGCTCGAGCTCGTCGACTCGCTGCGCGGCGACGGGCTCACGGTGGTCTCGACGATGCACGACCTCACGCTCGCGGGCCAGTACGCCGACCGGCTCGTCCTGCTGGACCGAGGCGCGGTCGCCGCCGAGGGGTCGGCCGCAGAGGTGCTCTCGGCGTCGAACGTGGCCGCGCACTACGGCGCGAGCGTTCGCGTGGTCGAGG
>Ga0335069_10015601_pt1 | contig 10620 bp, 7 predicted proteins | sample Lox_Sample_11_FD_206714 | JGI IMG/M metagenome (GOLD analysis project Ga0335069, IMG submission 206714) | Soil microbial communities from Loxahatchee National Wildlife Refuge, Florida, United States - Lox_Sample_1.1 | ecosystem: Environmental > Terrestrial > Soil > Wetlands | place: USA: Florida... | reverse complement strand
CACGAGGTTCTTCATCTCTTCCCAGAAATCGCGCGCCGCGCGGCTGAACGTGCCGGACTCGTCCGAGTAATAGGTGCGCGAGGCCACGCGCGTGGGCCCTGCCTCGGAGATCGGCAACGGCAGCGTGTCCGATTGGGCGATGAGCGCGTCGAGCTTCACCGCGATGCCCACCGTGTCCACCTGCGGCACCGCCTTGAGGCGCTCCATGTCCTGCGAGATCGCGCGCCTGAGCGGCGTGGCGGCGAGCTTGTCCGCCTTCGCGAGGCGCTGGTCTGCCGCCTGCAGCGCCGCGAGCGCGCCGCGCACGTTGCCCGCGAGCTGCAGCTGCTGGCTCGCGAGCACCAGCATCTGCTCGACTTCCGAGAGCACGCGGTCGTCGGCGCTGCGCGAGAGCTCGCGATACATCTCCTCGAGCGCGACGCGCTGCTCCTGCGTGTCGGCCACCCGCGCCTCGAGCTCCGCGATCCGCGATTGGGCGTCCTTGAGCGCCGCCTGCATCTGCACGGACGCGGCGCGCGACTGCGCTTCGGCCGCGCCCAGCTCCGCAAGACGGCCCCCCGCGCTCGATCGCATGTCGCCCAGCGCCTGGTGCGCATCCCAGGCGAGCCATCCCGTGGTGATCGCGGCGACGACGGCCACTGCCGCGACGCTTCTCGCGACGAGGTCGTGGCTGGCGTTCGGCGTTTCGCTCATGTGGTCGCCCGAATCTGCATCAATGCCTCGATGAGTCCCCCGGCCCCGTGCGCCGCGACGACGACGCGCGAGAAACGCCGCGCCTCCGGCCGCGAACCCACGGCTGCGTGCGGCACGACGAGCATCACGCCGGTGAGGTGCGCGGCGCCCGCCCCGATCATCGCGACGAAATTCTCCAGCGTCTCGCCGGAAAGCACGCTCACCGCGTGCACTTCCCCGTGCGAGAGCGCGGCCACGATCGCCGAAGGGTCCGCATCGGGACGCACGCGGCGGTAGCACTGCGCATACGTCACGGACGCCCCGCGTTCCTCGAGCGCCTCCTTCAGGCGCTCGCGGCCACCCTCACCCCGGAAGACGATGATATTTCTCCCTTGCACGTCCCGCAATTGCGGCAACGCGAGCAGGCCCTCGCTGTCGTGGCGCTCACTCGGTGAGATCACGTCCGCGAGCCCGGAGTTCCGCAGGGCCTGGGCCGTGGCCTCGCCCATCGCGGCCACGCGGAGGGTTGCGGGCCACGCGGCGAACCGCTTCGCGCAGGCGAGGCCCTTCTCGACCGCATTGGCGCTCACGAATATGGCCATGTCGAACCGGTCGATGCCGGCGAGGATCTTCGCGAGCGCCGCATCGGGTTGGAGGTCCTCGATGGCGAGGGACGGGAAGAGCCACGTCTTCGCGCCTTCGCGGGCGAGGGCCGCCACGAGCGGCTCGCCTGCCGCACGCGGCCGCGTGACCACGACGCCGATCCCTTCGAGGCGGCCGCTCATGCGGGTTGCTTCGCGATGGCGCGCAGGATCTCGCGCCCGCCCGCCGCGAGGAGCTTCTCTCCCACGGCCGATCCCAGCGCGGCCGCCTCGGCGCAGGCTCCCTCCGCGCTTTCGCGCACGATGCGCGTGCCGTCGGGCAGACCCACGAAGGCGTCGATGCGCATCGCATCGCCGCGCGCACGCGCGAGTGCGCCCACGGGGACCTCGCAGCTGCCCTCGACCACCAGGCCCACGGCCCTTTCGGCGCGCGCCTCGCCGGCGGCGGCCGGGTCTTCGAATGGCGCGAGTAGCTCGCGCAGTTCCGCGCGCGAGGCGAGATGCTCGATGCCGAGGATCCCCTGCGCGATCGCGGGAATCGTCTCCTCGAGGCGGGCGCGGATGCGCGCCTCGAGGCCCAGGCGCTTCAGTCCCGCCACGGCGAGGATGATCGCGTCGTACTCGCCCGCGTCGAGCTTGGCGAGGCGCGTGTTCACGTTGCCGCGCAGCGCGCGGAACTTCAGGCGCGGATGCAGGCTTCGCAGCTGGCATTCGCGCCTCAAGCTCGACGTGCCCACCACGGCGCCCGCGGGCATCGCGGCGAGCGAGGCGAAGCGCGGCGAGCAGAAGGCGTCGAAGGGATCCTCGCGGGGACCGAACGTCGAGAACGCGAATCGCGCCTCGATCACCATCGGCACGTCCTTGAGCGAATGCACGGCGATGTCGGCGCGGCCGTCGTCGAGCGCGCTTTCGAGCTCCTTCACGAACAGGCCTTTGCCGCCGACTTGCGCGAGGGGGCGGTCGAGCACGCGGTCGCCGCGCGTGGTCATGCCCACGAGCTCCACGACGAGCCCCGGATGGCGCGCGCGCAGCTCGGCCGCCACCATCTCGCTCTGGCGAAGGGCGAGGCGGCTTTCGCGCGTGGCGATGCGGATGCGCTGCGGGACGGCGTTGGTCACAGGGCGAGCGTACTACGGTTTCGTCCGTTTGCTGCACTGCGGTAAGATTTCGGGCTCCCCCTCGGCAATGACTCCGCGGGGCGACCCAGGACATGAGCGCACGCCTTCGCGAGATTCCCTACAACTACACGTCGTACTCCGACCGGGAGATCGTGATCCGGCTCCTCGGCGAGCCCGCCTGGCACGCGCTCGAGGAGTTGCGGGGGCAGCGCGTGACGGGGCGCTCGGCGCGGATGCTCTACGAGGTGCTGGGCGACATCTGGGCGGTGCGCCGCAACCCCTACCTGCAGGACGACCTCCTCGACAGCCCGCGCCGCCTCGCCATGCTCGCCGAGGCGATGCACCACCGCCTGAACGAAGTCGAGAAGCGCCGCGCAGACAAGCAGGGGCGCGACCGCGTCTCCGATCTCCTCGATGCCGCGCGCGCCGCGGTCGATGAGTTCGAGAAGGAGTTCGCGGGAACTCGCACGCTGCGCCGCCGGATCCTGAGGCGCCTTGCCGGCATCACCCGCCGCGACAACATCCAGTTCGACGGCATGGCGCGCGTCTCCCACGTGACCGACGCCACCGACTGGCGGGTCGAGTATCCCTTCGTGGTCGTCAATCCCGACACGGAAGACGAATGCGCGCCGCTCGTGCGCGCGCTGGTCGAGCTGGGCCTCACGATCATTCCGCGGGGAGGCGGGACGGGATACACGGGCGGCGTGATCCCGCTCGACCGGATGTCCGCGGTGATCAACACCGAGAAGCTCGACCGTTTCGATCCGGTCGAGGAACGCGTGCTCCCGGGGACGGCCGGGCCCTGCCCCGTGATCCGCTGCGGCGCGGGCGTGGTCACGCGCCGCGTCATGGAGGCGGCCGAGGACAAGGGACTCGTCTTCGCCGTCGATCCGACCTCGGCCGACGCCTCCTGCATCGGCGGCAACGTCGCGATGAACGCGGGCGGCAAGAAGGCGGTCCTGTGGGGCACGGCGCTCGACAACCTCGCCTCGTGGCGCATGGTCACGCCCGACGGGGACTGGCTCGAGGTCGAGCGCCTCGAGCACAACCGGGGGCGCATCCACGACGCGAAGGTGGCGAGGTTCCGGTTGCGCCGGCTCGACGCGGCCGGCGGCGTGAAGCGCGAGGAGATCCTCGAGATCGAGGGCCGGCGCCTGCGCAAGGAAGGCCTCGGCAAGGACGTGACCGACAAGTTCCTGGGCGGATTGCCGGGCGTGCAGAAGGAAGGGTGCGACGGCCTCATCACCTCGGCCACGTTCATCCTGCATCGCATGCCGAAGCACGTGCGCACGGTCTGCCTCGAGTTCTTCGGCGACGTGAAGAAGGCGGTGCCTTCGATCGTCGAGATCAAGCGCTACCTCGACTCGCATCCGAAGGCGATCCTCGCGGGCCTGGAGCACCTGGACGAGCGCTACGTGAAGGCCGTGGGCTACGCCACGAAGGCGAAGAGCCGCGGCCGGCCGCGCATGGTGCTCGTGGGCGACATCGTGAGCGACGACGAGGGCGCCGCGGCCGAGGCCGCCTCCCACGTGGTGCGCATCGCGAACGCGCGCGACGGCGAAGGCTTCGTGGCCGTAACGCCCGAGCAGCGCAAGCGCTTCTGGCTGGACCGCGCGCGCACCGCCGCGATCTCCAAGCACACCAACGCGTTCAAGATCAACGAGGACGTGGTGATCCCGCTCGAGCGCCTCGGCGACTACACCGACGGCATCGAGCGCATCAACATCGAATTCTCCATCGCCAACAAGCTCAAGCTCTGCGCGCGCTTGGCCTCGCTCTTCGAGGGCAGGCTGCCCGTGGGCGACGAGCTCGTGGGCGAGCGCAGGGCGCAGGCGCTCGAGCTGGTCCGCGCAGCCGAGGCCCGCTGGAAGTCCGTGCGCGATCGCCTGTCCGACCCCGCGGTCTTCGAGGACGTGCAGCTGCATCGCAACCGGATCTCGTGGAAGCGCGAGCTTCGCGAGCCGCTGCGCGACCTCTTCTCGGGGCGCGACTTCGAGCCGGTGATGGACGCGATCGAGGCGGCGCACGCCGAGGTGCTGCGCGGGCGCGTCTTCGTCGCGCTGCACATGCACGCGGGCGACGGCAACGTGCACACCAACATCCCCGTGAACTCCGACGACTACGAGATGCTGCGCGAGGCCAACGAGGCGGTGGCGCGCATCATGAAGTTCGCCCGCGAGCTGGGCGGCGTGATCTCCGGCGAGCACGGCATCGGCATCACCAAGCTCGAGTTCCTCGAGCCCGCGGAGATCGCGGCCTTCGCCGCGTACAAGGGGCGCGTGGATCCCGAGGGCCGCTTCAACCGCGGCAAGCTCCTCGCGGGCGCCGACCTCAAGCTCGCGTACACGCCGTCCTTCGCGCTCATCGGCCACGAGTCGCTCATCCTCGAGCAGAACGACATCGGCGCGATCGCCGACATGTTCAAGGACTGCCTGCGCTGCGGGAAGTGCAAGCCGGTCTGCAGCACGCACGTGCCGCGCGCGAACCTCCTCTACAGCCCCAGGAACAAGATCCTCGCCACGTCGCTGCTCACCGAAGCGTTCCTCTACGAGGAGCAGACGCGCCGCGGAGTGTCCATCCGCCATTTCGACGAGTACGGCGACGTGGCCGACCACTGCACCGTGTGCCACAAGTGCGAGTCGCCCTGCCCGGTGGACATCGACTTCGGCGACGTCTCCATCGCCATGCGCAACCTCCTCGCGAAGCTGCGCAAGCGCCGCTTCAATCCCGGCGCATGGGCGGCGATGCAGTTCCTGAATGCGCAGGACCCGCGGCGCATCAAGCTCATCAAGGCGGCGATGATCGACCTGGGATTCCGAGCGCAGCGACTGGCGAACCGCCTCTGGGGCCGCATGCCCTTCGTGCAGCGCGAGGTGCGGCAGCCGCCGAGCACCGTGGGCCGCGCGCCCGTGGCGCGCCAGGTGATCCATTTCATCAACAAGCCCATGCCCGGGGGATTGCCGAAGAAGACGGCGCGCGCGCTGCTCGACGTCGAGGACCCGGCGATGGTGCCGATCATCCGCGACCCTGCGAAGGTGAGCGAGGATTCGGACGCGGTGTTCTATTTCCCCGGCTGCGGCTCGGAGCGGCTCTTCGGCCAGGTCGGGCTCGCCACGCAGGCGCTGCTCTATCACGTGGGAAGCCAGTGCGTGCTGCCGCCCGGCTACCTCTGCTGCGGCTATCCCCAGACCTCGGCCGGGCGCGCCGACCAGGGCGAGCGCATCACGGTGCAGAACCGCGTGCTCTTCCATCGCGTGGCCAACACGCTCAACTACCTCGACATCAAGACCGTGGTCGTCTCGTGCGGGACCTGCATGGACCAGCTGCAGAAGTACGAGTTCGGATGCCGCCTGCTCGACATCCACGAGTACCTGCTCGAGAAGGGGATGAAGGTGTCGGGCGTCGAGGGCGTGCGCTACATGTACCACGATCCCTGCCACTCGCCGATGAAGACCCACGAGCCGAGGAAGGTCGTGAACGCGCTCATGGGGCGAAGCGACATCGAGGTGAACGACCGCTGCTGCGGCGAGTCGGGAACGTTCGCCGCCACGCGCCCGGACATCGCCACGCAGGTCCGCTTCCGCAAGGAGGAGGAGATGCGCAGGGGCGCCGCCGCCGCGCGCTCCGGTGGCTTCGAGGGCGAGGTGAAGGTGCTCACGTCGTGTCCCTCGTGCCTCCAGGGCCTGCACCGTTTCGGCCCGGACGCGGGCACGAGCGCCGACTACATCGTGGTGGAGATGGCGCGGCACCTGCTCGGCGAAAGCTGGATGAAGGATTTCGTGGAGAAGGCCCGCCATGGGGGCATCGAGCGCGTACTGTTGTGAAGGCGCAACGTCCCGTTGCCACGGCCCGCACGAGGACGGAGAATCGGTCGCGAGGTGCTGCAATGTCCGCTGCGGAATGTGAGTTTTGCCATAGCCCGGGGGGTGCGGTCCTCTGGCAGAATGACCTTTGCCGCGTGGTGCGCGTGGACGAGCCCGACTACCCCGGGTTCGTGCGCGTGATCCTCGGGCGCCATGTGACCGAGATGGCCGATCTCGGCAAGGACGAGCGCGATCGCTTCATGGCCGTGGTCTTCGCGGTCGAGGCGGCCGTGCGCGATACGATGAAGGCCGACAAGATGAACCTGGCAAGCCTGGGCAACCAGACGCCGCATCTGCACTGGCACGTGGTGCCGCGTTTTCGCGACGACCGGCATTTTCCGGGCCCCATCTGGGCGATGCCCAAGCGCGAGCGCGCCGCGCACGCCGAACGAGAGCATCGTGCCGCCGGCGTGGCGGCCGCGATCGCCGCGCGCCTCGGAGCCTAGCCGATGTCCTCGGCCACGCCCACGCGCACCCCGCTTCCGTTCTCCGACGGCCGCGGCTGCAAGGAGTGGCTCACCGTCCTGCCGCTCACCAACATCCCGCAGGCGCAGCAGACTGTCCTCGAGACCATGCAGGGCATGCGCGCGGCCGAGCTCGATGCGCTCGAGCGCCTGAAGTGCCTGGAGATGCTGCGCGACAAGATCGCGTTCCTCCAGGGAGAGCAGCGCTCGCGCTATTTCGGCAAGACCATCCCGCTTTCCCCCAACGACAACACCGCGTGGAACACCGGCCGCGCCCTGCTGGAGGAGATGGAGACCGGGTACCGCCAGTGCCTCACGGCTGCCGGCGACGATCCGGGCGGCATGGGCAAGCACACGGCGCTCATCGCGCAGCGCGTGATGCGCTACATCGGCGGGCAGATGCTGTTCCACGCGATCGTCTTCCGCCGCTTCGATCCGGCGCTCTGGCAGCGGCTGCACCAGCTCTACCTGGATTGCGAAGCGCAGGGCATCGCCGCCGAGCCCGTGAAGGATTCCCTGGAAGGCGACGAGGGCATGACGAGCGTCGCGCAGACGTACGCGCAGGCGGTGCTCATGCAGGCCGCATTCCTTTCGGAGATGAGCGCGCCGCAGGTGGATTTCGCCGAGGCGCTGCTGCGCCTGTGGGCACGCAAGGTGCAGGTGCTCGCGCAGTCGGCCGCGGGCACCGCAAGCCTCGACGCGCTGGTGGTGGACCTCACCAAGTCCATCGGCGCGAGGCCGCAGCCGCGGGGCAACGTGGCGCCCACGCAGCGCGTGCTGGACACCGACGCGCTCTCGAAGAGCATTCGCCGGCGCATCCACGGGTTGCAGAACGGCGAGGACCTCGCCACCCTGGGCCTTCCCGCCCAGGCGAGCTCCCTCGACGTGCAGGGAGAGCTCCAGCGCCTGCACAAGCTCTGGTGCGAGGGCGCGCCGCCGCGGCCCGCGGCCAAGGCCGCCTCGCAGCCCAACGTCGGGCTCGTGTTCGGGATGCCGGAGATCTACTTCTTCGTGACGGGCGGCAAGGCCTTCGAGCAGCCCGACAAGAAGCGCGAGCTCACCTCGCAGGAGAAGCAGGACATCGAGGTGTTCGGGCGCATACGCGAGCAGACGCAGAGCAAGATGGTCGCGGAATTCAACTACACGGTGGAGAACTGGGCCGCGCTCGACGAGGGCATAGGCATGGTCCGCGCGCAGCGTCCCACGACGGCTTCGCGCGGCGTGGGCATCCGGCGCCTCGCGGCGCTGCGCATGGGGGACACGGGCCCGTTCTTCCTCGCGATGGTGAACGAGCTCACCCAGGAGACCGACGGGAAGATCGTGGCGACGCTCTCGATCTTCCCCGGCAAGCCCGAGCCCGTGGCGGTGCGCGCGGGCGACCTGCGCAATCGGGCGACGGCCCAATGGGTGCCGGGCTTCCGCCTGCCCGCGCTCGAGAAGGCGCGCATTCCCGCGACGATCATCGTGCCCAGCCCGCACGGCACGCGCGGCCGCGGCATCGAGATCTGGACCGACGGCGTGGCGAAGGAATCCACCGTCGAGGACCTGCTGCTGCGCGGCACCGACTTCGACCGCGCCACCGTCTTCTAGCGGGGCCTTTCCAGGGCGTCGAGCAGGTCGCGCGCGGCGTTGTTTCCCGTCTGCTCGGCGATCTCCACGATGCACGTGGGGCTCGTCACGTTCACCTCCGTGAGGTAATCGCCGATCACGTCGAGGCCCGCGAAGACGATGCCCGCCTTCACGAGCTCCCGCCCCACGGCCTCGCCGATCTCGCGGTCGCGCGCGGTGATGGGCCGCGCTACGCCCGTGCCGCCCGCGGCGAGGTTGCCGCGCGTCTCCCCTTTCCTCGGGATGCGCGCGAGGCAATGGGAGAAGGGCTTGCCGCCGATCACGAGCACGCGCTTGTCGCCCTGGGCTATCTCGGGAATGTAGCGCTGCGCCATCATCGTGCGGTTGCCGTCGTCGGTGATGGTCTCGACGATCACGTTGCGGTTGGGGTCGTCGCCGCGCACGCGGAAGATCATCGTCCCGCCCATGCCTTCGAGCTTCTTCAGCACGACGTCGCGATGCTCGTCGATGAACGCGTGGACGCGCTCCATCTCGCTCGTGACGAGCGTGGGCGGCGTGAACTGGGGGAAGCGCAGGATCGCGGTCTTCTCGTTCCAGTCGCGCAGCGCCCGCGGGTCGTTCACCACGCGGCCGCCCTCGGCGACGACGCGGTCGAGCAGCAGCGTGGCGTAGTAGTACTGCTGGTCGAAGGGCGGGTCCTTGCGCATGAGCACGGCGTCGAATCCGGAAAGCGCCGCTTCATGGGGATCGCCCGCGCGGTACCACTCGTGGTCGTCGGCGAAGAGCTCGAGGCGCAGCATGCGCGCGCTCACGCGGCCTTCGCGGACGAACATCGCGCCCGCCTCGAGCGCGTGCACCTCGTGGCCGCGCCGCCACGCCTCGCGCATCATCGCGACGCTGGAATCCTTGTACGCCTTGAGCGAGGGCAGCGGATCGACGACGAACGCGAGCCTCATGCGTTGGCCGCCTGGACCTCCAGCGCCGCGTCGCGCTCGACGAGCTCCTCGACCTCGATCGCGGCCGCGAGGTTGGCGAGGCGCGCGATCACGCCGCACGTGTAGAGGCGGTTGGGCGCCTCGTCGCAGTCGCGCGTGCCGTCGGGCCCGTGGCAGTTGTTCTCGAAGGGAGCGTAGTACGAGCCGGGGGAATTGAGGTTCTCGTCGATGCCGCGGCCGGTGTGCACGCGGTAGAAGCCGCCCACGACGAACTGGTCCATCATGTACACGACCGGCTCGGCCACGCCGCCGTTCACGCTTTCGTAGGTGTGGACGCCTTCCTGGATGATCACCTCGTTCACCGGCTGGCCTTCCTTGATGACGGCCATCTTGTTCCGGGTCTTGCGATTGAGGTTGCGCACGTCCTCGGGGCTCTTCACCGTCATGATGCCCATGCCGTAGGTGCCGGCATCGGCCTTGACGATGCAGAAGGGCTCGTCGGTGATGCCGTAGTGCGCGTAGCGCTCGCGGACCTCGTTCAGGACGAACTCCACGTTGGCCGCGAGGCACTCCTCGCCTTCCTTCTCGGCGAAGTTCACCTTGCCGCACTGGCTGAAGACGGGATTCACGAGCCAGGGATCGATGCCGATCAGCCTCCCGAAATCCTCGGCGACGCGATCGTAGACGTGGAAGTGGTGCGACTTGCGGCGCGTCGTCCACCCGGCGGCGAGCGGAGGGACCACGGCCTGTTCGAGGCCGCGCAGGATCGCGGGGATCCCGCCCGAGAGGTCGTTGTTGTTGAGTATCGCGCAGGGATCGAATCCCTCGACGCCCACGCGGTTGCCGCGGCGCTGGACCGGCTCGAGCAGGAGCTTCTCGCCCGCGGAGGTCTCGACAGTCATCGGCTCCTTCAGGTCCGGGATGAGGCTGCCGATGCGCACCTGCAGGCCCGCGTCCTCGAGGATGCGCTTCAGCACCCACACGTTCTGCAGGTAGTTCAGGTTGCGCGTGTGGTTCTCGGGGACGATGAGGAAGCGGCGCGTGTCGGGACAGATGCGCTGCACCGCGGACATCGCGGCCTGCACGCACAGCGGCCGGAACGAGGGCGCGAGGTTGTTGAAGCCGCCCGGGAAGAGGTTCGTGTCCACGGGGGCGAGCTTGAAGCCGCTGTTGCGAAGGTCGACCGACGCGTAGAACGTGACCGGATGTTGCAGCCATTCGGTGCGGAACCAGTGCTCGATCTCGGTCCGCTTCTCGAGCACCCTGCGCTCCAGGTCCTGGAGCGGCGCCTTCAGTGTCGTCGTGAGCTGGGCGAACATGGGGTGTGGGGATCTCTATCGGGCGCGGCGGGAGGATCAGTTTACACGCTTCGCAATGCTAGAATTCCCCTCTCGCGC
>Ga0335069_10015600_pt1 | contig 10620 bp, 6 predicted proteins | sample Lox_Sample_11_FD_206714 | JGI IMG/M metagenome (GOLD analysis project Ga0335069, IMG submission 206714) | Soil microbial communities from Loxahatchee National Wildlife Refuge, Florida, United States - Lox_Sample_1.1 | ecosystem: Environmental > Terrestrial > Soil > Wetlands | place: USA: Florida... | reverse complement strand
CGTTCGTGATCTTCCTCGATCGTGTCGCCCTTGGGAATCCGGCGAAGCTGCGTGATCGCCACGCGCACAGAGGAGTAGTACATTGCTTTGGCCACATTGGGACTGGATACCAGGCCCAACTGCTGCATCTTCGGATCCCAGACGTTCCACAAAGCCATCAGGTCGGCCCGGGCCTCCTCAAGTGTCGAATAGTATTGCTTCAGATAGAACGTCGGGTCGTGCGTCAACTTCGGGTTGACCTTGCCGGAACCGTGGCCGATGATTTCGTGCAGCGCTGTTAGCAGGTCGTCGGCCTCATCGCCGTACTTGGCCGCGATTTCGCTCTCTTCTTTCGTGGCGGCAAACTCGTCGGCGATGCTCCTGCCCGAAGCACGAGACAGTGCACGCGAGCTCCCGGTAAACAAGAAGCTTTTACTTCCGTACTTTTCGTGGATCTCGTCTTCGTTCGGAAGGTTATCGCCCGTTGTAGTGACGTGGAAGTCGCCGGACTCGATCAGCGTCTCGACAGCCTTGGCCAGCGGCGGCTTTACACCTTGCTTGCGATACTCGGTTTTCCATGGCGCGTGGTCCTCAAAATACTGCGCATTGTCGGCGATCTTCAGCATCATCGCGTTCAGCCGCGCGTCCGTCACGCTGACGAAGCTCTGTGAGGTTCCCTTCGCGCCCCGGGCATCGCGGTAGACTTCGATGAAGCCGTTCGCGAAATCGACCGTAGGATTATTCTGCACCCAATCGATGCCGAACTGGATCCAGTCCTTGGGATCTCCAGTCTGGTAATAGCGGATCAATTCGCGAATCACTTTGGCTTGCGCCGGATCTGTTGACTGAGCCGCCTTCTCAAGGTACGAATTGGCTTTGGAAAGACACTCGGCGTACATTCCCGGCGGAATGCTGCGGTCCGGTGTGCCAGCCCGATACACCTGCTCCTCGATCCCGCCATTCACCTTCGCAAGACGAGAGTTCAGTGGATTGTGCTCCACGAGGCTCGTGAGGTCCGCCAGTTTGACTCCCGAATAGAAATTGTTCGAGCTCGCCTGGATAATGTCCAGTCCTCCGCTCGGGCTCTTCGCTGTGACCGTCGGCTCAAAGTTCGGGTCGAACAAAGACGGCCGCAACTCGTCGAGTTCCTTCGCCAGGGTCTCCCTTGAAAGGCCGGCTCCGCCATGACTGAGCGCCGTCAGCGCTATATCTTTGAATTCCTCGAAAGTAACCTCGGGCAGGAATTTCTGCGCTGTGATCTCATTGTGATTTCCACGGTTCGCCCAAAACAGCTTGGTGAAATTGAGAATCTTCGTATAGGACTCGCGATTCAGTCCTTCCGGATGCGCGACGATCATTTCGAGCAGCCGTTTCTGGCGCAGTCCGAAGCGCGAGAGCTGATCGTAGATGATCGGATTGATCGCGATCGACGCCTGGGTCAACCAGTATCCGAGCGCCTGCTGTTGCGGCGTCAGATTGGAAAAGCCGTTGGCTTCAACTTGGATAAATCCCGTGGCGCCAATCCGGTCGGCTAACGGATTCTCCTGCGCCCATGCCATGCACGCGAACGCACAGACCCACGCTGTAAGCTTCATACCCTTAGTGTCGCGTTTTTTGGCAATGCCGGAGCCAGGCGATCTACCAGTAGACGAAGGACTCTTCTTCGCAGATCAGGATAATCGGGGGCCCGCCGGTAGAGATCTTCGCCGCGTGCGCAACTACTTCCTTAGCGCCGGCCGATTCCATGCACTTGTTGAGGTCTTCCATCGTGGAGAAATGGACCTCCGCAAGCCTGTAGGCCATCACTTTGCCCTGCGGCGAACCGGTGACCTTACTGGCCACGAAGCGCGTCATGCCCTTGAGCTTTTCTTCGACCATGGGCATGTGCTCATCCTGGTAGGCAGTCTCAAATGCATCCACATCCTGAGGACGAGGATAGATCACAACAACCTTGACGCCGCGGGTTCCCATGGGTACCGAGTTTTTTATCTTAGCACTGCAGGGTTGCGGTCACGGGGCTGTGCGTTGCTAGCGCTCGTGCTTCCAGGTGAAAATTAGCGCGACCAGCACGGTGGTCTGCGTCTTTGAGGCCAAGGGTTGCTCGCCCCAATCAAAGACCGCCCGATCCGACCAATCGCGCCGAAGCTCGGCCCGTGCGATCACAAAGCTTGCGGGGCGATAGTCGAAGGTCACAGTTCCCTCTTCAAGGTGCTGCGGCGTTCCCGTATTGAAACCGGTGCTGTCGTTGAACCGCTCGGCGCGAAGGCTCAAAGTGGTTCGCTCGGATGTTTTGAACTGAACTGCACCTGCCGCTCCGCCCCATTTGTCGCTGCCCCCGCCGAGCCGGCGGTCCATCGCCCAAAGAAACTCCAGGTAGCCGGTGACTCGCGATGTTGGCGTCACGGTCAACACCGAGTCATAAAGGTGCCGGTATCCGGTGTTGATCGCAGGCTTCTCTGGCCCAGTCATGTAGACTTCAGACCAGGACCATTTCGCGCGCGTCAGCGTGGATGTTAGCCCGAGGGTCTTTCCCGAATTCTTATCCCGAACGTCGTTGCATCCGTTCACCAATTGCACGCCCGCGGTGAAGGATTTCGTGACCGGAATCGTTGCTCGGAGACCGAAGTGATAAAACGGCCCGCCGAGAACAGACAGCAGCGACTGGGAGTAGCTGAGGTTGCGATAGCTCTCCGCAGATTCAGCACCGATGCTGGTGTAAAACTTCCCGAAGTCGAGCCGCAATCCGTTCCAAGCCGGTTTGTAGCCGATGTAAGCCTGAGAAATGTAACGATTCGCGCCGCCCCAGGGATCAGTTAGATTCATGATCCGGAACGTTTCGCCATATCCCGCATCGACACGGAATCCGAACCGTGGGCCCTCGCGCTCCACGCCCACTTCCACAGCGTTCAACTGAAGCCCTTGCTTCCAGTCGAAGTTGCGAAATTCGCTCAGGCCATTCGATGGATGATTGAGATCCAAAGAATAGAATGTATCGATGACTCCGGTGAGCCGGAGCGGAGTTGAAGTATTCGGATCAGCGCCCGCGTCCTCCTGTGCAAACGTTGCGCTGGCGGCGATTGCGAAAATGCACAACATCCGGAGGAAGAGCACATTTTGCTTATCGGTTCTCCGCCAGAAACTTGAGATCCACACTAAATTTCTAGTCTTTGGGCCGATAAGCAACACGGCAGGAGATTTCTTTCTCGGACTCCTCAACTTGGCCTATGAACACCTTCAAGACCCTCACCGTCGGCAAGAAAATCGTTTTGCTTAGCGCCGTATTGACCATCGTATCCGCGTTGCTCGGAACTGTCGCTCTGGTTGGTGTCCAACGAGTGGACCGCTACCTGGACGCCGTTGTCACCGATGCGCTGCCAGGTATCTATTACATTGACCGCGTCGAGTCCGCGGCCAAGGACATTCGCGGCCGGATGTTGTTGCACATGCTCGCATCATCCGCCGAAGAAAAAGCGAGACTCGACGCCGAGATCAGCCAGCTTCGCGATCAGAATAAGGGTCTCCTGAAAGACTACGAAAAAACGATCGTCCGCCAATCGGATCGGGAGCTTTTCAACAAGATCGAGCCCGCGTTCGAGAATTACATCGCAAATTGGGACGGTGTCAGAGCACTGAGCCGCCAAGGAAAGAGCCAGGAAGCCTCGGTCTCGTTTCAGCGGGCGACCCTGCCAGCATTTAACGAGTTCGCCAAGACGGTAAGTGACGAAGTCGAGTTGAACAAAAGCTATGGCGATGAATGCGCCAAGGGTTCTCAAAACGCGTATGAAGCCGCGAAGATCTGGACATTCGGCTTTTTGTTACTGGCCCTGGTGGCAGGCTGCACGCTCGGCTGGTGGATTGTCATCGGGGTGAACAGCACGCTCCGGCAGTCGGCCGCCGAGCTGGGACAAGGCGCGGAACAAATCGCAAGTGCCGCGGCTCAGGTCGCGTCTTCGAGTCAGTCGTTGGCCCAGGGCTCATCACAACAGGCCGCATCGCTTGAGGAAACTTCGGCCTCCGCCCAGGAGATCACCTCCATCACGCGCAAGAACGCGGGCAGTTCGCAATCGGCCGCCGAGGTCATGTCCCACGTGGATCAGAACGTGAAGGACGGCAATCGTACTCTCGAGGAGATGGTTGCCTCCATGAACGAAATCACGGCCTCCAGCGAGAAGATCTCTAAGATCATCAAAGTCATCGACGAAATCGCGTTTCAGACCAACATTCTTGCTCTCAACGCGGCCGTGGAAGCTGCGCGCGCGGGCGAAGCAGGAATGGGCTTTGCCGTGGTGGCCGACGAGGTTCGCAATCTCGCGCAACGATCCGCTCAAGCGGCCAAGGACACTGCGGCGCTCATCGAAGAATCGGTCAACAAATCGTCGGAAGGTAGCGCGAAACTGCAAAAAGTCTCGGATGTGATTCGCTCCATAACGGAAAGCTCTGCGAAAGTGAAAGTCATCGTCGACGAACTGAATATGAGCGGTCAGGAACAGGCGCGTGGCATCGAACAGATTTCCAAAGCCGTTTCTCAGATGGATCAAGTGACCCAAGGAACCGCCGCCAGCGCCGAGCAAAGCGCTTCGGCCAGCCAGCAGCTTTCCGCCCAAGCCGAGGCGATGCGCAACATCGTGTCGCGGCTCCGGGATCTGGTGGGAGGCGCCGCGCACGATGCCGGCCAGCTTACTCGCAAATCCTTGCACCCCGCTTCCGCGCCGGCCAACAAGAGCAGTATGAGCGCACTCAAGTTTGCCGCATCGAGACAGAACGTGAAGGCCGCCGCGCCAGTTGGTCTGCCCACGCCCAAGTCCGACACTTTTCCGCTGGAGGACGATTTCACCGAGTCGTTCTAACGGCGACGCCCGGCCTATTAGCGGTCTTATGCTAGAGTGACCAATGTATGCGAACTTTGGCGCTTCTGGCCTTGGCCACCTTCTGTTTAGCGACCATCGGTTGTGCGGTTAGGCTGCAGCCTTCTCAACAAGGCGAATGGTCCAATTTCCATAACGACAAGGACAAAGTCACGGCGGATGCACGAAAGGCCCCGGAACATCCTGCTGAGCGCTAGTGCAAGTCGCTGAGTATACCTGTTACCGTACCGCTGGACCGATCGTAATTGACGGGAAACTGGACGAGCCGTCGTGGCAATTGGCTCCGCGCTCGAATGCGTTCGTAGACATTGTTACCGGAGAACCCGCCTGGTTTGACACGCGTGTTGCGCTCCTCTGGGACGACGATTATCTCTACTTTGGATTCAGCGCGCACGAAACCGATGTCTGGGGAACGCTGACCGAGCGCGATTCGAAGATCTACGAAGAAAACGACCTTGAAGTCTTCATCGCCGGTCGCGATGCCTATTACGAATTCGAGATCAACGCGCTCAACACGATCTATGAGGTCTTCTGGATCTGGAAAGATATCCTGAAGCCCGGGTCGCCTTACTACGGCCATCCCGAGTTTGATCCCTCGACGCAGCGAACCATGGTTCTCGATGGCGTGGGTGGACACGTACATCCCCGTGGCGAGCGTTGGGGATTTCTGGATTGGGATTTTCCCGGGCTGCGCCACGCCGTACACGTGGACGGCACGTTGAACAAGCGCGACAACACCGATCGCGGCTGGACGGTCGAACTGGCGTTTCCGTGGACCGGTTTGGAGCTCATAGCCGATGGCCGCTCGCTCCCGCCGCGCGATGGCGACGTCTGGCGCATCGATTGCTCCCGCTTCGAAAAGATCGGTCGGAACCGTGAAATCCTCGATCCCTGCGCGGGCTGGACCTGGAACCGTCACGGCCACTACGACTCACACATCCCCGAAGTCTTCCCCAAGGTCACGTTCTCCGTGGCGCAGGTCCCCGACCTGCGAAAGTAAAGATTAGACATGCTCGCCGCATTCCTGATTCTCGCCGCGATGCCCGACTGGGTCCCCGCACGCTGGTATTCGAGCGATCCCAAGAGCCTGGAGTTAATCGCTCAGACGCCAATCAACTGCGTCCTGCTGGAACGCGAAAACTGGTCCGAAGCGTTCAATCGCGCTGCCGCCGAGCGCGGGATTGCTACACTCGGCGTCGTCCATCCAGGACCCGATGCCGCCGACCACGCGCGCAAAGCAGCGGGACTGCGCATGTCCGGAGTCGTGCTCGAAGGTGATTTCGATCCGAAGGTCCGTAACGCGCTGCAGGATTCGAAGATTGTCATGATCGAGCTTCCGTCGCGAAGGAACATGCGTCTCGGCGACTTAAACTCTCCGGTGATCGGAACGTACCAAGGCGTCTGGCCGGGTGTGCAGATCGAGCAAAACGGCTCGGCGAAAGCCGCGCCAAGCGGTGCGCCATGGATCGACACCAATACCGGATTTCTCCGGTTCGTCCGCGCCTATACCACCAAGTCTGTTTGGATCGCGAACGTACCTCCCGAAAAGACAGTGATTTCCATCCAGCGCTACTTACAAGCGATCGCTGACGCGGAGATCTCCGGCGCGCGGTGGGTTGTCGGGTTAGACGTGGATTTCAACAAACGATTGCTCGCACGCGATCCCAAAGCGCTGGCCGATTGGAAACGGATAGGAGCCGAGCTTTCGTTCTACCAGTCGCACAAAGAATGGCGAGGGATGGGTCCTCATTCCAACCTCGCGCTGGTGGAAGACGTTGGAAGCGGCGCGCTTTTATCGGGAAGCGTGCTCGACATGATCGCTGTGAAACACACGCCGGTCCGTCCCGTGCCAAATCCGAAGCTGAGTGACGACGCGATGAAAAACACGAAGATGGCCGTCGATGTCGATCCGTCCGCGCTCACGCCGGAGCAAAAGGAAGTGCTCCGCAACTACACGCGCGGCGGTGGAACTCTGCTGAGCGCTCCTCCAGGCTGGAAGTTCCCGCTACCCAAGGACAACGGCATCACGTTGGCTAAGGACGATTTCGCAAAGCTCGACGAAATCTGGAAAGAGGTCAATGGCATGACCGGGCGCAACAACCTGGGCGCGCGTTTATTCAATGTTTCCAGCATGCTCTCGAACCTTCTCGAAGCACCCAGTGGCGAGCAACTGGTGTTGCACTTGGTGAATTACACTGATTTTCCGGTCGACGCAATCACTGCTCACGTATTAGGGACATACCACCACGCCCGCCTCCTCGCCCCGGATGGAACGTCGAAGGACCTGCCCGTGTATCCAGTCGAAGAAAGCACCGGAATCGACATCGACAAGGTAGATGTTGTGGCCGCGATAATCGTTGAGTAGCGCTTGCCTCCGGCTCGCGCAGGCGGACAAGCCGAAGGCTTGTCCAACCTACTATCGCGATCGTATACACTCGGGAGTTCAGGAGAATTTCACCGTGTCTCTTCGCCTTTGGTCTTGTCTTGCCTTCTCGCTGACGCTGCTACCGGCCCAGTCGATGGATCCCAAGCTTTATTCAGAAATGCACTGGCGCTCCATCGGCCCACCGCGGGCCGGCCGCGCTCGAGCCCTCGCCGGCGTCCCGAGCCAGCCGAATGTATTCTATATCGGCTTCGATAATGGCGGCGTCTGGAGGTCGACCGACTTCGGTTCAACGTGGGCGCCTCTGTTCGACAATCAACCCACCGGCTCGATCGGCGCGATCGCCGTGGCGCCATCGGACCCGAACATCATCTACGTCGGCAGCGGCGCGGGCATCATTCGGCCGGACCTTGCAGTCGGCAACGGCGTTTATAAATCGACCGACGCAGGCAGGACCTGGACCCATCTCGGCCTGCGAGATTCGCAGATGATCGCCAACATCGCAGTCGATGCGCGCAATCCGAACCGGTTGTATGTCGCCGCGCTGGGTCATCCGTATGGGCCTAATCCCGAGCGCGGAATCTTTCGGTCTACCGATGGTGGCGCGACATTCGAAAAAGTCCTGTTCAAAGACGACTACACCAGCGGCAATGATGTCGTAATCGATCCGAGCAACCAGAACACGATCTACGCAGCGCTATGGCAGCAACAGCAGGGTTTCTACGAGAATGGCGCATTTGGGGGTACCGACGGAGGCATTTACAAGTCGACGGATGGCGGATCTACCTGGAAGCAATTGACCGGCGGGCTGCCACCCATCATAGAAGCGAATCTCGCGATCGCACCCAGCAATTCGAAAACGATGTACGCGATGATCGCTTCGCCTGCGATTGCTCCTCCCGGCGGTGGACGAGGCGGGCGCGGAGGCGGCGCAGGCGGTGGAATCGGGTTTTATAAGACAACCGATGGCGGCGATCACTGGTCGCTCGCTACCGACGATCCGCGCATCGCAGAAACGGGATCCCAGCGCCATCCGCCCGATGCCCGGCCGCTCGGCCGCATCGGCGGCGGTGACCTGCCAACCATTACTGTCGACCCGAAGAACGACAAGGTGGTCTACAGTTGCTCGACGGTTTTCTGGCGTACCGAGGACGGAGGACTCACCTGGTCGGCCGTGCGTGGCGCGCCCGGCGGCGACGACTACCAGAAAAGCTGGATCAATCCGAATTTCCCAGGTATCATTCTGCTGGTCTGCGATCAGGGCGGAGTCGTTTCCGCGAATCGCGGCGAATCCTGGAGTAACTGGTACAACCAACCCACAGCCGCGATGTATCACGTCACCGCCGACAATGCGTTCCCCTATCGGCTGTGTAGTGGGCAGCAGGACTCTGGTTCCGCCTGCGTTGACAGCCGCAGCATGGATGGCGAAATCACCTTTCATGACTGGCATCCAGTAGGCATCGAGGAATATGGAGAAGCCGCGCCCGATCCGAAGAACCCCGACCTGGTCTACGGTGGCAAGGTCACCGTCTACAACCGGCTCACAGGACAAAAAGCATCCGTCGGCCCGGTAGCCGGAGGACGCGGCGGCGGCGAGGCGGCGGCTTCCTCAGGACCACCTCCGCGCACTGTTCGAACGCAGCCGCTGATCTGGTCCCCCAAAGATCCGAATCTGTTGTTCTACGCCACTTCCGGCGTCTATAAGACGACCAACGGCGGCCATAGCTGGACTGCGATCAGCGGCGATTTAACTCGGCAATCGTGGGATGTTCCCTCAAACGCTGGAAAGTATGCGTCTACAGTAAAGCCGGCGGCGCTCGGCACGATTACAGCACTCGCTCCATCGCCGCTCGACGTCAATGTGCTTTGGGCGGGAACGGGCGACGGTCTGCTGCAAGTCACAACCAACGGGGGGTTGAGATGGACCGACGTTACGCCATCCCAGATCAAACCATGGACGCGTATCTTCAACATGGAAGCCGGCCACTTCGACACCAAGACAGCCTATGCCGCGGCGAACACTTTGCGCTTGGACGATATGAATCCGCACCTCTGGCGCACCCACGATGGCGGCAAGACCTGGACCGAGATCGACAACGGCATCGCGGGCGGCGCTGTGACCAACAGCATCCGGGAAGATCCGCATAAGAAGGGCCTGCTCTATGCTGCCACCGATACCCAAGTATGGGTTTCGTTCGACGATGGTGACCACTGGCAGTCCCTGCGCCTGAACATGCCGGCAATTTCCGTGCGCGACATCCAGGTCAAGGACGATGCATCCTGCCTCTGCTCCGATCTAGTCGCCGGAACACACGGCCGGGGCTTCTGGATACTCGACAATCTGAGTCCGCTCCGGCAGACTGCCGAAGCTGCCGCTGCGTCGAACGAATATCTATTCAAGCCGGCAACTGGTATCCGGATTCGCTTCGGAACCAACGATCCAACTCCCTGGCCGCCCGAAGTCCAGGCCGGCGAAAATCCGCAGCCCGGAGCTGCGATCGATTACTATCTGCCGGGCGACGTCTCCGAAACGAAGCTGGAGATTCTCGATGCGAAGGGCAATGTCCTGCGGACGTATTCGAGTAAGGACGCGGTTCGAAGTCCCGATCCGGCGCTAGATCCTACGGCATACAACAAACTCTGCCAACAGAATCCGACCGCGCCAGATTGCGGACTTCCACTCTATTGGCCAGCGCCCCCACAGCGGCTGGTAACTTCCGCTGGCATGCATCGGTTCACCTGGGACTTGCACTACGATCCGCTTCCCGGCGGCGGAGGGGGCGGCCGTGGTGGTGGAGGCGGAGCGAACGGCGCGGTGCCGCATCGAACCTATCCGGCAGTCAACTCTCCATGGGTCCCTCCCGGTTCCTACACCGTTCGGTTCACCGCTGACGGCCACAGCCAAACGCAGCCAATCGTAATCAAGATGGATCCACGGGTGAAGATCACGCCGGATGTCCAGAAGATCTTCACTCTAACTGCGCAGATGGAAGACAACGCCCGAAGCGCCGAGCGCGCCTACCATGAGGCCCGCGAACTGGCCGGAAATTCGAAAAACGATGCTCTGGTCAAACAACTGGACGAAATTGCCCCCGCAGAGAACTCCAATCGGAGCGTGCGCAGCGCCGGCGGCGGAGGTGGATTCGGCGCGCCTCCTGAACCACCGCCTCCTCCAACGCTTGCCAACATTGGCAATTTGATGGTGGCCGCAGTGATGGGCATGCAAGCATCAGAGATGGCGCCCACCGCGCTGGAACTTCAGAGTTGCGCTAAAGCACAAGCGGAGTACACAGCGCTAATGACTAAGTGGGCCGCACTCAAGGCCAACGCAGGTCGGGGACCTGCGCCACATGGGGCAGGTCACCGACCTGCCCCATGAATCAGTATTTCGGA
>Ga0335069_10015599_pt1 | contig 10620 bp, 11 predicted proteins | sample Lox_Sample_11_FD_206714 | JGI IMG/M metagenome (GOLD analysis project Ga0335069, IMG submission 206714) | Soil microbial communities from Loxahatchee National Wildlife Refuge, Florida, United States - Lox_Sample_1.1 | ecosystem: Environmental > Terrestrial > Soil > Wetlands | place: USA... | reverse complement strand
TGTCTTCACTGGTGCGCGGGGGCTGAACAGAGCGGCCGCTTCGCGCGAAGAGAAGGAGCTTAAACCGATGACAAATGCGTAGAAACTGATGCCGAAGATCGCGCAGTAGACCAGGAAAAGAGAATTGAATCGAACCGTGAGGGCGTAGATCAGGAAGTTGTAGAGCAGGAAAAGAAGGGTGCCTAGCCAGATGAGTTGTGCCGCCATCGACTTTCTTAACCCCAGGACTGCGCTCACGAGAAGAACGGGAGCAGCCACGACGAGGTTGACGACGTCACCGCCTCTGGCTTGCGCCGCCCAAAGGGGCGTCTCTCGCGAATATGCAGCAGGCCAGAAGAGCCCACCATAGCTGCTTATCACAAGCAAGGCACCCAAGGGCAGGCTCAGCCAGAGATACAGACTGCGCGGTGTGTTGTTCGTCATAAACACCCCTTTTGTGGGTCAACGTTTCCACGCAAGCTCGCTCTCTCGCGTAGATGCCGGGGAATTGCCTCAGAGCCCGCGGACCGAAAGACACTCAAATCGCAATCACTATCTTGACTCCATTCCACGCACACAGAGGATAAGGGGAACAAAACAAACTGAGCCCATGACGAAGATCACAACAACGTCGCCCCAGTAAACGGGAACGCCTGTCAAAGATGGCTGCAGCAAGAGGAACATGATCAGTCCGATGAAGAGCAGGCTCGCCTGGGTGAGCAACCCGAGAGCTGCAACATAGCCGAATGGTTTGCGAAAAACGAGGAGAACGCTCCCAATGATCCAGAGCGGAGCGATCAGGAAATCTGCAACGCTGACAGCGAACTCGGTTCTGGCAATCGGTGTTTGGTGGGCAATTCCACTCAACAGAATGCCCGACGCGCGAAGGAAGATCAGAACGCCCAGTCCAGCCAGAGCGGCGCCCGTAGCTCTTTCCGGCACAGCCCGCACCAGGCATTGTCGTAAAGCCGACGCATCGATATGCACAATCAAGCTCACGAGAGCGCAGGCACTCAAGGAGACGAGAGCGAGATACAGGACGAATGCAATGCCAATCGGCATGGCGAGGACATACACAAGATAGTTGTAGAGAACTGAGAGGAGCGCTCCCGGCAGTGCAAGCAAACCTGTCAACTTGTTTTGCCAAATCAGCAGGAGTGAGAGCAGCATAAAGGGCAACTCGATGCATAAGTTGACAACATCGTTGGGCATCAACATTCTGCGCAGGTCGTCAGCCGGGTATACTGAGTGGCTATACAGGATCCCGGCAACAGACGCGGCCATCATGAGAACAAGGATCACCACCGTGCACACGCACAGCGCCGTTAGCTTACCCTTGAACGGGAGTCCAGCCGTGCCTTCTTGCTTTGAGATCATCAAGGATGAGTGGATCTTTCTCTACAACTTGCGCAAAACAGTTGTGAATTGGGACCTGAACTCCCCGCAAAGGGACCCTCTGCAAGTTTGCTGCAGGCAACGATATCGAGAATCCTTCCGCGCTTGGAGGATTTCTGCCGTGATTTCGGTCACCGAGATTGGCATATTTGTGAGTAAGTAATCGGTGAAACGAGACGCGCAGCATGCCTTCGAGCTGCGGGGACGAGAGCCTAAATAGCCAGGCACGGTCCGAAGGACCATTCCAGCGCGAAAAATTCGGCGGAGAATGCGGTTTGATCTCGTGGGGCGCATTCCGTCCTGGTTCACTCACTCCGTTTCATGCGTTTGTCGTCAAACTGGATTCGCCCCTGCTGTGACATTCATCAACGAGGTGCTGCGCTTCCGGATCAGGAGAACGCTGGTAACGGACATCCAAATAGTCAAAGGAAATCCCGCGGCGATTGCCAGGGGACCATAGCCTGCAGGGTTGTAGAAGCCCGTTGGATCGGGTCCACCGGCATATACGGTTGGCACAAACGCCAGGCAAGCAGCGGCACAGGCGTATGCGGTCCAGCCACTCCACGCAGGCAGAGCCCGGCTTGCCACTCCGGCATAGCCGGCCACGCTCATTAGGAGCGCCATCAGAAACAGGGCCACTGAACCGTACATCAGATACATGCTCTCCATCATGGCTCGAATAATGATTGGATCTGCGGGCCTGCTAAGCGCATCGATCACCGTGGCCGCCTGCAGCGAGTCCGCCACGAGTGTCAATGTGACGTATACCAGGCCGACGCCGAAGAACAGCGTGCCGAGCCATTCTTGCTTTGGATCTGCCTGTTGGATCACATGGCGGAGTCCCGCAGTGAAGATCATGAAGCAGCCAAGAATCGCCAGGTCGAGAAGTAGACAGGTCATGATGTTCGTCGAATTACGAGCTGCGTAGTCTGCGAGCCGCGCGGGCTCTGCCATCGTCGGAAATGGCCCGCGCACCAGGTAAAAGGGAAACTCGACCAAGAATACGACGATACTCGCGAGGCCAATCATCCCCGCACGATGGGATACTTTGAGGTCACTCATAGAGCTTTTGCTCCTGTGGATGCGCCGTTCAGGCAGCAAAGGCCTTGATCTGTTGAATGAGATGGCCCTTGCAGCGAGGTAGAAGCGTCATTCTAGCCCTCAACTCTGGAGAAGTCGGTAATATGCGATTGTGCGGAACGCGAACGGAGGCGTGCGCGAAGGAATCCAGGAAAGCTCAAATCGAATCTCACCCAGAACAGCGGGAGTTGCAGGAAGGCGAACAGCGAGCAAAATAGGCGATTCAGAAGGAAGTCGCGTCCCGACCACCGCGCCTCAGGGAATCCGACGCCCAGCTGAACGAGGAACAAGTTGAATAAGACGCTCGCACCCAACCCGATCCGCGCCAGCCTGTCTTTACTGAGAATCAGGATTCCAGTAGTCATCTCAAACACCGCGAGCAACAGTGCGAAGAAGGTGATATGCGGCATGACAACGGAAGCCCATAGTTCTCGAGAGATGGCGAAAATGGAGGTTCGGCCAAATATTTCGTAGATCTGATTGTTCGTTATCCCATAGAAGACGTGGCTGGGGCTTCCGAGCAAATACCAGAGAGCAAAGAACAGGCGAGCTGCATTTGTCCAGTTCCCCGCTGTGATTTGCTTGTGACGGGGCGTGCGGAGCGTCGTCGGCCCACTGACGTCGTTCATCTATTTCCCTCCGGGCGTCACAGCGCCAAGTTCGACCGCACGCGCCACGATCAGCGTGAGATCGTCAGCTTGGTCACTTCCGCCGAACCCCTGCACAACACGGGTCGTAGCTTCGAGCACCCTGGCTGCCGATTGACAGCGGTGCTCGCACAGAACGGCGATCAGCCGCTCCTCGCCGAACTCCTCCCCCTCCTGATTGGCCGCCTCCGTCACTCCATCGGTAAAGAGCGCAATCGTGTCGCCCGCGTCCATCGTGACCTCTTCGACAGTGCACTCCCATTGCGGGAAGGCCCCCAGAACGCAGGCTGTCGCGCAGAGCCGTTGCACGGTTCCGCCGCGCCTCAGCAGGATGGGAGGATTGTGGCCGCAGTTTACGAATTGCAGGCGGCGGCTTGCATCGTCGTACTCGGCGATGAAAAGGGTGACAAAGTGTTGCGGAGCCGTCGATTCATAGAGAAGTTTGTTTATCTGCCGCATCATGGTTGCGAGATCGTCCAGCCCCGCCGTGCAATGGGTGCGCATCGTGGCCTGCAACCCCGCCATCAAAAGCGCGGCCGGCATTCCTTTGCCGGAGACATCGGCCAGGACCAGGGCGATCCTTCCCGTACCAAGGTCGAGAAAGTCATAGTAGTCACCGCCGACGGCGCGCGCCTGGATGCAGATGCCGGCATAATCGAGAGTCTGCATGACGGGTGCGCGCTGAGGCAATAACCGCGCCTGAACTTGCCGAGCCATCTCCGACTCGTACGCGGTTCGTCGCTCGGCGATGAGTTGCTGAGCCATCTTTTCTGCGAGGCGAATGCTCTCGATGGCCACTCCCGCCTGATTCGCAACTGAACTTAGAAGCCGTTTGTCCTCCCCGGAATAGGGCTCTTCAGACAACCGCGGGCCGATCACGATGGCTCCTACCAGCCGGCCATCACGCGCAGGCAGCGGTATGATGCATTCCGGCTGCAAGGCCGCAAGCATCGAGAACGGCTCGAACAGCGCCGAAGCCGGCGCAGGTACGTCGACAGGTCGGCCACGCCGCGCAATCTCCTTGAGCAAGGGATGCTCGGCTGCCAGTTGGTGTAACTCGGAAGGGATGTCGTCGGCAGCGGTTTCGAGCAGGCCATCGGCAACTTCGACATAAAGGATAAGCGCAGAGGGACTGAGCGCTTTGGTGATCTGCTCTTGAAGCAATCTTGCCAGTTGAGTGGTGTTCTGAACCGCGCGGATGCGTTCGGGCAGTTCTTCCAGTATCTGACGCGCATCGTACTGGCCGCGGAAGAAGGCCCGGTCGAGCCGGTGTCGCACACCCTCCTGAATCCGAGATGTGCCGACAGCAATCAAACCTCCCACACCAGCCCCCGCCATGCCGACACTAACCACTGCGCTGCTGCCGGTCGCGCGCAGCCACGGGAAAAACTGGAAGAAGAACCGGACGAAGGCCCATGCTGCTCCGATGCTCGCCAGGGTAATGAAGAGAGCGAAGCCGCGCCGCACGAGAAGGTATCTCGCGCTGCGCTTCAGCAGGACCGGAATCTCCATCACCCTGTGCTTCACAACAGCGTAGGCGAAGGAAAGAGGCACCAGTGTAAGGCCGGCCACGCTGAGGACCCAGACGTAAAACGGAGTGCTCAATGGACTGGGCTGTCTCTGCGAGTGAACCAAATAGAACGTCATGGCAATGAGCGGAATGAGACCTGCAGCCATTCCCATCGCCAGCACTCGGGTTTTGCGCTTCGCTTCTCCGGTAGGGGCGTGCAGGCTATTCCAGGCGAGAGACACTAATCCCAGCAAGAGAGGCCCGATGAAATAGGCAGTGGTGACGAGCGTTGGGTCGAACCACCTTCTCACATGTTCGGCAGTTGCGAAGGTTGTCGCCATAGAGCCTGTTGCCGCGATACTCCACGCCAGTGGCAACTCAATCAACGCCGCTGATCCGAGCAAAATGTACTTGAGCCATGGAATCCGCCGATCGAGGGGTGAGCGGACAGGAAAGACCGCGAAGAAGAAGTAGAAGAGGGCTGGCAACAGTCCGCGGAAGACGAACCCGAATGTCAGCGCAAACCGGCGGATGGCAAGCGGAACCAACGGCTCGGTTTCCGGGTTCACCCACGGCGAGAGCGCAATGAAGCCTGTGAACAGAAAGGCCAGCAGCCAGGCATTCCTATCCAGTGGACGGAACCAAAGCACTGCCATACCCACGCCAAGGAAGAAAAGCGGGTACGACAAGAGCGAATTCATAATGACCAGTTGAGCCACAGTCGGATGGATGAGCTCGGGCGGCAAGACCGGCGTTGTAACCGTGCGCTGGAAGCGCCCCTGCGAGCCTCTTTCGACCGTGAACAGGACCGTTGAATTCGGCTTCGCCCTCACGACCAGATCGACCCATGGCTCGATGGTGTCGAGGGGACGCCCGTCGATCGCAACGACGCGATCGCCGGGCAGCAAGCCGGCACTCGCGGCCGGGCTCCCGGGGGCAACTCGAACCAGTTCGAGTTGCCTGCTGCCTTGAGAAGGCGCCTGGAAAACTACTCCGATCGCGCCTTGGGGCAGCGAACGAATGTAGTAGCCCCAGATGAAGCTGTAGACCGCGGCCGTGAGAGAGAGCAGCACCGCCAGCAGCAGAAGCAGTCGCCGTGTTGTAAAGAACCCGCTCACGTTGGTTCCAACTTTCCTTGCATGGCGCGAGGGTCCACCTGGACCTGGCTATCACTGCGGTACAGGCTTAATTACGGATACGAGATCATTCGCCCACGCCCGGATCGCGGTCCAATCCCGCGCATCGCCTGCGGGAAGTTTTCGTATGGGAGGGATGAGACTATAGGGGAAATCAAGCTTCAAGGGGTCGAATTTTCCGCCAAACATCTGCTGGGAAACCGGAGAGAACCAGGGGTACTTCGCCGATTCCTTGTTCAATTGGGTCCGCGCCCCTGCAAAATCCTTCTCGTCTGTCTGAATCGGGCCAAGCACGAAGAGTGCAACGGGCATTTTGGTGAGGACGTTGCGCTGTGCAGACAGAAAGCGGCGCGCATCCTTGTGAAATCGACCCATATATAAGGGAACGCCCAGCACGATGGCGCTGTACCGCTCAAGAGCTTGCAAGCTGCGGACGGGCTGAGTTTCGATGGCGATGCCGCTCTCCCGAAGAGTCTGCGCTACGGCCAGTGCCACCTCTTCCGTGGATCCATAACGAGTAGCGTAAGTTACGAGCACGATGGGTTCCATAGCTTCCTCCGATGGCCCGTCAGGGTGTCGTTTTCCTCAAATTCGCAATCGCGATTTGCTGGAAGGGTACACCGGTAGAAGGGACTTCGGCTGTGACGCAGACACCGGCCTGGAGCGAATTCACGGGCCTATATCACATACAAGATGAGAAATCAGGAATAAACTCCCCCCCGGAAGCACAACCTTCCTGGCCGGTAAGCGGCGCGGAGACATCGAGTGACGCTGGACTCAAACATTGCGAGATTTCTCAGCGTCGTCGCATTTCTGGTGATCCTGATCACGCTCTATCTGTTCCTGATTCGTCCTTCGCAGCTCCATTGGGGAGCCACTGCGGAAGAGCTAGGACGAGCCATGCCCGGCGACGATCTGGTCGCCAATCCAACCTTTGTGGCGACACGAGCAATCACCATTCGAGGGCGCCCGGAGGACATCTGGCCCTGGCTTGTGCAGATGGGATATAACCGGGCCGGATACTACGGCTACGACCTCATCGAGAACCTCGGCAGCAAGACCGGTATTCGCAGCGCGGCATCGATTGTGCCTGAATTGCAGCATCCGGCGACCGGCGATGTGCTTCCGATCAGTTCCGTTGCACAACTGACCTTCGGCGCCATCCAACCAAATCAGTACCTCATCTGGCAAAGCGAGGCGCAGCCTCACGATGGCGCCTTTACGTGGGCCCTGTATCCAGTTGACCAAAGCCACACGCGCCTGGTGAGCCGCATTCGCCTTCGCTACCACTGGACGAGTGGCGCCTTGGCCCTCGACCTGTTTACCGAGTTCGCCGATCACGTTGCCGTACCAAGGATCTTGACTGGCGTACGGAATCGGGTCGAAGGGCGTGCTTCCGATTCGCTCGCGGCAGAGGGAGCAGAGATCGCAGTCTGGATGCTCGCGCTCGTAGAGATGGCGATCGCGATGGTGCATGTGTTCCGCTGGCGCCAATGGTGGCGCGCATGGTGTATCGAACTTGGCGCGGGATGTCTGCTCTTGTTCGTTCTGTATGCCCACGCGCCGATGTGGATTGGCGCGGTCTTGGGCTGCGGAATGGCCATACTAATGGTCCGATTGTCACGACATGCGTCGCGGCCCGGGAGGGCTTGATGGCCGATGTCCTGATTACGACCCCGCGCGGAGAGATGCGGTGTTACCTCGCCGAGCCGGCAGATTCAAAGCCGCATGCGGGGGTCATTGTCTTGCACGATGTAGGCGGCATGAGCAAAGACCACCGCAATCAGGCTGACTGGCTCGCCCAGGCCGGCTTCCTCGCGCTCGCTGTCGATCTCTATTACATGGGCGGATTCCTGCGTTGCATCCGATCAGTGGCTCGCGATCTGATTGCCCGGTCCGGTCCGGCGTTCGATGATGTCGAGGCCTGTCGGACGTGGCTTGCCGGCCATCGAGATTGCACCGGCAAGATTGGCGTGATTGGATTCTGCATGGGTGGTGGATTCGCTCTGATGCTCGTGTCCGGTCATGGGTTCTCCGCAGCCAGCATCAACTACGGCGGGAAACTTCCGCCCGACGTCGATTCATTTCTTCAGGCGCCTTGCCCTGTTATCGGTAGCTATGGTGGCAAGAGCCGCTGGGAACAAGGCGCAGCCGATGAGTTGGAGCGCGCTCTGACTCGTGCGCTCGTTCCACACGATGTCAAAGAATACCCGGACGCCGGACATTCGTTCATGAACAACAAAGAGCAGTTCTGGTTTAAACTGCTGCGCTTCACCGGAATTGCCTACAACGAACCAGCCGCAATGGATGCGCGACGCCGCATCGCCGCCTTCTTCCAAACGCACCTCGGTTGATCATGCGGAATGGAAGAGCTGCGAAATTGGAATGGCAGGCGACTTCGCCCGGCATCCCTGGTCGATGGGAGAGAACGCGATGAAAGGTATGCGCGTAGCGGTCATGATCTTGTTGGCGTTCCTTGGAGTGGGCGCAGTTGTGGGGGCGATTCCAATGATCCTGTGGCCGTTCGGGACCCAATGGAATCTGCTGCCAGTGAGTATCCTCCAGTACTCGCCGTTCCGTTCGTTTCTAATCCCTGGAATCATTCTTCTGGTTTCGAACGGGCTCCTGGCGTTTTGGGTGCTGTGGCTGGTTATCGCGCGTAAATCATCGTTTGAGCTCTGGACGGCATTCCAGGGTTGCGTATTGCTGGGCTGGCTCGTGGTGGAGTGCTGGATGATCCAGGCGGTCGGCGGGGCACACTATTTCTACGCAGCGATCGCAATCGCGTTGATGGTGCTGGGACTGGCGATGCGGGTTTCGCCGGCGCGTCCTGAACGGGATCTTGCATGAAAGCAATGGTTCACGATTACGGCACTCCCGATGTTCTCCCATGCGAGGAGGTGGAGATGCCCTTCCCGAAAGAGAAACCGGAGCATTCAATTCGTCCGGATCGGTCTGAAAGATGGGGTTACGCCTGATGAAACCGATGAAGTACAAGAAACTTGTCGTCACGAAACGTGGTCCGCCTGAGAATCTGCAAATCACCGAATGCCCGCTGCGAGATCCGGCTGCAAAAGAAGTCCGTGTAAAGGTGCTCGCCACCTGTGTCTGCCTGCCCGACGTCCAGGCGCGTTACGGACTGAGCCCGTTCGCGCCCAGGGTGCCCTTCACGCCAGGCTATGCAAGCATCGGCCAAGTCGACGCGATTGGCCCGGGCGTCGCGCTAACCGCCGTGGGCGCCAGGGCGGCAGCGTATCTGGCCGTTGGCGGATATGCCGAGTACATCTACCTTCGTGAAGACAAAATCATTCCAGTTCCTTCGTCTCTTGACCCAGCAGAGGCGGTCACACTGGTGCTGAACTACCTCGTGGCCTACCAGGTGATGCATCGATCCGCAAAGGTCAAGGCAGAGGACAAGGTGCTCATCATTGGCGCGAGCGGTGGGTGCGGAACGGCATTCCTGGATCTCTCCAGACTCGCCAATCTCAAGGTCTATGGGATCGCTTCAAAGAGCAAGCATGCGATCCTGGCCGATTTCGGCGCAACGCCGATCGACTATCGCACGGAGGATTTCGTAGAGATCATTCACCAGGCAGAGCCCGAAGGACTCGACGCCGTGTTCGACGGCATGGGTGGTGATTACATCGATCGCGCCTTCTCGGTATTGCGGCGAGGCGGGGTGCTTGTGGAATACGGAAACCCCCTGAGCTTTCGCCGTATGACTCGTCTTCTTTTTAAATGTATCGCGCTCAACCTGCTGCCAAACGGCAGGACAATCAAACCCTACGGATCGTCGTCCTCGAGTTTCAACCGAAAGCCGTTTTTGGAGGACTGGGCAATCCTTTTCCGTCTGCTTCAAGAAGGCAAGATACAGCCAATGATCAGCGGCAAGTTTCCATTGCTAGACGCGGCGCGGGCAAATGCGCTCCTCGAAGGCGGCCAGGTTGTTGGGAATCTCGTCCTGGTGGCTCCGGAACTCCTGGGCGCGAATGGGGCGATCTTGGCCGACTCTCGGCAGCCGGACTGATTGTCGGAGTCGAATGAGGTGACCGCGAATTAAGCGGCAACGTCATTGTTACGGTTTCTGTCAACGCGGCACAAAAATGAGTGTAGGTGGGCATTGCAATGAGTTCTGGAAGAAAACTGTCAGCAGCTTTAGGGACCGCATTTCTGTTCCAGGCAACCACATCTCTGATCAGTGGAATGATTCCAATGTCATTGATTGTGCCTGGAAACATCGACCAATCCATGATCAACATTGCAGGTCACGCCGGACTGATGAGGGCGAACTTTCTCGGCGATTTGATCACCGGTATCGGAGTAATTGCATTAGGCGTGCTTCTTTTCGTACTCCTCCGCAAGCATGGCGAGATACTGGCGCTCATTGCTCTGGGGTGTTACATGCTGGAGATTGCGCTGGGCACGGTCAGCAGAATCCCGGCGTTCGCGCTCTTGCGCATAAGCCAGGAGTACGCGTCGAAGGGCCGCCCCGAAGATCTGCAAACCCTGGGCAATCTGGCGCTTGAGACGATGAACTTTGGATTCGGACTGCTCATGCTGCCCTTCTGTATTGGCGCCATTCTCTTTTACTACCTCTTTTACAAGTCACATGTGATCCCGCGTGTTCTGTCGGTGTGGGGCCTGATCTCAGTGGTTGTGGTATTGGTAGCGACTGTGCTCGTGATAGCAGGGTATAAAGTCCCGTTCCTCGTCTACGTTCCGTATGTCCCGTTTGAATGGGTGGTGGGCGCGTGGATCCTGATCGCTGGCCTCAAGGTCACTGCCAAGGGGAAGATAGAACCTGTAAAGGTGTAAGAAATTCTTGACGTTCTTGATCGATTCGTTCGAGGAAGGAGAAGCCAGCAAGGCGCCG
>Ga0335069_10015598_pt1 | contig 10620 bp, 13 predicted proteins | sample Lox_Sample_11_FD_206714 | JGI IMG/M metagenome (GOLD analysis project Ga0335069, IMG submission 206714) | Soil microbial communities from Loxahatchee National Wildlife Refuge, Florida, United States - Lox_Sample_1.1 | ecosystem: Environmental > Terrestrial > Soil > Wetlands | place: USA... | reverse complement strand
TCGGGCGACGTCGACTATCCCCTCATGACGGGGGGAGTCCAGGAGCGGCTGGTGGACGAGATCCTGGGCCTCCGGGAGCGCTACGACCTCCTGATGATCGATACGGCGGCGGGGCTGACCCCCGAAATCATCCAGTACGCGGAGCCGGCGGACGAGACGCTCATCGTCACGACGACGGAGCCCACGGCGATCCTGGATGCCTACGCGATGATGAAGGTGCTGTGGGCGACCCGCGCCGACGCCGCGGTGAACCTGGTGGTCAACGCCGTGCGCGAGCCGCGTGACGCCGACGAGACCGTGCACCGGCTGCGGCTGGCCGTCGACCGGTTCCTCGGGCGCTCGTTCGGCTACCCAGGGTTTGTTCCGTTTGACTCCTGCGTGCACGCCGCTGCGGTGGAGCAGGAGCCGCTCCTCACGCGTTTCCCCCGCTCGGCGGCGACCCTGTCGCTCAAGGCGATCGGGCGGTCGATGGCGGGGGCAATGGTCGAGTTCACTTCACTGAAGGCGGCAGCCGTATGAACAAGATCATCTTCCAGATCGGGATGCTCGGGTTTTGCGTCGCCGCGGTGGTCTTCGGCACGCAGGAAATGTCGCTGATGGAGACGGTTGCCCGGGCGTTCATTGTCTTCATCATCGTGGTGTGCGCGCTCGCGGGCATGCTGCTGGCGAGCTCGATGATCGTGTCCAGGGACAGGGAGGAGGGGGAGGCGGCCGGCGGTTCAACGCCGCACGAGGCAGCCGCGCCGCACAGGGCGGGCGTCCAGTCGACCAAATGAGCCGGTGAACCATGGAACCGCTGCCCGCGGATGTCTGGGAGCAGCTCGCGCTGGGAAAGGCCCCCGAACTGAAACGGAAAATCGTCGTCCGCTACGCCGGTCTGGTCCAGTTCGTCCTGTCGAAGTTCGGCCTGGCCCACAGGGCCCGCGCGCTCGGGCTGGAGCGGGGCGACCTGGTGCAGATGGGGATGCTCGGGCTGCTCGACGCGGTGGAGCGCTTCTCGCCGGCCATGGGCGTCAAGTTCGAAACATACGCGGTGTCGAGGATCCGGGGGACGATCCTCGACGAGATGCGCCGCCTCGACTGGATCCCGCGCACCGTCCACGCCCAGCACCGGGCGTACCGCGACGCGCAGGACCAGGTGATCCGCGAGACCGGGAAGGAGGCCGCGGGCGTCGACGTCGCCGCGAAGCTCTCGATGACGGTCGAGGAGTTCAGGAGGTTTGTCATTGAAACGGGGGAGACAATGAACAGGGGAACACGCCGGACGGCGGATGCGCCGGAGGAGGACACCGTGGAATCGGTGGCCGCCGAGAGCCCGACGCCGGAGGAACAGCTGAGCGAGAGCGACATCCGCGGGCACCTGATGGACGCCATCAACAGGCTTCCGCCGAGGGAGCGGGCGGTCGTCGCCCTCTACTATTACGAGGGCCTGCGGTTTGCGGAGATCGGCAACGTGCTCCGCCTGTCCGAGTCGCGCGTGTCGCAGGTCCACGCGGAAATCCTCGCAAAGCTCCGCAAGGGTCTCGCGGCGCTGAAGGAGAATGCATGATGGACACCGTCCTTTCACGGACCGCGCTCATGGAGCACATCCTGAGCCTGGTGGACGATCCCGAATCGCGCGTGAAGGAACTCGGTGCCGTGCTGGAGTGGGATCCGTCCCTCTCGAAGTCGGTCACGCGGCAGGCCGCCGTGTCGTACGGCCTTCCCCTGCCGGCCTGCACGCTGAACCTGGCCCTCGCACTGCTGGGGAGCCGGGTGGTCAAGGAAACGGTGCGGTTCGCGATCACGCGGAGGGCGACGCAGGACCTGGTGATGGGCGTGTTCGACATGGACGGGTCGCGCCTGGCGCGGGCGGCCGAGGAGCCCCAGTCCGGTCCGGTCCCCGAGCTGCACCTCGGCGCGCTCGAGGAGCAGATCGAGGCGGGGCTGGATCTGCTGACCCCCGATATGCGCGTGGTCCTGGCGCTCCACTACTACGAGGCGCTTTCGCTGGCCACGATCGCCCGCGTCCTGGGAAAGCCGGTGGAAGACGTGAAGAATCTGAAAGACCAGGCGCTCTGCCGCCTGAGCACGGTGTTCGGGCAGCGGCAATCGCATCAATCGGAGGAATTCCGGCAATGATGTCACCGGAGCACATCAAGGAGAGGGTCCAGTCCATCATTCAGCTCCCCGCGCTGCCGGCCGTGGCGATGGAGGTGGTGGAAATGGTCGACAACCCGCGCACGAGCGCGTCGAAGCTCGGGAAGGTGATCTCGACTGACCAGGCCCTGACGGCCAAGGTTCTGAAGATCGCCAATTCCCCGTTCTACGGCTTTCCGCGGAAGATCTCGACGATCGACTTCGCCATCATCGTCCTCGGGTATGACGCGCTGAAGGAGATCGTCATCAGCATCTCCCTCATCAGCTCGCTCCAGAAGAAATCGGACGGGCTGTTCGACGCCAAGGCGTTCTGGGACCACGCGATCGCCACGGGGGTGCTCGCCCGGCGGCTGGCGCGCGACCTGGGGTACCGGGTCAGCGAAGAAGTGTTTGTCGGCGGGCTGCTCCACGACATGGGGGTCTCCGTCCTCCACAGGTACTTCAAGAGCGAGTACCGGAGGATCGTCGAGATCGCCCGCGAATCCGAGCTCACGTTCCTGGAGGCGGAGGAGAGCGTCCTGGGCGTCACGCACGCCGACGTGGGCGGGTGGCTGGCCGAGCGCTGGAACCTCCCGCGCCACCTGGTGGGCGCGATCAGCATGCACCACACCCCGGCAAAGGCGGAGGGGAACGAGGACCTGGTCGCCCTCATCCACTGCGCGGACGTCTTCTCGTGCCGCGTGATGAAGTCCCAGGTCGAGTTCGACAAGGGGGTCGATTTCGATCCCGGGTCCCTGCAGCGGCTGGGACTCAACGACGAGGAGTCGGTCGCCCGGTACGTCGAGAACTTCACCGCGATCCTCAACAACGACGTGGAGGAAGCCGTGCGGGCGGGAGGTGTGCGATGACGGACCAGACCGGCCGGGCACCCCGGCGCGAGCGGAAGCCCAGGAAGACGCGCCTGGAGATCCTCGAGGAGGGTCTTCCCCATTTCGAGCAGTTCATCGAGAGCCGCGAAAGCTACATCAAGGCGCTCGAGAACACGATCGAGCTGCTGCGGCGGGAGAACCTGAGCGCCAGCACGAACAACCTGGCCATCCGCAGCTCCATCGACGAGCTCGTGGCCATGCAGCGGATGTCCAACTCCATCAGCACGGCCGCCCAGCCGCACCAGATCGTGAGCGCGCTGATGGAGCTCACGCGGCAGGTGATCCCCGTCCTGGACTCCGACATCTTCCTTTTCGACGGGAAGGACGAGCACCTCGTGTCGCTGGCGGACCGTCCGTCCGGCCGCCTGCACCTGGAGGCGGAGCACCAGAAGGAGGCGGGCATCGTGGACTGGGTGATCGCCGAAAAAAAGACGGTGGTGATTCCCGACCTCGAGCACATGGTCTCGAACACGAGCTCGAGGAACTTCGTGATCGTGCCCCTGATCCTGCGCAGCCGGGGCGTCGGCATCTACATGATTCACACGGGGAAGCCGCAGCAGGAATTCTCCAACCAGGACATCCAGCTCCTGTCCGTTCTGGCCAACCAGGCCGCGGTGGGCGTGGAGCACTGGCGTACGTACCGGCAGCTCGCGCTGGCCAACGAGGAGATCAAGTCGTCCCAGGCGCAGATGATGCAGGCGGCGAAGCTCGCCGCCATCGGGGAGCTCGCGGCGGGGATCGCGCACGAGATCAAGAACCCGCTCGGGATCCTGCTCCTGCACCTCGACCTGGCGCAGGCCGGGAAGCCGCTCCCCAACTGGATCGAGATGTTCAGCGCGCAGGTCAAGCGCCTGTCGGACATCACGCTCCGGCTGATGAATTTCGCGCGGTCGGTGAGCGAGGATGTGGCGATGGTGCCCCTCAACATGAACAGGGTGATCGAGGAGGTCGTCGCGATCGTGCACCACGAGTTCCGCGGTGAACAGGTGGAGATCGACATGCGCCTGGCCGAGGGGCTGCCGTCGGTGTGCGGGAACGCGAACTACCTGCAGCAGGTGATCCTGAACCTCCTCATCAACTCGCGCGATGCCCTGGCGGGAACGGGGGGACGGATTGCCATTGTGACGGCGACCGCCGGCTCCACCGTCCGCATCACGTTCTCCGACACGGGTCCCGGCATCCCCGCGGATCTCAGGGAGAAGATCTTCAGGCCGTTCTTCACGACCAAGGGAGAAAAAGGGACAGGACTGGGACTGGCGATCTGCAGCAAGATCGTCGCCCAGCACAACGGCACGATCGCCGTGGCAGACGGAACGGACCGGGGCACGGTCTTCACGATCACGCTGCCGGTCTGGAAGGAGGGTCAAACGCTATGAGAACGCTGTGGCTGTGCACGCTCGTCCTGCTGCTGTCGGTGCCGGCGCTTGCCGCGCCGGACAGCCTTGCGACCGCCCCGCGGCCGCGTGCGGCGCGCGCCGCCGAGCCGAAACGGCGCAGGGCCGCTCCGGTCGACATTCGCGCGATTGCCGCGCTCCAGGCCGCGTCCGAGGCCCCGGCGCAGGCTCCCCCGTCGGCGCCGAACCCGGCGTCGGCCCTTCCGCTGCTGGGGGCATCGCTCCTGATCGCGGGCGGGTCGACGGCGCTCATCCTGTGGCTCTTCACGCGCACGGCGGCACGGCGGCGGCGTCCCGCGCCGGCCCCCGCGGACGCCGCGGCGGCCCCCGCGGCCGCGGAGGAGGAAGCGCTCCCCGCGGCGCAGCCGGAGGACACCGAGGAGGACGACCCGTTCTACGGGGTGGGGAAGGAGATGCGGAGCGCCCGGGAGGAGTTCGCCCTGGCGATGAGGCTGCACGCGGCGCCCATGGGCGACGGCCTGCGGCGGGAGACGGTCGAAGCGTGCGGGGAGAATGCCTCGATCGCGGACCGGGTGAAGATCGCACGGCGCCTCGGCGTCGGCAGGGGAGAGGTTGACCTGGCGCTCAGGCTCCAGAAACTTGAGGCCATTGTGCCCGCAGAGGAGGAAAACGCATGATCAGCGGAATTCAGACGGCGGAAGCGGCAATGCGGCCGAAGCTGACGCGGATGGAGGTTATCGCCAACAACCTGGCCAACGTGAACACCACCGGGTTCAAGAAAGACCGCCTGTTCGTCCGGATGCTGAACGATTCGGTCGCCGCGGGCGCGGATGCCGCGGGGGACCTGGACGGCGTGCAGGTCACGCAGGGGATCGATTTCACGGAGGGTTCGCTCCGGCAGACCACCAATCCCCTCGACGTGGCCATCCAGGGACGGGGATTCTTCGTGCTGAACACGCCGCAGGGGGAGCGCTACACGCGCAGCGGCGGCTTCCGGCTTTCCCCCGACGGCACGCTCGTGAGCGGCGACGGGTCGCAGGTGGAGGGGACGGGAGGGCCGATCCGTTTCCCCGACATGCAGCGCGTCCAGCAGGCGAACGTGAGCATCACCGAGGCGGGAGAGGTGATGATCGACAAGGAGACGATCGGGAAGATCCGCGTGGTGGATTTTGCCGACACGACGGTCCTGACGAAGGAAACCGCGTCGACATTCACCGCGCCGCCGGGCACCCCCGTCATCGAGGGTCCCGTTGCCCCCGCGACCGTGAAGCAGGGATACCTGGAAGAATCGAACGTGGACGGCGTGGAGGAGATGATCGCGATGACGGAGCTCCAGCGGAGCTTCGACACCGACCAGAAAGTCCTCCAGGCCCTGGATGACTCCGTGACGAAGTCACTGGAGGTGGGGAAGGTATAGCCGACATGGGGGAGATTGCTTCGTGGCGCCGTTGGCGCCACTCGCAATGACAGGTCATTGCGAGGAGCGTCTCCCAGCGACGAAGCAATCTGAGTCTATAAGGAGGAACACATGAACCGAGCACTGCGCACCGCTGCCAGCGGCATGGCCGCCCAGCAGATGAACGTGGAGATCATCGCCAACAACCTGGCCAACGTCAGCACCACCGGCTTCAAGAAGAGCCGCCCGGAGTTCCAGGACCTGATGTATCAGACGCTCAGGACGAGCGGCGTCTCGCAGAACCCGAACATCCGCGAGCCGATCGAAATCCAGGTCGGCAACGGCACGGTCCCGGTCGCGACCCTGAAGAGCTTCGAGCAGGGGACGATCCAGACGACGAACAACACGCTCGACGTTGCCATCCAGGGGGAGGGATTCCTGCAGGTGCGCAGGCCTGACGGCACCATTGCCTACACGCGCGACGGATCGCTGAAGCTCTCCGCGGACGGAACGCTGGTGACATCGCAGGGGTACATTTTCGAGCCCGGCATCACGCTCGGTTCCGACACCGCCAGCGTGAGCATCTCCCGCGACGGGACGATCGACGTGACGACATCGTCCGACAGCAACCCCACGAAAGCGGGGCAGATCGAGCTGGCAAAGTTCGTCAATCCCGCGGGACTGCGGGCGATCGGGAACTCGCTGTTCGTGGAGACTCCCGCCTCGGGGGCGCCGATTCCGGGCACGCCGGGCTCCGAGGGCTTCGGCGAGATCATGCAGGGATCCCTGGAAACTTCCAACGTGGACGTGGTGGAGGAGATGGTGGGCATGATCACGGCACAGCGGGCGTACGAAATGAACGCCAAGACGATCACGGCGGTCGACGAGATGCTGAGCACCGCCAACGCCATCAAGCGGTGAGTCATGAAGCGGCATGTCGCCATAGCGTTCCTCCTGCTGCAGTGCGCCGCGGGAGCGGCGGCGCCGGAAACGGCGCTTCTCCGCGCGGCCCGGCTCCGCGCAGCCGTCGAGGACTACTGCGCCTCGCTGCCGCGCAGGGAGGGGGAGGAGATCGTCCTGGAGTGCCGCGACGTTCCCGACAGCGTCCGCATCCCCGCCGGAAGCCTTCGGCTGAGCGTCGATGCGGCGGCCACGTCCGTCCTGCGCGGGCACGTCTCGTTCGCGGTGGAGGTGGCCGTGGAGGGGGTCGTGGTGCGGAGGATCCTCGTGGCGGCGCTCGTGAGGACGTATGACACCGTGCTGGTGGCTACCCGTCCGCTCGCGGCGCGCGCTCTGGTGGGACCCGACGACGTCCGGGAAACCCGCGTGGAAACCACGCAGTGGATCTGGCGGCCCGTGACAGACCGGGCCCGGCTGGCGGGGAGGAGGGCGAAGCGGATCATCGGTGAGGGGAGCGCACTCTGCGAGGAGTTCCTGGAGGAGGTCCCGCTGGTGCAGCACGGCGAGTTCGTGACGCTCCGGGCAGTCGCCGGAGGCGTGTCCGTGGCGACCGGCGCGGTGGCGCTGGAGGACGGCTGTGCGGGAAGCGTGATCCTCGTGCGGGCGGAGCGCGCGCACGACCGTCTCCGGGCGCGCGTGACCGGTCCGGGACAGGTGCAGGCGCTCGGGGAGTGAACGACCTATGAAAGGACAACAGATGAAACGGACTGCTGTCGTGCTGCTCGCGACACTGTGGTGCGCCGGGGCGCCGGCGCAGGACATGCGGCAAAACGTCATGAAGTCACTCTTTTCCGACCAGAAAGCCTCGCACGCGGGTGACGCGATCACGATTATCGTGGTGGAGACCAACAGCGCCTCGAACGACGCGTCGACGACCTCGACCCGCGCCAGCAACTTCTCGCTGTCGGGCTCGGGGTCCACGTCAAGCTCCACGACCGCCAACCCGGGCGTGAGCCTCGGCCTGGGCACCTCGGCGGGCTTCCAGGGGCAGGGGGGAACGTCGTCGAAGGGGAGCGTCCAGGCGAAACTGAGCGCCCGCGTCGACTCGGTGCTCCCCAACGGCAACCTCTGCATCAGCGGGAACAGGGTGATCACGGTCAACGGCGAGAAGCAGACGATCACGATATCGGGGATCGTCCGGACGTCGGACATCCAGCCGGACAATACGCTCTTCTCGTACAACATCGCCGACGCGCAGATCGTGTTCGAGGGAGACGGCATCGTCTCCCGGGCGCAGGGTCCGGGGTGGATCACGAAACTCCTTCACTGGCTTCTGTGAGGTGACGCATGAAACGTGCATGCATATGCCTGGTCGCGGCGGCCTGTGCGCTCGGAGCGCTCGCGGCCGCGGCGGGAACGCGCATCAAGGACATCGCCTATGTCCAGGGTGTCCGCTCGCAGCAGCTCATCGGGTACGGCCTGGTCGTGGGGCTGAACAACACGGGAGACACCCAGCGGTCGACGTTCACGGTCCAGTCCGTGACGAGCATGCTGAAGCGGTTCGGGATCACCGTGGCCCCGGCCGACCTCCGGCTCAGGAACGTGGCCGCGGTGATGGTGACCGCCGCGGTGCCCGGCTTCTCGAAGGAGGGGGGGGTGTGCGACGTGATCGTCTCCTCCATGGGTGACGCGACCAGTCTCCAGGGGGGGACGCTCCTGCTCACGCCGCTGTCGGGCATCGACGGGACGGTTTACGCCATGGGACAGGGACCCCTGTCGGTGGGGGGCGTCAGCGTTCGCGCCAACGGGAACGAAGTTCGCCGGAACCATACGGCCGCCGGGAGAATCCCCGGCGGGGCCCAGATCGAGAAGTCGGTGGTGACCTCGTTCGGGACCGACTCGACGGTCGCCGTCGTCCTGACGCAGGCCGACTTCACGACCGCCTCCCGCATCGCGGAAGTCATCAACACGAAGCTGGGCAACCGGCAGGCGGTCGCAACGGACGGGTCCACCGTGACGATCGCGGTGCCGAAGGAATACCGCGCGCCCGGGAAGATCGTGGACTTCATCTCTCTGGTCGAGCTGCTGGACGTGAGCCCCGATGTCGTGGCGCGCGTGGTGATCAACGAGCGGACCGGCACCGTGGTGGTGGGGGGCAACGTGAGCGTTCTCCCGGTGGCGATCTCGCACGGCGGCCTGAACATCGACATCGAATCCGTCCCGGTCGTCTCGCAGCCCTCGCCGCTCTCACGCACCGGGCAGACAGTGGTGACGCAGATGACGTCGGTGGCGGCGGGGGAAGATTCGTCGTCCGTCATGGCATTCAACGGCATGGCCACCGTGCAGGAAGTTGCCAGGGCGCTGAATGCGCTCAAGGTCACGCCCCGCGACATCATTTCGATATTCCAGGCGCTGAAAGAGGCGGGGGCGCTGAAAGCGGAGCTCGTGATTATCTGATGGGCGCCCCGGGAAACATCGTCCGCAGCGGTGGCGCCGCAGGCGCCACAGGCGGTGCGGCCAGAAGTGACCCGACGCTCGACGCGGCGCGGAAGGCGCGGCTGCAGAAAGCGGTGAAGGATTTCGAAGCGATTTTCCTCGGTATGATGATGAAGAGCATGCGGAGCAGCGTGCCGAAAGACGAGGGGGCAGGCGATTCGTTCGGCGGCGACATCATGGAATCCATGTTCGACGAAGAGGTGGCGCGGCAGATGGCCGGCCGCAGCAACCTGGGCCTCGCGGACATGCTCTACCGGTCGATCACGCACGAGCCGATGCCCGGCACCGCGGCTGCGGCGCCCGGGAAACTCGTCCCCGCCGCGGCGGTCCCGCACGCCGCCGCCGTGTCCCCTGCCGGTCATACACAGGAGGCGGCCCGCGCGCCGGCGGCGCCGGCACGGAATGCCCCCGCGGCGGAGACACCCGCGGCGCCGTCCGCACACGCGAAAAAGCCGGCGGCCGCGGCACCCGGGCCCGTCACCGGGCCCCCGGCCTCGGTCAGGGAGCGGATCGCCGCATACGAGGATCTGATCCAGGAAGCCGCGGCGTACCACGGGGTCGATTCCACAGTCATCAAGGCGGTGATTGCCGCCGAATCCGGCGGTGACAGGACGGCGGTCTCGCCGAAGGACGCGAAGGGACTCATGCAGCTCACCGATTCGACGGCCGTGGACATGGGTGTGCGGAATGTCTGGGACGCCCGCGACAACATCCAGGGAGGTGCCAGGTATCTGCAGTCGCTCCTCGAGCGGTTTGACGGCGATACAAAGAACGCGATCGCCTCGTACAACGCGGGGCCCGCACGTGTGGAGAGGCACGGCGGGGTGCCGCCGATACCGGAGACGCAGGCGTACGTCCGGCGCGTAATGAACTACATCCATTTCTTCGAACAGGAGGAATCCTCCAATGAAGGACGCTGAAACGCTGACCACCATTCTCGAAGCGGAGGCGGAGGCGGCCTCCGTCGTGTACAGCCGGCTGAAGCTGGCCCAGGAGTCGATCGTCGGCATCTCCGGCACCGAACTGGCGGAGTTCGTCAGGTCCGGCCCGGACCTGGTGCAGCCGCTGGAATCGCTGGAGAAGGAGCGCGTCCGCTGCGCCGAGCGGCTCGGGGCGGCGCTCTTCCCTGACGGGAGCCAGGAGGTGGGGACGATGACGGTGCACGAGCTGGTCCGGTATCTGCCCGCCGCCGACGCGATCGCGGTATCCGGCGCGGCCAACCGGCTGCGGCAGGTGGTGGGGAACATCGTGGCCGTCAACGGGCAGAACAGGCTGCTCCTGGAGCGATCGCGGCGCTTCGTGGAAGAAACGCTCCGGATCGTGACGGACGACCACACGCGCACACTCATCGACCAGAGGATGTGACCGCCATGTCGGGACTCTCGCTCATACTCGAAATCGGCAGACGCGCCCTGCAGGCGCAGCAGGTCGGCATCGCCGTCACCAGCCACAACATCGCCAACGC
>Ga0335069_10015597_pt1 | contig 10621 bp, 10 predicted proteins | sample Lox_Sample_11_FD_206714 | JGI IMG/M metagenome (GOLD analysis project Ga0335069, IMG submission 206714) | Soil microbial communities from Loxahatchee National Wildlife Refuge, Florida, United States - Lox_Sample_1.1 | ecosystem: Environmental > Terrestrial > Soil > Wetlands | place: USA... | reverse complement strand
CGCAGCTTCGCGGAGCTCGCGGAGTTCCTCTTCCGCTGCCAGAAGTTTCCCCACGGCGCGGTGCTGCTGACCGGCACGGGGGTCGTCCCGCCGGATTCGTTCACCCTCGCAGCCGATGACGTGGTCGAGATCGCGATCCTGGGGATCGGTACCCTGCGGAATCCGGTGGCAGTGGTTTGAGCTGGCGAACTGCTGGCACCGCGGAGCCCGCGGAGGACATCGAGGTGACGGGGAGGCAGAGGACACGAAGCAGCGAAGACCGCCAAATGCAGGGCGGGACCGCTTCCGCGTGCCGCAACCTTGGCGCAGGCGGCCGAACCCCGCCAGACAGAACTGGCCGCGAAGGATCGCCCCGGTCTCAGAAGAGTCGGCCCGCGAAACACCCGAATCGAAATGTCGGGCGGGGCCTGCGGACCCCGCCGCATCATTGGCAAAGGCAACCTTGCCGTGGCCGAATCCAAAATCTGCGTCAGTTGCAGGGCAGTTTCCGAATCTGTCAGGGCGAAAAGCCGCAGGGCGGGCTCGGAATTCATTCGCAAGCGATTTGGGTTGCGCGAGCCCCGACCCGACCTACCGTTTTTCCTTGGCCAGGCGCCATGCATGCGCAGGCGCGTGAACCCCGCCAGGACCGGAAGGTAGCAACGGTGACGACGTCCTGCCAGTGCCGTGGATTGCCTGGCCACTTTTATTTCTCCGGTCGGCCGGCGGTGGGATGAGGCACCACTTAGGAATAACGAGGTCCCCTTGACGATTGACGATCGGGCGCGACGCTTGGCTGCTTTGCTCCGGGTTGTTCCCGGGTCGTCGCGGGTTCAGTGGGGCCTGGGTTATTCCGGGAATCCTGCTTTTCGGGGGCTTCGTGCAGTTTCGTGGGCCCGGATGGAACACCGAGCCCTCCGAGAGCCGAGCATGCGGCGGCGGGGTTTAGCGACCCGGTCCGGCCACCGATGCCTGATCGGTTGTGAACCCGTCCCGGTGTCGGGCTCCACCCCGTGCCCGTCAGGTGCCCGCCGGCTTGTCGGGTGGCGGACCCGGAGGCGGCGGCGGAGCGTCGCCGGGCGGATGATCGCGCGGGCCGCGCGGGCCTCCGTTGAGCCGTTCCCGCAGGCGCGGAAAACGCTCGCGCAGCTCGCGACTCAGCTTCTCGAATTTTTCCTTCTGCTCCGGCGTCAGCACCTGCGCAATGTCGTGGTCCATCTGGTCCATGATCCGCCGGAGCTCGGTCATCGACGAGTTGCGGACCTTCGCCAGTTCGTCCGCGTCCCGCTTGATGATTGGCCCGAGCTTCTCCTGCTGCTCGGGGGTCAGCGCCAGGCGGTCGGTCAGCAGCTTCAGCCGGTTCGGACCCCACTGTTCCATCGGGACGTGGGCGCGCGCCAGGAACTGCCGGCCGAAGCGCACGGTGACGAATCCGCCGGTCACGACGCCCGCGGCGAAGATGCCGGCGAGCAGCAGCACGAGCTTCCAGGGCCTGTCGGTCATGAGAGGTCCAGCACCTCGGACACGGTGTCGTCGGCCGCCACGTCGTTCTCGCGGTCACTGGACCACGATGCGACGCCGAAGGCGACGGCCGCGAGGCTCAGGGCGCAGGCGGCGATGAGGCCGCGAACGGCAAACTTCTCGAACAGGGCCCACGACGCGGGGGCGGGCGCGGCCATGGCCAGCGCCGCGACGCGCGTGGCGAAGCCAAACGGCGCCGACTCGTCGCGGGTGTCGCGGGCCGAGCGCGCGGCCGCGGCCAGCCGCGGCCATTGGTGGTGGGGGGAGGTCATGTCTTCTCCTTCTGTTGTAATTCCTGAAATAATTTTTGCAATTTCCGACGCGCGCGAAATGCGCGGACCTTGATCATCGACTGGCCCCAGCCGGTCAGCCGGCTGATCTCCGCGATGCTCTTCTGCTCGAGGTCGAGCAGCTGGATGACCATCCGGTCCTCCGGCTTGAGCTGGTCCATCAGCTTGCCGACCAGCTCCTTTGCCGCCAGGGCGTCGCCGGGCGTCTCATCGCGGGTATCGCTCAGGACATTGTCAAGCACCTCGGCCTCGGTCTCCGACAGGTCGGCCCAGCGCAGCTCCGGACGGCGCTTCTGGGCGCGCAGCTGGTCGATGCAGGTGGTGACCGCGATGCGGGACACCCAGTGCGGGAAGGGCACGTTGCCCTGGTACTGTTCGAGCCGGGTGAACATCTTCAGAAAGATCTCCTGGGCCAGATCCTCCTCGGCGACCCGGCGCGGGAGGTGGGCGCGGACGATGCGGATGACCAGCGGATAAAGGTGCTCGACCAACGCCCGTGCGGCCGCCTGGTCGCGCGCGCGGACGTCGGCGAGGCATTGGACGAGGTCGAAGGACTCGTCAGCCATGAGCGGCATGAGAGCGAATTGGGCACGTCTTAAGTGACGCCCCGTCCCGTCGCACAGTTACCCGGTTTTCGCCCTGCATGCTCCGGGGTAAACCACGTTCCGCCAGCGACCAAGACCTTTTTCGCACCCCCCGGGCAACGGTCCCGGCACGCTTGCCAAGCGGCCGCCGGTCCCCAGACTGACGCCACCCATGGCCCAGCCCCAGCCGTCCACCCCCTCCCCCGCCAGCGACGCCGGCCGGCTGGGCCGCGACCTCCTGATCCTGCTGCTGCTTGCGGGCCTGCTCTTCGGCCTGCGTCTCGGCACCGCACCGCTGGCCAATCCGGATGAGGGTCGGTACGCTGAGATTCCCCGGGAAATGCTGGCGCGGTCCGACTGGGTGACGCCGCAGCTCAACGGCGTGAATTATTTTGAGAAGCCGCCGCTGGTCTACTGGGCGACCGCCGTCAGCCTGAAGACCTTCGGACCGACCGAGTGGGCGGTCCGGGCCGTGCCGGCATTTTTCGCCCTGCTCGGCCTGCTGACCACGTACGGCGCGACCCGCCGGCTGTACGGGCCGGCGGCCGCGCTGGCGGCCGCAATCGTGCTCGCGACCTCGCTGCTTTATTTCGCGCTCGCGCGGATCGTCCTGCTCGACATGGCCGTGTCGGTGCTGATGAGCGGCGCGCTCTTCTGCTTCATCCTCGGCGTGCGCGAGCCGGCCGGCACGCGGCGCCGGCTGCTCTTCTACGCGCTGTACGCCTGCATGGCCCTGGCCACGCTGACGAAGGGGTTGATGGGCGTCCTGGTGACGGGTGCCGTGATGTTCCTCTGGCTCCTGATCTTCAACCAGTGGCGCCGGCTGCGCCCGATGTACCTGCCGACCGGGGTCCTGCTGTTTCTGGCACTCGCGGCACCCTGGCACGTGCTGGCGGCGATGCGCAACCCGACCTGGGTCCACCGCTATCTCGTGTACGAGCATTGGGAGCGCTTCACCACGCCGGCGGCCGGCCGGCCCGGCGCCTGGTGGTATTTCGTACCCGTGCTGATCGCCGGACTCTATCCTTGGACCGGCTTCATCCCGAACGCGCTGCGCGAGGCGCTGCGCGGCGGGTGGGCGGCGCGCAAACGGAACGCCGAGGCGTGGTTCTTCATTGTCTGGGCCGTCTTCATCTTCCTCTTCTTCTCCGCCTCGCACTCCAAGCTCATCACCTACATCCTGCCCGTGTTCCCCGCCCTGGCGGTCCTGATCGGCGCGCGGCTCGCCGGCATGTGGCAGGGGCGCAAGCGGGAGCTCGCGGCCGGCCTGCTGATCTTCACCATCTTCTCGGTGCTGCTGGCGATCGCGCTGGTGCTCGCGGTGGTCAAGCCCGACCTCCTCGGGCTGCTGCCGCCGCCGGCCCCGCTCCGGCTCTACGCCTTCGCCCTCGCCGGCCTCGCGCTGGCCGGCGGCGCGCTGGCCCACCATTTCGCGCTGGTCCGCGGCGCGCGCGTCGCGCTGTCGACCGTCGGGCTCACTGCGATCGCGTTCTACGCCACGCTCACCCTGATCGTCGGCGACATCCAGCGGCCCGGCACGAAGGAGCTCGCGCTGCTGGTCCGGGAAAAGGCGAAGCCCGGCGACCGGGTGGTGCACTACCACGAGTTCTTTCATGACTTCACCTTCTATGCCGCGCGGCCGGTGGATGTCGTCTCCGGCAAGGGTGAGCTCGAACTGGAGGAAGACGCGGCGGCCCGTGCCGGGGACCGTTTTTGCGACGACGCCGAGTTCCGCCGCCGCTGGACCGGGCCGGCCCGCCTGTGGGTCGTGGCGCGGAAGGGCGCCGCGTTGGAACTTTTCGCCGATCCGGCGTTCCGTCATTACGTGATCGCCGAAAGCGCCAACCACGTCCTTTTCAGCAACCAGCCCTGACATGTCCGCTCCCGTCCCGAACCCGCCCGCCGCACCGGCCGCGAAGCCGCCCTTCCTGCCGTTCACGCGGCCGACGATCGACGACGAGACCATCGCCGGGGTGGCCGACGTCCTCCGGTCGGGCTGGATCACGTCCGGCCCGCAGGTCAAGGCGTTCGAGGCCAGGCTCTCGGAGCTGTTCGGCGGCCGGCCGGTGCGAGCCTTCAACTCCGGCACGTGCACGATGGAGATCGCGCTGCGCCTGGCCGGGGTCGGTCCGGGGCACGAGGTCATCACCACGCCGCTGTCGTGGGTCGCCACCAGCAACGTCATCCTCGAGGTCGGCGCGCGCCCGGTGTTCGTCGACATCGACCCGGTCACCCGCACGATCGACCTCGACCGGATCGAGGCGGCGATCACGCCGGCGACGCGCGCGATCATCCCGGTCGATCTCGCCGGGCTGCCGGTCGACCGCGACCGGCTCTATGCGATCGCCCGCCGGCGCGGGCTGCGCGTGATCGAGGACGCCGCGCAGTCGATCGGCGCGCGGTGGGGCGGCCGGCTCATCGGAAGCTTCGGGGATTTCGTGTCGTTCAGCTTCCACCCGAACAAGAACATCACCACGATCGAGGGCGGCTGTCTGGTCGTGAACAACGAGGCCGAGGCGAAGCTCGCCGAACAATACCGGCTGCAGGGCGTGGTCCGCAGCGGCTACGACGGCATGGAGGTTGAGGTCGTGGGCGGGAAATTCAACCTGACCGACGTCGCGGCGCGGGTCGGGCTCGGCCAGCTTCCGCACCTCGAGACGTTCAACGCCCGGCGCCGCGAGCTCGCCCGCGCGTATTTCGAGCTGTTCGAGGCCGCCGGCGCCCGCGCCCTCGGGCTGGGCCTGCCCGTGGCCGACTTCACCAACAGCAACTGGCATATGTTCCAGGTCGTGTTGCCGGAGGCGCGCCTGACGATCAAGCGGGCCGACGTGATGGCGCGGCTGCACGCCGCGGGCATCGGCAACCAGGTGCACTATCCGGCGATCCATCTCTTCGCCGTCTACCGCCGGCTCGGCTGGAAGGACGGCGACTTCCCGCACGCCGAGTACGCCGGGCGGAACATCCTCACCCTGCCCCTGTTCCCCGGGATGACCCGCGCCGACGCCGAGCGCGTTGTCCGCGAGCTGACGGCGATCCTCCGGGCCGCCGCCAAGCCGTGAATTCAAGCGAGCACCAAGCAGCAACCCGAAGGAACTCGAAACGGGCGCGGAAGTTGAACGATGAATGTTGAATGATGAACGTCCGGGCCCTCAACCTTCCACCGGCATCCTTCTGCCGCCTGCATCGGCCCTAGCATGGCAACCCCGCTCCAACTCTCGATCGTCATCCCCGTCTACAACGAGGAGCTCAACCTGCCCACGCTGTTCGCGCGGCTGTACCCGGTGCTCGACAGCCTCGCGGTGCCCTACGAGGTGATCTTCACCAACGACGGCAGCGCGGACCGTTCGTTCGAACTGCTCCGCGCCCAGCACGCGGCGCGACCGGACGTGACGCGCGTGATCGATTTCAACGCCAACTACGGCCAGCACATGGCGATCATGGCGGCGTTTGAGCGCGTGCGCGGCGAGACGATCGTCACGCTCGACGCCGACCTGCAGAACCCACCGGAGGAAATCCCCCGGCTGCTCGAGAAGATCCACGCGGGCCACGACTACGTCGGCGGCTTCCGGCTCAATCGCCAGGACTCGTTCTTCCGGACCTACGCGTCGCGGCTGATCAACCTCGTGCGCGAGCGCACGACGAGCATCCGGATGACCGACCAGGGCTGCATGCTGCGCGCCTACCGCCGGCCGATCATCGAGGCAATCGTGCGCAGCGGGGCGATCAACACCTTCATCCCGGCGCTGGCCTACAGCTTCGCCGGCAACCCGGCGGAGGTCGGCGTGAAGCACGAGGAGCGGCACGCGGGTGTGTCGAACTACTCGTTTTACAAGCTCGTCCGCCTGAACTTCGACCTCATCACCGGCTTCTCGCTGGCGCCGCTGCAGTATTTCACGATGTTCGCCGGCCTGTGCGCCGGGGGCAGCCTGGCGCTGGTCGCGCTGATCTTCTACCGCCGGTTCGTCCTCAACCTCGACCGCGAGACGTTCGGCGTGTTCACCCTCTTCGGCATCCTCTTCTTCCTGCTCAGCGTCGCGATGATCGGCATCGGGCTCATCGGCGAGTACGTCGGCCGCACCTACCAGGTCGTGCGCGCCCGCCAGCGCTATCACGTCCGCGAGACGCTGGAGACGAAATGAGCGTGGTCGCACCGGCGGCCGCCGCGCCGCCCCGCGGGTGGGTCCGGTACGCGGTGGCGGCGGGCGTCGTCGCCGCCTGGATGGCCGCCGGCTGGGCGTGCCATCTCGACGCCAACTCGTACCTGCTGCTCGGCGTTCCGCTGCTGCTGGTCTTTCAACTCTTGGTCGCCCGCCGGCCCGTGCTCGAGCTCTGGTTTGACCGCCCGGACCGGGTGGCGCTGCCCTGGTGGGGCTGGCTGGTGGCGGCGGCCTTCATGGTTCTGCCGATCCATGACCAGATGACCTGGGAAAATCCCGGGCTGGCGACCCGCCTCTGGCTGGTGGCCGCATCGTGCGGCGCGGTGCCGCTGGCGCTGTCGGTCGCCCGCTGCACCCGGTCCCAATGGCGCGAACTCGCCGCCTGCGCCGGACTGACCGGGCTGATCGCCTTGTTCACGCTCCTGCCGGGCTTCTTCCTCAACGGCCATGCACCCAAGCCCGCCGCGGACCGGCTCCTGGAATTTGCCCGTTCGCTGACGCTGTATCTGCCGGTGGTCTTCGTCCTCGAGGAAGTGTTTTTCCGCGGCGGCCTGGACCCCTATCTGGCGCGGGCCGACCGGGGTCCACCGTGGCCGGCGGCGTTCTTCATCTCGGCCCTCTGGGGCTGGTGGCATCTGCCGATCGTGCCGTTCGGAGCCGGAAATGCGGTGGCCCGGATGGCCGTGCTTGTCATCGTGCTGCCGCTGGTGCACTGCGCGGTGGGCGTCCCCTTCACCTTTTTCCGCCGCCGGAGCGGAATTCTGCTCGTGCCGGCGGCCGCCCACGCCTTCATCGACGCCCTGCGCAACGCCCTGCAATGAACCGCCCCCGAATCCTCTTCTTCGGCTACAGCGAGGTCGGCCACGACTGCCTCTCGCTGCTGCTCGAGCGCGGCGACAACGTGGTCGCGCTCTTCACCCACGAGGACAACCCGAACGAGAAGATCTGGTTCAAGACCCCGGCGCTGGCCGCGCGGGCCAAGGGCCTGCCGGTTTTCACGCCGGAGAAGATCTCGACGCCGGAATGGCTGGAGCGCATCGCGGCGCTGCGGCCCGACCTGATCCTGTCCGTCTACTACCGGAACATGATCAGCCCGAAAATCCTCGGGCTGGCGCCGCTGGGCGCGTTCAACCTGCACGGCTCGCTCCTGCCGAAATACCGCGGCCGCGCGCCGATCAACTGGGCCGTGCTCCACGGCGAGCCGCGCATCGGCATGACCCTGCACCGAATGGTCAAGGCGCCCGACGCCGGCGCGATCGTCGACCAGGAGGGCGTCGACCTCGGACCGCGGGACACGGCCGAGCAGGCCTTCCGCAAGGTCCTGCCCTGCGCGCGCCGGGTCCTTGCCCGCCAGATCGACGCCCTGCTCGCCGGCACCGCGCGGGAGACGCCGCAGGACGAATCGCAGGCCACGTATTTCGGGGGGCGCAAGCCCGAAGACGGCCGGATCGACTGGAACCGGACCTCCCGCGAGATTTTCAACCTCATCCGCGCGGTCACCGATCCGTATCCGGGCGCCTTCACCGAGGCCGGCGGGTCGCGGCTGATGGTGTGGTGGGCCGAGCCGGAATCTCCGGCCGCGCTGGCCCGCCGGGGCCGGCCGGGCGAGGTCCTGTCGCTTGCGCCGCTCGTCGTCGCCACGGGCGACGGCGCGCTCGAGCTGACCCGCACCGAGTGGCGCGGCGGGGAGGCACCGACATTGCACTCCGGTCAGATTCTCGGTCCGGTTTGATTCTGCGTGCCCTTCGCGGCCTTCGTGTTCATCCTACCTCCTTAACCCATGCCCCTCAAAGTCCTCATCCTCGGCGCCAACGGCTTCATCGGCAGTTCGCTCACCCACGCGATCCTCAAGCAGAAGGACTGGGAGGTGTACGGCATGGACGTCGGCGACCACAAGCTCGGCCAATGCCTCGGGCATCCGCGCTTCAAGTTCGTCGAAGGCGACGTGATGATCTCCCGCGAGTGGATCGAGTACCACGTGAAGAAGTGCGACGCCGTCCTGCCGCTCGTGGCCATCGCCAACCCCACGCAGTACGTGAAGGACCCGCTGCGGGTCTTCGAGCTCGACTTCGAGTCCAACCTCGCGGTCGTCCGCCAGTGCGTGCGCTACAGGAAGCGGATCATCTTCCCGTCGACTTCCGAGGTCTACGGCATGAGTCCCGACCAGGAGCTGGACGAACAGTCCAGCCCGCTGGTCTACGGCCCGATCGAGAAGCAACGCTGGATCTACGCCTGTTCGAAGCAGCTCCTTGACCGCGTCATCTATGCGTACGGCGTGCGGGACGGCGTGGATTACACGCTGTTCCGGCCGTTCAACTGGATCGGCCCGAAACTCGACAACGTCTTCGAGGCCAAGGAGGGCAGCTCACGCCTGTTCACGCAGTTCATCTCGAACGTTATCTTCCAGAAGCCGATTCAGCTCGTCGACGGCGGCCGGCAGACCCGGTCGTTCACCTTCATCGACGACGGAGTCGACGCCCTCCTGCGCATCATCGAGAACCGGGGCGGCCAGGCCTCGCGCCAGATCTTCAACATCGGCAACCCGGCGAACGAGGTCAGTGTCGCCCGGCTGGCGAAGCTCATCATCGCCGCCTTCCGGCATTACCCCGAGTATCGCGAGCATGCCGCCGCCGCCAAGGTCGTGGCGGTGCCGTCCGGCAAGTATTTCGGGAAATATTACCAGGACATCCAGAAGCGCGTGCCGTCGATCGCCCACATCCGGAAGCAGCTCGGCTGGAGGCCGAAGGTGGATCTGCCGACCGCCATTCGGCTCACGCTCGACTACCACCTCGCGAACAAGGACTACTCCCTGACGTGAGGACGGTGTTGGCAACCGATGATCGACCGGCACTTTTACCGGTCCGGAACGTCGTGGAATCGCCGGTTGCCGGCATCGGGACCGACTGCTGCGGTGCGAGCGGGCTGACCATTGGACCTTCCCTGGTGCCGCCCCATTAGCGAAGTTCAGCGCCCATCAGCGGTTCCCCACTCGCTCTAGCTCCGATGCCGTCCCCGGCCCGTCCGCCCGCCTCCGCCGAATCCGGCCGCCCCGTCCGGCTCGCGCTCAAGATCGACGTCGACACCGACCGCGGCACCCGCGAGGGCGTGCCCCATCTCGTGGCCGACCTGCAGGCCGCGGGTGTGCCGGCCACGTTCCTGTTTTCGCTCGGTCCCGACCAGACCGGGCGCGCCATCACGCGGATTTTCCGCCCCGGCTTCTTCAAGAAGGTCAGCCGCACCAGCGTGGTCTCGATCTACGGCGTCCGCACGCTGCTCAATGGCACGCTCCTGCCGGCGCCGCACGTCGGCCGGCGCAACGAGGGCATCATGCGCGCGGTGCGCGACGCCGGCTTCGAAATCGGGATCCACTGCCACAATCACTATCGCTGGCAGGACTATGTCCACACGATGAGCCACGCCGAGGTACGGGCCGAGTTCACCGCCGCGCGGGACGAGTTTCGGCGGATCTTCGGGAGCGAAGCCGTCACCGCCGGCGCCGCCGGCTGGCAGGCCAACGCGCGCAGCCGCGACGTCTACGACGAGGCCGGGCTGCTCTACGCCAGCGACACGCGGGGCTCCGCGCCGTTTTTCCCACGCATCGGCGCCCGCACCTTTTCCACCCTCGAGATCCCGTCGACCCTGCCCACGCTCGACGAGCTCATGGGCCGGCCGGAATTCCCCGACGCGAAGATCGTGCCCCACCTAGTGTCATTGCTGCACCCGGAGGCGCTGAATGTGTTCACGCTGCACGCCGAGATCGAGGGCATGGGCCGCCGCGGCCTGTTCGTCGAATTTCTCGCGGCGGTCCGGCGGGCCGGCGTCCAAGTCGTGTCGCTGGAGGCCGCAGCTCGCGACCTGCTGGCCCGGCGGGAGGATCTTCCCGTCTGCGAGGTGATTCAGTCCGAGATCGACGGCCGCTCGGGTCTGGTGGCGGTGCAGGGGGCGGAAGCCGAGGTTTAGGGTTTTAAGGTGTAAGGTCTAGGGTCTAAGGTCTAAGGTTTAAGGCGTGAGGCTTAGGTTTGAGGCCTGAAAAGGACGCGGTTGGCGGAAGGCTGGAAGCATTTAGCCAATCCACCGAAGCACGGTGAGC
>Ga0335069_10015594_pt1 | contig 10621 bp, 10 predicted proteins | sample Lox_Sample_11_FD_206714 | JGI IMG/M metagenome (GOLD analysis project Ga0335069, IMG submission 206714) | Soil microbial communities from Loxahatchee National Wildlife Refuge, Florida, United States - Lox_Sample_1.1 | ecosystem: Environmental > Terrestrial > Soil > Wetlands | place: USA... | reverse complement strand
CGCGACCGTGACGCCCGCGATTGCCGTCAACATGGTCTTCTGAACGCTGCGTGAACGCTGCGCTGCTCGTGGTTTTGCACGATTGAAACGCGCTCGCCAGCCTCCCATGCCCCAGCGCGTGGAGGCGTTATGACAGTGGTCAACGGCCCTCGGGATTACTGCGTTTTAATACCCGTGAGCTTGAACGGCGAAGGCGGCCGGGCGTCTAATCAATCACTGGCGCACGCCACATGTGAGCTCGGCGTGAAACGGGGTGATGAGCTGTGAGTAAAGCGACGACACGACTGACCCCACGAGCTGTCCTGCGCAGCGTGACGCGCAGCCTCGGTGCGCTGCTGATCTCGGTAGCGATCGGGGCGGCCGCGCCTCTGGCTTATGCGCAGCATGGCGGCGGGGGTGGAGGTGGCGGCCACGCTGGCGGAGGTGGCGGGGGCCACTTCTCCGGTGGTGGCGGGTTCTCCGGCGGCGGCCACAGCTTTGGCGGTGGGCACGCCTTCGGCGGAGCTCACGTCGGTGGCTACGCCGGCCACGCCTATGGCTACGGTGGCGGCCATGCGTTCGCAGCGCCGCACTACGGCTTCTCAGGGCACAGCTACGGCGGCTACGCGGGGCATTACGTCGCCCCGACCGGCCACGGCTTTGCCTACACCGCTAACCATGTCGCGCACACGGGGTACGTCAGCCGGCCGGGAACGGTGGCGCCGCACCCGGGCGTCGGTACCCCATCGGCGGGCTACTACTGGCACGGCGGTGGCCATCCCTGGGCCGGTGGCTATTGGCACGGGGGCTATTGGCCGCATTGCTGGTACTACCCCGGCTGGGCCTGGTACCTCCCGGTACTCCCCGTCGGCTATGTCACGTACTGGTGGGGCGGAATGCCGTACTACTACTGGAACAGCCTCTACTACACCTGGAACCCGGCCGATAACGGCTACGTCGTGACCGATCCGCCCCCCGCCGCCGAGGGCGAGGGCAGTGCGGACACCAATGGAGCGTACGAGCAGGCGCCGCAATCGAGCTATGCCGGCACGGCAGGCGATGTGTACGTGTATCCCCGCAACGGTCAGACCGAGGAGCAGACTCAGAACGACCGTTACGAGTGCCACAGCTGGGCGGTGAGCCAGTCCGGCTTCGATCCGACCCGCCCGGAGCAGACCGGCAACCCGGCCGACTATCGGCGAGCCATGGTGGCTTGCCTGGATGCCCGAGGGTACTCGGCCCGCTGAACGGGTGCCCCCCCCGGGCCGCGGGTGCCGCCTCGGGCCGCGGGTGCCGCCTCGGGCCGCGGCCAGAAACGCTCAGAACCCCACTTGCGCCGCCGCGCTGAAGGTCCCGGGCGACGCCGCGTCCTGGAACAGGACGCCTGCGCTCGGTCCATCCGCGATCGCGATTTCCGGATGCCCATCCCCGTTGAGATCTGCGATCACGACGGAGAGGGGCTGCCCGAGCGCGGCGTAGTCGGTCGAGGCGAGGAATGTCCCCGCATGGGCCGGATCCTGCAGCAGCACCGAGACGCTGCCGGTATTCGCCGGAGCGAGACTCGCGACCACCAGATCGGGCTTGCCATCGCCATTCACATCGCCCACCGCCACATCGATCGACTGACCCGGTGTCGTATAGGTCACCGGCGCGAGGAAGCTTCCGGGATGAGCCTGATCCTGCAGGAGCACCGACACCCCTGCAGTGCCTTTGTCATCGGTGCCCGGACCGTAATTGGCCACGATGATGTCGGGCAATCCGTCGCCGTTGACATCCGCGATCTTCACCGACTGGGGCTGTGCTCCGGCCGGGAAGCTCACCGCGGACTGGAACGTGCCGCGCTGATGCGGGTTCTGGTAGAAGATCTTGACGGCGCCATTGTTGCCCGATGAATCGAAGGTCGCCGCCACGATGTCCGGCGCACCGTCGCCATTGAGATCCGCGACCGCGACGGAGGGGGTGGTGAGCCCGGTCGCAAGGTTCATCGGTGCCCGGAAGTTCCCCGGTTTGGCAGGATCGGCCATGAGCACGATGGCGTTGCCGCTCGCGCTCATGTCGGCGAGCACGAGGTCGGGCTTGCCATCGCCGTTGAGGTCGGCCGCGATGACCTGGTTCGGCTCACCGCCCGTCGACACGTCCACCGCACTCTCGAAGGTCCCGGGCGAGGCTCCGTGCAGGAACACCGACACACTGCCGGTGCCGAAATTGGCGATCACCATGTCGAGCGGTCCGGAGCCTGTGAGGTCCGCCACGGCAATGCTCGAGGGATTGGTGCCGGTGGTGGAGTAATGCACGCCGCTCTTGAAGGTACCGAGAGAGCCGGGTGTGTTCAGAATGACGTCCGCGTAGCCCGGGTTCTGGCTCTCGCCCTGGTCGGCCGTGGTGGCGACCAGAAGGTCCGGGACGCCGTTGCCGACATCCGCGACGACGATGGAGTTCGGGGTCGGAATGATGACCGGCAGATCGGGCCCGCTACTGTCGTTGTGACAGGCTGCGAGCACACCGAAGGCCATGGCCGTGCCGGCCACGGCGAGTCGCCGGCAGGCGCGGGTACCGACACGACTTGGAAGATTATGCATTATCACGGCGGGTACCTCCGTGCGCTGATTTCGCCCTGACCTTATGGCAACGCGTACCCGGCACGCGGGTTTACGGCACCCCCCCCGAAAGGAGCGCACTGCACAGCGTACACTGCCGGCTGCGGGCAGGGTATCCGGGCTCGGAGCACAGGCAGCCTATGGGGAACGTGGCAGGTACGGTGTTTCTTTTCGACGTCGACAATACGCTGCTCGACAACGACGCGGTCCAGGACGACCTGAGCGCGCATCTCGAGCGCGAGGTGGGTCTGCAGAGCCGCGACCGCTATTGGCAGATCTTCGAGCAGCTGCGGGCCGAGCTCGGCTACGCGGACTACCTCGGCGCGCTGCAGCGTTATCGCCTCGAGCATCAGGACGACACGCAGCTGATGCGCGTCTCTTTTTTTCTTCTCGACTATCCCTTCGCCGACCGTCTCTATCCGGGTGCTCTCGCGGCGCTGGCGCGCTGCCGTGCGCTCGGGCCCACGGTGATCCTCTCGGATGGTGACGTCGTGTTCCAGCCGCGCAAGGTGCAGCGCGCCGGACTGTGGGACGCAGTCGAGCAGCGCGTGCTCATCTACCTGCACAAGGAGCTGATGCTCGAGAGCGTTGCGCAGCGTTATCCGGCCGAGAATTACGTCATGATCGATGACAAGCTGCGGATCCTCACTGCCATGAAGAAGGTCTGGGGCGAGCGGCTGACCACGGTGTTCCCACGCCAGGGCCATTACGCGCTCGACCCGCGCGAGCTCGCGAGGTGGCCGCGCGCCGATGTGACGCTCGAGAGCATCGCTGCGCTGGCCGAGCTCCCGGACGCTACGCTCTGTGGTGCGCCCCGTGGCTGAGCGGGTACGATGGCGCCAGGAGCGGAGTGCTATGTCCTCGGACCGTCCATGGCTCGATCAGCTGCGTGACAGCAGCACGGCGCTTCAGGGCGTGCTCGGCGCACTGCTCGAAGCCGAGCGGCAATTCCAACCTCCGGCTTCGCCGCTGGAGCGCCTGAAACAGATCACCACCAGCCCCGAGTGGGTGTGGCTGCAGCCACTCTACCGGCTCATCGCCGATCTCGACCACGCGCTCGCGCACGTCAAGGACCTGCCCGCGAGCGAGAGCGCAGCGATCGGCGCGCACGCACGGGAGCTCCTCACCGGCGGGGGCGGTCCGGGCGAGCAGGCCTTTCTCGAGCACTATCGTGCTCTGCTGCAGACCGATCCCGCGGTCGCGATGGCGCATGCCGCGGCGCTGCGCGCGCTGCAGGCCTTGCCGGCCGAGCCCGCGAACCAGTCCGAGCGGCTGCACGCGCGCCATCAATGGAATGAGCGGCGTCGCTTCCTGCGGCTCGGACAAAGCGGGCGCGGAGCGTCCTGAGACTTCAGTAACGCAGCGAGTAGGGCGCCTGCGGCATCTGCCGCGTACGGATCTGCAGCTCGTGCCGGTTGTAGTCGATGACCAGCACCTCGAAGGAGCCGAGCAGGTCCATGCCGAGCGTCAGCGTCGGCTCATCGGTCAGCTTCCAGTGCTTGAACAGGTACATGTCGCCGAAGGTGATGCGCGCGCCCTTCACCTGCAGGCTGCCGAAGTCGATGTCCGGCGCGGCGAGGCTGTCACCGCTCTGCACATCGAGGGTGACCCCGATCACCTCATCGTGCGTGACATTGCGCGGCGGATGGCGCATGAGCGCATCCCGCAGCGCCAGATTCCCCACGGTCCCCTGAGCGCCGGTATCGACGATCGCTTTGGTGCGCACGCTCCCGACCCGCACGTTCGCGTACAGCAGACCGGCGGTGGTCTGCGTCAGCGGCACCACGACGAAGCCGCCGCGCGCCCGCTCCCCGTGGGAGCGCGTGATCTCCAGGCGATCGTGGCTGAAATCCGCAAAGATGCGCTTGTTGGCGAGTCCCTCGATGCCGAGCACCCCCTGGGCGCCGCCGAACACGTCCGTGAGCACCGGGAGGTCGGACGGTCCGATGAGCAGCTCGCCGACCTCGAGGCTGCTCACGTGGAGCAGCGGTACCACCGCGGTGCCGGTGAATCCCGTCACGTGCGTAGTGGCGCTCAGCGTCGGGCCGCCGAGGCTCTGCGCCGCCCGCGTGGTGATGGCGGAGCGGCTGGCTCCGGTATCGAGCACCAGCCGATACGGTCCCTTGCCATCGATCAGCACCGGCGCCCAGATGCGCCCGATTCGATCGCGGCGCGTCGGGGCTACATAACGCGGCTCGGTGGTCTGGACGATCACTTCTTCCAGCTGTTGCGCCGGACTTGGCGCCTCAGCGCCACCCGCGGAGGCCGCCGGGGGGATCGCGGCGGGAACGGTCGGCGCGGCAGGAGACTCCTGGGCCATTGCTCCGGCGCAGAGGACCAGCAGGGCAGCCCCGTGCACGCAGCGGCACATCAGTGCTTCGGCGGTCACTTTCGCAGTAGACCACGCTTGTGGCGGGCTCTCCTAGTGACTTCGTCGCGGTTTCCCGGCGTCCGATCCCATCGGCACGCATTGGACCCCGCGGTGCCGGGGAGAGTTCGACCCCCGGCGGGCCGGGGTGCCTTGATGGTAACTTACGCCCGATAAACCAGATCCGTCCGGAGCGTCCGCTGCATGAATCGAGCCCGTCGTGAGTGAGCAAGGCTCGTCCCCCCACGCATTGCCCGCAACCCTCACCCACCTGCAACGACTCGAGGCCGAGAGCATCCACATCATGCGCGAGGTGGTCGCCGAGTGTGAGCGGCCGGTCATGCTCTACTCGATCGGCAAGGACAGCTCGGTGATGCTGCACCTCGCGCTCAAGGCATTCTATCCGGCGCCGCCCCCGTTCCCGCTGCTGCACGTGGACACCACCTGGAAATTCAGGGCCATGTACGAGTTCCGCGATGCGACGGCGAGGCGGCTCGGGCTGCAGTTGCTGGTGCACGTGAACCAGGAGGGCCGGCGGCTCGGCATCGGCCCCTTCACCCACGGCTCGCAGGTGCACACGGAGGTCATGAAGACGCAGGCGCTGCGGCAGGCACTCGACCAGTACGGCTTCGACGCAGCTTTCGGCGGCGCCCGGCGCGACGAGGAGAAGAGCCGCGCGAAGGAGCGCATCTTCTCGTTCCGCACCGCGCAGCACCGCTGGGATCCGCGGCAGCAGCGCCCGGAGCTGTGGACGCTGTACAACGCGCGCAAGCGACCCGGGGAGAGCCTGCGCGTCTTTCCGCTCTCGAACTGGACCGAGCTGGATGTCTGGCAGTACATCTACCTCGAGCAGATTCCGATCGTGCCGCTGTATTTCGCGGCCGAGCGGCCGGTGGTCGAGCGCGACGGGGCGCTCATCATGGTCGATGACGAGCGCCTGCCGCTCAGATCCGGCGAGCGGCCGATGATGAAGCGCGTGCGCTTTCGCACCCTCGGCTGCTACCCGCTCACCGGTGCGATCGAGAGCGCGGCGGATACGCTCCCGGCCATCATCGAGGAGATGCTCCTCACCCGCACCTCCGAGCGGCAGGGGCGGGTGATCGACCACGATGCGGCCTCCTCCATGGAGCGCAAGAAACAGGAAGGATATTTCTGATGGCGCAGCCGGAGCTCCTCGCGGGCGACATCGATGCTTACCTGCAGGCACAGGGGCACAAGAGCCTGCTGCGCTTCATCACCTGTGGCTCGGTGGACGATGGCAAGTCGACGCTGATCGGCCGGCTGCTCTACGAGTCGAAGCTGATTTGCGACGATCAGCTGGCGCAGCTCGCCGCCGATTCCAGGCGCGTCGGCACGCGCGGCGCGGAGCTCGACTTCGCGCTGCTCGTCGATGGGCTTGCCGCCGAGCGCGAGCAGGGCATCACCATCGACGTCGCCTACCGCTTCTTCGCCACCGAGCGGCGCAAGTTCATCGTCGCCGACACTCCCGGTCACGAGCAGTACACGCGCAACATGGTGACCGGCGCCTCGACCGCTGATCTCGCCGTGATCCTGATCGATGCGCGCCGCGGAGTGCTGGTACAGACCCGTCGCCACAGCTACCTCGTGCACCTGCTCGGCATCCGGCGCATCGTGCTCGCGGTCAACAAGATGGACCTGGTCGGCTATGCGCACGAGACCTTCGCGGAGATCGTGCGCTGTTATCGCGAGTTTGCCGCTCGCCTCGGGCTCGCCGATATCACGGCCATTCCGATCTCGGCCGTACACGGCGACAACATCGTGACACGCAGCGACAACACTCCCTGGTACGAAGGTCCGACGCTGCTCGGGTATCTCGAGAGCGTCGAGGTCGACATGCCGCTCGCGGCGCTGCCTTTCCGCCTGCCGGTGCAGTGGGTCAATCGCCCCAACGCCGACTTTCGCGGCTTCGCCGGGCTCATCGCCAGTGGCCGGGTGCAGCCCGGCGATCGGCTGCGGGCGCTGCCCTCGGGGCGCGAAAGCCGGGTCACCCGCATCGTCAGCGCCGACGGCGACCTCGCCTCGGCCTGCGCGGGACAATCGGTGACCCTGACGCTCGATACGGAGATCGACGTGAGCCGTGGCGATGTGCTGGCGAGCGCTGCAGCCGCACCGCAGGTCGCCGATCAGTTCGAGGCGACCCTCGTGTGGCTGCAGGAGGAGCCGATGCTGCAGGGGCGCACCTATCTCATGAAGGCCGGCGCCCGCACGCTGGCAGCGACCGTGATGCCGCTCAAGCACCGCATCAATGTCAACAGCCTCGAGCACGAGCCGGCCGAGCGGCTCGAGCTCAACGACATCGGGGTCTGCGAGCTCGAGCTCGATCGCCCGATTCCGTTCGAGCCGTACCGTGAGAACCGCGTGCTCGGCGGGTTCATCCTCATCGACCGGCTCACCAACAATACCGCCGGCGCCGGTCTCATCAACTTCGCGCTGCGGCGCTCGCAGAACGTGCACTGGCAGGCGCTCGACGTCGACAAGCCGCTGCGCGCGCGCCTCAAAGGCCAGAAGGCCTGCGTGCTGTGGCTGACGGGGCTTTCGGGTGCGGGCAAGTCGACGATCGCGAACCGCATCGAGAAGCGACTCGCCGCGGCCGGTCGCCACACCTATCTCCTCGATGGCGACAACGTTCGCCACGGGCTCAACAAGGACCTGGGCTTCACCGCACAGGATCGCGTCGAGAACATCCGCCGCGTCGCCGAAGTCGCGCGGCTGATGGTGGACGCGGGGCTCATCGTGCTCGTGTCCTTCATCTCGCCGTTCCGGTCCGAGCGGCGCATGGCGCGTGCGCTGTTCGCGCCGGGGGAGTTTTTCGAGGTGTTCGTGGACACCCCGCTCGCCGAGGCCGAGCGGCGCGATGTGAAGGGGCTGTACCGCAAGGCGCGCCGCGGCGAGCTGAAGAATTTCACGGGCATCGACTCCCCGTACGAGGTGCCCGAGAGTCCCGAGATCCGCCTCGACACGACCGCGTTGAGCGCCGATGCGGCCGCGGCGCGGGTGATCGCCGAGCTGGAGGCGCGCAAGGTGATCAGCGGCGCATGAGTGCCGAGGCCGCGCGGCTGCTCGAGCCTGCTGCAGAGATTGCACGCGCGGCCGGCCGGGAGATACTCGAGGTGTACGGTGCGGGCGCGGTGACCGCCACCTCCAAGGCCGATGCTTCGCCGCTCACGATGGCGGACCTGCGCGCGCACCGGCTGATCCTGCAGGCGCTCGGCGAGCTCACGCCCGACCTGCCGGTGCTCTCGGAGGAGTCCGCGCCGCGTGCGTACGCCGCGCGTGCGCAGTGGCGGCGCTACTGGCTGGTCGATCCGCTCGATGGCACCCGCGAGTTCCTCGCGCGCAACGGTGAGTTCACGGTAAACATCGCGCTCATCGAGGACCATGCTCCGGCGCTCGGCATCGTGCACGTGCCGGTGAGCGACACCACCTACTCCGGCTTTCCAGGGCGGGGCGCGTGGCGCCAGAGCTCTGCCGGGCCGCCGACCGCGATCGCGGTGGCGCAGCGCTCCGGGAACCCGGTGCGCGTCGTCGGCAGCCGCTCGCACCGCGGTGATTCGCTCGAGCCCTTCCTGAGCCGCCTCGGCCCGCACGCGCTGCTCGCCATCGGCAGCTCGCTCAAGTTCTGCCGTGTCGCGGAAGCAGCGGCGGACGTCTACCCGCGGCTCGGGCCGACGAGCGAGTGGGACACGGCGGCGGCGCATGCGGTGCTGCTCGCCGCCGGCGGCGCCGTGACGACTCTCGCCGGGGCTGCGCTCAGGTACAACACCCGCGCGGAGCTCCTCAATCCACACTTCGTCGCTTTTGGTCCGCGCGATCGTGACTGGCTCGCCCTGCTGCGCTGAAGGCGGGCCCGTGCCATGCTGCGCGCACTGTACCGTGTGCGTCCCGGAGGCCCGCCATGCGTGAAGCCGTGATCGTATCCGCCGCTCGTACGCCGATCGGCAAGGCCTACCGTGGCGCGTTCAACGACACCGATCCCGCGGTGCTCTCGGGGCATGCAGTACGCGAGGCGGTGCGGCGCGCCGGGATCGACGGCGCCGAGGTCGAGGACGTCGTGCTCGGCTGCGCCATTCAGCAGGGTGCGCAGGGCTACAACATCGGCCGGCTGACGGCCGCGAGCGCCGGTCTCCCCGAGAGCGTGGCGGGCATGAGCATCGACCGCAAATGCGCATCGGGCCTGATGGCGATCGCGACCGCCGCGCGGCAGGTGGTCGAGGATGGCATGGACGTGGTGGCAGCGGGGGGCGTCGAGTCGATCAGCCTCACGCAGAACCAGCATTTCAACAGCTATCGGGCGGAGTCCGAAGCCGTGCTCGCGCGCTCACCGCACATGTACATGCCGATGATCGAGACGGCAGAGGTGGTCGCGCGACGCTACCGGATCAGCCGCGAGAGCCAGGACCGCTACGCGCTGCAGAGCCAGCAGCGCGTCGCCGCCGCGTATCAGGCGGGTCGCTTCGATGCCGAGATCGTGCCGGTCGTGAGCCGCAAGGTCCTCATCGACAAAGCCACCGGCGCGACGCACACCGAGGAGGTGCGCCTCGAGCGGGACGAAGGGTTTCGGCCCGATACGACTCTCGCGGGACTCGCGAAGCTCGAGCCGGTGTGGAGCGGGGGCAAGGTCATCCCGCAGGGCGAGTTCATCACCGCCGGCAACGCCTCGCAGCTCTCCGACGGTGCAGCGGCGGTGCTGGTGATGGAGGCGAAGCTCGCCGAGCGTCGCGGGCTCACCCCGCTCGGCGCGTGCCGCGGCATCGCGGTGGCCGGGTGCGCACCGGATGAGATGGGCATCGGCCCGGTGTTCGCGGTGCCGAAGCTGCTGCGGCGGCACGACCTGCGCGTCGATGACATCGGCCTGTGGGAGCTCAACGAGGCGTTTGCAGTGCAGACGATCCATTGCCGCGACCGGCTCGGGATCGATAACGAGCGCTTCAACGTCGATGGCGGTGCCATTGCAGTCGGTCATCCGTACGGGATGAGCGGCGCGCGGCTCGTCGCGCACGCGCTCATCGAAGGCCGCCGGCGCGGGGTGCGCTACGCCATCGTGACCATGTGCGTCGCCGGCGGCATGGGCGCGGCGGGACTGCTGGAGATCTACTCATCGTGAGCAGCGGCTTCTCACAACGGGAGCTGCGGGATGCCTTCGGCCTCTTTGCCACGGGGGTCACGGTCGTGACGGCGGTGAGGCCGGACGGGAGCCCGGTCGGAGTGACTGCCAACTCCTTCACCTCGGTGTCGCTCGAGCCGCCGCTGCTGCTGTGGTGTCTCGCCAGTGGCAGCAGCGCGGCTGCCGCCTTCACGCACGGTGCGTCCTTCGCCGTGCACATCCTGGCGCACCACCAGCTCGATCTCGCGCTGAACTTCGCCCGGCGGACTCAGGAGAAATTCGACATCGAGCGGCACTGGCGCAACAAGCCCCACCCGCCGCACCTGCCGGACGCGCTGTGCCGCTTCGACAGCCGCGTGCACGCGGTGCACGGCGGCGGCGACCACCTGATCATCGTCGGCATGGTGCTCGGCATTGCGGCAGCGCACGGCACACCGCTCGCATTTCATGGCGGCCGTTTCGGCAACTTCAGCGCCGATCGGGGTACGCCCAAGGTCGACATCTGGGAAAGCCTGGAGGATCACTGGTACTGAGGGCCGGATCGCGGCCGGA
>Ga0335069_10015593_pt1 | contig 10622 bp, 6 predicted proteins | sample Lox_Sample_11_FD_206714 | JGI IMG/M metagenome (GOLD analysis project Ga0335069, IMG submission 206714) | Soil microbial communities from Loxahatchee National Wildlife Refuge, Florida, United States - Lox_Sample_1.1 | ecosystem: Environmental > Terrestrial > Soil > Wetlands | place: USA: Florida... | reverse complement strand
GGGATGTCCGCCGTGATTGTGCTTGTTCACACGACAATTTTGGGTGTAAATAAGGGATATTCTTTTCAGGCCAGGGGGGTGAACATGGAATTCTGGGAATATCGGGAAGCCCTGTTGAAAGCGATTGAACAAAGCGCCAAATGCGGCGCCACCTACCTTCATACCCAGCCCGTGCAACTTGCCAAGGATGGCCGCACCATCTGGAAGGGAAAAGTCCTGGTCTATGATCTGAAGGGACATCCCCAGGCCAAGAACGCCTATGGATGGTATATCGCCAAAGACGGCGAGAAACCCCAATATGTCACTGTCGTAGGCATTCCGCCGCTGGATTCTCCCCTCGCCGCCGTGAAGGCTTACACGGCCTCCCGCATCTGAATTGACCATGAAAACCGGAAGCCTCACCACCACCGAGCCTGAAACACGCGCGGAGGAGGAACTGGGCAATCCCTGGCAGGTGGTACTTTTCAACGACGAGGTCCACAGCTTCGATGAGGTCATCCTCCAGATCCAAAAGGCCACCGGCTATTCGCTGGAAAGGGCCAGCGAGATCACCTTCCGAGTCCACCACAACGGCAAGGCGGTGGTGTATATCGGGGAAAAGGACGATTGCGAGAAGGTGGCGGGGGTCTTGGGACAAATTAAGCTTATTGTTCAGGTGGAGCGGACTTAACGGGGTAGATTGACCGCGACTTAAGGCGTGAATTCCCGGATGAGTTGATTGGTGGAATCCACCACGAACAAATGTCCGTTGGAATCCAGGGTGATGCCCTTGAGGAAGCTTCCCAAAAGGACGTATTGGCAGAGGAAACGGCCGTTATTGTCGAATTTCTGGATACGGCCCGTGGGGATGGTATTGGACACGATATTATCCACCACATAGACGTTACCCGCGGCGTCCGTGTGCATGTAGCAGATACCATTGAACTGGTTCATCGCGGTTCCCGCCGCGCCCCATTGGAGAATGTAATTTCCCGCCGCGTTGAATTTTTGGATGAAGGACCCCATGGCCACGAAAAGGTTGGAACTTGAGTCCGCCGCCAAGGCATGGACTCCCGTGAAATAAGCCCCCGAAACCCCCTGGTTGTAATAGTAGGTCGGATTGAAACCCGAAAAGTCATATCGGATCACGATGCTTTGCCCCCCCGCGTAAACCTGCCCCAGGCTGTCTATGGCCAACCCGGAGCCGTTCATGGGCAGGGTCCAGGTGGGGGAAGGGTTCCCGCTCGTATCAAACAACCTCATGACCCCGGTCTGGGAGGGAAGGCTGACGTTGTCCAGGACGTAAATCTTGTTGTTGATGGGATTAAAGGCGATGTTGGAGGGCGCCACCATCAGGCTGTTGTCGTTCCATTGGGTCACATAGGCCCCGGCGGGTGAGAATTTCTGAATCCGCTTGTTGCCGCTGTCCAAAACGTAGATGTTGTCCGAACCGTCGGTGGTGATGTCGTTGGCGCCATTGAACAAGCCGCTGGCGGCGCCTGGGCCACCCCATTGGGTCACGGTGGTAAAGGGACAAATGGACGCGACGGGTGTCGCGGTGCCGTTGGGGGTGGGGGTCCAAGTGGGGCTCGAAGTGGGGCTTAAGGTGGCCGTGAAGGTGTTCGTGGCGGTATGGGCGGGAAGAAAAACGTAGGTTGGAAGTTGCAGGGAGGCTTGTTGTTGGCAAGCCAGGGCGAGGATGGAACCTACCGAAAGAAACAGAAGTAGAAGGAGTTTGGACCGCATTCCGTGAGAACCTCAACTTACGCATTATTTACCAAAAAATTTACCTTATTTTCCCTTGGAGGGGAAGCGGATACCCCGGCTGTATGGAGTATCCCCCTTATTCGCCCAAAAATTAACGCGCGAGATTGAATTTCTTAAAGAAGGGCCAGCCATTTAAGTCCTGATGAAAACGGTTATTTGATAATGACCGCCGCATACGTTATAAAAGGGCCATGAGCACGCCCCTTTGGAACAAGAAAGTCAAATGTCCCTTCTGCCACGCGGAATTTGAGTCCACTCGCATGCGTTCCTCCGTCATCCGCATCAAGGACAAGATGACGGACTTCGGCAATATCTATGAGGGTGAAGTTCCCTATTTTTACTCCATCACGGCCTGCCCCCAATGCACCTTCGCGGCGCTTCATAAGGACTTCGAATCCGTCAAGCCGCAGTATGAGCCCAAGGTCTTGGAGGCTTGCCAAAAGATCGTGAAATCTGGGCGGAAAAAGCCGGACATTTTCATGGTGGGACCCCTCACCCCGCCGGTGGCGGCCCTCCGGCACGAATTGGCTATCGGATTCATGAAGATGAGGGTTTACAAAGACCTTGGGGCGCTGGCGGGACTCTACATGCACTTGGTTTGGATATTGAGGATCATGGGGGACCGTGAAAAAGAACTGGCGGCCATGGCCGAGGCGGCAAAGGCCTACGAGGTTTACCACGAAAAGGGAGGTGACCTGCCCGAGAGCCTGGGGGAACCTGGCGTCCTCTACTTAATCGGGGAACTGAACCGCCGGATAGGGAATTATAAGGAAGCCCGCCGTTATTATGAGAGGGCCTTGGGCAGCAAGGAAATCAAAAGCTTTCCACGTATCGCCGACCAGACACGTGACATGATGCTCATCGCCAAGAACCAGGCCGAACAGGCTGAAACGGCCTGAAACTCTGTTGGTATTGCCTAAGAGTCGTTAATAAACCCATCTTAACCACAGTGGCGCTTCGCACCACACAAAGGCACAGTTTAAACGGTTAAATTATTCGTTTTTCCTTGCTTGTACCTCCGTTGTTCCGAAGAAACCTGTGGTGAATAGAGATTTCGCAAGGATCTTGTTGGGTTGGTTTGGCGCAAGAGGTGAATATGTCCGAAAAGTCAGGTAAAATTCATCCGTTCCTGGAAGCGCTTATCCGAGCCGGTCTTTTGTTTTGCCCTAACTGAATAGGGAGGCCCGTTGAAACCACCGCGATTGAAATTCTTAAGCCTAGCCTCTTTTCTTCTTTTGGCCCAAGGCTCCCTAGCCCAAATCGCCGTCACCGTCACTTCCGACGACGGGGGCGACTCTATCGCTAATTCCCTGGGTTGGGCCGTCACCCACCTGAACGCCAACGGCGGCGGTTCCGTCAGCATTGATCCGGCCCTTTCGCCCATCACGCTCACCCAGCCACTCGCCGCTTCCACTCAAAACGTCACGTTGTTAGGGGATATCAACTCTTCCAACAGTCTTCAGATCCTTGGCCAAGACAACAGCCAGTCCCAACTCCTGTTCCAACAGGGGTTCAACCAGCAATACTATCTTCTTCTTCAAAATGCCTCCGCGGCCGGCACGGCTTTGGACGCCTCCGTCACGGCGTCCACTTGGACCATGGACTCGGGTGTTTGGGCCCATGTCTTCGCGGCTACGGGAGCCGCCACGGTGACAACCGGCGGCACAGGGGTCTTAGGGACGGATGGCGGCAACGCTTGGGTTTCGGTGGGTGATTTCACTTCCGGTAGCGTTCAATTGCAGGGGGGCAACGGGGGAGGGGTGACCGACACCAACGGGACGAATGACATCGGCGGCGACGGGGGATCGGTTTCCGTCGTCGGCAACAACCTCGTCATGAACGGCGGTATTTTCCAACTCGCCGCCGGCGGCGGCGGCTGGAACACCGACCTGGGGTCCGGCACCAACACCGGCGGGGCGGGCGGGTCGGCCTATCTTTCCTTTACTTCCATCACCAGCGGGCCCAACGGCAACCTCAGCCTTTACGGGGGCAGGGGCGGCACGGGAACGACCGGTGGGGATGGCGGCGGAGTTACCGCCCTTACGGGGGCCCTGACCTTGACCGCCGGGTTCATCACCTGGGCGGGGGATGGGGGAGTCGGAACGACCGCCTCCGGAAACGGGGGGGACGCGTTCGTTTCCCTGGGTTCCTACACCGATTCCACCAACGCCAACTTCGATGAGAGGGGAGGAACGGGAGGTTCCAACCTGCTGACCGCGGGCAACGGCGGGAACGCCTTCCTGCAGGCCGGAACCGTCGACATCAACGGGTCCAGTTCCTCCTTCCAGGTCCTGGGGGGGCTCGGGGGAACCTTAGGGGCTTTTTCGACCTCGGCGCCCAATGGAGGGAATGGCGGGAGCGTGGCCGTCTCCATTGGCGCCTTGAACCTACAGTCCGGTTCGGTTTTCCACGCTACCGGCGGCAACGGCGGCCACGGCAGCTCAGGCCCCGATCCCGGCAACGGCGGGAACGGCGGCGGAACCTCCATCATTATCGGGTCCTTCACGAATGGAGTTTCCACCTCCCTCTATATTTCGAGCGGTTATGGGGCGGACGGCGGTTACGCCGACCCCGGCGGAACGGCGGGAAACGCTGGCAATGGGGGGGACTTGGGGGTTTCGATCGGGAGCCTCAACATGGCGACGGGGTCGCTCATCAATTTCATCGGAGGGTCGGGCGGAATGGGCGGTTCCGTCACGACGGGGGGGACCGGCGGCGCCGGCGGCAACGGGGGGAACGTCAACGTTTATATCGGGGCGGTGACCATGGCCTCCGGAAACTATTTGGGGTTCACCGGTGGTTCGGGCGGTTACGGCGGCACCGCCGACATCAATGGGGCTAACGGCGCGGCGGGATTGGCCTATGTTTACATGAACGATTTGGAAGGTTCGGGCAACGTCCAGGTCAACGGCGTCAATTCCGTGCTGGCGGTGGCCCAGGGTGATTACGCCGGTTCCATCGGAGGGACCAACTCGAACCTCCTCAAGAGCGGGTCCGGCAGCCTGACCCTCTCGGGCACCAATTACTATGGCGGCGGCACTTCCATCGTGGTGGGGACCCTTTTGGTGGATACGGGCGGGACCTTGGGGACGGGCGGGGTGGAGGATTTCGCCTCGCTGGATTACATCCATTCCTCCGTGGGCGTGAACACGGTGTCGGTGGAAAACGGGGGCGTCCTCCGTTTCCTGGATTCCTCGTCGGCGGGGACGGGAAATTTCAACCTCCTCAACGGAAGCGTCGCCCTCTTTTCCGGCACGGCGGTCGGTGGAACCTCCACCTTCGAGCTTTGGGGCGGGTCCACGCTGGACGTGGGCGGTTCCGCCCAGGGAGTCACCATCGGCTCATTGGACGGGGCCGGCTCGGCGGTATTGGGCGCGGAAAACCTATCCGTGGGCGCTAATGGTTCCGCCACGACCTTTGTGGGAACCCTCACGGGAACCGGAACCTTGGGAATCGTGGGCGGGAACCTGACACTGGCCGGAACGGACAACCTGGCGGGAGGCACGCATGTGTCGGGGGGTACCCTGACGGCGGGGTCCTCCACGGCCTTGGGTAACGGACCTGTTACCGTCAGCGGGGGCACCTTATCCATTCCCGCGGGGATGGCATTGACAGTGGGAAGTTACACCGGGTCCGGTACGGGCACTTTGGGCCTGGACATCACTCCCGGCTCCAGCGGGGAACTGATAGCCACCGGTTCCGCCAACTTGGGCGGGATCGTTCATGCAGCCGTGGGTGGAGGTTCCTACGCCCTGCGCAACCAATACCTCATTCTCAGCTCCGGTTCCATGTCGGGGCTTTTCTCGGGAATCAGCTCCGACAGCGCCTATTTCGACAATATCGCCACCCTGACCTACGGCGCCAACTCGGTCACCTTGAACCTCTTCAAGCGCAACGCCTTCGCCCCCTTCGCCAACACCGTGGACCAGGAAGCGGTCGCCGGGGCCCTCGGCCAGGCCGTCATTGACGGCTCCGATGCCTTCTATGCCCAGGTGAACGAGCTTTATCAACTGCCCTCCGGGCAAGCCGGCGCCTTCGACCAATTGGGCGGGGAAATTTACAGCGTCCTTCCCTCGGTCCTCGAGGACCAGTGGCAGGTTGAGGATGAGCTGGTGTTGGGTCGAATGAACGGGACGGAGGGAAGCTTCCTCCGAAGCGCTTCTCTTTTAGGCTCTCCACTTTGGGCGGGGGACCAGCTTTTGGCGGCGGCAAGGGGGAACCTGTCCGCCGGGGGCAAATCCACCGGCTTGAGCGCCAAGGGCCTTTGGCTGACCAACAGCGACGGCTCGGGGACGGTCAACAGCACCAACCAACTGCAGGCCTTCACCAAATCCAACTACGGTTTCTTAGGGGGGTATGACGCCCAGTTGAGCAAGTCCCTCATCGGGGGGATCATGGCCAGCTATGTCCACAACGATGTCACGGCGGTGGATGCCACCGGCAAGACGGGTATTGACGGGTTCGGCGGCGGACTTTATGGGTCCCTGGCGACCGGAAAACTGGAGTGGGGACTGGCGGGGCGGGTCGCGGTGGACCATTTCGTGACAAACCGCTCGGTTTCCTTCGGCACCCAATCGGCGGCCTTAAAGGGGGCGACGGACGGACTCCAGTACGGCGGGGTGTTCCAAGGAAGTTATCCCCTCCAACTTTCCAAGGTCTCGCTCATACCGGCTATCGGCCTGCATTACGACCATTTGAGTGAAAACGCATTTAATGAGACGGGTTCGGGAACGCTGGGCCTTTCGGTGGCGGCCCAGAATTACGATTCCTTCCGGCCTTTCGTGGGAGTTGCGGCTTCGGGACCCTTGGACCTGGACGTGGACCTGACGGCGGTGCCGTCGCTGGCCTTGAGCGCCAGCCAGGAACTCAACAACGTCGCGGGCAAGTTCCAGGCTGATTTCGCGGGGGCACCCAACGACAAGTTCATTATCCTGAGCAATCTGCCGGGGGCTGCCACCTTCGGCGTGGGGGCGGGATTGGAACTCCACTTCGGCAAACAGTTCTACCTCTTCGGCGGCTACAACGGACACTTCTCCTCCTCCCAAACCCTCAATACCCTCAACGCCGGGGCGAATGTGTCGTTCTAGATATCCTGGCCCCTTTGTTCCCCGACCGGTTATTTCTCGCCCTCTGTTTAGTCCTCTTTATCCTTTTTGGACTTCGCAAGAACATTGATGGGGACCTGGGCTTCCACTTGGCCATGGGGAAATGGATCGTTCAAAACCATTCCATTCCAAGGGAAGACGCCCTCACTTACACGGCCAAGGGCCATCCCTATATAGACATCCACTGGCTTTACCAAACCCTTCTCTATGGCCTGTACCAGGCCGGGGGTTACGCGGCGCTGACTCTCTTTGGCGTGGGCCTGTTCACCCTCTTGTTTTTCCTTTTCCTGAAACGGCTCCAAGTGGCCTCTTCCTTGGAAGGGTCCTGGCCATTTTTCCTACTCCTGCTGGCTTTGGGGCTTGAGCACCGGTTTTCCCTGCGGCCGGAGATTCTCAGTTGGGTCCTGTTAACGGCGACCCTTTGGATCCTGGATTCACACCAGAGGGGAAAGGTGGAATGGCTGAAATGCCTGCCGGTGCTTTACTTGTTGTGGGCCAATGTCCATGGCTTGTTCGTCACCGGTTGGGCGGCACTGGCGGCTTACCTATTGGGTGATTGGGTCCGCGCGAGGCGGCTGAATCCTTCCCTTTGGCTTTGGTCGGGCGCCTCGGTCTTGGCTACCCTCGTGAATCCCTACTTCATTAAAGGGAGCCTTTATCCCTTTATCACCCAAGTATCGCTTTGGGATCCCTTTTACCGGAACACGATCGGCGAGTTGTTCCAACCCTGGTCGGCGGGGGTCCGGGCCCAATATCCGGGGTGGCCCTGGTTCTACGGGGTTTACCAAGCCGTTTTCCTGTTCTCCCTGTTGGCCGCCGTTCTTCTCCACAAGAGAGTGAAGGCCCACGAGTGGGTCTTGCTGGGTATTTTCGGGGTTTTATCGGTTGCGGCGGTCCGCAACATGTACTTGTTCCTGCTCGTAGCCCTTCCCATCCTGGCGAGGCTGTTATCCCTCCCGCGATGGGGGGAGAACAAGTGGAGGGCCTGGCTTTTGCGGTCCTTCTTGGGGTTGTTCCTCGCCGTGACCTGCCTGCGTGTCATCCATGGCTCCTACTACCTGGCCAACGACGGGGCGGCGGAATTCGGGCTTGGCATTTCGGAAAATTACCTTCCCGTGAAGGCCGCGGCATTCCTCAAGGACAACCACTTAGGGGAGCGCATGATCAACGCCGACGACCAGGGTGGGTGGCTTGAATGGGAGGGGCTCACCCCCTCTATTGACGGGCGCCTGGAAGTAATGGGAAAGGAATTTTATTCCGAATATGTCGGGGCCCTGGGCCGGTTCGGGAGACTGACGGCGCTCGCGGAAAAATACCAGGCACCCGTGATCATTTATGACCACATTTCGATGCCCATCACCGCCCTCCAGCAGGTCCTCGGGGCGAAATGGAGAATGGCTTATTTCGACGAGAACGCGGCGGTATTCCTGGCCCCCGGTTACCGGGTGGACCTGCCTGACGCCGACCCCGCGGAGACCCTCGCGCGGCGGGGATTGGGCCAAATTGGAATGGAAGTGGAAAACAAACGGATGAAAGCTACCCCTGAATCCTGGATAGGGTGGTTCTGGAAAGGGTTGTGGCGGGATCAAGAGGACCCGGCCAAGTATTTTTACCTGGGGGATTTCAACTTCTATTCCGGCCATCCCGATTTGGCCGAGCGCTGTTATTTAGAGGGAGTCCAGGCGACGGGAGGGAGGGACACCTCGTTTTGGAGGGCCCTTTACCGAAATTGCGTTGTGACGGGCCAGACGGAGAAGGCGCAATGGTGTTTGACGAAAATCGGGGCCTCGGCCCAAGAATAACCAGGGAAGTCCGGTAAATGTCCAGGCCTAACGTTGTTTGGCCTTGCGTTTGAGCGCGGGTATCTCGTAGGTCACCCGGAAAATCCTGCCGCCGTAATCATCCGAGATGAACAACTCGCCTTTGGGTCCCGTCAGTACATCCACGGGCCGGCCGACTTGGTCGGCGCCATGCTTGAAAGCCCAAAGGAAATCCACCGGTTGCCCGGCAAGACCCTGCGGGTCCAAGGGCACGAAAACCACTTTGTAACCCACGGGAATGCTCCTGTTCCAACTGCCATGAAAGCAGACGAAGAAGCCCTTTTGGTACTTGGCGGGGAATTGATCCCCCGAATAAAAGGTCAGCCCCAGCGGGGCGGCATGGGCTTGGTACTCGAAAACCGGGAAACCTGTTTGGTGGACGCCATAGCGCCCGAAGTCCGGATCGGGAACGGCCTTGCCGTGGAGGGAATAGGAATAGGGCCATCCATAGTGCTTGCCCGGTTCCACCCGGTAAACGCACTCCGGGGGCAGGTCGTCCCCGAGGAAATCCCGCCCATTACAGGTTGCCCAGAGCTCGCTGGTGCCCGGGCGGAAAACCATCCCAACCGCGTTGCGGAGGCCCTTGGCGAATACCTCAAAATTGGAGCCGTCGGGGCCGCACCGGCTGATGGCCGCGCGGCGCTCGTCGTCCTCGACACAAACGTTGCAGGAGCTCCCCACGGAGATATAAAGTTCGCCGTCGGGGCCGAAGAGGATGGTGCGGGTGTAATGGTTGCCCCGGACCGGGAGGGAAACGATAGTTTTTCCCTCTTCCCGGGACAAAGTCCGGTCCGCTATTTCAAAACGAGATACGCGGTCGGTTTCCCCCACATAAAGGTATCCCTCATGGAACGCCAGGCTGTGGGGCCTTTTCAACCCATCGAGAACGACCTTCTTTCCGGCGGATTGGCCCGGTTCATCCCCCTCCAGGATTTCCAGGACCCTTCCTTCCTCGATGTCGCAGACGTAAAGATGCCCCTTGGGGGAAAGCGCCATGCCCCGGGGATGGCCCAGGTTGGAGGCGTAAACGGAGACCTTGAAACCGGGAAGGGTGGAAAGGCGTGCGGCCGCGTCGGCCCGAAGCTGATACGGAACGAGGAAGGGAAGAATGAGAAGGGATAGGCAGAAAGGAATATTTTTCATGGACCTACTTTGGAGGATCGGAAGGCCAATCTCAAGCCAAATCCGGGGAGGCGCGGAATGAAAACACGTGTTTCTGAGTTGGCGTTTAAGGTATCTTAGGCCGGTCCAACCCGCTTTCCCCGTTGAAAGGAATCGAAATGTTTTTGATTAAAATCATCCTGCTGGCGGCGGTCCAGGGCCTGGCCGAGCTCCTGCCGGTTTCCAGTTCCGCCCACGTGATCGTGGCCGAGAAACTTATGGGCCTCGACCCCACGACCCCCGAGATGACCTTTCTCCTGGTCATGCTTCATACCGGCACCATGTTCGCGGTCATCTTTTATTTTTGGAGGGACTGGCGGAAAAACTATTTCCAAACACGTCAAAGAGCCGCCGCTTTCGGGAAACAGGTTTTGCTCGCCACGCTCGCCACGGGTTTCTTGGGCGTCTTATTAAAAGAAATCATTGAAAAGATCGTGTTGAGGGACACACCCAAGGCGGAAGTGGAAATGCTCTTCGGAAACTTGCGGTTGATTTCCGCGGCCTTGGCCGCGACGGGAGCCTTGATCCTCATCGCCTCGGCGCTGGCGAAAACGGGCTCCCGGGACAAGCCTTTGGGCTCCCGGGAATCGTTGTGGATCGGGTTGGTCCAGGGCCTTTGCCTTCCTTTCCGTGGGTTTTCCCGGTCAGGAGCCACCATTTCTACCGGGTTGATCCTGGGGATCGCCAAGGCCAAGGCGGAGGAATTCAGCTTCGCCCTGGCGGTGGTCCTGACCCCCCCGGTCATCCTCCGGGAAGTCCACCGGCTCTTGAAGGCCCAGGCAACTTTGGG
>Ga0335069_10015592_pt1 | contig 10622 bp, 11 predicted proteins | sample Lox_Sample_11_FD_206714 | JGI IMG/M metagenome (GOLD analysis project Ga0335069, IMG submission 206714) | Soil microbial communities from Loxahatchee National Wildlife Refuge, Florida, United States - Lox_Sample_1.1 | ecosystem: Environmental > Terrestrial > Soil > Wetlands | place: USA... | reverse complement strand
GTTTCTGGCCATGATCATGAAACCGAGGGGCCGTGCCCGGTGATTCTCCTTGCTCACTCACGATCGGGGCCGTTGCTTGACCCCGCGATGACCGCGCGGCCTCCGGGGTCGGCCGCGACGTGGGCTTCGAACCGCTGCACGCGCATAGCCCTCATCGTGGCACGGTGAAGCACAGAGCAGCTATCGGCACGGCAAGTCCGCCGCCGATGCTGCCGGGCGTGAGGCTGGCCCCTCGTCCTCGGGGGAGGGGCCAGCAGCTGCGGGTGCTGTCAGTTGCGGGCTGGCTGGATGGTGGCCGTCGGCGTGGCGGCGGCCCGCGTGATGAGCCAGGACATCAGCGTCCTGATCGCCGACGACCAGGACCTCATCCGCGAGGGCCTGCGGATGCTGCTGGAGGCCGAACCCGGTATCACCGTGGCAGGCGAGGCCGGCACCGGCAGCGAGGCGATCACCGCCGCCCGCAAGCTCGACCCGGATGTCGTACTGATGGACGTCCGCATGCCCGGCATGGACGGGATCGAGGCCGCGGCCCATCTGGCCAGGGTCGGCAGCCGCGCCAAGATCTTGATGCTTACCACGTTCGACCTCGATGAATACGTTTACCGGGCGATGCGGGCGGGCGCGAGCGGCTTCCTGCTCAAGGACGCCAGCCGTGACCAGCTGGCCACCGCGGTGCGCACCGTGTCGGCGGGTGAGGCCCTGCTCGCCCCGTCGATCACCCGTCGCCTGATCGAGGACTTCTGCCGCAGGCCCGCACCGGACGGGGTGGCCGCGGAGGCGGCCAGGCAGCTGACCGAGCGTGAGCTCGAGGTGGTGAAGCTGATAGCCAAGGGCCTGTCCAATGCTGAGATCGCCGCCCGCCTGTACCTCAGCGAGGCCACCGTCAAAAGCCATGTCGCCCGCGTCCTGGCCAAGCTCGGCCTGCGCGACCGGGTGCAGATAGTCGTCCTGGCCTACGAAACCGGCATAGTGCGGCCAGGCGGCCCCGGCTAAGCAGCGGAATCCCCTGGCGAGCGTGTATGGTGCGCGTGTGGCGAACCTTGGGCTTTCGTCCGGCGATGTCCGTCGCGCATACCGGGAGGAACTCGGCCCCGGGCAGCGTTCCGCCCTGCTCAGCTGGCTGGCGTTCACCGGTACCTTCGCCGGCCTGCGCGCGCTCACGTACAGCATCCGGGTCGGCAAGGGGCCGTTCCGTAATGTCAGCGTCGGCGGGGAGCACCTGCATCACTACATGTGGGGCATCGGCCTGCTGTCTGGCGTGGGCGCGGTCGCGGTCCGCGGCGATGAGGAGCACCGCCGCCACCCGGCGGTCGCGGTCAGCTACGGCAGCGGCCTGGCGCTCATCGTCGATGAGTTCGCCTTGCTGCTGGACCTGAGGGACGTCTACTGGGCCAGGCAGGGCCGGATCTCGATCGACATCGGCGTCGGCGGCATCGCCTTGGCCGGATGCTACTTCGCGGCGCTGCCGGTGCTCCGCAGGCTGCGGCGCGGGCCGACCGCACCGGCCGCACCGGACAGCCTCGGCTAAGGGCGAGTGCGCATCTGCGCCCGGAGCGCGGCAATGTCCATCGACGGAGATTGCCTCGCGTGGGGATAGCGTGAGATTACGCCGCCTTCTGCTGTGAGGTGACCATGGACGATGAGCGGGCTGTCGTGGCGACCGCGGTCCTGGTGAACGGGCAACGACGGGAGGTGCGCACCGAGCAGGACACCGCGCTGCTGTACGTCCTGCGGAATCACCTCGGCCTGAAGGGGACCCGGTTCGGCTGCGGGCTCGGCTTGTGCGGGGCGTGCCTGGTGCTGGTGGACGGCCTCGTCACCTACTCGTGCGACACGCCGCTGTGGGCGGTACAGGACAAGGAAGTCACCACGGTCGAAGGACTGGGAACCTCGGACCAGCCACATCCGGTAACGCGGGCGCTCATCGCGGGACAGGCCGCCCAGTGCGGCTACTGCCTGTCCGGCGTGATCATCGCGGCGGTCGGCCTGCTCGGGCGCAATGCCGATCCCTCCGATGAAGAGGTCCGGGCCGCCCTGGACGGCAACCTGTGCCGGTGCGGCGCGCACAACCGCATCGTCCGGGCCGTGCTGGAGGCCGCGGCCGAACTGCGGGCGGACCCGGAGCGGACGGCATGAACCCGCCTCAGGTCATCGGGCTGCCGCCCTCGGTCGTGGCGAACCCGCGGCTCGGCGACTGGCTGCGCGTGCTGCCCGCCGGCCTCATCGAGGTGCGCCCGGGCAAGGTGGAGCTCGGGCAGGGCGTGCTCACCGCGCTGGCCCAGGTGGCCGCCGAGGAACTGGACGTCAGCCTCGCCCGGGTGCGGATGATGCCCGCGGTCACCGGCCTGAGTCCCGACGAGGGCTACACCTCGGGCAGCCTGTCCGTCCAGCACTCCGGGGCCGCGCTCCGCCTGGTCTGCGCGGAGGCCAGGGAACAGTACCTGGCCGCGGCCGCGGCCCGGCTCGGCGTGCCCGCGGACAAGCTGACCGTAGCCGACGGCCAGATCCTGGCGCCGAACGGCCGGGCCAGCAGCTACTGGGAACTGGCCGACGCCGGGCTGCTCGACCGGCCCGCCACCGGCGGTTACCAGCCCAAGCCCGTCTCCGCGTATCGCGTAGTCGGCGCCAGCCTGCCCCGGCTGGACCTGCCGGACAAGCTGACGGGCCGTCCGCGGTACGCCCATGACCTGGCACCGGACGGCCTGTGCTACGGCCGGATCATCCGCCCGCCCTCGCGCGGCGCGACGCTCGCCCACCTCGACCCGGCCGCGGCGCTCGCACTGCCCGGCGTGCTCACCGTGGTGCGGGACAGCAGCTTCCTCGGCGTGGTCGCCGAGCGCGAGGAGGTCGCGCTGCGCGCCGCCGACAGGCTGCGCGCCGACGCCAGCTGGGAGCGCCGCCCGACCCTGCCGGACCCCGCGGACCTGCCGGCCTTCCTGCGCTCGGCAGCCGCCGAGACCACCGTGCTGGCCGAGCGTGGCGGCCCCCCTCCTCCCGGCCAGGTCGCTGCGTCGGTCGAGGCGACATACCACCGGCCGTACCTCGCGCACGCGTCCATGGGTCCGTCCAGCGCTACCGCGCTGGTCAGCGACCAGGGCGGGCCGCGGCTGCGGGTCTGGTCGCACACCCAGGGCGTCTACCCGCTGCGCGCCGAACTCGCCCGTGCCCTCGGCCTCGCCGAAGACGACATCACGGTTACCCACGTGGCGGGCGCCGGCTGCTACGGGCACAACGGCGCCGACGACGTCGCCCTGGACGCCGCGCTGCTCGCCATGGCCGTACCTGGGCGGCCCGTCCAGGTCACCTGGAGCCGGGCCGACGAACTCGGCTGGGCGCCGTTCGGCCCCGCGGCCGTGGTACGCCTTACCGCCGAGGCGGACAGGACCGGGAACGTCCTGTTCTGGCGGCACCAGATATGGGGTAACGGGCACACGACCAGGCCCGGGTCGAACCCGGCGGTCGCGCTGCTCGCGGCCGGTCACCGCGCGGGCGGCCGGGATATCGAGGCCGCCGCGGAACCGCCGATGTCCCGCGGCGGCGGCGCTGGGCGCAATTCCGTGCCGGGTTACGACTTTCCCGGGTACCAGATAGTCAACCACCGGCTGCTGGACATGCCGCTGCGCACGTCCGCGCTCCGCTCCCTCGGTGCGTTCGTCAACGTGTTCGCGGCCGAATCGTTCATGGACGAGCTCGCGACCGCGGCCGGCCGGGATCCGGTCGAGTACCGGCTGGCCTGCCTCGCCGACCCGCGCGCCCGGGCCGTGGTCGAGGCGGCGGCCCGGCGCTCCGGCTGGGGCAGCTGGCCGCCGGCGGAGTCCATCGGGCACGGCATCGGATTCGCCCGCTACAAGAACACCAGCGCGTACTGTGCTGTCGTCGCCGAGGTAGCGGCGGTCACCGAGATCCGGGTGCGACGCCTGACCATCGCGGTCGACGCCGGCTTGATCATCAACCCGGACGGCGCCGTGAACCAGGTCGAGGGCGGCGCGATCCAGGCCACCAGCTGGGCGCTGAAGGAGCAGGTGCGGTTCGACCGCTACGGCGTGACCAGCGACAGCTGGGAGACATATCCCATCCTCCGGTTTTCCGAGGTGCCCGCCGTCGATGTCGAGCTGCTGCCCGGCCACGAGAACCCGGCGCTCGGCATCGGCGAGACCGCTCAGGGCCCCACGGCCGCCGCCATCGGCAACGCCGTGTACGACGCGCTCGGGGTACGGGTCCGCACCCTGCCGCTGACCGCGGAACGCGTCCTCGCCGCCATGCCGGACTGACCGAGGTGAACCGGCCAGGCGGCCGGTACGTGATAACGGGTGCCCGGCGGTGTAGTCATGCTGACCTCCCGCGGTGTGCTGTCGCCGGGATGACTGTCGCGGCGGCCTGGCCCGGCAGCGGGATCTCCTCCCGGATCAGGGCCGGACGCGGCGAGCGATCTCATGGGTCAGGGAGGACATCATGCAGCAAGCGCAATCGCCCGCACGGGCACGGAGATGGATCGGCCGGGGTGGCCTGGCGGCGCTGGCAGGCCTGGTCGCGTTCGGGGTTTCGCCCGCGCTGCCCGCCCTGGCGGGCACGTGGTCGTCGCCGGTCCAGCTGCCGGGGTCATGCGGCAGTTCGGTGGCGGTGAACCAGGCCGGGGCCATGGCGGCCGGCGGTACCTTCAAGGCGGCCGACGGCAGCACGCACGTGCAGGTGTGCACCAGCCCGGACGGGAAGACCTGGCAGGCGACGGACCTGGGCCCCGGCGGCGACCAGCCGCACGGCGGGCAGCACCCGGTCATGGCGCTGAGCCCGAACGGGCGGGCGGTCGCCCTCTGGGGCAGCACGGTGGGCTGCCCGGCCGCATGCAGTTACATCCTGCAGGCCAGCGTGCGTCCGCCCGGCGGCAGCTGGGGTGCGCCGGTGACCCTCAGCACCGAACTCAACTGGGGCGCCGGCGGGCTGACGCTCGGCATGGACGGCTCCGGAAACGCCATCGCCGCCTGGGTCGGGTTCTACGCCGGCGCCAGCCACTACGCCGTTCTCCCGGCCAGCGGCAGCAGCTGGGGTCCGGCCCAGACGCTATCGACGAGCAGCGGCCAGGGCGCGGCGCACAGCCTCAGCCTGGCGGTGAGCCCGGACGGGAGCGCGGTGGTGGCCTTCGCCGGGGGTGGCGACGGGATCTGGGCCGCGTCCGGCTCCGTCTTGGGCGGGTTCTCCGCCCCGGTCCACGTGGCCGCCGGAGATTACAACAAGGATTCGGCCCCGAAAGTCGCGCTCGACGACGCCGGACAGGCCGCCCTGGCCTGGTCGCAAACGACGCGCACCGAGGCGGCGACCCGGTCCCCGGGCGGGACCTGGAGCGCGGCAACAGTGCTCGCCAGCCAGTCCTCCAGTTCGGTGGCCACCGCCGTCGACGGCGCCGGGAACGCGATCGCCGTGTTCGGGTCGTCCTACTCCTGGCACCTGGCCGGCGGCAGCTGGGGGCCGGCCACCGCGCTGCCGTCCGGGTCGTCCGGCGGCCTGGTCGTCGCCGATCCCGCGGGCACCTTTGTCTACGCCGACAGCGGCGGAAACGCGTTCACGTTCGCGGCCGGCGCCACCAGCTTCGGTGCCGGCAGCGGATCGCGCGGCAGCCTGGCCGACCTGAAGATCGTCCCGGGCCTGGCGGTGATGCTGGCGGCCGGCGCGGCCTCAGCCGAGACCGTGAGCTGACGAGGGCTCAGAACAGAGTCGGCGGGCCGGCCGGGATCGGCTCTGGCAGCGGCTCGACCCCGGGCACCCGGGCTCGCACGTCGTCGTGGAACCGGCGGGCGAGCTCGAGCGCGCGGACGTTGTCCGGCGTATGGATGAAGACGGTCGGGGCACGCCCCTCACGCAGCCAGCCGGCCACCGTGTCGAGCCAGGGCTGCCAGCCCGCGACGGTGCGTGCCGCGTCGTCCCGGCCGATGTAGCGGACAACAGGATAGGGAGTGAGGGCCCGTGACCGGCGGGGCAGGCGGGGCTTCTGCCGCCACGCCGCCCGTTCGGCGTCGCTCGCCGGAGGGCTCTCGAACAGGACGGTGGTGTCGAAGGTTACCCACTCGGCGCCGACGTCACCCAGCGTCCTCTCGAGTTGCAGCTCCGATCGCGGGTCCTCGAAGAACGCGCGGTGCCGTACCTCGACGCAGTACCGGTACCCGTCCGGGAGACGGTGCAGGAAGCCGGCCAGAGCGCCGAGGTCAGCCGGGCTGAACGACGGTGGCAGCTGAACCCACAGGGCGTGGGCACGCCCCTCGAGGGGTTCGATCGCCGCCACGAAGGCGCGGAGCGGGCCGCCGACGTCGGCGAAACGGCGCTCATGGGTGATCAGTTTCGGCAGCTTGAGGACGAACCGGAAGTCCGGGGCGGTCTGCTTGGCCCACGATCTCACCGTGCCGAGGGCGGGTGTCGCGTAAAAGGTCGTATTGCCCTCTACCGCGTTGCACCAGGTGGCGTACGCGCGGAGGCGGTCCCGCGGTGACAGCGATCCAGGCAGGTAACGGCCTTGCCAGGGTTCATACGTCCACATCGCGCATCCGACGTGGAGTTCCATGGCCCGACGGTACCCGGAGCGTGCCCTTTCACAGCGCTTGTGATCGTGGATCGCGGGGGCCCCTCATCAGGGACCTAGCGATCCACGATCCTGGCTGCCGCCCGGTCGGCCGCATCAGCGTCGTTGCCGGGTCTTCCGGTTGCCCGCGTGCAGTTCACCCGGTGTTCATCTGTTTGCCAGATTCAGCCATGCTGTGTAGCGGATGACGGTCCCGGCGGCCGGCGAGGAGGTTCCGGACATGATTATCGATTGTGCTCACTACCAGGACGGCCACAGGCGCGACGAGGGCGCGGTGCCGCTGGCCGAGGCGGCGACCCGGTGCGGGCAGGGCGGCTTCGTCTGGCTCGGGCTGTACGAGCCCGGAGACGAGGAGCTGGCTCAGGTCCGCGACACCTTCGGCCTGCACGAGCTGGCGGTCGAGGACGCGCAGAACTTTCACATGCGGCCGAAGATCGAAAGCTACGACCAGGGCGTCCGGCTGGTCATCTTGCGCACCGCGCGCTACGACGACGCCGCCGAGGAGGTCGAGTTCGGCGAGATCAGCATCTTCCTCGCGCCGACCTTCGTGATCACGGTGCGGCAGGGCGTGGGCAGCGAGCTACGCGGCGCCCGGCAGCGGCTCGAGCAGCGGCCGGAGCTGCTGGAGGCGGGCAGCGCATCCGCGCTCTGGGCGATCCTGGACCAGGTGGTGGACGATTACGCACCCGTGGTCGCCGGGCTCGAGCACGATATCGACCAGATCGAGGCCACCGTGTTCTCCGGCGCCGCCGCGCCGACCGAGCGGATCTACTCCCTGCGCCGTGAGGCCACCGACTTCTACCGCGCCGTCCACCCGCTGCTCGCCGTGGTCACCACCATCGAGCGTGCCACCGAAGCCCCCGAGCTGCACCCGTACATCCGGGACGTCCAGGACCACCTGCTGCTGATCAACGAGGAGGTCGCCGCCCAGCGTGACCTGCTGGGCACGGTGCTGGAGGCCAACATGGCGGTGATATCGGTGGAGCAGAACCAGATCAGCGTCCAGCAGAACGCCACCGTCGAGCAGCTCACCATCCTGGCCACGGTCTTCCTGCCGCTGACCTTCGTCACCGGGTTCTTCGGCCAGAATTTCGGGTGGCTGGTCAGGCACCAGGACAGCCTGGTGGCGTTCGTCATCTACGGCATCGGCGGCCTGGTGGTGCCGCTGGCGCTGCTGACCCTATGGCTCAGGCGCCGGACCCCTCGTACCGTCGCTGCCCAGACCCGGGTGACCAGCTAGCTGGCCGGCGCCGAGGGGGCGATCCCCGCCGCGGCGGCGATCCTCGCCGCTTCCGCCTCGGGGTCCCCGCCCTCGGGCACGGAGATGATGAAGCGGCTGAAACGTCCCGACGTCACGTTCACCCGGACGGCCGGCCGGTCGCGGTGCAGGGCGCAGAAATCGTAACCGTCACCGTGCCGGCGGGTGCCCAGCGCCTTGTACCCGGGAAAGGTAAATCCGGCCATCCGCCACCCCCGCAGGCCCAGCCACGGCTTGGGGTCGGGCGCCACGGACAGGATGGCGGACAGGCGGACCCGGATGTCACCGTGGAAACTCAAGATCTTCTCGCCCAGGGTGAGACGGAGCACCAGGTCCCTGTCGTCGACAATGAGCTTGGCCATTTGCGTCGAGGATACGCCCGCCGGCCGGGCGCCGCACCAGCGCGCCGCACCCCTCCGGGCGTTGGAAGTTTCGGCTTCAGCCGGACGGGCAGGGCGTAGTCCATGACGCCGAGGTTGATTCTCAGAGTGCTCCTTGGTGTGCTCCTTTTCTTCTGTGGCATCGTTTTCGGCATCTGGCTGATAATCCGATTCCGGCGGCTCGATCGTTAGCGGACGCGAGAAGCCAGCCCGTTCGGGATCGGCCTGACCTTCATTCCGAACGGTCCGGGTTCACGCCACCCTGCCCGACCAGGGCCTGACGTGCTTATACTCGCCTGCGTAGCGGGGATTCGGGTGGTCGAGGTGCTGGCGGCGCTGTCGCTGACCACCGATCTTGCCTCCGGCGTGGCCTTCGAGAAGGGGCTGCGGACCTGCGCGGTGGCGGCGGCGTTCGGCCGCGAGCTCGGCCTGCCGCCCGAGGAGCTCTCGGTGGTGTTCCACACCGCGCTGGTGCGGGCGATCGGGTGCACGTCGCACGCGCCGGAGAACGCCGACGACTTCGACGACGACGTCGCCTTTCAGGCGTGGCTGAAGGAACTGGACTTCGGCGACGAGGCGATGCTGTCCCGTCAGCTGGCCAGGTTCGGCGCCTGGGCCCGGCCCGGCAGGCCGCGATGACCACGCTGTTCCTCGACACCGCCGCCGCAACCGGGACGAACGCGTGGCGCTCGTCGGCCCGCACCGTGGGCAACCATCTGGCCCACATCTACGACAAGATCGGCCGCCGGACCCGCGCCGGGGCCGCCGTGTACGCCATCGAGGCCGGCCTGCTCCCGGCCGAGGCCGGGGAGACCCGCCGCTGAAGATGAGTCGAACGGCTCATCCGCTCCGGCCCCCGGAGCGGGACGCTTGCCGTCATGGCCCGGCGATTCCCGTCGGCCCCGGGCCAGGGAGAACACCATGACCGCCACCGCGACCACCACCGATCACGTCACCATCATCAGCGACCTGTACGCGGCGTTCGGCCGCGGCGACCTCGAGGCCATGCTGGCCCCGCTGGCCGAAGACGTCAGCTGGGACGCGGACTGGGCCGACCTGTTCAGCCAGCGCGCCGGGCTCGGCGTCGTCGCCCCGCGGCACGGAATCGACGGGGCGCGGGAGTTCTTCGCCCTCCTCGAGACGTTCGTGGTCCACGAATTCCGCGTGCTCGACCTGCTCGCCAGCCCGACCCAGGTCGTCGCCCAGATCGTCATCGAGCTGACCTACCCGAGCGGCGGGCGCGTCCGCGACGAGGAACTGCACCTGTGGCGCTTCGACGACGACCACAAGATCGCCGCCCTGCGCCACTACGTGGACACGGCCAAGCACATCGCCGCCCGGAACGGCGAGGACACGACCGCGGTCTGAGACGATGCTGATGTGAGTGAGGGGCCGGGCGCTGCGTCCAGCGCGGTCGAGGGTCAGGTCGGGGCCGGGTTCCGGGCCATGTCGGCCGGGGACTGGAGCGGCGCGCGCGATGCCTTTTCCGCGGTCCTTGCGGTGGCCGAAGTGCCCGAGGCGTTCTTCGGCCTGGCGAGCGCGCTGTTCTGGCTGGGCGACCTGGCGGGCACGATCGCCAGTTGCGAGAAGGCGTATGCCGGCTTCCGCCGCCGCGCCGACCTGATGCTCGCCGCCGGCGCCGCCCTCTCGCTGGTGGGCTACAACAAGGGATATCTCGGCAATACGGCCGCGGCCCGCGGATGGCTGTCCCGTGCGGCACGGATCATCGAGAACGAGGTCCCGGAACTACGCGGGGAACTCCTGGGCGCCACCGCGTATGTCACGGACGACCCGGTCCGCAGCGAGACGCTGGCCCGGCAGGCGGCCGAGATCGGGCGGGCGAACGGCAACTCCGACCTGGAGCTGATGGCGATGCACGCCGTCGGGCAGGCCCTGGTGCAGCAGGGGCGTACCGAGGAAGGCATGTCGCTCCTGGATGAGGCGATGGCCGGCGTGATCGGCGGCGAGAGCGGTGATCCGCTGACGGTCGCGCAGATGAGCTGCATGACGATGGTGGTGTGCGGCAGCTGCTTCGATCTGGAGCGCGCGACGCAGTGGGTGCAGTCGCTCCAGGGCTTCATGGACCGGTACGGGTGCCCGTTCTTGTACGCGGAGTGCCGCACCTATTACGGCCGGGTCCTGTTCGAGAACGGTGATTGGGCCGCCGCCGAGGCACTTCTCACCGAGGCGATCTCGATGTCGCGGGGCGTCTTCCAGGCGCCGCACGCGTTCGCGTCGGGGACGCTCGCGGAGCTCAGGCTCGCGCAGGGCCGGGTCGAGGACGCGGCCAGGGTACTGCGCGGCGTCGAGGCGCGCGGGGAGGCGGCCGCGGCGGTCGCCTCGGTGCACCTCCAGCAGGGCGAGCCGTCGGCGGCGGCCGCCGTATTGCGCCGCCGGCTCGCCGCGACCAGCCCGG
>Ga0335069_10015589_pt1 | contig 10623 bp, 15 predicted proteins | sample Lox_Sample_11_FD_206714 | JGI IMG/M metagenome (GOLD analysis project Ga0335069, IMG submission 206714) | Soil microbial communities from Loxahatchee National Wildlife Refuge, Florida, United States - Lox_Sample_1.1 | ecosystem: Environmental > Terrestrial > Soil > Wetlands | place: USA... | reverse complement strand
GGCGAGGACACCGTAGAGCTGAAGAGCGACATCACGGATCACTACTCCGAAGGCAACTCGGCGTTGCAGGATCACATTGCTCTCGCGCCTGAGAAGATCACTCTGCGCGGGTACATCGGAGAACTGAGCGATCAGCTTCCGGGCATTCTCTCCGAAGTCCAGCTCGTGGCGAGCCAGCTCACGGTGCTCTCGCCCTTCGTACCGCAGCTCACGGCTCAGGCGCTTCAAACCTACAATCAGGCGGCTCAGATTTACAATACCGCCGCCAGCGCCGTCGCCACGCTCACCCAGGCGTTCGACCTCATCACCGGAAAAGACTTTCAAACGAAGCAGCAAAAGGCGTTCGGCTACTTCTATGCCAAATGGCAGAATCGGGCGCTCTTCACGGTGCAAACCCCGTGGGCTATTTTCCAGAACATGGCGATCGAGAGCCTTCGCGCGGTCCAGGATGAAGAGTCGAACATGATTACCGACTTCAACATCACGTTCAAGAAGATGCGCTTCGCTTCGACGATCTCCCAGACCTCAACGATTGTTCAAGGGCGGCTCTCCTCGCAGGCCGCATCGCAGGTCAGTCAGGGAGCTCAGAACCCCCCGAACGTGGGAACCTTCACCCCCGGTGGAGATAACTCGGGAGTCCTCACCGCATGACCAAGATCCAAGGCATCAGCGACTACGCGAGCCAGCTCTTCACGATCAATCTCCCCAACGGTGAAACCCTTCAGCTCAGCTTGACCTATATGCCCCTTCAGACGGGCTGGTTCATGGGAGTCACCTACAAGGATTTCGTTCTGAACACGATGCGAGTGACGACCTCGCAGAATCTTCTTCACGCGTTTCGGAAGCTTCTCCCCTTCGGCATCGCTTGCATCACCGTGGGGGATCGGGAACCATTCTTCGCTCAAGACTTCCAAGCCAATAACTCGGCTCTCTGCATCTTGGATGAAGACGAGCTAGACGCTCTGGACGTGTTCCTTGGCTCTTAAATTTCTACGCAATTATCGCCTTCTCGTCGATACGAACAACTCCTCGTTCGTGGGTCCCTCCCTGCCCGGCTCTCAGACTTCGATCAACAGCATCGAGATCACGCCTCCCTTCACCATCGACTTCAGCGTGGTCCGGCAAAATCTTGCGAGCGTGAACACGGCTGAGATCACCGTCTACAATTTGGGCCTCAATACCCGCACTCTCATCCGCAAAGACGTGTGGCATACAGACATCTACCGACCGATCGAGCTCTGGGCAGGCTACGGATCGGGAGAAGCCCCGGCGCTGGAGTCGATAGCGAACCCGAATGCGTCCAACGCCGCACGACAGCTCTTCCCCAGGATCTTTCGCGGGAACGTGAAGCGTGCGTACTCGTTTCGTCAGGGCACCAACTTCTTGACCAAGATGGAATGCTACGACGGCGGCTTCGCTTCAATGAACAGCGACTTCTCGGCCTCCTACGCGGCGGGCACGCCTCGGCTCAAGATCATCGAGGATCTCATCAACGCCATGCCGACGATCAACATCGGTGCGATCGGCAGCTTCCCTGGAACCATCTCTCGCGGGATTTCGCTCGTGGGGAATCCACAAGACCGGCTTCAGGAGTTCACAGGCGGAAAGTTTTTCATTGACAACGAGCGCGGCTACTGTCTGAACAATGATGAGTATCTGAGCAACCCGGCTGTCCCGGTCATCACGGACGACAACGGGATCATAGGGATTCCGACGAAGGACACCACTCTCGTTCGGATGGAAATGCTCTTTGAACCCGGCATCATGATTGAGCAAAAGATCGAACTTCGGACTCGAACGGTCCCGTACTATAATGGCTTCTACATCGTCAAGGGGATTACGCATCGGGGGATGATCTCTCCGGCAGTTTGCGGTAACGTCACCACGTCTCTCATCTTGGACAACCTGGACCCTGCGGCCCGGTTGGTTACTCAGAGGTAGAATGGCGGAAAAGACTTCAAGAACAGTTGCAGATCCAGACTTGGCGTTCTTCGGAACCCTGATTAAGCGTCAGGCGCTCTTGGAGATGAACTGCCATTCGATCGGCACCATACAATCGTTCGATTCTACCAATCAGTCTGCCAAGATTTCGATCAACTACAAGAGGACGGTGAAGGGCGAGCTCGCGGATTATCCTCCGCTCGTGGACTGCCCGGTGATCTTTCTCGGTGGGGGAGACGGTCATCTGACTTTCCCGGTGGAAGCCGGTGATACTTGCCTCGTGTTCTTCAACGATCGGAACATGGATATTTGGGTCGCTTCCGGAAACGTGGGCGCGGCCCCGGACGATGAACGCGCTCACGCGTTTGCCGACGCCATCGCCCTGGTCGGCCTTCGCGCCTTTCCTCACGCGCTCGCCAACTTCAAGACGGACGGAGTGGGGCTCTACTTCGGATCAACTCTCGTCGAGCTCGACACCAAGGTGAAGATCGCAAACGGGACGACGGATCTCAAAACTCTCATCAACGGACTGATCGATCTCATCGCCGCCGCCACGGTCACGGTGAGCGGAGTGCCGACCCCGCTGAACAACGCTTCAGCGATCTCGGCGTACAAGACGACTATAGCGGGGTTACTCAAATGATCTTCCGAGCTCTGGACGTTGCAGGAGACTGGACCTTCGGCAAGGGGATTCAGAACTATCAAAGCGGTCAGAACGCGATTGCGCTGAACATCCAGACGCGGCTTTACAGCTTCATCAACGATTGTTTCTTCGACGCCGGAGCCGGGATCGACTGGTTGAATCTCCTGGGCTCGAAAAACCAGGCCGCGCTCATCTTCTCCATCAAGTCGGTGATCCTCAACACTCCCGGTGTAAACACACTCAAGGATCTGGGATTTAATCTGGACGCCAACCGACACGTGACTCTCACTTTTGCGGTCACCACGGTCTACGGCGCTCCCATCACCGGGGGGCTTTCCTTCCCGGTCACGCCCTTCGATGGCGTCAGCAAGTACGTGGGAGACATCTACTTCGACGGTACTCAGACCACGCAGGACGTGGACGTTTCCTCTCTGCTCGACGATGCGCGGAGAGCGGTCTGGATTCTATACGACGAGTCAGACGGCTACTCCGTGGTCCTGGGAGCCGTTCAGCCTCTATCGATCACTACAGTTCGCTTGACTATTTCCCCCGCGCCTCCGGCTGGTTTCTTCCGACTGGTCGGTATAGCCTAATGAAAGGGAGCTTCAGAAATGTCCTCTAACACGATCGACGCAAACGGCCTCTCGACCAAAACTCTCGCGGACATCAAGACCGACCTTGAGAACGCGATGAAGTCGATCTACGGAAGCGACATCAACCTCGACTCCAATTCTCCCGATGGGCAGCTCATCAACATCTTCGCTCAGATCATTCGGGACAAGCTGGATCTCGTGACCCAAGTCTACACGTCATTCGACCCTGACCAGGCGATCGGAAGAACGCTGGATTCCCGTTGCGCGATCAACGGGATTGAAAGACAGCCCGGCACTCACAGCACGACCGACATCACGATAGTCACTTCTCAGGCCGTCAGTCTCATCGGCTTGGATGGAAATTCGGAGCTGCAAGGCGATGAGTTCATCGTCTCTGACAACGCGGGAACGCAGTGGGTTCTCGTCAACTCCTACGACATCGGCTCAGGCGGATCGACCACCCTCGTGTTTCAAGCTGTGGAGCTGGGAGCAATTCTCGCGTCTCCCAATACGATCACCACTCCGGTCACGATCGTCCAGGGAGTCACGTCAGTCAACAACCCGGCTACTCAGCTCACCATCGGTGAGGATGAAGAAACGGACGCGGCGTTTAAGATTCGCCGCCTGAAATCAGTCGCTCTCAGCTCGCAGGGATTCTATGACGGGCTCCAGGCCGCACTCCTCAACGTGGAGGGCGTGGATTCCGTGGCAATCTACGAGAACACGGGGGACTCTCCCGACGGCGACAGCATTCCGGGCCACTCCATTTGGGTCATCGTCTCGGGCACCGCCGCTGATGCGGACATCGGTGCGGCCATCTACTCCAAGCGAAACGCCGGATGTGGAATGAAAGGATCGACCTCGGTGGAAGTGACAAGGGCCGACGGGTCTACCTTCACCGTCAATTGGGACGTGGTGGTATCGGAAAACTTGTACGCCAAGTTCAACGTCGATTTGATCGCGGGAGATGTGACCGGAATCACCGGAGACGTTCATAACGGAACAAAGATCGTGGACAACATCACGGATACGTCCGGCCTGGTCGAAGGCGGATTGCTCCGCGGCTCCGGCATTCCGGACGGGAATACGATCGCCACGATCGATTCCGCGACTCAGGTGACGATGGCGAACAACAATACCGGCACTCACACGACGACCGCTCTTACGGGCGTGGCCGTCGTGGTCGCAGATCTGAAGCAGTCGATCGAGGATCAGTTCTCAGCCGGTGTCTACGAGACGGTGGACATCAACCACTTGGCAACTCTCGTTCAAACGATCAACCCCGCTCTTCTCGTCACGAGCGCTGGCCTTTCCACCGACGGGATCAGCTACGGAAACACGAAGACCCCGAGCGCGAAGAATAAACAGTTCTCCCTCGTGGTCGCGAGAATCACGGTGATCTGATGACTTACGACGAGCAGATACAATACTACGCGGATCTCCTGATCGTTCAGTACCGCAAGCAACCCAAGGCCCAGGCGACCATCCAGGCGCTCGCCCGTGAAGCCCTGCTCGACAACATCGACCTCGCGGTTCAGGACGCCTTCGACATCGAAACCGCCGTCGGCGCTCAGCTCGACATCCTGGGAAAATACGTCAACATCTCGCGTGACGCCCTGGTCGCCTCCGGTGGAGTGGCGCTGGGGGATGATGACTACAGAGCTCTCATCAAGCTTTGCATCCTGAGAAACGGATCGAACTTTAGCCTCAAGTCGATCGACGATTTCCTTTTCAGCTTCTTCCAAGGCAAGCTCGTCGTCTTCGACAATTCCAACATGACCCTCAGCTATTTCATCAACGGGTCCTTGGGATCTCTCGTGTTCCTGGAAGCGCTCAAGAACCTGGGCTTCTTCCCGCGCCCGATGGGAGTGGCACTCTCTTCCATCGTCTACGCCAACGGTGTCGAGGGGTACTTCCGATACGTCTCTCAGTACGGAACCCAACCGCACGTGGGAGCTTTCACTTCGTACTACTCACCCGACACGCGCAACTTCACGGGAAACACGACGAGCGGCTCTAAGATCATCACCAACATCGCGGACACGTCGGTGCTTACGGCGGGGAACCCAATCGGTGGAGCGGGCATTCCCGCGAACAGTTTCATTGACACGATCGATTCCTCCAGCCAGATTCACATCAAGCCCAGCAACGCGACTGCTACCGCGACGGGCGTAAATTTGTATACCCAGGAACTAGATCCCTGGATTAACTTCGACGATGTAGTCAGCCTCTAAAGAGGGAGCAAAGACATGGCAAAAATCGCCAGAATTTATCAGAAGCCTTTCGGAAGTTCAGCTCCCTCGGCGGGAAGCAAGGGCTGTATCGGAAAATTCGGAAGCTTGGCAGCGGGCACCCCGACAGGATCGACCGACCCTTCGGTGATTCAAGCTCTGGGAGCGTGGGCGAATGGATGGCTGTCCGCGATCTTGGGTGACAACGGTCCCGCGATCGAGGATATGAACGGCCTGTTCTTCGTGGCCTTCTACCAGATCGGCTATCTTCTTCAGCAAGGGATTCCCGAGTGGGACACGACCACCGTCTACTACATCGGCTCCCTGGTCAACAACGGTGGGGTGATCTACCAGTCGATCGTCGATAACAACTCCGGCAACGCGCTCACGGATGGAACGAAGTGGCAACCTTTTGGTCAGAAGTACAATACGACGGCGATCACCACGGACACCACGATCGACGACACCTACGATTACTGGCGGGTGGACGCGAGCGGAGGCCCAGTCACCATGACCCTGCCCGCGCTCGGCTCGTCCCTCAACAAGAAGAAAAAGATCAAGAAGATCGATTCTTCTGCCAACATCGTGACCGTGAAGGGCAACGGAACGGATTCCATTGACGGAGTGGCGAACACTTACGAGCTCGGTGCTCAAGGCGAGTCGATCGAGGTTCTGGCTGTTTCCACCGTTTGGGATATTCAATAAGGAGACTTTATGAAACTTCGTCATCTGTTTTCCGGGCTCCTGGTCGGAGCTCTTCTTTGCACGACGGCCACGGGAAGCTTCAGCGTCCCCAACGGCTCCATCACGACGGCCAAACTTCACGACGGAGCGGTCACTCAGGCGAAGCGCGCGGCGCTCACTTACGGGATCAGTTCCTCGTCGGGAAGCTACACCACGAACAGCACGACGTTCACCACCGTCACCAACCTCACCGTCACCATCACCACCACGGGTCGCCCTGTTTTTGTTGGACTTCAGGGAAGCGGATCTACATCTCCGACACCCGCCATCTTCTTGCAACGGAACGGAACTACGGCTGGATTTGAAGGCAATATGAGCATACTGCGAGACGGAGGCGGTCTCGCCAACTTCACTTGGGGCCTTCAGTTTCCGTCGAACGGAAGCTTGAATACTATGAGAATTCCCCCTTCTTCCGTGTGGATGGTAGATGATTCGGCTGTAGCTGGATCGCATACTTACACCGTTCAGGTTCGAGTGGTGAATCTGGGGAGCGTCACTGACGCTCTGGGTGTTACGGAAGCAAAACTCGTTGCTTACGAGCTGTGACCGGGTTACGCTGGATTTACCGGTAAACTCTGGCCGCAAGCCAGAACTTCTATAGGAGACAAAAATGAAACTCATTTCGACAGTGATTCTTGCTCTTGTGCTGATGGTGAACACTGCGTTCGCCCTCAGCTCCGCGACTCAGACGCAGATCGTTTACGCGACCACGAACGTGACCTCTTCGGCTTGGACCCAGGTTCTCGCCGGAGCTTCCGTGACGAAGGCCGTGAAAGGCATCTACGTCTACAACTCCGGTTCCAATGACGTGTGGCTCGCCACGGGCGGCTCGGGCAGTGAAACTGCTCAGCTTGCGATCCCTGGCGGCATGACGGCTGGAGCGGGTGTGTACATCCCGTTCGTCGCCTCGCAGAACACGCGCCTGGCAATCGAGTGTACGTCCGTGGGAGCAACCAACTCCTCGGGCGAATTCGCGATCAGCGTGCTCTACAACTAGGATCTCTTAGCCAGAGAAGCCAAAGGCCCTGAAGGAGAAATCCTTCAGGGCCTTTTCATTTTCTCGTGGCGTCCGACTTTACAACTCCCAGTTTCCTTCGCTTGTTCGTTCAGGCAACTCATCTAGGGAGTTTCCTCTCCCACTTCCCTCTCCTACTTAAGCGCTACCCGCTGGACCAGTAGCCGGAGTCTGCGCGACCGTTTCTTGGAAACGCGCCACAAGCTTTTTATCCGCTCCGCGAAGCGCGACGGCGAAGATCATTGCCGTGAGCAGCGCGGAAGGGAAGAACCTCAGTGGATGATAAAACAGTGCGAAAGCAACGGTGCCCAGAACTCCGGCTCGGTACTGAAGAGACGGAACCTTGAGCGCCCGATACACGACGGCAAGAGAAAGACCCAACCCGATCAACCCTTGCTCGAAAAGAATCTGAAGCCAATCGCAGTGCATGGACAGGTACAGGTCGTGACCTTGAAAGTGATCCCAGCTCACCGATTGCCACATATAACTTCCTGAGCCCGAGCCGAAGATGATCCGGTTCCAATTCGTCCAATCGTTCGACCAGAGCTCTAGTTGCCTCACCCACGGTTCCCATCGGCTGACGAGAGTGCTGTGGGGGAAGAAGAAATACTGGGCGACCGCTACCACCCCCACGATCGCGGCTCCGTACTTCCGAAGCTCTTTGGGGAAGGCTGGAACGTAGGAGACGAGAATCACCGCCGCTGTCATCCCTCGGTGGAAACAGATAGCCAGAAGCCCGGCAATCACCGTCCAGGGAGCCACGAAGGGAAGCGCCTGAGCGATGAAAGCCATGTCGAGGGAATCCGCCAGAAAGAGCCCGTGGTTTTTGAAGAACACCAAACCGATCTCGACCAGGACGAAAGCGGAGATCGCCATTCGGAGCTTTTTGACCTTGAAGCACGTGACCCCGAGAGAAATGAGAACCATCTCCGCGATCGTCTGCCCCGCCGTCGCCTGATACGCCCGGTGATTGATCCCGAACTGCATTCCAGGCCATTCAAGGAGCCAGAGAGCGGAAGTGATGACCCAAAACCAGAGAAGCCCCGCCGCGAGCCCGTAGCCTGGACGAATGATTTTCCAGGCGACCTGCCACGCGCAGAGAACCAGCCCGAGCGCGATCGTCGTGTGCCATACCCCGCCTACGTCGAACAGAATCGTGAGCGGAGCCATCGCTTCAGCTTCAGGAGACATCGTACTTCCTTCTGACCTTCCGGGCCTGGCGCTGAAGCTTCTTCAGCCGAGCGTTTCTCGCGTAAGACCCGTTCGTCGTCTCATTCGAGTTACGGCCCTTTCGCCTTTTCGCTTTTGCGCGAGCGATGAAGGCTTTCATGAACCGCCGCGAATACCTAGCAGCAATCGGTGCTCTCTTCTGTTCACCGCCTGACGTTTCATCGCTACTCATGACACCACCGATAAATCCTTTCTCAGCTTCTCTGCGATTTTCTTCTCTCGCTCACTCCAATTCGCTTCAGTGCGTTCGAGACGAGCTAGGGCGCTGGCCTGACGTGCTCTCTTCCGGTGCGGCTGATTCTTCCGTTTCATAGGCTCACCGCCACTCCCAGACAGACGTGATCGCTTCCCGGATTCGGAGGCTTCAGGCCACCGTTGCTGAAGTGATCGGCTTCGAGGAAAGCCTCCCAGCCATTCTGAGTGAGGCCCACGGTCCAACTGATGTTCGCGTTCACGTTGCTAGAAACTCTGTCGTCGGTTCGAGCGAAGTACGCAACGCCCACGCCCGCACGGGTGAAGATCCCGCTCAACGTTTCAATGTGAACGGAAGGAACGACCGCGCACCACGGGTTCCAGGGAGAACCGAACATGATTCCGCAGTGAGAGAAGATCGAGACTTCCCCCAGAATTTTCTCGTGCCCGACGGCGAGCATGTGGGGGTGAGTATCACCGTCGAGGCTCGGCCCGAAAGCGATGCTGAGATTGTCCGCGTGAGCCGTCGAAGCCGCAAGAAACGCTAGAGCAAAAATCCATTTTTTCATACGAGTCCCATGTCCTTTCTTTTTCCGTACTGAACGATTGTGGTGAGATCCATCACCATGTTCGAGGCATTCACTCCGTCAGCTACGATCGCCGTGTGCGTCTTCCCCTCGGGAGTGAGCCACGCGGCGATGAGCTGAACGGGTTCGTCAGAAGCAATCCGATCGATAATCCCTTTCAGTTGTTTTTTGGCCTCGATCTGCGAGAGCATTTGGTCAGTCTGATTCATACTGGGTGATCCGCCCTTCCTATTGGAGTTGGAAACGGAATCTCAGCTTGAGCGCTGAGTTCCTGGAAAGCTGGATTCACTGCCATCGCTTTTTTGGCGAAGAAGCAAGCTTCCTCCAGTTTCGTTTTTACGATCGAGAACTCTCGCCCGTTCGGGCAAAGCGCTTCAAGATCTTCCAGCAAGCGGTCGAAGCTTCGAGCTATCGAACGTGCGTTTGCCTTTCCTGCGCCGTTCAACATATGCACTTCAAATTCGGTTCTCATGCTTTCTCCCTTATTTTTCGCATCGCCAGTTTCACACAGACCCGACAAGCGCGAAGCTTTCTTGTCGGATGGACATAGGTATTTTCTGAATTGTACTCGTGTCCTCTGGGACAGTGAGTTTTAGCCCGCGCTTTCGCCCCGGTTATTTTACCTACCTGACTTCCAGGGGCGTTCGCGTTTTCTTTGGGAGTGACCACCCTCAAGTGCGACGGTCGAACACAGTTCCGAACACGACACTTATGATCTACCTCCATCCCTCTTGGAAGCCTTACTCCCCGAGTTCTCAAAACGAATCGATGCGCGTATTCCCATTCAGTTCCGCTAATGAAAAATCGACCGTAACCGTTACTAGTGCTTCCGGTCCAGATCCAGCATGTCTTCGTTTTCTGAACTCGCGCCCAGAACTTACGCTTTTTTATAGCGCTCACCGCACCATCCTTTGACACGAACGGGCAGGTCGGGACACCAGCTCGGCAGACGAGACATCAGCGTCTCGAATTCTTTCAAAGACCCACGGCCCTTTTCCCTCTCGGTGTTGCATTCGTCGTGGACGTTGAAGAGCGGGATGTACCCCACTTTCTCCACGCGAAGCTGTGACTCCATCATCACGTCGCGAGAGGAAGCCTGCGTATTATTCTCCGTCAACTCCCCGCCGTAGGTATGTCCACGGACCCACTGCTTCGTGATTCCGTCGACGTACCAGCGATAAAGCTTCGGGCGCTTCTCACCCCACGGAGTCGGCTCGTACTTGATGTCGGGGTAGACGTAAGCGATCTTTCGTCCGCTGGGAAGCTGACAGTAGAGAAATCTCTTGCACTCACTCATGAAGTAAATGCAGCGCCCAGCCCTGGCTGGCCTTCCGGTCTGAACCGCTGAGATCGCCGCTCGCTCATAGGCATACCAAAGGTTCTTCACCTTCGGATGTTTTCTACGGTAGGAGTTGATTCCCCGGATGGCGATGTCCATGGGAACGAT
>Ga0335069_10015588_pt1 | contig 10624 bp, 13 predicted proteins | sample Lox_Sample_11_FD_206714 | JGI IMG/M metagenome (GOLD analysis project Ga0335069, IMG submission 206714) | Soil microbial communities from Loxahatchee National Wildlife Refuge, Florida, United States - Lox_Sample_1.1 | ecosystem: Environmental > Terrestrial > Soil > Wetlands | place: USA... | reverse complement strand
GACTCGATCCTCGTCGAGTACAGCGAACTGGTGCTTGGTCTGAAGTGTGAGGAAGGCTTCTTCCTCTCGGAACGCTTTCGGCCAGAATGCCGGGGCGTCGCGATCCGCTATCAGGCGGGCCCAGCCAAGTTTGATTTGCAGAAAGATCCTCAGTTTTTCCCAGCTGGGATACTGGTGCTGTTCGCTGCGCCGATTGCGAATCGACGCGGGGGCACGCACGTCTTGATCCTCATGCGAAGCATCGACCAAGACCATACCCACAACATCGGTTGGATATTGGCCGGTAAAAACGCGGAGATCATATCCGCCCATCGAGTGGCCAACCAGCACGTATGGGCCTTGAATGTCAGCCGCCACCAGCAACTGTTTGAGTTCGCGCGCGATCTGCAGGCTGGTACGCGGTTGCGGACCGGGGTCGCTCCAGCCGTAGCCCGCGCGGTCGTAGGAGCAGACACGGGCAAATTCCGCAACTTTGGGTTGCACCATAAGCCAGTCCACGGAAGGTCCGCCCGAGCCGCTCTCGAGGATGACGGCCGGCGATCCCGCGCCGCTGCAATCGAGATTCATGCGAGTCGAGCCAGCTTGAACAAAGCGGCCGCGTTGCGGGAAGCGCTGCGCGTCCCGCCAATTGCCGACGATCTCGTAGAACGCGCCCGCGATTGAGAGGGCGACCACGCCCACCAGCAGAAACAGCGCCGCTCGCACGGGAATTTTCACTGGCTTCCATTCTAGCGTCGAGTTTCAGAGTTCGACAGGCAGCCGTGAAGGAGGACGTATGCGACAGTTTTTGTACGAGACGTCCATGCAAAACGTCCACCCTAGATGCCGCAACATGCGCGAAATTTAGAATGGGGTTGCTACTTAAAAAAAGAGGATCACCATGCGTCCTGCTTTCACGATCGTCATATTTCTGTATCTTGCCACTGCGTGGCCCGGTGCTTATGGTCAGCCGGAGTTGACTCCCGAACAGCAGCAAATTGTTAGATTGCACGCACGTATATCGGAGGCTCTTCAGAAGCGCGATTTCACCACCTGGTCGAGCTACGTAGCGAACGATTGCATCTTCAGCAACGAGGATGGAGAGATTACGACGAAGGCGCAGATCGTCGAGAGCATGCGGAACCTGCCGGCGGGCTACGATCGGTCAGCAAATCACCGAGACTTTCTGGTGCGGGTGCATGGCGAGTCTGCAGTGCTTAATTTCCGGCTGACCGCGCACGAAAGGTTCACCGATGCCGACATCATCACCGAGATGCGGCACACGCAGACCTTCGTCAAGCAAGGAGGACGCTGGCTGCTAGTTGCGGAGCAATGGGGAGCGCTGCCCATTAATTTCAGGCAGCCGGCGAGAACCGATGGCGGCAGCTACAAAGATTATGTGGGGCGATACGAGTGGCGCCCAGGTGGGCCAGTCGACAGCGTCTCGGCGAAGGACGGAAAACTATGGACCCGACTGAACGGAGAGTCGCAAGACCATGAGTACAAGCCGTCCGGAAGAGAAACGTTCTTCCTCGAGAATGATCTGGGCAGCGTGACATTCGTGCGAAATGCGCACGGCCAAGTCACCGGCTACACATACCAGCGGGCGGACGGGCAGGAGATTCACGTCAAGAAGGTTCAGTGAGTTCCGTGGCAAACCCCACTTTAAACCTCGCGACGCAGGCGAAATTCAGAACGGGGTGCGATCCGGCAGAGGGCAGCATCGTTGAAGAATGGCGCCGATTCTTTACTTATCCGCTGCTTGTTTCGCCCACTTGGCGAGCACGCTCAAGAACGGATACGCAGCTTGCGGAGGCTCGATCTCACCGGTGAGCGCCGTTTTGAAGGGCACCTGGCGTCCGTAGAACTCCTTGGTCGCATCTTTGTCCTGCTTGATGACGGCCCCGGCGAGGCTGATGCCGGCAAAGACGCCGCGGGTGCGCGAGTAGGTGAGCACCTGGGCCTTGAGCTTCCAATCGGTGTCAGCGGCGGCGTGGCGGCCGACGGGCCCGGCTGCGACCGAGGCGTCGCCGCCGAGCTGAAACTTGCTGGAGAGCAGGTTGTTCATGCCGTCCTTGTTCATGATGAGCATGACAAGGTCGATGGCCTGACCGCCGATCTGAAAGCCGAAGCTGCCGCCCGAAGTGAAGAGGAACGCGGGCGCACTCCAACCCTTGGGTGTGCGGCAACTGGCGACGCCCCGGCCGTAGCGTGCGGCGATGATGAAGCCGCCTTTCAGCAGCGAAGGCACGACGGCCACACAGTCAGCCGACTTCAAAACGTCTTCCGGGATGCCGCTATCGGGAGCGGACTCGATTTCATCGAGGACGGTGCCCGCGGCTTTGACGCGACCTTCGGCTTTGGTGGTGTCTTTCGAGTCGTCGGCGGTAAGGGCGGGAGCAAATAGAGCAAGAATCAAGAAAAACGAAGCCAGCTTCTTCATGGATCCTCAGAATTCTGGGAATTAGGGATGTGGAATGAGAATACCATGTTGGCTGTCGGTCGTTCGTTGTTGGTTGTCCGCAGGTGCAAGAGCTTGAACCGCCGAACACGCGAAGCGCGCCGAGATGTGTCAGAGAATTGTTGCGAGAACTCACCGAGGTCGTTGGCGCTGCAAGATACACGGGCTCCTTCGACTCGCTGCGCCTCACTCGCTGAGGATGACAAGACTTAAAGGAATTGGAACTTCGGACAATGCAGATCGGAGACAAAAAATCGGGGCTGAGCGTGGCGACCCTAATCTCCACTCCCAACCCCGTCTCCCAGGTTCTGTGGTAGGTGAAGCGAGTATGCGGCAGCAAGAAAAAGGCAACAAGATTACCTGCGGGACTGACCTCTGGTAACGGCAGGAATGTCCGCTCGGACACGCCGTTGCTTACCAAATCCCGCATCCCACGCCGGAATCGGCGTGGGCACCCCGAAAACTTATTTCGCCGTCACCAACGAATGGGTGATGGCATGCACGGACAACGCGATGCGATTCTGCACGCCGACCTTGCGCATGAGCTTGGCGACGTGCGCCTTGACGGTGCGTTCTTCGATGCCGAGGGCGGCGCCGATTTCCTTGTTCGACCGGCCGGCGACCAGCATCTCAAGCACTTCTTTCTCGCGGTCGGTGAAGGTGACGCGACCCGCCGGGAAGATGCGCCCGGGATTCGAGCTGACGCGCTCGATGAACATCGAGAGCACGCGACGCGGGGCCCATACCGATCCCTGTTGTACGATGCGCAATGCCTGCACGAACTCGGCAGGGGAAGCGGCTTCGTCGACATAGCCTTTGGCGCCCGAGGCGATGGCTTTAAGGATTGTCTCCTCGTCCATGCCCGCGCCGGTTACGATAATTTTGAGATCGGGACGCGTGGCCTTCAGGCTGGCCATCACGTCAAAGAGATTTTGCCCGGCCCGGCTGCTTAACAGCACGAGGTCGATCCCCTGGAGCACGCCGATATCCGGCAGCGCTGCGGCCACCAGTTCGAAGTCGGGCTCGGAGTCGAACAAGGCTCGGAAGCCCACGAACCGCAGGGGGTCGCTCTCCACCACGGCAATACGGATGAGCGGTTTTTTCGCCGTTGCAGCTTTCATTGACAGTCCTTATAGGGAAGCTAACTGGGCTCAGCATAGCCGCCGCAAGCACAGATGGGAAGAAGAAGTAACAGAAGGGAAATTACGGGAGTAACATTGGTACATGGTCCGAAAAGACGGTCCGGAGAGGTGATGATGCGAAAAGTGGTCTGGATGATCCCGGTACTTCTGGGGCTGCGTACAGCAGCTTTGACACAGGAACAACCGGCAGTACCCCCGGGCGAACCAAGCGCGGCAACCGCACCAAATCCGGCATATCAGCCGAAGTTCCCCGGCGATCCGGCTCGTTCTGACGCCGAAGCGGGGGCATTGGGATACATGCGCGTTGTTACGCGGGCGCAGAAGGATTACTACAAGAAGCACAACGAGTACGCTCCCACGCTGGCAGCGCTGGTCAATAGCGGATCATTTACCAAGCGCATGGCCGCCTCTACCGAGCGAGGCGAGTACCACGTGGGCTTCAAGGGAAAGAAAGACGGCTATACCCTCATCATGACCCCGAAACAGATGGACGCACAGCATCGCTCGTTTTACGCCGAGGAGGACGGCGTGATCCACGCCGACGAGGACAAGCCGGCCAGTCCGGAATCGCCCAAAGTAAAGTAAAAGCGGGTTGTGTGCTCCGGCATAGATCAGTGGGGCTGATCGACGCCTGATTTTTCTGCAGACTTGACCGAAGTCACTCTCTGGCTGGCGTCGTAGGTAACGATCAGCGGATTGCCCCCATTGGGGTAGCGCAGGGTGGTGAGATCGTAGCTGCTCTGTGCGAGACCCACACCCACCGAGAAGATCACCTGTATTTCGCTCATACCGGGCTGGACTTCGTGTTTCGCGATCGCTTCCCAGACGTCAGGCGGCCAATGCTGGTAGAGCTCGTGGGGATCTTCGAGGAATAACATGCCGTCGGCGAAAATCCTGAAGTCGGATCCTTGGGCGGTGCCGATCTGGAAGGCGTATGGCTTGCCCTCCTGATCGAAGATGGCCATCACCTGCTTTTCCGGGCCCGAGTCTTTCGCCTTGTCGAGAACAACGTCTTTGATCTGGAGCTTCTGCAGCGGCAAGAGCATCCCCGCTGAATGGGCGAAGTCCGCGTGATGCGTCGCCGGATCGTAAGGAAAATAGTAGGAGCGATACCCTTCCTTCACCCACACCGGTTGCGCGCCGATTTCCTGGGCCGACTTCAGGTCGTATGCGTGGAACTTCTTCGGCGTCACGTAGTAGTCGGGATTCATCGGAGGAGCAGCTCTGGCCCCGGGCTCTTTGTTGGCCTCATGACGCTCATAGAGTATGTAGGCGGTACGGATGCCGGCCAGCGCCAGCGCGAAGATGAGGAAAAGCTGAATCTTTTGTTTAGTTTCCGGTTCGAGCGCCATGCATCTAAGTTAGCAAAGAGCGGGTTCAAGGTTGTATGCCGCCGCAAACATGGTGGCGAATTGAGCGAAGCCTCGTGCCAACGCCATTGCAGTTTTCTGTATGAAGCTGGAAGATTGATCGAGAGAACGCACCGCGGAGGAACAAGGATGGCAGTCACCCAGGAAGATGTAATCGGCGCACTCAAGGAGTGCTATGACCCGGAGATTCCGGTCAACATTGTGGATCTGGGATTGATCTACGACGTGAAGTTCGAGCCTGCGCCCGAAGAGAAGCAAGATGTGACGGTTGATATGACGCTGACGGCGCAAGGTTGTCCGGCGCACGTGCAGATCAGCGATCAGGTGAAGTCGCGGCTGGAATCACTGCCGGGAATCCGTAGCGCCAGCGTGAATGTGGTGTGGTCGCCTCCGTGGACACCGGAGCGGCTCAGCGCCGATGCCCGCAAGCAACTGGGCATCGAATAACCTCAAGTTTCAGGCGAGCGTATTAGCTTCAGTGATTTCTGCGACGATGGGTCGGCAACGAGCGCCCGCCCTTTACGTCTCGTAATCGGGCTCGGTCACCAGACCGTGATGGTTGCCATCCATGAAATCCTGGCCAGCATGGGAAACCATCTGCACGAGACGAAGTCCGCGCCCTAGTGGGCCGGGCGCGAGACTGGCCACCTGATCGAAGGCGCGCGGGTACTCGGAGGCGAGCACAACCAGACCCACGCCAGCCGCGAGCATGCCCGCTGGGCGTTTGCCTTTCACGAGCAGTAATGCTGCCACTCCAGCGGAGCCGAATAACACCGCTTTTTTCCAATTCTCCATTGCGACGCCTCGAGGGGCAGTTGCCTCCGCCGCAGATTGTACGACAAGCCTTGCGGCTTGTGGCTTATACTGCGCGGTTCTTCCCTGCTGGTGATGCCTTGCTTTCGATGCAGGTTAATGCGCTTCGTGCAGAGAAAATCGGAGAGAACCAGGTGAGAGATACATGGGGCGTTTTTTCACGAGTAATTTTATGGGCCAGCCTTCTGGCTTTTGTGGCTATCGCATCGGCGCAGACGAAGCCACGCGCCCGCGATCTGGGAGTACCCTTCGACGGCGTGCCGGGCCCGCTGAATGCGATCACTGACGTGAAGGGCGTTGAGGTCGGCCACACCACGCTCATATCCGGGTCGGGGAAACTCGTTGTCGGGAAAGGTCCCGTGCGGACGGGCGTGACCGCAGTTCTGCCGCGAGGGAAGGATTCCATCGATCCGGTATTCGCGGGATGGTTCACGCTGAATGGCAACGGCGAAATGACTGGGACAACCTGGGTGGAGGACTCCGGCTTTCTGGATGGCCCGGTGATGATCACGAACACACACAGCGTGGGCGTGGTGCGTGACGCGGTGATTGCCTGGCGAGTGAAGAGACACCCGGCGGCGGGCGACGATGGCTACTGGTGGTCGCTGCCGGTGGTTGCAGAAACCTGGGATGGCGAACTGAATGACGTGAACGGCTTCCACGTTCACCCTGAAGATGCCTGGCACGCGCTGGACACCGCGCATGGCGGGCCGGTGGAAGAAGGCAGCGTGGGCGGCGGCACGGGCATGATCTGCAATGAATTCAAAGGCGGGATCGGCACTTCTTCGCGCGTGCTCGATGCCAAGCACGGCGGATACACCGTAGGGGTGCTTGTCCAGTGCAATTATGGCTGGCGAAGCCAGCTTCGCATCGCCGGCGTGCCGGTGGGCAAAGAGATTCCCGACCACGCCACGCGCGAGAGCGATATCGGGTCGATCATCATCGTGGTGGCGACCGATGCCCCGCTGATTCCGACACAACTGAAGCGGGTGGCACGCAAAATTTCGCTCGGGCTCGGGAGGGATGGAAGCTTTTCTGGCGACGGGTCGGGCGACATTTTCATCGCCTTCTCGACAGCGAATCCCGGAGCAGCTGATCCGAAGGGCGTACACAACTTGAAAATGCTGCCCAACGATCAGCTGGACCCGATCTTTCTTGCGACTGTGCAGGCGACGGAGGAAGCGGTGGTGAATGCCATGGTGGCTGCCGACACCATGAAAGGGATCAACGATTTTGAGGTAATCGGCTTACCGCACGACCGCCTGCGCGAGGTGTTGAAAAAGTACAACCGCCTCGCGCAGTAGGTGCGGCGGGAGAGGGCCCGACGGGGGAGGGCCAACTTTATCAGGCAGCCTTGCGGCCGCCGTAAACCATTTCGAGTGCAGCCGCCTTGCTCCAGTATCTCCGCTCGCCGCGCCCGACGAGTTCCTCAACGAGGTAGACGCGGCGATCAGGAGCAATCTGCAACGGTACGCAGCGGCGCTCGAAATTCCGGGGGAAGGGATTTCGCCAGACGATTTGCAAGCCTTTCATACAGCCACTCCTAGCATCCGGCCGGCAAACTGGAGTTGCAGGTCCAAGATTAGGTGGAGTATGCTTGCGTTCCAATTTTGCGACTACAGCGACGATCACAATGCGGTGTGATGTAGATCACCACGTCAGGGGTTGAAAAGCCTTGCAGGGAAACGCTGCAGGGGTTTTGCAAATCACACATTCCAGGGAGCGTGACCGATCAGCGCTCGAGCTGCTGCACATCCCATTTTCCCAGGCGCGAAGCTGCCTCATAGGTCGACTGGCAAAAATCAAACAAGGTCCCGGTAGGTGACGGCTCAGTGCGGACGGCTTCGTAGGTAAGCAGGAACTCACCGAGCTGGGCGTCGAAGTAGGCAGACGAGGGACGCGCCACAGCGTCTTTGAAGCCCTCCGGGAGCGGTGCCGCATAGGAGTAAGACGCCGCTTCTTTCACATCTCCGCTTCCAGGCCAGAAGCCAACGCTGCTCACTTCGTGCGAGTAGGCTTCGCGGGTGATGGGATCGGCGCCTGGGCGCTCCGGAGCGCGCCGACCCGAAAATCGGGTGACCGCCAGATCGAAACTTCCCCAGAAGAAATGTACCGGGCTCGACTTGCCGATGAAGCGCGCTCTGAATTCCTGAAAGACGGCGTCGACCGACAATAGGATGCGCCAGAAGCGCTCGATGTATTTATGGTCGTAGGCAGCGTGCATATGATCCTGCTCAAACGGGATGGGATTCGGTATTTCGACCGGCATCGTCCAGATCTTCACGTCGATTCCGCCTGACTTCAGCATGGTCATGAAATCTGCGTAGAAATCTGCGACCGAGCGCGGCACCAGTGGAATCGACTTGAGCTGTCCATCGCTGGTTTCGAGGACCAAGCGGTGCTCCAGGAAATCGAAGTAGAGTTCGAAGGCCCTGTCTTCATAAGGAATGCGCGAAGTTGTGAGACCGCGGGCGCTGACGTAAAGCGGAACATTCCACCAATGGTTGACGAGGGGAGTGAGGCGCAGACGGACCTTGCCGACGATCTGGGTCCACATGTGAAGGGTGGCGCGCGTGTCTTCCCATTCGGCGAGCGGAAGCGTGGGCCAGCATTGAGGAAGATCGTGGGAGTGGTCCATAGTTCCTCCGGACAGAGCGCTTAATTGGATGAACAATTCTATGCCGGAGGACTTGTTCGACTGAACCCGTCCTGGAGAACCGCACCTGTGGCTCTGCTTCGCGTTGCCCGGAGATAGACGGCGAAACAATAAAGCGCCGCGCCAAGAAAGGGTATGGCCATCAGGCAAAACCAAAGCAACTGCTTCAAGGGGTGAGACTGGTCGAAGCGAAAAAGGTAGAACGCCATACCGATCACTAAGATGCCCGCCCCTATTGCGCCCACGAAAAATAACAGCCGCAGAAGCGAAGCAGCCTCATTGGAGAACCCCACCAACGACAGGAAGATCCAACAGGCGAAAGTAACCATCGATAGAACCGCCGAGCTGCGATAGACGCGGCGCGCCGTGGACGACAAGAACCAATCCTGGCTCACGCACTCATACTTCAAGCAAGACATGAGGTTCCCCAGGCTTTCCAGCAGATGGCTGGCATGATACGCAAGGTTGTGCGCGGAGTAAAGATGCCCAGCCGTGAGATCAGAATTGCTTCGAGGTTCGTGGTCCGCGGTTCACATTCAGAGGACAAGTTGATATAGACTTTTCGCGTTATGACGAACGTCGACAAACACGCTCCCGGATCGTTCTGCTGGATCGAACTCAACACCACCGATCAGAATTCCGCCAAGAAATTCTATGGCTCGCTTTTCGGCTGGGTTGCCGACGACTCGCCGATGGGGCCGGACGAGTTTTACACCATGTTTAAGCTGGGCGGCCGGACGGCGGCAGCAGCCTTTTCCATGAACAAAGAGCAACGCGCACAGGGCGTGCCGCCGCATTGGGGCATTTACATGGAGGTTGAAAACGCGGATGCCTCCGCGGCGAAGGCGAAACAACTCGGAGGCAACGTAATCGCGCCTCCTTTTGACGTAATGGACTACGGGCGGATGGCCGTGCTGCAGGATTCAACCGGGGCATTTTTCTGCATCTGGCAGTCGAAGACCCATCACGGCATCCAGATTGGGCATGTGCATGGCACTCTATGCTGGGCCGATCTCAGCGTAGATGATCCGCGACGCGCGGAAGACTTCTACGGCAAGCTCCTGGGCTGGACCTTCTACAAGGGCGAGGAAGATGCCTCGGGCTACGTGCACATCAAGAATGGCGAGCATCCGATCGGCGGAGTTCAGCCGGTTTCCATACGCAAGCCCGGCGTGCCGCCGCATTGGCTGGCGTACTTTCAAGTGGACGATGTAGATGCCACCGCGAAAAAAGTGGAGGCCGGTGGAGGCAAATTTCTGATGCCACCCATGAGCATGGAAGGAGTGGGTCGCATGGCTGTCATCGCCGATCCGCAGGGCGCGGTGTTTGCGATCTTCAAATCAGCGCGCGGCTAAAGGCCAAGGCGCGACGCATGTCTACCTCAGATACGCGCCGTAGAGCAGGACGCAGCCCAAGCCGGCGGTCGCCAGTGTCAACGCCGCAATGACCACGCGGGGCAAGCTACCTCGCGCGGGTTTCTTTTCCTGCATGCGGGCGCGGTACGAATCGACCCAATCGTATTCTGGATGATTCTGCGCGAGAGAGGTACGGACGGCTGTCTTCAGGCGGGCGCGGTTGGCTTCGTCGAGCGAGACAAAGCGGAAAGGCTGTTGATCCCATGAGATGGGCTTGAGCATTTCGGCCGAACCCAGCACGGTCCCGTTCTGCGTCAGAAACATCAGCATGACCCGCGCGCCGCGATCGAGCGGCCGTGGCAACGAAACCAGTCCGCCGGTCACAGAAACGATGTGGAGATCGCCGCGGCTGCTACGGCCGTCAGGAAGACGAAAGACAGCAGGAGTGGAGGGCGACAACTGGGCGCGCGGACTCCGGTGGGGCATGGATGGGGGGAGGGTGCTCATGGCGTCAGAAGGAGAATGGCACGCAAGTGCCATAGGGCAAAGTTACGGAAGGCGGTTTCGAGGTACAGTTACCACCGTAGATGCAGCCGCAGAGGGATAGAAAGCAGGTTTACCACAGAGTCATAGAGACAGCTAGAAGGCAATTCGGGTTCTCCGCCAGGGTTTTTAGAATGCGATCGAGCGGCTGAGACCAGTTCTCGAGGAGCGAAAATTTTAGAACCTGTCCGCTCTGGTCAGGAATGAGACGCGTGGCGACCCCGGAGGGAATCGAACCCCCAACCCTCAGTTCCGAAGACTGATGCTCTATCCAGTTGAGCTACGGGGCCGCGCAAAGCGAATGT